>Ga0335071_10003320_pt1 | contig 17011 bp, 19 predicted proteins | sample Lox_Sample_15_FD_206724 | JGI IMG/M metagenome (GOLD analysis project Ga0335071, IMG submission 206724) | Soil microbial communities from Loxahatchee National Wildlife Refuge, Florida, United States - Lox_Sample_1.5 | ecosystem: Environmental > Terrestrial > Soil > Wetlands | place: USA... | reverse complement strand
CCGGGTCCTCGGGCAGCAGCGCCTCGGCCCGCTTCCGTTCCACAGCGCTGGGCCCGGACCCCGGCGGGGACTCGCGGCCCCCGAGCACCCGCTCCAGGACCCGGCGGACGTTGGTGTCCAGGACCACCTCCCGCCGTCGGAACGCGAACGCGGCGACCGCCGCCGCGGTGTAGTCACCGACCCCGGGGAGGCGGCGCAGCTCGGCGGTCGTGGTGGGCAGGTCGCCGCGGTGCTCTGCGACGCACTCCCGAGCGGCCGCGTGCAGCCGGATCGCCCGCCTCGGGTACCCGAGGCGGCCCCAGGCCCGGATCGCCTCGCCGGCGGGTTCGACGGCCAGCGCGGCCGGAGTGGGCCATCGGCGTACCCACGCTCCCCACACTGGCTCCACCCGCGCGACGGGGGTCTGCTGGAGCATCACCTCGGACACGAGGACGCCCCAGGGGGTCGTGTCGGGCCGTCGCCAGGGCAGGTCCCGCCGCTGCGAGGCGTAGAAGGCCAGCACCGGCTCCAGCAGCGTGTCCCCACCCATCTCGAGACGATCCTCGCAGAGGGGCCGGGTGCATGCTCGACGGCGATCCTCGCCCCGCGCGCCCCCGCGCCCCCCTAGCCTGCAGGCATGAGCTCGCTGCTCAGGCCGGTCGGCCCGCACCCGCCCGGGGTGTACTGGGTGCGTCGGCTGGTCGCGCTGGTGCTGGTCGTGGCCGTGCTGCTGATCCTCTTCTGGCTCTGGGGTGCGCTCACTGGAGGCGGCGGGTCGCCGAGCGCGGGACCATCCACGTCAGTCTCGACCTCGGCGACGGGCCTCGGCAGCTCACCGCCGTTCTCCAGCCCGCCGGCCAGCCCGACCCCGAGCCACTCGCACTCCCCCTCCGGCTCGCCGAGCGCCAAGCCGACGCACACCGGCTCGGCGAAGCCGACCTCCTCGAGCAAGCCGACGACGTCCCCGAACGCCTCGGTGAAGCCCTGCGCCGACAGCGCGATCACGGTCACGGCGTCCACCGACGCGAAGTCCTATCCGGCCGGCATCGACCCGAAGCTGTCCCTGAGCGTGCGAAACACCGGCAAGACGACGTGCACCCGTGACGTCGGCCAGATCGCTCTCGAGCTGCGCATCGCCACCGCCGCTGGTGCGCACGTGTGGTCCTCCGACGACTGCGCGCCGGGCGGCCCGCACGACGTGGTCACCCTCAAGCCCGACCAGGTGTTCAGAACCGGGGTGGTGTGGAGCCGGACGACCTCCAAGCCCGGCTGCCCGGGCGGGCAGCCGAAGGCGCCGACCGGCAGCTACGTCCTGACCGGACGCAACCTCACGCTCACCAGCCCGGCAGTGGACTTCCAGCTGCTCTGAGCGACCTCAAGCAACGCCCGCGTCGACCCGACACCTTCGAGGGGGAGATCCCGCGGACGAGGAGGTCGGGTGCCGGCGCTTGGTCCCGCGCCCGTCCAGGGCGGCGGGGAACGATCACCGGAGGCTCTCTCGGTCGTCGTCGTCGCGGGCACCCAGGTCAGGCAGCGCCAGCTCGAGCGCCTCCTCAGCGGGCCGGGGTTCCTCGTCGGCGGCGGCGCGAAGGACGCCGCCTCCGCCGAGCAGCTGGTACGTGACGTACGGCCCGCCGCCGTCCTCGTCGACCTGGACCTGTTCGCAGGCGGCCTCGAGGTGATCGAGGGCATCATGGCCCGCTACCCCACCCCCATCGTCGTGTCCGGCGCCGCCGCGGAGCACCCCGAGGCGGCGCTCGCCGCGGGCGCGGTCGATGTCGTCGGCGGGCTGGACGTGCCGCCCGCGTCGCCGGCGTACGCGGAGGTGTTGCGACGCCATCTCAGCCTGGCCAGCCGGGTGCGCGTGATCACCCATCCCCGCGCACGACTTCGCTCCAGGTCGTCCGCGCTCACCCCGCTGGCGCCGCGCCGGCAACGCACGTGCGTCGTCGCCGTCGGTGCGTCGACCGGCGGGCCGCCCGCCCTGGCGACGCTGCTCGGCGACCTCCCTGCCGACCTCCCCGCCGCGGTCGTCGTCGTCCAGCACATGGCCGAGGGCTTCGTCGAGGGTCTCGCGCGATGGCTGGACGGGGTCTGCCCGCTGCCGGTCGTCGTCGCCGTCGACGGCGAGCGCCTCCGTGCGGGCACGGTCTACCTCGCCCCGGCAGGATTCAACCTGCTCGTCCGCCCCGGCCTGCGGCTGGCCCTCGCGGAGCCGCCCCCGACGCAGTACAACGTCCCGGGGGTGGACGCGACGTTCGCGAGCGTCGCCGACGTCGTGGGGCCGAGCGCCGTGGGCGTGCTGCTGACCGGGATGGGTCGCGACGGCGCGATGGGGCTCAGCCGCATGCGTACGGCCGGGGCGTTCACCATCGGCCAGGACGAGGCCACGTCGGTGGTCTGGGGCATGCCGGCCGCCGCCCAGGCGCTGGACGCGGTCGACCTCGAGCTGCCCCTTCCCGCCATCGCGGCCAACGTGGTCCGCGCGGTCTCGCGGGTCGCCCCGGTCGCGGAGGAAGCGTGAGAGCCCCGTGACCGACGAGGAGTTCCACGCACTGCGTGCGTACCTGCGGCGCACCGCGGGGCTGGAGTTCGACGACACCCGGCGCGTCTCGCTCAACCACGTCGTCGGGGAGCGGCTGCGCGCCTCAGGGGCCTCCGACGTCGCGAACTACCTCGCGCGCCTCGACCGGCCGGCCGGCGCCGCCGAGCGCCAGCTCCTGCTCGACGGGGTGACCGTCCAGGAGACCTTCTTCCACCGCGCTCGCCCGCAGATCGCCGCCCTGCGCCACCACCTGCTGCCGGACGTGCTGCGACGAGCCGTTCGGGAGGGTCGGCGAGCCACCATCTGGAGCGCCGGCTGCAGCACCGGCGAGGAGGCCTACACCCTCGCCATGCTGGCCCTCGAGGCAGCCGACGCCGTCCCGGACGCCCCGCCGGTCCGCGTGGTCGGCACCGACGTGTCCAGCGCCGCCCTCGATGTCGCGCGCGCGGCCCGCTACGGGGGCCGCAGCATCGAGCTGGCCGAGCCCGGCGCGGTCGCGCGCTGGCTGCGCCCGGCCGGCAACCGCGCGTACGTCGTCCGCGACGAGGTCCGCGCCCTCGTGGAGTTCGCCCATCACAACCTGGTCACCGACCCGGTCCCGTTCCCCCCGGGCACCGTCGACCTCGTGGTCTGCCGCAACGTGACCATCTATTTCTCCCGCGAGACGACCAAGTCCCTCGTCGAGCGCTTTCGCGACGCCCTCATCCCCGAGGGCTGGCTGCTCATGGGACCCGCCGAGACGCTGTGGCAGCTCACCGACGCCTTCACGCTGGTACCGACCGGCGAGGCCTTCGCCTACCGGCCGCTCCCCGCCCCGGTGCCGGCGCCGCGACCGACGCCTCGGGCGGCCCCGACGAGGCCGCCGGCGCCGGCCCGCCCTGCCGCGGCGGCCCTGCTGCGCACCTTCGGCCGCAACGTGGCGAGCCGGCCGAGCCTTCGGCGGCAGGATCAGGTCGACGCGCCCGACCTCCTCGCCAAGGCGCGGGCCGCGCTCGAGGCGGCCGACTACGAGCGGGCCGCCGACCTGGCCGACCAGGCCGTGGGCGTGGACCCGCTGCTCACCGAGGCATACGTCGTCTGCGGCGAGGCGCGCGCGGCGCTCGGACGCGACGCCGAGGCGCTCCAGCCGCTGGGACGAGCGGTCTACCTCGACCAGCACGCCGGGCACGCGTGGTTCCTGCTCGCAGGCTCGCTGGCCCGGACCGGCGACCGGGGCGGTGCGGCGCGGGCGTACCGGGCCGCGGCCGACGGGCTGCGGCAGGCGCCGGCCGACGCGGTACGCCGGCTGCTGGACGGCGCCCCGGTCGAGCAGCTGGTTCAGTTGTGCCGCCGCCTTGCCGACGACCTGGAAGGACCGGTCGAGCACGCCGGGGCCGAGGACAAGCCGCTGCGGAGGGGTGCGTGAGCAGCTACCTGACCTTCCGGATGGGCACCCGGGTGCTCGCCGCCCCGCTGGACCAGGTCCGCGAGGTCGTCCGGGCGGCCGGGGTCGAGGCGCTCGCCGGGGTGCGCGCGCCGGTGACCGGGCTGCTCGAGCTGCGCGGGCAACCCCTGCCCGTCGTGGACCTGCGCACGATGCACGACGACGACGACCTCGGGGACGTCATCGTCGTCACCGGGGCCGATGAGGGGCCGATCGGCCTCGCCGTCGACAAGGTGGTCTCGGTGGTGCCGGGGGACAGTCTCGATGCCGACGAGGCCGGCCTGCCGCTCGGCCTGCCGGCCTACGTCCTCGAGGTGCTGCGCGGAGCCGACAGCGACCGCCCGGTCTTCCTCGTGGATCTCCGCGTGCTCGCCGGCGTGGCGGCACCTGCCGGCCCACCGCAGCGCCCGGCGCGGGCCTGAGCGCTACACGTAGCGCTCGAGGATGCTCGACTCGGCCAGCCGGGAGAGCCCCTCGCGAACCGTCCTGGCCCGGCTCTCGCCGACGCCCTCGACCGCCTGGAGGTCGTCGATGCCGGCGGCCAGTAGCCGCTGCAGCCCGCCGAAGTGGTCGACCAGACGCTCGATGACGAGACCGGGCAGGCGAGGCACCTTCGCGAGCAGCCGGAAGCCACGGGGGCTGACCGTGGAGTCAAGCGCGTCGGGGCCGGCGCCGTAGCCGAGGGCGCGAGCCACCGCGCCGAGGTCGATGAGCTCGGTGCTGTCCAGCCCGTCGAGGTCCCGCAGCACGTCGTCGACGTCGCGCTGGCGTCGACCCGACTGCGGCGGCAGGTAGTCACGGGCGACGAGCTCCCGGTCGGTCTCGACGCCCGCGACGAGCTCGTCGAGCTGGAGCGAGAGCAGCCGCCCGTCAGTCCCCAGCTCCACGACGTAGCCCTCGATCTCTCCGGCGATCCGGCGGACCATCTCCAGCCGCTGCGCGACCGAGGCGACGTCGCGGACGGTGACCAGGTCCTCGATCTCCAGCGCGGACAGGGTCCCGGCGACCTCGTCGAGGCGCAGCTTGTACCGCTCGAGGGTGGCCAGTGCCTGGTTGGCCCGCGAGAGGATCGCCGCGGAGTCCTCGAGGACGTGGCGGCGCCCGTCGACGTAGAGCGCGATGAGCTGCATCGACTGGCTCACCGAGATGACCGGGAAGCCGGTCTGGCGCGCCACGCGCGCCGCGGTCCGGTGGCGGGTACCGGACTCGTCGGTGGGGATGGTCGGGTCGGGCACCAGCTGGACGTTGGCTCGCACGATGCGGGTCGCGTCCTCGTCGAGGATCACCGCGCCGTCCATCTTCGCCAGCTCGCGCACCCCGGTCGAGGAGAACGGCACGTCCAGGTGGAAGCCACCGGAGCACAGCGCCTCGACGCCGCGGTCGTAGCCGAGCACGATGAGGGCTCCGGTCCGACCGCGCAGGATCCGTTCGAGACCGTCGCGCAGCGGCGTCCCGGGCGCGACCGCGGCCAGGGTGTGGCGCAGCTTGGGTGGCGGGTCGCGATCCAGCTGACCTGGCATGAGGCCGCCCTCCCGTGTCCGCCGCGCCGGGACGCCGCGCCGGCGGTCTTGCCACATCTGCGGCGCGAGTCTATCGACGGCCGGGGGAGGTGGCTTCCGCAGCGAGACAGACGGCGGCCCCCACCGTCGCAACCGGGTGTAGCCGCATGCCGTCGGGAGTGCTGACGTCCTCTGGCGGCAGGATCGCATGGGTGAATCCGAGCCGGGCCGCCTCGGCGAGGCGCCGGGAGGTCCCGGGGACGCGGCGGACGTCGCCGGCCAGCCCCACCTCACCGACGACGACGGTGCCCGGTGGGACCGGCACTCCGGAGACCGCGGAGGCGACGGCCAGGCACAGTGCCAGGTCGGCGGCCGGCTCGACGATGCGCATCCCGCCCACGGTCGCCGCGTAGACGTCGGTGCCCCCCGCACCGGGGTTGGTGGGCCGCGGGAGGGCTACGCCGACGACCCGTTCGAGGACGGCCAGCAGGAGCGCGACCCGGTTGCCGTCCAGGCCGGAGGTCGCCCGCCGGGGGCTCGGGCCGAGGGCCGGGACGACGAGCGCCTGCACCTCGGCGACCAGCGGCCGGCGGCCCTCCAGCGTCACCGTGACGCAGGTCCCCGGGTCGGGGGAGAGCCGCGACCCCGACACGAACAGGCCGCTGGGGTCGGCGAGGCCGTGGATGCCGTCGTCGCCGAGCTCGAAGCAGCCGACCTCGTCGGCGGGGCCGAAGCGGTTCTTGACCGCACGGACCATGCGCAGCGTGGAGTGGCGGTCGCCCTCGAAGCTGAGCACGACGTCGACGAGGTGCTCGAGCAGCCGTGGGCCGGCGATGGAACCGTCCTTGGTCACGTGGCCCACGAGGACCACGGCCATGGCGCGCGTCTTGCCCAGCCGGGTCAGCGCCGCGGCGACCTCGCGGACCTGGGTGACCCCGCCCGGCGTGCCGTCGACCGCGTCGCTCCCGACGGTCTGCACGGAGTCGACCACCAGGAGGGTGGGACGCAGCGCCTCCACGTGGGCGACGACCGCGCCGAGGTCGGTCTCCGCCGCCAGGTACAGGTGCGGGTCGAGGGCCCCCGTGCGTCCGGCGCGCAGCCGGACCTGACCGGCCGACTCCTCGCCGGAGACGTAGAGCACCGGGGTGGTCGGCGAGGCGAAGCGGGCCGCGGCCTCCAGCAGCAGGGTCGACTTGCCCACCCCCGGCTCGCCGGCCAGCAGGACGACCCCGCCCGGCACCAGCCCGCCGCCCAGCACGCGGTCGAGCTCGGCGACGCCGGTGGGCCGGGCCAGCGACTCCTCGACGGCGACGTCGTGGATGCGCCTGGCCGGCGCGCTCACCCGGCCCGGTCCGCGCCCGGCCGGCCTCGCGGTGGCATCGACGCTGCCCCATGCCTGGCACTCACCGCAGCGGCCGACCCACTGGGTGGTCTGCCACCCGCACTCCGCGCAGCGGTATGCCGCCGACCCCTTCGCCATGGCTCGCAGGCTAGGGCGCGCCACCGACAGCCCGGCTGCGACAGACCGAGCCGCTCAGGACTTGCGCCGCCGCCGACCGGGGTCGGCCGGATGCGGGGCCACCGTCGGCCGGCTGGCCAGGTGAGCCTCACAGTGCGTGACCAGGGCGTCGTAGGCGGGCCGGCCCATGAGCGCGACCAGCTCGGGGCCGTTGGAGACGTACACCGGCTCGCTCCCCACGTGGGCGTCGGTGTTGCCCGAGCAGTACCAGTCGAGGTCGTGCCCACCGGGGCCCCAGCCCCTGCGGTCGTACTCCCCGATGCTCACCTGCTGGACCGTCGTTCCGTCGGGTCGCTCGATGGTGTCGTAGGTCCGCCGGATCGGCAGCTGCCAGCACACGTCCGGCTTGGTCTCCAGCGGGTGCCGCCCGGTCCGCAGCGCCAGGGCGTGCAGCGCGCAGCCGTAGCCGCCCGGGAAGTCCCGGTCGTTGAGGAACACGCACCCACCGTCGACGACGCGCGTCTTGCGGGCGCCGTCCTCGTCCTTCTCCACCAGCTTGCGGGTCGTGTGCTTCTGCCACTCGGCGGCGGTGAGCTTGCGGGCGAAGCGCATCACCCGCTTCTCGTCGGCCTTGTCCGAGAAATGCGCACCGAGCGAGCAGCAGCCGTCGTCGGGACGCTCGGCCAGGATCCCCCGGCAGCCGGACCCGAAGACACAGGTCCACCGCGAGGTCAACCAGGTCAGGTCGCAGCGAAACCAGCGCGACTCATCGGCGGGGTCGAGGAACTCGACATAGGCACGCGGGAAGTCCAGGGGCACCTCAGGCACCGGGCCACCCTAGGTCCAGCGCGGGGCGCGGTCGGCGGGCGGTAGCGTCAGGGCATGAGGCTGGGCGTGCTGGACGTCGGCTCGAACACCGTTCACCTGCTGGTGGTCGACGCCCACGCGGGCGCCCCGCCCACCCCGGCGCACTCGTCCAAGACCGAGCTCCGCCTCTCCGAGCTCCTCGACGACGACGGCCGCATCTCCTCGGACGGTACGAAGCGGCTGATCGGCTTCGTCACGGCGGCCCTGTCCGCCGCCGAGGACAAGGGTGTCGAGGAGGTGCTCGCCTTCGCCACCTCGGCGATCCGCGAGGCACCCAACGGCGACGACGTCATCAAGCGGCTGCAGAAGGACACGGGGGTGCCCCTCGAGGTGCTCAGCGGTGAGGACGAGGCGCGGCTGACCTTCCTCGCCGTGCGCCGCTGGTACGGCTGGTCGGCCGGGCGGCTGCTCGTCCTCGACATCGGAGGGGGCTCGCTCGAGGTCGCCACGGGTACCGAGGAGGACCCGGACGCCGCGATCTCCGTGCCCCTCGGCGCCGGGCGCCTCACACGGGACCTCCTCCCGGGGGACCCGCCCAGCCCGGAGGACGTACGCGCCGCGCGCAAGCACATCCGCACCACCTTCGCCCGCGACCTGCGGCTGGTGACCCGTGGCGGCGAGCCCGACCGGGTGGTCGGGACGTCCAAGACCTTCCGCTCCCTCGCGCGGATCACCGGGGCTGCTGCGTCCGGTGAAGGCCCGTACGTCCACCGGCGGCTGCGCCACGCCGACCTCGGCGAGATGCTGCCCAGCCTGGCCAGGATGACCGCCGCTGAACGCGCCAACCTGCCGGGGGTGTCCGCCGGGCGGGCTCGCCAGCTGCTCGCCGGCGCCCTCGTCGCCGACGCGGCCATGGACCTGCTGGGTATCGGCGAGGTGCACATCTGCCCGTGGGCGCTTCGCGAGGGCGTCATCCTGCGCTACCTGGACCGCCTGGACTCGTGACGCCGGCCCCACCTCCCCAGCAGCCCGCCGTCCGCGTCCCCGCCGCGCGGGTCGCCCTGTCCACCGCCTCGGTCTACCCCGAGCCGGTACCGGTGGCCTTCGAGCTCGCTGCCCGGCTCGGCTACGACGGCGTCGAGCTGATGGTGTTCACCGACGCCGTGTCGCAGAGCCTCGACGCGGTCCGCCGCCTCTCCGACGAGTACGCCGTGCCCGTCCTCGCCGTCCACGCGCCGTGCCTGCTCGTGACGCAGCGGGTGTGGGGCACCGACCCGTGGCTGAAGCTCGAGCGCGCACGCGCAGCCGCCGAGGCGTTCGGGGCGCCGACCGTCGTGGTCCACCCCCCGTTTCGCTGGCAACGCGACTACGTCCGTGCCTTCGTCGAGGGGATCGAGCGGATGGCGTCGGAGACCGATGTCCGCTTCGCCGTGGAGAACATGTACCCGTGGCGTGCCCGCAGCCGCGAGATCCAGGCCTATGCCCCGGCCTGGGACCCCACCGACTCCGACTTCAGCGACGTGACGCTGGACCTGTCGCACACCGCGGTGTCGGGCTCCGACGCGCTGGTCATGGCCCGGGGGCTCGGCGACCGGCTGGCGCACGTCCACCTCGCGGACGGCTCCGGGTCGGCGAAGGACGAGCACCTGGTCCCCGGCCGCGGCACCCAGCGCTGTGCAGAGGTGCTCGGCCACCTCGCCGAGACCGGGTTCGACGGGACGGTGGTCCTCGAGGTGTCCACCCGGCGCGCGCCGACCCGCGCGGTGCGCGAGGCCGATCTCATGGAGGCGCTGGCCTACGCCCGGCTCAACCTCGCGGCTGCCGCGTAGCCTGGGCGCGCATCCGCTCCCCTGGAGGTTTCGTGCTGCTTCGCGCCCCGCTGCTAGGGCTCTCGCGCAGCGCCGGGGTGCGCCGGCTGGTCGAGGGTGCTCCGCTCTCCCGTTCGGTCGTGTCGCGCTACGTGGCCGGCGCCACCGCCGACGACGCCGTACGAGCGACCCGTGTCCTCACCGACTCCGGCCTGCTGGTCACCCTCGACCACCTCGGGGAGGACACCCTCGACGCGCAGCAGGCGGACGCCGCGCGCGAGGCGTACGTGGTCCTCCTCCGGGCCCTGGACGAGGAGGGTCTGACCGGGCGTGCCGAGGTCTCGGTCAAGCTCAGCGCGATCGGCCAGGCGCTGCCCGGCGACGGCGAGCGGGTGGCCCTGGACAACGCCCGGGCGATCTGCGCTGCCGCCGCGGCGACGGGCACGACCGTCACGCTGGACATGGAGGACCACACCACGACGGACTCGACCCTGTCCGTGCTGGGCGAGCTGCGTCGCGAGTACCCGAGCACCGGCGCCGTCATCCAGGCCTACCTGCGGCGAAGCGTCGCGGACTGCCGCGACCTCGCGAGCGAGGGCTCGCGCGTCCGGCTGTGCAAGGGGGCCTACGACGAGCCGGAGGCGGTCGCCTACCGCGACCCGCACGACATCGACACCGCGTACGTGCGCTGCCTGCGGGTGCTCATGGCCGGCCCGGGCTACCCGATGGTGGCCACGCACGACCCGACCCTCATCGAGATCGCCGGTGCGCTCGCGGTCCGGGAAGGCCGGCGCCCGGACAGCTACGAGTTCCAGATGCTCAACGGGGTGCGCCCGGACGAGCAGCGGCGGCTGGTGGCCAAGGGCGAGCAGGTGCGGGTCTACCTGCCGTACGGCCAGGAGTGGTACGGCTACCTGGTCCGCCGGATGGCCGAGAAGCCGGCCAACCTCGGGCTGTTCGTCCGGTCCCTCGTCTCGCACGGCTGAAGGGGAGCCATGGGTCAACAGATCGCGGTCTTCGGCGGCGGTGTCATGGGTGAGGCGCTGCTCTCGGGGCTGGTCCGCTCGGGAATCGGCCCGGACCGTCTCGTGGTCACCGAGCGCCGAGGCGACCGGGCGGCCGAGCTGCACGAGCGCTACGGCGTCACGGTCGTCGACAACGCCGAGGCCGCCGCCTCGGCCGACACCCTGGTCCTGGTGGTCAAGCCGCAGGACATGACGGCGCTGCTCGACGAGCTGGCCCCGGCCATCCGTCCCGGCGCCCTCGTGGTCTGCCTCGCGGCAGGCATCACCACGGCGTTCCTCGAGGAGCGGCTGCCCGCCGGCACACCGGTCGTGCGCGTGATGCCGAACACCCCCGCGCTGGTCGACGAGGGGATGGCCGCCATCTCGCCCGGCCTGCACTGCGACGAGTCCCACCTCGAGGAGGCCGAACAGCTGCTGAGCGCCGTCGGCAAGGTCGTGCGGGTCGCGGAGAAGCACCAGGATGCGGTGACCGCGATCAGCGGATCCGGGCCGGCCTACATCTTCTATGTCGTCGAGGCGATGATCGAGGCCGGCGTCCTCCTGGGCCTGCCCCGCGCCACGGCGAACGACCTGGTCGTGCAGACCCTCGTCGGCGCCGCGAAGATGCTCAAGGAGACCGGCGAGCACCCGACGGTGCTGCGCGAGAACGTGACGTCCCCGGCGGGCACGACGGTGGCCGCGCTGCGCGCCGTGGACGACCACACGGTGCGGGCCGCCTTCCTCTCGGCGATGGAGGGGGCCCGGGACCGGTCCCGGGAGCTCGCGGCGGGCGACTGAGATGAGCGGCCGGGCCGCGTTCGTGTGGAGCGACGCGCTCGCGGCGTACGACCTCGGTCCGGGGCACCCGCTGGCGCCCGTCCGCGTCGAGCTCGCCGCCCACCTGTGCCGTGCCCTGGGCCTGCTCGACGGGGTCGACGTCGTGGAGCCCGACGGCGACGGGGAGGCGCTGCTCGGGCTGGTGCACGACCGTGACTACGTCGCCGCCGTCCGGGAGGCCGGCCGTAGCGGGCGGACGGACCTCGCGCGCGGTCTCGGCACGCCGGACAACCCGGTCTTCCCGGGGATGCACGACGCGTCGGCGCTGGTGGTCGGGGCGACCGCCGCCGCGGTCCGTGCGGTCCTCGACGGGCGTGCCGACCATGCCGTGAACCTGGCCGGCGGGCTGCACCACGCGATGGCCGGCCGGGCGTCGGGGTTCTGCGTCTACAACGACGTCGCCGTCGGGATCGCGGTGGCGCTCTCGCGCGGGGTCGAGCGCATCGCCTACGTCGACGTCGACGTGCACCATGGCGACGGCGTGGAGGCTGCCTTCTGGGACGACCCTCGGGTCCTGACCATCTCGCTGCACGAGTCGGGTCGCACCCTGTTCCCCGGGACCGGGGACGTGAGTGACGTCGGCGGCCCGCATGCCCGCGGCTCCGTGGTGAACGTGCCGCTGCCGGCGGGGACGGGCGACGCCGGCTGGCTCGAGGCCTTCCGTGCGGTGGTCCCCGAGCGGGTGGCTGCCTTCCGGCCGCAGCTGCTCGTCACCCAGGCGGGCTGCGACACCCACCGCCTGGACCCGCTGGCCCATCTGGAGCTGACCGTCGACGGCCAGCGCGAGAGCTACCTGGCGCTGCACGAGCTCGCGCACGAGCACGCCGGCGGTCGCTGGGTGGCCACCGGCGGCGGCGGGTACGCGGTCGTCGACGTCGTGCCGCGAGCGTGGGCGCACCTCGTCGGCGTGGTCACCGGACGCCCGGTGGCGCCGTCGGCCCGGGTCCCCGAGGCCTGGCGGGCCGAGGTCCGCGCCCGGTTGGGGCGTGACGCCCCGATCACGATGACCGACCACCGGTTTTGAGGTTCCGCCCCGGGCCCGCACCGGGCGTCACTACCATGGCGCGCAACGACGGCGCCTCGAGAAGCGTCGCTGAACAGTCAGGGGACGGGTCGGGGCCATGGCGGGTGACACCGAGCTTGCCGAGATGCGCTTCCTCACCGTCGCCGAGGTGGCCGCGAAGATGCGGGTCTCCAAGATGACGGTCTACCGGCTGGTGCACTCCGGCGAGCTGCCCGCGGTGCGGGTGGGTCGTTCGTTCCGTGTCCCCGAGCAGGCTGTGGCCGACTACCTGCGCGACTCCTTCGTCGAGGCCGGCTGACGCCTGCGGGCCCGCTGCCGCGTCCCGCTCCCGCTCCGAGCCGGGCTGATCCGGCTCCCGTCCGCCGCGGGTACCCTGACCCCACCGACGATCGAAGGAGAGCCGTGGGCTCCGTCATCAAGAAGCGCCGGAAGCGAATGGCGAAGAAGAAGCACCGCAAGCTGCTCAAGAGGACTCGCGTCCAGCGGCGCAACAAGAAGTAGCCCCCATGCGCGTCGTCCTCGTCACCGGCGTGTCCCGCTACCTCGGCGGTCGCTTCGCCCGAGAGCTGGCGAGCGACCCAGCGGTGGAGCGCGTCGTCGGCGTTGACGTCGTACCGCCCGTGGACAGCCTCGGCGCGGCCGAGTTCGTGCGAGCGGACATCCGCAACCCGGTGATCGCCAAGGTGATCGCCTCCGCCGACGTGGACACCGTCGTGCACATGAACGTCATCGCCACCCCCCAGTCGATGGGTGGACGCACGCTCATGAAGGAGGTCAACGTCATCGGGACGATGCAGCTGCTCGCGGCGTGCCAGAAGGCCTCCAGCGTGCGCAAGCTCGTCGTCAAGTCCTCCTCCACCGTCTACGGCGCCTCGCCCAAGGACCCGGCGCTGTTCACCGAGGAGATGGAGCCGCGAGCCCTCCCGCGGTCCGGGTTCGCCAAGGACTCCGTCGAGGTCGAGGGGTACGTGCGTGGCTTCTCCAGGCGCCGCCCCGACGTGGTCGTCTCCACGCTCCGCTTCGCCAACTGCCTGGGTCCGGGCGTCCGAACGCCGATGTCGGCGTACTTCGAGCTGCCGGTCATCCCGCGCATCCTCGGCTTCGACCCGCGGCTGCAGTTCGTGCACGAGGACGACATGATCGAGTGCCTTCGCCGGTGCACGCTCGAGGACCACCCGGGGACTTACAACGTCGCCGGCGACGGGGTCCTGACCCTGTCCCAGGCCGCTCGACGGACCGGCAAGCCGACGGTCTCCATGCCAGGGACACTGCTCTCGGCGCTCGGCGGCTTCGGCCGCCGGACGCGGCTGGTGGACTTCTCGCCGGAGCAGATGTCCTTCCTCACCTACGGCCGCGGCATCGACACCCGCCGGATGCGCGACCGAGTCGGGTTCGCACCGCACTGGACCACTGCCGCCACCTTCGCGGAGTTCGTACGATCCCGTGACATGCGCGGTCCGCTGGAGTCCGAGCGCCTCGAGGCGATCGAGGACCGCGTGCTCGACGTCCTGGCAGGGGGCCGGCGATGAGCGCCCGTGTGATCCCGCTGCGTTCGGACGACGGACCCGACCCGACGCCCGAACCGCCTCCCGAGGCCGTCGACGACGAGGTGCTGGAGGCCGACGACTCCGGCGAGCCGTCAGTTCTCGAGCAGCGGCTGGCGGGCGCGGTGGCGTTCCTGCGGCGCCGGGTGACCGGCGAGTACGAGGTCGACGACTTCGGCTACGACCCCGAGCTCACTGACGCGGTGCTGCTCGCGATGCTGCGGCCTCTGTACCGCAACTGGTTCCGGGTCGAGGTGCGCGGGATCGAGAACATCCCGTCCGAGGGTGGCGCCCTCCTCGTCGCCAACCACTCCGGCACGATCGCTGTCGACTCGCTCATGACGCAGATCGCGGTGCTGGACGAGCACCCTGCCCACCGCTCCCTTCGCCTGCTCGGCGCCGACCTGGTGTTCAGCCTGCCGATCGTGAGCGAGTTCGCGCGCAAGTCCGGGGCGACCCTCGCGTGCACCGAGGACGCCGAGCGGCTGCTGCGCGGCGGTGAGGTCGTCGGTGTGTGGCCGGAGGGCTTCAAGGGGATCGGCAAGCCCTTCAGCGAGCGCTACAAGCTGCAGCGCTTCGGCCGCGGCGGCTTCGTGTCCGCGGCGCTGCACTGCAAAGTGCCGATCATCCCGGTGTCGATCGTGGGTGCCGAGGAGACCTTCCCGATGATCGGCAACATCAAGCCGCTGGCCCGGCTGCTGGGGCTGCCATACGTGCCGGTCACCCCGACCTTCCCCTGGCTGGGGCCGCTCGGGCTGGTCCCGCTCCCGAGCAAGTGGATCATCGAGTTCGGCGCCCCGATCCCCACGGACGCCTTCCCCGACGGCTCGGCCGAGGACCCGATGCTGGTGTTCAACCTCACCGACCAGGTCCGCGAGACCATCCAGCACTCGCTCTATCAGCTCCTCATGCGCCGCCGGTCGGTGTTCTTCTAGCCCAGGTTCGGTCCAGCCAAGGCTTCTCCCAGCCCAGGCTTCTCCGGCCCAGGCTTCGTCCGCCTCAGTCGCGGCGGCGGCGGCGGTCCACGGCCACCGCGGCGACCACCAGCCCCGCCACGGCCCCGGCCGCCGCCGCGGCGGGCAGGCCGACCCTGGCCGCCTTGCGTCCGGTGCGGTAGTCCTCGACCGGCCAGCCCAGGTCGCGTGCGTGCTGGCGCAGCCTCTTGTCGGGGTTGACCGCGCACGGGTGGCCGACGAGGGAGAGCATCGGGATGTCGTTGCTGGAGTCCGAGTACGCCGCGCAGCGGGACAGGTCCAGCCCCTCGCGTTCGGCCAGGGCCCGGACGGCCTCGGCCTTCGCCGGGCCGTGCAACGGCCGGCCGACCAGCCGCCCGGTGTAGACCCCGTCGACGGTCTCCGAGACCGTCCCCAACGCCCCGGTCAGCCCCAGCCGTTTGGCGATGATCGTCGCCAGCTCCACCGGCGCCGCGGAGACCAGCCACACCCGCTGCCCCGCGTCGAGGTGGCTTCGGGCGACGGCCAGCGTCTGCGGGTAGACCTTGCCGACGATCCGATCGTCGAAGATGTCCCTGCCCAGCTGCACGATCTCGCTGACCTGGTGGCCCTTGACGAAGGACAGGGCGATCTCGGTGGCGTCGGCCATGTCGCCGGCGTCCTCCGCGCCCGAGAGGCGGAACTTCACCTGATCGACGACGAAGCCGGTCGCGTCGCGCGTGGAGAAGAAGCGCCGCTTCGCCAGGCCCATCGCGAGATGGAAGATCGACGCCCCGCGCACGATCGTGTTGTCGATGTCGAAGAAGGCCGCGGCCGTCGGATCCGGCGGGGCGGCGAGCACCGCGGCGACCTCGGCAGCCGCGGCTGCGGCCTTGCCGGCCAGGACCGCTGGAGCCAGGGCCTCGGGTCGGTTCACGGCTCGGAGCGTATGCCACACTCCGCCGCGTGAGCGCCCTCGGCTGGGCGGCCGGTGGCCGCCGGGAGGACGTACGGGTCCGCGTGCTCGGCCGTCCCGGCTGCCACCTGTGCGAGGACGCGGTGGCCGTCGTGTCCCAGGTCTGCGCCGACCTCGGCGTCGGCTGGGACGAGCTGGACGTGAGCGGGGACCCCGCGCTGCTCGACCGCTACGCCGAGGAGGTGCCGGTCGTCCTGGTCGACGGCGAGGTGCTGGGCTACTGGCGGGTCTCACCCGACCGGCTGCGGGCGGCCCTCCTCGTGACGTAGGTTAGGCTTGCCTAACTTCGGTGAGGAGGCCGCCGTGCTGCCGTCGTTCGTGATCTGCCTTCGCGAGGGCCTCGAGGCCTCCCTCATCGTCGGGATCATCGCCGCCTTCCTCGGCAGCCGCGGCAGGTCCGACGCGCTGCGGTGGGTATGGCTCGGCGTCGGGGCGGCGGTCGCGCTCTGCCTCGCGGTCGGGCTCGGCCTGCACGCGCTGTCGCGCGACCTGCCGCAGCGCCAGCAGGAGGGGCTGGAGACCGTCATCGGGCTGCTGGCGGTGAGCCTGGTCACCTACATGATCGTCTGGATGCGTCGGCACGCCCGCGGCCTGAAGAGACACCTGGAGGGCAGTGCCGCGGGCGCGCTGGCCAGCGGGTCGGCCCGCGCCCTGGTCGTGATGGCCTTTCTCGCGGTGCTGCGCGAGGGCTTCGAGACCGCGGTCTTCCTGCTCGGCCTCCTGCAGGAGTCGACGATCCAGCCGGCGGCGGCGATCGTCGGCGGGCTGCTCGGCCTTGGGCTGGCCGCGGCCCTCGGGTACGGCATCTACCGCGGCGGCGTACGGCTCGACCTAGCGCGCTTCTTCCGGGTCACCGGCGCGGTCCTCGTCGTCGTCGCCGCCGGGCTGCTCATGACCGCGTTCCGGACCGCCCACGAGGCCGGCTGGCTCAGCGTCGGGCAGGCCCAGGCCCTCGACCTGACCTGGCTCGTCCACCCCGGCACCACCTGGTCGGCGATGCTCACCGGGATCCTCGGCATCACGGCGTACCCGACCGTCCTCGAGGTCGCGGTCTGGCTGCTGTACGCCGTGCCGATGCTGGTGCTCGTCTTCTGGCCCACCCGGCGCCCCCCTCGGCCCGCCGAGGCCCCTACTCCCGCCCCGGCCCCGGTGGGCGCATGATCCGGCCGCTCCT
>Ga0335071_10003319_pt1 | contig 17011 bp, 16 predicted proteins | sample Lox_Sample_15_FD_206724 | JGI IMG/M metagenome (GOLD analysis project Ga0335071, IMG submission 206724) | Soil microbial communities from Loxahatchee National Wildlife Refuge, Florida, United States - Lox_Sample_1.5 | ecosystem: Environmental > Terrestrial > Soil > Wetlands | place: USA... | reverse complement strand
AAAAAGGAGCCCCTCACCCCAACCCTCTCCCCGTAAGAACGGGGAGAGGGAGCGCATTGCACTCGCGGCGCCGTTCTCTCATGCCCGATAGCGGCGAAATACGGCAGCGACCGCTGCCTCATCGGCAAGCTTCCGATCACGCATCTCGGCAAGACCGCGCCGGACGGCCTTGCGCTCGTCGTCGCTCAGCCGATACGGTCCGAAATGCTTGCTTTCGATGGCCGCCATCGACCTGACGAATTCCTCCTGCGCCTGCTCAGGCCAGGTCGATACCCGTTCCAGCAAAATCTCGAGACTCTGTCGCGTCATTTTGTAACCCTGGCAAGGTTTCGTATCTCAGCAATCGCACCGCCAGCTAGCGGTGCTCGCGGTTGGCGAGGGCCGCTTCCTCCAGGTCGAGATCGCGCTCGATCCGCCGGCGGACCTCATCGGTGATCTTGCCGTCGCGCAGCAGCTCATGGATGAATTTGCGCTCGGCCGCGATCAGCTCGCGGGTCAGGGTCATCCTCGTCCTGGTGATCTCACGGGCTTCGGGATCGAGCGATGCCGGCAGCTGGTTGGCGCGAATCTCGTGCCGCGCCCGCATCAGGCCGAGCACCTCGGCGGAGAGCTCGCGATCCGCTGTGATGTTTTCGAGCCGGCGCAGCGCCGCGTCCAGCGCCTCGCGGCGCGCCGAGAGCTCCTGTTCATGCTCGGCGACATGTTCGGCGCGGCCGGCCTGCGCGAGGCCGAGGGCGCGCACCACGGCCGGCAGGCTGAGGCCCAATCCCACCAGCGTCACCACGATGACGCCGAAGGCGACGAACAGCACGAGGTCGCGGTAGGGGAAGGCGTTGCCGTTGTCGAGGACGAACGGCAGCGCCAGCGCCGCGGCCAGCGACACCGCGCCGCGCACGCCGGTGAACGCAATCACGAACGGCCACTGCCATGGCGGCGACGGATCGCGCGTACGCAGGGTCTTGCTCAGCAGGCGGGGCAGATAGGTCGCCGGATAAAGCCAGGCAAAGCGCGCGAGGATGATGATGACCGAGACCAGCGCGGTGGCGCCGAGGATGTCGTGCAGCGGAAAGGCTTTTGACTGCGCGTAGATCGAGCGCATCTGAAAGCCGGTGAGCAGGAACAACAGGCCCTCGATCAGATAGATGACGAGATCCCAGAAAAAGATGCCCTGCAGGCGGGTCGCCGCCGAAATCCACAGCGGCCCGTTCCAGCTCACATAGAGGCCGCAGACCACGGTTGCGATCACGCCGGAGCCGCCGAGATGCTCGGGCACCCAATAGGCGACATAGGGCGTGATCAGCGACAGCGTGATCTCGATCTGCGGGTCCTTCGCCCAATGGCGCATGCGCAGGGACAGCCAGCCGATGGCGACGCCGAACACGATTTCGCCTGACACGATCGCGGCAAAGGTGCCGGTGGCCTTGGGCAGCGAGAACATGCCGGTTGCGACCGCGGCCACCGCGAAGCGGTAGAGGATCAGCGCGGTGGCGTCGTTGGCGAGGCCCTCGCCCTCAAGCACCACCAGGATGCGGCGCGGCAGGCCGAGCCGGCGCGCGATCGCCAGCGGCGCCACCGCGTCCGGGGGTGCCACGATGGCGCCGAGCACGAAACCGATGTCCCAGCCGAACCCCATCAAATAATGCGTCGCCGCCGCGACCGCGAAAGCGGTGAAGATCACGCAGCCGACCGCGAGCAGGATGATCGGGCGCAGATTGTGCCTGAACTCGCGCCAGCTCATCGCGACCGCTGCCGAGTAGATCAGCGGCGGCAGCACCACCAGCAGCACCAGTTCCGGCGGCAGTTCGACCGTCGGCATGCCCGGCACGAAGGCCACAGCCGTGCCGGCGAGCAGCAGGAGGATGGCGGGCGCCACCTGGAGCCGCCGCGCCGCGAGGGCGGTGCCCGCAAGCACCGCGAGCAGCACCAGAAAGGTCTGAAATCCACTCTCCACCATGAGTCGCAATTCGCCCAAAAACGGATTTGGGGTCAATCCAGGCTGCCGGTGATCAGCCGCATGGTTCGAGGCGCGGCCGCGCCCCGTATCCGTAGGAGCCACATCGTGACCCGGTTTCAGGCGCCGTGTTAACAAACCTGTGATCGAAAAAAGGGCCGCCGGCCTAAAACCCGCCTCCGAACCGCCCCGTACCAGCAAAACGTCTGCCGCAAGCGGGGCTTAAGAGAGGCTGGAGCATGACCATGGACGGATATGGCGAGCATGCGATCGTGATCGGGGCGAGCATGGGCGGCCTGCTCGCCGCCCGGGCGCTTGCGGACGTCTTCCCCCTGGTGACCGTCGTGGAGCGCGACGCTTTTCCGGATCCCGACACGCCGCGCAAGGGCGTGCCGCAGGGCCATCACGCCCATGGCCTGCTGTCGCGCGGCCGGCGCGTGATCGAGGATTTTTTTCCCGGCTGGACCGAGGGCGTGATCGAAGCGGGCGGCATCCGGGCCGACGTCGCGCGCGACGTTGCCTGGTACGGCCATGGCGTGGCGCTCAAACAGGTGCCAAGCGATCTCGAAGGCCTCGCCGCATCGCGCCCGGTGCTGGAGGGCCATGTGCGGCGCCGGTTGCTGGCGCTCCCCGGGGTCCGCGCGATCCAGAACGGCGCCGTACTGGGCCTTGTTGCGAACGAGGACCGGTCCGCCGTAACGGGCGTACAGGTCCGGCGGGGTGACGGACAGGAGCACACCATCACGGCCGATCTCGTGGTCGACGCGTCAGGCCGCGGCTCGCTCACGCCCGCCTGGCTGGAGGCGCTGGGCTATGAGCGGCCGCAGGAGGAGCGCATCGAGGTCGGCATCGGCTACACGACGCGGCTCTACCGCCGTCATGCCGGCGAACTCGGCGGCAAGGTTGCGGTGGTGGTTGCGGGCAATGAGCCAAACTGGCGCAACGGGGCGATCCTGTTCCACAGCGAGGACTGCTGGATCGTCTCGATCGGCGGCTATTTCGGCGACCATGCTCCCGACAATGCGCAGATGTTCGCGGCCTATGCCGGCTCATTCCCGACCCCCGAGATTCACGACATCGTGGCGCATGCGGAGCCGCTCGGCGACTTCGTGAGCTACCGCTACCCTGCCAATGTCAGGCGGCGTTATGAGCGGCTGACCCGGTTTCCGAAAAACTTTTTGGTGTTCGGCGACGCCATCTCGAACTTCAACCCGATCTACGGCCAGGGCATGACGGTGGCGGCGCAGCAGGCGATCGCGCTGCGCGACACGCTGCACGAAGCCAGAACCGGTTATGCCCGGCGCTTCTTCGATGCCGCCGCCGGGATCGTCGATGTGCCCTGGGACATCGCGGTCGGCAACGATCTGCGGCACCCGCGCGTCAGCGGCGCGCGACCTGCGAAGGTGCGCTTCATCAACTGGTATATCGGAAAACTGTACCGCGCCGCGCAGCACGACGGCGGACTTGCGACCGCGTTCCTGCGCGTCGCCAATCTCGAGGTGCCGCCGGAAACGCTGCTCGATCCGGCCATCGTCGCCAGGGTGATCCGGGGTAATCTCCGCCGGCACGGACCCGGCGCCGAGCAGGTGACGCGGCTCGGCGCCGGGGCGTGACAAGGCGGTATCATGACGGCGACGTTGCCCGACGGGCAATACCCGCATGGGCGTCATGCGCAAACTGCCCGTCGTGCCAATCTGTCGCAGCCGGCGCTGATTCTGTTAATCAGAAATTTTCTTGACGCCGACCCCAAATCAGATGCATGATGCGCGCCGTCCCGCCTCCACACGAGGGGCGTTTCGCGATCGTCACGGACGTAGGAAGCGGGATGCGATGGACGTGTTGGCGACGCGCGCGAGTTGTTTCGTGCGGACGAACGGCGCTGATGCGGGCGCAAAAGCGTGTGGTCCTGGCCTCCCGACGCTGAGGTCAAGTCGTGCGGTGACGAGCCGCGTGACGACGGGAGCAATCAAGCCCGGTTCCCGGGGAGAGCGCGCCATAAGTGCTAAAACCATCGCGCAGGGAAGGCCGGGACCATCCGGCTGAGCCTGTGGTTCCTGCCCCGTGCTTTTTCATTGCACGGGGGCCGCGGGTATCAGTCGATACCCGGCCTTCCCTGCGCCCTCTGATGTCCAGAGGGAGCAAGACTGACGCAGGACTCGGGCGCGATCACGCCGCGGGAACGCGCCGTCGTGTTTTGAAATGCGAGCCAAATTTTCAGTCGTCATCACCCGCGAAAGCGGATCCAGTACGCCGCGGCCTATCGGCTCAAGCACTGGCGTCTCTGGAATACTGGATCGCCCGGTCGAGCCGGGCGATGACAGAAGTGAAGCTGTTTGGCAGTTGAACTCGGAGCGTGGAGTTTGCTTGCCGCGATGGCCAGGCCTGCTGGAGACGCCGCTGCCCCTGAATAGCGAGCCAAGTCTTTGCCTCCTCGCCTCACTCCCGCAGATCGTAGCGGTACGATTTCGACACGATCTGCCAGCCGTCGGCGAGCTTCATCGCCACCAGATAGTCGGTGAAATAGCGCGGCGGCAACTGGCAGCGCACCTTGATGAAGGCGGTGCTGTCGTCGGAGCGGTCGATGGTGACGACAAAATCCTCGCGCGGCTTGCCCTCGGTCTTCGCCGATGGGCGCCTCCGCACCCAGGCGAGCCAGTCCGGCACGGTCAGAATTTTCAGTTCGCCCTTGTCGACCCAGCGCAGGTCGGCGGAGGGATGAAAGGCCGCCGCGAGCTTGTCGGCGTCGCCCTCGTAGAGGCCATCGAAATAGGTCTGCACGACGGCCTCGATGCTGGAACGGTCAGATGTCACGGGGTTGCTCCCTTCGCCAAGGCCTTTGGATTGCATTCTGGCGGGAAATTTGTCGCTGGCAAGGTGCGAACCACGCGCCGGCTCGGACGACCAATCATTTTGGGACATCCGGCCGCCGATCGGACGGACAGGGCTGCGTGACTTCCGTCACAGGCCGGGGACAGGGGCGAAGATAGGCTCACCGCCATGATTCGATTTTCCAACATCAAGCAAATCTTGCTGGCGCTGGCGCTGGTCCTGCTCTGCCAGCCGGCCCAGGCCGGAAAGCGCGTCGCCCTCGTGCTCGCCAATTCCGCCTATCAGAACGCCCCGGCGCTGACCAACCCCGTCAATGACGGCACCCTGATCGCGACCACTCTTAAAGAGGCCGGCTTCGACGTCGTCGATTCCCGTCATGACCTCTCAGCGCTGGAGACGCGGCGGGCGCTGCGCGACTTTTCGGATACCGCGCGCGATGCGGACATTGCCGTGATCTATTATGCGGGCCACGGGCTCGAGATCGACGGCAGCAATTATCTCGTTCCCGTCGACGCAAAGCTCGAACGCGACAGCGACGTCTATGACGAGGCCTTTTCGCTCGATCGCGTCCTGCTCGCGGTCGAACCGGCAAGACGGCTTCGCCTCGTGATCCTGGACGCCTGCCGCGACAATCCGTTCGACAAGACCATGAAGCGCACCTTGGCCTCGCGCGGCATCGGGCGGGGGCTCGCCAAGATCGAGCCGGCCTCGCCGAACACGCTGATCGCCTATTCGGCCAGGGCCGGGTCGACCGCGCAGGATGGCGACGGCCAGAACAGCCCGTTCACGCTGGCGCTGTCCGGTCACCTGACGACGCCGGGGCTCGACATCCGCAAGGCGCTGGGCTTCGTGCGCGACGATGTGCTGAAGGCGACCGGCAACCGCCAGGAGCCGTTCGTCTATGGCTCGCTCGGCGGCGAGGACTTCGCGCTGGTATCGGCGCCGGCCGCTGCTGCGCCCGCGGCCTCCGCATCGAATGGCCAGGGCGATGTGCGCCGCGACTATGAGCTCGCGCTGCAGGTCGGCAACAAGGCCGCGCTGAATGCCTTTCTAGCGCAATATCCCGATGGCTTCTATGCGAACCTCGCCCGGTTGCAGCTCGAGAAGTTTGCGGCGGAGGAGACGCGTCCTGCGCCCGATCAGGCCGCAGCGCCGCCTGCGGAGCCGAAGCGCGTCGACGTCGCGGTCGCTACGCCGCCTGCGACCGACAAGTCGGCCTCCGAACGAAGCGCAAGTCTCGCCGCGGGCCCATCTGCGGCTGAGCTTGCGCGGTCACTGCAGGCCGAACTCCGCCGGGTCGGCTGTCTGACGGGCGAGACCGATGGCGACTGGAACAAGGCCGCGCAGCGCTCGCTGGCGCAGTTCAACCGCCATGCCGGCACGACGTTCGACGTCAAGGTCGCGAGCAGCGATGCGCTCGATGCCATCAAGCTGAAATCGGCACGGGTGTGTCCGCTCGTTTGCGAGCATGGCTTTAAGGCCGATGGTGAGCAGTGTGTGAAGATCGTCTGTGCCGATGGTCTTGTTCTCAACGATGACAATGAATGCGAGAAGCGGCGCGCGAAAACGCCGGTTGCGCGGCGGGGCGTCGCTGCTTCGAGCGATCGCGCCTCGTCCGCCGAGCGCACTGCGCCCGGTGCGGCACGGCCGCAGGCCTCCGGCCAGATCGTCTGCGACAGCCTCAGCTGCCGGCCGGTCCGCCACGGCTGCCACATCGGCTATCAGGGCGGCTCGCCGCGCGACGGCAGCGGCGGCAATGTCGAGGTGTGTAATTAGGAATGAAGGGCAGTGAAGCGGTCGCGCGGGCGGTCCACCTCTCCCCGCTTGCGGGGAGAGGCAGCCCACCGTCGATGCGGCAACAGTCGGGCTTCGCTCACCAGCATTATGACCTCAGCTCGAAACTGCGCTGGCGGCGATGTTGACCATCAGGGCGACGAGGGCCGTGTTGTAGACGAAGGAGATGATGCCGTGCACGGTCGCGGTGCGGCGGATGGTCTTGTCGGTGATGCCGACGTCGGAGACCTGGGCGGTCATGCCGATCACGAAGGAGAAATACACAAAATCCCAGTAGTCGGCGTGATCGTGGCTGTCGCCGCTTGGAAATTGCAGGCCGCCGGGTTTTGGCCCGCGATAATATTCATGGGCGTAATGCAGGGCGAAGGCGGTGTGCACAACCGCCCAGGACAGCACGATCGTGGCGGTGGCGAGCACCAGCGCGGGCGCATCGTGCCGGGACGCGCCGAGCTCGAACACGATCGCCGCGATGCTGGCGAAGGCGCCGATTGCCGTGACCAGAAGAATCAGGAAGCGGCCGTCGTCCTGCTGCGCCGCGTGGAAGCGGACGTGCCGATGCTCGCTGCTCAGCATCATGACATAGACGAGCACCAGGTAGAGACCGGCAAAGGCATCCCAGCCGATCAGGAAGCGCGTCACGACCCGCAGCGACGCCGGCGCGAGAAAGAACACGGCGATGCCGACCACGAGCCCGATGAACGTTCGTGGCCGCGCATAGACGACGCGGACCAGCCTCGGCAATCGCCTGAAACGAGCAAGACGCTGTTCGAGCTCTTCGCCGAGCATGCTCGCCCTGGTCTAGTTCTTGCGGTCGGCGACGAAGCGTGCGGCGGCGCGCAGCACCTCGCCCCGCGATCCGAACACCGACAGCGCCGCATCGGCGCGCGCCAGGAGATCGCGCACGCGCTGCCTGGCGCCCTCGACGCCGAGCTGGGTGACGAACGTGGTCTTGCCGAGGGCGGCATCCGCGCCGGCCGGCTTGCCGAGTGCCGCCGCATCGCCCTCGACGTCGAGCAGGTCGTCGGCGATCTGAAACGCTTCGCCGAGCGCGCGGCCAAAATCGTCGAGTGCCTGGTACTCCTTCGGGCCGGCCTGGCCGAGAATCGCACCCGCGATACAGCCGAAGCGGAGCAGCGCGCCGGTCTTCATCTGTTGCAGCCGGGCGACGTCCACCGGTTCGCGGTCGCCGAACCGGCCCTCGCCGCCGAGGTCGAGGATCTGCCCGCCCGCCATTCCGCCAACCCCGGAGGCGCGTGCCAGCGCCCGGGTCAGAGCAAGCCGGACGGCGGCATCGCGATGGATCTCGTCGCGGGTGATGATGTCGAAGGCGATCGTCAACAGCGCGTCGCCGGCGAGGATCGCGGTCGCATCGTCATAGGCCTTGTGCAGGGTCGGCCGGCCGCGCCTAAGATCGCTGTTGTCCATCGCAGGCAGGTCGTCATGGATCAGCGAATAGCAATGAATGCATTCGAGCGCCGCGCCCGCCATCAGCGCGCCCTCGCGCGGTACGTCGAAAACAGCCGCGCTCTCGACCACCAGGAACGGCCGCAGCCTTTTTCCGCCGCCGAGGCTCGAATAGCGCATCGCCTCGATCAGCCGTTTTGGCCGCACGATCTCGTCCGCCACAATGGCGTCCGACAGCAACCTCGCCAGCAGCGCTTCGGTCTCCTCCGCGGTCCTGTCCAGACGGGAGGCGAAATCGGTCGGGCCGGTGCCGGACATTAATGACAGCTCCTTTTCGGAAAAATGCGGGCGGACAATCCTTTAAGACTTGGGCTTCGTCAATCCACGGGGGGCGACCATGGGTCGCCGCCGATGGAATGGAAAAAGACAGGACATTTCATGGAGATAAAGGGATAATGGCGGACACTTCCGGTTTCTTCACCATTGCCCTCGAAAGCAAGGCCCCAAAGATTTGCGCCTGGTTCGGACCTTCGCTGTGATCGTGCTGGCCGTCTTGCTCGTGCCCTATGTGGTGACCCCGCTTTATCGCATCGGCCATCCCGTCTCGACCCTGATGGCCTGGCGGCGGTTGACGGGCGCGCCGGTGGTGCGGTCGTGGATCGATCTCGGCGAGATGTCGCAGGCCCTGCCGCACGCGGTGGTGGCGGCCGAGGATGCGCATTTCTGCAAGCACCGTGGCATCGATTGGGGCGCGGTGCGCGAAGTCGTGAGCGATGCCGAGGACGGCGAGATTGCCCGCGGCGGCTCGACCATCACCCAGCAGGTCGCCAAAAACCTGTTCCTGTGGCAGGGCCGCAGCTTTGTCCGCAAGGCGCTGGAATTTCCGCTGGCGCTGTGGATCGACGCCGTGCTCGGCAAGCAGCGGGTGCTGGAGATCTACCTGAACATCGCCGAGCTTGGTCCGTCCGGGCAGTTCGGCGCCGAGGCCGGCAGCCTCTATGCGTTCGGCCATTCGGCGGCCTCACTCTCGGCGCGGGAAGCCGGCCTGCTGGCGTCGATCCTGCCCAATCCGCATCAGCGCAGCGCCCGCACGCCGGGCCCCGGGGTGCGGCGGCTGGCCGGGACCTATATGGCGCGGGCGCAGGCCATCAGCCTCGCCCAGTGCTGGAGGGAGGATCGTTGAGCCAACCGCCCGATTTTCGGCCGATTTTGCCCGAAACAGCGCTAGCTTTGCCGGGGCGCATCCTCTATAAGCCCGGCCTTGACCGGCATCTTTCGGCTTTTCCCTTCATTCCAGGCGCGAAAGCCCTCCCTCAGAGGATGATGCCCCCGAAATCATGCCAAGAGGACAACCGACATGGCCGTTCCCAGACGAAAAACTTCGCCCTCGCGGCGCGGCATGCGCCGCTCGGCGGATGCGATCAAGACGCCCACTTACGTCGAGGACAAGGATTCCGGCGAGCTCCGCCGGCCGCATCATCTCGACCTCAAGACCGGCATGTACAAGGGCCGGCAGGTCCTGAAGAGCAAGAAGGAATCCTGATCGCGCCCCGTCTGCCCCCGTGCGCTGTGGCGCGCATGCCGGCAGGTGCAATTGCTGTCAGGAATGAAGGGTGCGAACAGGCGTCAGCCGTTCGTGCCCACCAGATCCCGCCGTACAAGAAAAAGTCCGAACATTGTGGCGGTCTGCCCGAATTTAGCCAACGAGTGACGTAACACCGGACTGGCCGGTAAAATACGCGCCAACGTCTAGCCGGCGATCCGCTCCGCACTCGTTCTGTTGCTAAACTCCCGAGAAGGCCACCATGGTCGGTTTCCCCCTGCTGCTGATTCCGATTGCGTTGTACAACGCCATCGCCTTCCTGATGCCGACCGTGTCGGTCACGGACCGACTGTTCAACGTGACTTTGGTGTCGGGGGCGGACTGGCCAGTGACGCTCAGCGACCTGCTGCTCGCGCTTGGCGTCCTGCTGCTGCTGCTGGAAGTCATCAAGGGTGCGCGTCCCGGCGCGAAATACCTGACCGACCATCTGCTGTCGCTGGTCGTGTTCGGGGCTGCGGCCTTCGAATTCCTGATGTGGCGGAAATTCGGCAGCTCGACCTTTTTCCTGCTCACGCTGCTGGCGATGACGGACTTCTTGACCGGCATCACCCTGCGCTCGCGTCATCGCGGCATGGCCGTCGTGGCGCACGCGCCGGTGCCGCAGGCGAGCGTCGCCGAAGAAGACGACGCCGTTGCCGAACCGAGGTTCGAGCGCGCGTCCATGCCGCCGGTCGCCGCCGCGCCGGGGACGGCCGTGCCGGCGGCCGCCTCGATTGCCGAGTCGGTCCTGATGGACCATCCCGAGCCGAAGACCGCACAGCCCGTGGCGCCTCCTCGCGAGCCCAGGAAAGAGCCGATCAGCGAGATCCTGAGGGAGACGAAGAGCGAGGCGAGCGCCGGAACGAGGGTCGAGCCAAAGGCTGAACCAAAAATTCCGTCGCCCGAACTGCAACCGGGTGACGGCACGCGAGAGCAATAAGGTTCAAAATACCGGTTCAGACTACCTGCCGCGTGCGGCTGCCGGTGACGGCTTGCGGCCTCGGCTGCGCCGTGTAGGCGGAGAGCGCATCCGATGGGGCGGCCCGCCGCAGGACACGGGTCTGCGGCAGATGCGCGGCGGTGGCGATCAGATGCGCGACGAACGTCGGATCAGGCCGGGTCAGGTCGCGCGTGATCCGCGCGCGCCGGGCGGCCGGTGCCAGCGGCACCAGGGCGACGCAGGCGGGTCCGTCCGGTCCGCCGACCTCAGTTTCTGCCATCTCATCCGGGGTGCTGCGCATGTCGGACCCAAATTCGGCTGAAACTGCCCCATTTCGGGACGCCGAATCCTCTCTTCGGATCACCATCGCAAGGCGCGTGCCGTTTCCCCGTCCGCCCCTCCTGACCGGGCACCAGACATGGTTTGTGGATTATTTATCAACTTTGCATAGGGTTTGGGCCGGCGCACGCACTATTCTCAAGGCTTGAGAATCACCTGGAATCACCGCCCTGTCCCGAAACGAGGCGACCTTGACCTCTGCTGCCTTGCCAACCTCGGCGATCCTGGCGTCCCTCGGACAAGCCGCCTTCATCTGGGACGTCACCTCCGACACCATCAGCTGGAGTGATCACGCCGGCGAGGTCTTTCCGGACATCCCGCAGGCCCAGCTGGCGAGCGGAGCAGAGTTCGCCAAGCTGATCGAGCCGGAGCGGTCGATCCGTTCCGACGCACTGACCCAGTCGCCGCCGACCCACGGCGAAGCGGGCATCCCCTACCGGATCGAATATGGCGTGCGCACCAGCGTTTCTGCCGCGGTGCTCTGGATCGAGGAAACCGGCTGCTGGTTCGCTGGCCCCGACGGCAGGCCCGCGCGTGCGCAGGGCGTCGTCCGCATCAACAACGAGCGGCACGCGCGCGAGGAGCAGCTGCTCAAACTGTCCCGGCACGACCCGCTGACCGGCGAGCTCAACCGCACCTACCTGATCGCAGCGCTCGCCGAGGCGATCGAAGAGGCGCAGCGCTACCGCTTCTCCAGCGCATTCCTGCTGATCGCCATCGATCATCTGGCGCGCATCAACGATGCCTTCGGCTTCGATGTCGCCGAGGGCGTCATTTCCGAGGTCGCAAGGCGGATCCGGGCGCGGCTTCGCGGCGGCGATGTGCTCGGCCGTTTCTCCGGCAACAAGTTCGGCCTGATCCTGAAGAACTGCACGGTCGAGGACATGACGATCGCGGCCGACCGCTTCCTGGCCGCGGTCCGCGACGAGGTGGTCCCGACCAAGTCGGGCCCCGTCTCGGTCACCGTGTCGATCGGCGCCGTCAGCCTGCCGCGCCATGCCCGTGATGCCGACGAGGCCATCAACCGCACCCACGAATCCCTCGACAGCGTCAAGCGCCGCCGCGCCGGCTCATTCGCCGCCTGGCGTCCGAACGCCGCCCGTGATGCCCAGCGCCGTGTCAATATCCGCGTCACCGATCAGATCGTCACCGCACTCAATGAGCGCCGCCTGGTGCTGGCGTTCGAACCGGTCAGGGCGGCGCGCTCGCGGGACACCGCGTTCTACGAGTGCCTGATCCGCATGGAGCAGGACGACGGACGGGTGTTGCTGGCGCCCGATATCGTCCCCGTGGCGGAGCGGCTCGGCCTGATCCGGCTGGTCGACCACCGCGTGCTGGAGCTCGTGGTGGCCGAGCTCGCCAATTCGCCCGACGTGACGCTCAGCCTCAACATTTCGCCCGATACGACGATGGACCCCGACTGGTGGTCGTCGATCGAGTCGATCATGAGCGCCCAGCCGGGCATCGCCGAGCGGTTGATCGTCGAGATCACCGAGACGGTGGCGATCCAGGACATCGACGATGTGCGCGGCTTCGTCGCGCGGTTGAAGAACTTTGGCAGCCGCATCGCCATCGACGATTTCGGCGCCGGCTACACCTCGTTCCGCAACCTGCGCAAGCTCGGCGTCGACATCGTCAAGATCGACGGCGCGTTCGTGCAGAACCTGACCCGCTCGGCGGATGACCGCGCCTTCGTGCAGACTCTGATCGACCTGGCGCGCCGGCTCGACATCAAGACCGTGGCCGAATGGGTGCAGGACGAGGAGGCCGCAAGCCTGCTGCGCGACTGGGGCTGCGATTTCATCCAGGGACGGCTGATTGGGCTCGCGTCCGCCGAACGGCCATGGCAGAAGCCCGGCGGCGTTGTGCTGCCCGTCGCGGGATAGAGGCCGAGATAGCTTACAGTTCGTCGTGCCCGGCCTTGTGCCGGGCATCCACGTCTTGAATCCTACAAGGGCTCAAAGACGTGGATGGCCGGGACAAGCCCGGCCATGACGACGAGAATACACCGTCGAAGAAGCACGAACGCGGCGGATCACTCGTCCTTCTTCGGCTCTTTCGACATGCGTTCGAGCCGGTCCTGCATCTCTTTCATCTGCTTGCGCAGCTCGTCGATGTCGTCCTCGCCGGCTGCGGGCTCGGCCGCCTTGTCGGGTTCGCCGGGGCCGCGCGGCCCGAACGGCTTGAACATCGAGAAGGTCTGCTGGAACAGCTCCATATTGCGGCGGACTTGTTCCTCGAGTTGGGCAAAAGGCGTGCCGCTGAAGGTGGTCTGCAGCTGCTTGCGGAATTTCTCCTGCTCGCGCGTCAGCGTGTCGATCGACTGCTCGAGATATTTCGGCACCACCATCTGCATGCTGTCGCCGTAGAACCGGATCAGCTGCCGCAGGAAGGTGGTCGGCAACAGGTTCTGCCCCGCCTTGTTCTCCTGTTCGAAGATGATCTGCGCCAGCACGGAGCGGGTGATATCGTCGCCGGTCTTGGCATCGAAGACGAGAAAATCCTCGCCTTCCTTCACCATCGCAGCCAGGTCTTCCAGCGTGACATAGGTGCTCGTCCCGGTATTATAGAGCCGCCGGTTCGCGTACTTCTTGATGGTCGTAGGTTGGTCAGATTTCGCCATGAGCTCACACGTGCAAACCGAGGAGGGGACACCCTGAGGGCACATTGCCGCAGGGCAAACGAGCTACGCGTCGCAGCAAAATAAGCATTTTCACGTTGGTTCGGCTACCGTTTTGTGCGCTACGGTTAATCGGAGGACCCTGGACGGGACCCCATCGCGCTCCGGCAACGCTGATTTGAATGCGCCGCAGCGAGAATCCGGCTCCGGCCGATTGACATGTCTCAATGTCGTTAACAGGATAGGAAAGCAGATTGGACTGCCCGCTCCGGCGCCTGCCGATCTAAAAGACATATCATAACAACTCAAGGAGATGCCCATGTCAGACGATGTCGTCATCGTCAGCGCCGCCCGCACCCCCGTTGGAAGCTTCAACGGCGCCTTCGCAACCATGCCCGCCCATGATCTCGGCGCCATTGCCATCAAGGCGGCGCTGGAGCGCGCGGGCGTCGAGCCGGCGCGCGTCTCGGAGGTCATCATGGGCCAGATCCTCACCGCGGCGCAGGGCCAGAACCCGGCACGGCAGGCCTCGATCGCCGCCGGCATCCCGGTCGAAAGCCCGGCCTGGGGCGTCAATCAATTGTGCGGAAGCGGCCTGCGCACCGTCGCGCTCGGCTATCAGGCGCTGCTCAACGGCGATTCCGAGATCGTCGTGGCTGGCGGGCAGGAGTCCATGAGCATGGCGCCGCACGCGCAGTATCTCCGCGGTGGCGTGAAGATGGGCTCGCTCGAACTCGTCGACACCATGATCAAGGATGGGCTGTGGGACGCCTTCAACGGCTACCACATGGGCAACACGGCCGAGAACGTGGCCAAGCAATATCAGATTACCCGACCGCAGCAGGACGAATTCGCGGTTGCCTCACAGAACAAGGCCGAGGCCGCACAGAAGGCCGGCAGGTTCAAGGACGAGATCGTCCCCGTCACCATCAAGAGCCGCAAGGGCGACATCGTCGTCGACGCCGACGAATATCCGCGCCATGGCGCCACGCTCGATGCGATGACCAAGCTCAGGGCAGCTTTCGAAAAGGACGGCACCGTGACTGCCGGCAACGCCTCGGGCATCAATGACGGCGCGGCCGCCGTGGTGCTGATGACCGCCAGGCAGGCGGCGAAGGAAGGCAGGAAGCCGATTGCCCGCATCGTCTCCTGGGCCCAGGCAGGTGTCGATCCGAAGATCATGGGCACTGGCCCGATCCCCTCTTCGCGCGCGGCGCTGAAGAAGGCCGGATGGAATATCGCCGATCTCGACCTGATCGAGGCCAACGAGGCCTTTGCGGCGCAGGCCTGTGCCGTCAACAAGGACCTCGGCTGGGATACCTCGAAGGTCAACGTCAATGGCGGCGCGATCGCGATCGGCCATCCGGTCGGCGCCTCCGGCGCGCGCGTGCTGGTGACGCTGCTGCACGAGATGCAGAAGCGGGATGCCAAGAAGGGCCTCGCCACGCTCTGCATCGGCGGTGGCATGGGCATTGCAATGTGCGTTGCACGCGACTGAGCACATCGTAGGCAACTCGGCCGTAATGAATTGAGGACGAAGCGCCCGGCATTGCCGGGCGTTTTGGTCTTGATGTTTGTCAACCGGGTCGCTTTATTCGAGGCATATTCATAAGGCCGCGATGAAAGGCCAAGGACGAGGGAAGGATACGACATGGCACGTGTGGCGTTGGTGACGGGTGGGACGCGCGGGATCGGCGCGTCGATTTCCAAGGCGCTGAAGGCTTCAGGCTACAAGGTTGCGGCCAACTATGGCGGCAACGACGCGGCCGCCGAGAAATTCAAGGCCGAGACCGGCATTCCCGTCTACAAATGGGACGTCTCCTCATTCGAGGCCTGCGCCGAGGGCGTCAAGAAGGTCGAGGCGGATCTGGGACCGGTCGAGGTGCTCGTCAACAATGCCGGCATCACCCGCGACGGCGCCTTTCACAAGATGACGTTCGAGCAATGGAGCGCCGTCATCAACACCAATCTCGGCTCGCTGTTCAACATGACGCGCCCTGTCATCGAAGGCATGCGCGCGCGAAAATTCGGGCGCGTCATCAACATCTCCTCGATCAACGGCCAGAAGGGCCAGTTCGGCCAGGTCAACTATTCTGCGGCCAAAGCCGGCGACATCGGTTTCACCAAGGCCCTCGCGCTGGAAAACGCCAAGGCCGGCATCACCGTGAACGCGATCTGTCCCGGCTACATCAATACCGAGATGGTGCAGGCGGTGCCGAAGGACGTGCTGGAAAAATCCATCCTGCCTTTGATCCCGGTGGGTCGCCTCGGCGAACCCGAGGAGATCGCGCGCGCCGTCGTCTTCCTCGCGGCGGACGATGCCGGCGCCATCACCGGCTCGACGCTGTCGATCAATGGCGGGCAGTACATGGTGTGACGCGAGCAGCGTTGCACCGCGACGCCGCTGGCGTTCCGGCGGCGACGGAGCTTCTGCGCACGACGTTCGGCAAATGGGTCGCCACCGAGTTCGCCTTCTACGCCGAGCACATGCAGCCCGCCGTCCTGCCGCCGCAATCCATCGGGTTGCGGCGTCCGGCTGGCACCGCAGGAATGATGATCGGCCGGATCCAGGCGCGGATCGCATTGTTTCTCGCTCTTGCCGCCAACCCGACCGGGCAGTCATTCCTTCTTGTGATCCTGCCACCGCTCGGCCGGCAGCTTGGCTTTCCGGATATCCAGACCGGCCTGATCTCGAGCGTCGCAGCCAAAATGCCGAAAACAACCCCATGCAAAGTAGCTGGCCATCGGCGACCTTTGTCCGATTGATGCTCGCGTTTGTCGGAAGCTGGATGGTGCCCGGTCGAGCACGAGGAAGACGTCGTCGGTGTCGTAGACCAGATGCGGATTGCGCGCGCCCGTGCCGAAACTGCCGCTGCAGGTGACAGCATCGTCTCGGCAGATCGGGTTGTGTTCAACGTCAAGGGGAACGATTATCGGCTGGTCGCCGCTGTCGATTTCGAGAAGACCATAGTGTGGATCAAATGGATCGGCACGCACCGGGACTACGACAAGATCGATGTAAGAGAGGTTCGACATGGCGGCGGTGACTGAGATCAAGCCGATCCGAACGGAGCACGATTACGAGGCCGCGCTGAAGGACGTCGAGCGCCTTTGGGGCGCGAAAGCGGGTACCCCGGAGGGTGATCGGCTGGATGTGCTCGCGACCCTCATCGATGCGTACGAAGCCGAGCATTATCCGATGGACCCGCCCGACCCGGTCGAGGCGATCAAGTTCCGTATGGAGCAGCAAGGGCTCACGCGAAGGGACCTGGAAGAGATGATCGGCACGCGCACCCGGGTCGCCGAGGTCCTCAATCGCAAGCGCGGACTCTCGATCGCGATGATCCGCCGACTGCACGAACGGCTTGGCATCTCTGCTGACGTGTTGATCCGTCCCAGCCGAAAGCGGGCTGCATGAAAAACAGTGAACCTCCTCCGAATTGATGGACACCTGTAGTAGGCTCGAGGAGCCAGGAGGTGTCGGATGGAAGGACGTCAACGTCGGTCGTTTACGGACGACTACAAGCGGCAGGCGGTTGATCTCGTAGCGTC
>Ga0335071_10003317_pt1 | contig 17022 bp, 15 predicted proteins | sample Lox_Sample_15_FD_206724 | JGI IMG/M metagenome (GOLD analysis project Ga0335071, IMG submission 206724) | Soil microbial communities from Loxahatchee National Wildlife Refuge, Florida, United States - Lox_Sample_1.5 | ecosystem: Environmental > Terrestrial > Soil > Wetlands | place: USA... | reverse complement strand
CCCTTGTTCCCGACCACCAGGAACAAGGGGGTTTGTTGTATTTAAGACCTGCATCAGTATAAGTCAGATCATCTTGGCCAGCATGTCCAGGGCCTTCTTCAAATTCTCAGGTTTAGGTCCTCCCGCCTGAGCCATGTCAGGCCTCCCGCCGCCGCTGCCGCCGATTACGGGGGCGATCTCCTTGATGATATTTCCGGCATGGTACCGGTCAGTCAAATCTTTTGTGACCATGCATAGAAGCATTGCCTTGTCGTCCGCTTTGCTTCCCAGGAGGACGATTCCCGATTTGATCTTATCCTTGAGTCTGTCTCCCAGGTCGCGCATAGTCTTCGCGTCAGTCACATCCACAAGGGCGGCGAGGACGCTTATTCCTTTCACCTTCTTGGCTTTCTTCACGAGATCAGCCATGTCTTTTGAGGCAAGTTTAACCTTCAGTTCCTCGATTTCTTTTTCCATATCTTTCTGATGTCTGATAAGCTTCTCAACCCTGTCAGAGAGTTCCAGCGGATTAGCCTTCAGGATGGATGCCGTTTTTTTCAGCTCTCCTTCGACATCGTGTACGTATTTCAAGGCCGCCCTTCCGGCAACTGCCTCAATTCTCCTCACGCCCGCGGCTATGGCCGATTCGTGGATGACCTTAAGAAGTCCGATATCTCCCGTCTTGGAAACGTGGGTGCCGCCGCAGAGCTCCATACTAGCATCACCCATCTTGACGACCCTGACCTCCTCGCCGTACTTTTCGTCAAACACGGCCTGTGCGCCTGTCTTCATCGCCGCTTCACGGGGAAGGATGTCCGTCTGAACGGGAAGATTGTTTCTGATGATCTCATTGGCGATGGATTCGATCCTATCGAGTTCTTCTTCACTGACCCTGGAAAAATGGGTGTAGTCGAAACGGAGCCTCTCCGGATTGACAAGCGAACCAGACTGTTTGACGTGATCGCCCAGGACTCTGTGGAGAGCGGCATTCAGGACGTGGGTGCCGGAATGATGGGCCTCCGTCGCCCTCCTCACCTCTGAGTCCACCTTCAGGGTGGCGTCCTTGCCCGTCTTCATCTCGCCTTTCTTGAGCTTCCCGATATGCGTAACCAGGTCCTCTAGAGGGCGCTGAGTGTCCCATACCTCAAAGACAAATCCGTCTCCTTCGATGATTCCCGTATCGCCGACCTGTCCGCCGGCCTCGCCATAGAAGGGGCTGTCTGCCGTAAATATCTCGGCCTTTTCACCTTCTTTTAGATTCTCTACCAGTTCGTCATTTTTCAGGATAGCCAGGATATTGGAATGGGCCGCTGTAACGCCTTCGTAGCCTACGAATTGGGTCTTGATCCCCGCAAGGGAAAGCTTCTGGTAGCTTGTGGATACGGCCTTTTCGCCGCTTCCCTTCCATGATTCCCTCGCCTTCTCCCTCTGAACCTCCATGGCCTTTTCAAATCCTTCCATGTCGAGGGTGAGGCGGTCCTTTTTTACGATGTCAGCCGTCAGGTCGACGGGGAAACCGAACGTATCGTAGAGCTTGAAGACAATTTCTCCGGGAACAATCGTCTTTCCCGCTTTCTTGAGCGTTAAGACTTCATCACCCAGTATCTTCAGACCAGCGTCAAGGGTCTCGATAAAGCGCTGTTCTTCATTGAAGATGACCTTCTTTATGTAAGCCTCCTTATCGATCAGATCGGTGTACACATCCTTCATCTCACCGATGACAACGGAGGCGATATCGTGCAGGAACGGTTTGTCTATGCCGAGGAGCTTACCGTGGCGAGCTGCCCTCCGCAGGATCCTGCGAAGCACGTAGCCCCTGCCCTCATTGCTGGGAAGGATGCCGTCTCCTATCAGGAAGGTGACTGCCCGGCTGTGATCGGCAATGACCCTCGTGGAGATATCGGCCTCTTCACTCACCCCGTATTTTTTACCACTCACTTTTCCCACAGCCCTGATGATGGTCTGGAAGAAGTCAGTGTCGTAGTTGCTCTTCACTCCCTGAACTACCGCTGCGAGACGCTCAAGCCCCATGCCTGTATCGATATTCGGTTTTGGCAGGGGATTGAACTTCCCATCTTTATCACGATCGAACTGCGTGAATACGTGGTTCCATATCTCCAGATGGCGATCGCATTCACAGAGGACGCTGCACTCCTTCCTGCCGCAACCAACTTCCGGTCCCTGGTCATAAATTATCTCGGAACAGGGGCCGCAGGGGCCGGTCTCGCCCATCATCCAGAAATTACTGTCCATACCCATGCGGACAATCCTTTCGGCAGGGACACCCATGTCCTTGTTCCAAATCTCAAACGCCTCATCGTCATCCTTGTAAATAGTTATCCATAGTTTCTCCTTCGGAAGCCCCATCTTGTTCGTTAAGAAATCCCATCCCCAGAAGATGGATTCCTTCTTGAAATAGTCACCAAAGGAAAAATTCCCCAGCATCTCAAAAAAGGTGTGATGGCGGGCTGTGTAACCGACGTTTTCCAGGTCATTGTGCTTTCCGCCGGCGCGGACGCATTTCTGGGAGCTTGTCGCCCTCGTGTAACCACGATCCTCTAGACCCAGAAAGCAGTTTTTAAACTGTACCATTCCTGAATTAGTAAAAAGGAGCGTAGGATCATCTTTAGGGATAAGCGATGAGCTCGGCACAACAGTATGTCCATTCTCCTCAAAGTATTTTAAAAACCTCTCCCTGATTTCACTCCCCTTCATCCAGTAAACCCTCCTTCGATCTATTCAATATGTCAAAAACCAGGCCTGGCGGGAAACCCTTTCCCATCAGGCTCTGGGCCAATCTCCTTTTTTTTCTATCATCCATCTTCCCGGTGTTATTGTCCACCTTTTTCCTGATTAGAAGAATGACGGCCTCCTGCTCCGTCAGTTCTTCACGCACCTCGGCCAGAACCTGCTTTATCAGCGGCAGCGGAATCCCTTTTTCCATGAGGCTCAATTCAATCCGTCTGTTGCCAAAAAGCTTGTTAACCGCAAGATTGTGCGCCCACTGCCGGGCGAATGATTCATCATCGAGATAGTTAAGTTCATGGAGTCTTGCCGCGACTTCCTCCACTGTAAATTCGTCGAAACCCTTTTCCCTTAATTTTGCCCGCAATTCCTTTTCACTCCTTGCCCGCATGGCAAGGAGACGAAACGCCCGCTGCTTTGCTTTTTCCTGAGGGGTGGCTTCCTTTGTCATGCCTTCCCCGACCCCTAGCCTGCGAGACCGATCTTCGCCCGGACTTCATCTTCGAGCTGCTTCAGAAGGTCCTTATTCTCTTTGAGGAAGGTGCGTGAATTATCCCTGCCCTGTCCGACCCTCTCGCCTTTATAGGAATACCAGGCCCCACTCTTTTCGATAATGCCGTTTTCTACGGCAAGATCGAGGATATCCCCTTCTCTCGAAATGCCTTCGCCGAAGATGATATCGAATTCCGTTTCCCGGAACGGCGGGGCGACTTTATTTTTCACCACCTTGACCTTGGTCCGGAATCCGATGATCTCCTGACCTATCTTGATGGATGTCATCTTCCTGATGTCGAGGCGCATGGAGGAATAAAATTTGAGGGCATTGCCTCCTGTCGTAGTTTCCGGGCTGCCGAAGAAAACGCCTATCTTCATTCTTAGCTGGTTTATAAAGATCACCGTGGTCTTGGATTTGCTGATGCTGCCTGTGAGCTTGCGGAGCGCCTGCGACATTAGCCGGGCCTGAAGCCCCATCTGGGCATCCCCCATCTCTCCCTCAAGTTCCGCCTTAGGGACTAAAGCAGCCACGGAATCAACTACCAGGACATCCAGTGCCCCGCTTCTCACCAATGTCTCTGCGATCTCGAGGGCCTGCTCGCCTGTATCCGGCTGCGAAATGAGGAGATCGTCCGTATTCACACCGATCCTCTTTGCATAGCCTACGTCGAGGGCATGCTCTGCATCGATGAAGGCAGCAAGACCATTTCGCTTCTGAGCTTCCGCGATAATATGGAGGGCCAGGGTTGTTTTGCCGCCGGCTTCGGGACCATATATCTCTATAACACGCCCCCGGGGGACTCCTCCCACACCGAGTGCCAGGTCAAGGCTCAGTGATCCCGTGGGGATTACGGCTATATCAGATACGTGTTCACTCCCCCCCAATCTCATGATTGAACCTTTTCCAAACTGCCTCTCGATCTGCGTGATAGCCAGATCGACCGACTTTTCTCTATCGATATCTGATCCCATAATCACCTCCGTAAAAAATAGAAATAAATTCTGATGTCAATCCTTAAGCCGCCCGTTCATTCCGGAAAAGGGAAGTAAGAGAGCTTCGTGTAAACCGCGCCCGTCGGTTTCAGATCACTCTTAAAAAGCGTGAGGCCGCTGACAGAAAAGCTCCCCGCCACGTAATTATCGTTTTTCTTGATTGCTTCCGCGAGTCCGATCAATTCCTTGGGCTCTTTAATGCGTGCAAGGGTTAGATGTGGTTTGAATGGCCTGTTCTCTTTCGTAAAGCCGTAGCCCTCAAGAGCCGCATCTATTTCCATCTGGAGATTGACCACCGCATCCGTATCCCCATCTATCCCAAGCCACAGAACACGTGGCCGGTTCACGCTCGGGAATGCCCCCAGGCTTCTCACATTCAGCGAGAGCGGCTTCATGTTTACCACATTATCTTTTACCACATTGGAAATATTTGCAATATCTGAATCATAAATGTAGCCAAAAAATTTCAGTGTCAGATGGATGCCTTCCGGTCTTACCCAGCGTATGTCCCCCCGGATGGACTTTTTTAAATGCTCCTGAATCTTGATGATCTTATTATATATCTCCTGGGGCGGGTCGATGGCGAGAAACGCCCTTATAGATTTCTTATCATCCATGTTAAAGCTCCCCTGTGAGGTATCTCTTGAGCATCATGAGCGCTGCCTGGGTCATCATAGTCTTGTTTCTCCGACGGTCCCAGCGAAAGGTGTAATTACGGCAAAAGGTTTTCGTCCCGTCTGCAAGAGCGATAAAAACAGTTCCCACCGGTTTCTCTGACGTTCCGCCCGTCGGACCGGCAATCCCCGTTGTTGAAAGTCCCAGATTGCATTTGCCGAGTTTTCTCACGCCCTCCGCCATAAAGATGGCCGTCTTTTCGCTTACAGCGCCAAATTCCGCCAGCACGTCTAGCGGCACTCCCAGGAGATCGGCTTTGCAATCATTGCTGTAGGCAATGACGCCTCTTTCAAGAAAGGCCGAACTGCCGGGTACGTCTGTGAGGCGATCAGTGACGAGACCGCCCGTGCATGACTCGGCAACCGCAAGGGTCAGATGCTTGTCTGTCAGGAATCGGGCAACGATGCCTTCCAGGGTATCTTGATCATAGGCAAAGATATACTGCTTCAGCTTTTCTGACACGCTCTTATCGGCAGCGACGATCTTTTCTCTTGCGTCTTTTTCAGTCGCCGCGATAGCCGTAAGTACTATCTGTATCTCAGGGAAATTCGGATAAAAACCGATATTTACTCCGAGGCTTTTGAAATCAACATCTGCAAGGACCTGATCCACATTGGCCTCTGTGATGCCGGACAATTTGATGGTCCTGCTCTCTACATGCCCCGCTCCATCTTTAAATTCCCTCCTCAGGATAGGGATGAGGCCGTCGGGAACCATCCTCTTAACTTCGGAGGGCACTCCAGGAACAACAGCTATTACCTTCCCATCGCGCTTGAGGGCGTATCCCCATGCCATCCCCACAGGGTTCTTTATCGTCTCCGCGCCTTCCGGAACGTGGGCCTGCTTTTCATTGTTTGTCGTCCATTTGAGCCGAAATTTTTCAAATCTGTCCCGGATATGTTTGAGGGCGGACTGATCGATATAAATGCCCAGACCAAAAGCCCTTGCTATTGCGGAAGTGGTGATATCATCCGCCGTAGGACCGAGTCCGCCGGTGACTACCACGGCATCGGAAAGCGACATGATGTGATTAAGCCCGGTTTTTATCTCGCCTTCATCATCAGGAACCGACATTATGACCGACGTCTGCCATCCCTGTACGTGTAACTGGCGGGCAATAAAGGAAGAGTTTGTATCCTGTGTCTTGCCGCTCGTCAATTCATTGCCAATGGTTAGTATGCCGACTTTCATGTGAACAAATTTCTAAAAAACATTCTGCAAAACTATGTGAGATTTTATGAAACCTTTGCACAATAGCCATAATGTCATTGTGAACGAAGTGAAGCAATCTCTAACTCACCGATATTTAATAAGACCGCCACGACGCTTGCGCTCCTCACGATGACCTTTGATCAATTATGCAAAGCTTCCTTTATATGCCCCAGAATTTAATGATAAGGAGTAGTGCAATGTTGGCGTACATGCCTGCAACAACATCATCTATCACTACTCCATAGCCGCCGGGGAGTTTCCTGTGAAAATAACCTGCGGGAAATATCTTAAGAATATCGAATAATCGGAAGAGGACAAACCCGATAAATACATGCAAGACTGTGGGAGCGACAAGGAACATGCTCCATTGAAAACCGACCATCTCGTCGATAACAATAATGGATGTGTCCTTTTCGCCGAACATCCTCTCAGCTTTATTGGATACATAACATGCGAGTGCTGTGAAGGCCACTACCAATACAAAATATATGGTCCAGGACAACTGGGAAAAAGCCAAATATATCGGTATGCCGACTATCGTGCCGGCAGTTCCTGGAGCAAAAGGGACGAGCCCGCTGCCGAACCCGGTGGCAAAAAACTTGATTAATCGGTTAAACAGAAAGACACCTCTTCTTAGAATTCGGTAGCGAGCGCAATCCCCACATTTTGCTGCGGGGTAAGCGAGCGCATGACGGACGATACTGTTCCATAAGAATCGAAGATCTTGGCTACGGAGAGCTTCAATGGATAAGCGACACGCTTTTTTTGCGACAACAATACCCTCTTTTCATAACCCTGTCAACGGCATTGAAAAGCCCTTTGGCATCCTTTGCCTTGACACAAAGAGGAATTTTCCCATATACTTGGCCGCTATAAGGCATATTCGAAGAGATGAGAATCAAGATAACAACAGAATCGCTCGATACCCTCGGTCGTGAAGGCTTGGCCTTGGGGTTCTTTCTCGATGACAGGCCCCCGAAAGGCCACTGTGGTTTCGTGGATTGGCGCCTCAACGGCATGATTTCCAGAGAGATTGCCCGCGGCCATATCTCCGCGGCATTCATGGAGAAGATTATGATTGCCTCGCCCCCGCGTATTGCCGCCTCAAAGATCCTCCTTATGGGGATGGGTCTACTGGATGAACTTACTGACGATAAACTTTATCAGGCGGGGTATCACCTGTCGGAGACAATGGACGGAATTCTTTGTAATGATTTTGCCTTTAATCTTCCCGCTGCCGGTCGCTGCCACTTGTCGGTATCTGCGATAACGGAATCCATGATTCGCGGATGTTTTGATTTCCTGTCTCGAGACATTGAGAAATGGGCGACATCTTCGACAACGATCCTTGCAGGTGAGTCTTATCTCGATGACGTTGTAAGTGGTTTGCATAATTTCAGGATCAACACCAGAGACATATCCATCATCGAAATCGAGGGCGCTCCGGAGAAGACAATCTACTGACCTCGACTCACCTGACCATCAAGTACGTTCCCCGATGATCTTCGCGGCTTCTTTCCTTTCAAAAAAATCTTCTTGACAATAGAACGATAGTTCTATTAACCTGCTTCTGTGGAAGAAAAACGGAGGTCATCCTGTGAGCGAAATTCTCTTTAGCCTTTATTCATGGCCCCAGGCCATTATCCATATCGATGGCGACGCCTTCTTTACATCCTGCGAGGAAGCCATTCACCCTGAGCTTAGAGGGAAGCCCATCATCACAGGGGGAGAGCGGGGGATTGTCGCCTGCGCCAGCTATCCCGCAAAAAGGCTGGGGATCAAGCGCGGTGTCCCCCTCCATGAGGCAAGAGCCCTCTGCCCGGAGCTCATTATTCTTCCATCCGATTATGAGACCTACAGCCTATTTTCCCGGCGGATGTTCAACATCATAAGGCGCTTCACCCCCCAGGTGGAAGAATACTCCATCGACGAGGCCTTTGCGGACATCACGGGCATGCGCAGGGCCCACCATGCCTCGTACGATACCATCACCCTCCGTATAAAAAGCGAAATTCAACGGGAGCTGGGTATTACCGTATCGGCGGGACTGAGCCTCACCAAGGTGCTCGCCAAGGTGGCCTCCAAGCATAGGAAGCCGGACGGCTTTACCGCCATTCCCGGAAGATTGATTGCCCGGTATCTCAAGGATCTGCCGGTGGAGAAAATTTGGGGCATCGGCCACGCCACAGCCAGTTATCTGGAAAAGATGAAGGTCAAGACCGCCCTTGAATTCGCCAGGCTCCCGGAACGCACCGTGGAAGAGCGCTTCACGAAGCCCGGCATGGAAACGTGGAGAGAGCTGCGGGGCGAATCCGTATACCCTGTTTCATCGGAAGAGAAGAGCACCTATGCCTCTATCAGTAAGACGAAGACCTTTTCACCGCCGACGTCCGACAGGGAATACCTCTTCGCTCATCTCCTGAGAAATCTGGAATCCGCCTGTATCAAGGCGAGGCGCTATTCCCTGGCGGCCCGGAAGATCATCCCCTTCCTGAAAAAAAATAATTTCGACATGGCGGGCTGCGAAGCAAAACTTACACGTCCCTCTGTGTATCCCCTAGAACTTTCCCCGCTTCTGCAGGAGCTTTTTGACGGGCTCTATGAGGAAAAGGAGATCTACCGGTCTACGGGCATCGTCCTTGTTGATCTCATGCCGGACACCCCGATGCAGTATACACTTTTTGATGATGCGGTGAAAGCGGAGAAGATCAGAGAGCTCTATGAGGCCGCCGATAGCCTGAGCGGGAAGTACGGCAAGCACACCCTCCACCTGGGCGGCTCGCACGCAATCGAGGTATTCGGCAAAGGGAGGCGGGGAACGCCAACGGTCAGGGAAAAAACCCGCATGTACGGTGAGACGAAACGAAAACATGTGGGGCTACCCATCCTCCACATAAAGACTTAAGAAGCGGAAAATGTCTTCACAAGCGCGGCGTAACCCGGAAAATATGCGCTTTGCGTTATTTCTCTTGACAAATTCATATCAATGTAAGTAATTATGACCAGAATTATGGTCAACTAAAATTGGAGTCAGATTATGAAAACACTCTCATTATCCGAGGCAAAAATGAAATTCAGTTCCATTGTGGACATGGTAAGTTCCACCGACGAGGAGATCGTTATCACAAAGAACGGTCGGCCCGCTGCCATTATCGTCAGTCCTGATGAGTATGAAAGCATCAAGGAGACAGCCAACATACGCTCAGACGCAGCATTGATGAAAGAAATCAGCCAGGGGCTTAAGTCTTTGAAGGCAAAACGGGCGCAAGTCTTTACCCTTGAGGAATTATGAAACCAATCCTTCATACACTGAGGATGCCGGAAGAAACAGCCGCTTTGATTCGAGGGATGCATCCGGAATTAAAGAAAAAAATCAAGGCCGGGCTTAAGGCAATCATGGAAGCGCCGGACACAGGCAAGATACTGCGGGATGAATTGGCTGGTTTACGCAGTATGAGGGTCAGCAAATTGAGGATAATCTATCGCATCTCGAAAAAAGAGATTCAAGTTGTCGCCGTTGGTCCCCGTATCAGGATTTACGATGAAACATACAGGCTCCTCCAAAAGGAGAAACGGAAAAGCACATAGAATCATGGGAAGGATTCGATAAGCTGCGCTATAATATTTCTGAAACTCTCTGCTGTTCCTTAAGAATCGAAGATTCTCCGCAGCTTGCTGCGGAGAGCTTTAATCCGGGTGGAAACATGCGTATTGGAGAAAAAATATTCCGACGAATAAGGGGGCCCCATAACTTCCTGTACTCCACAAACTGCCATCTTTGATTTCGTTGTAGATTTCAAATGCTATTCGTGATATTCAGAATGCGTACATAAAGTCCGAGAGATTAATATTCACAAACCCTTTAACATTGCGTGAGGGTGCCATGATAGGATTATTGAAACCCCGTTTCTGAATAGAGGCGGGGTTTTTTGTTTTTTAAGGGGAGATCAACGATGAAGAATCATACTATCAAATCATTTTTTATTTCAATTGTTTCGAATTTGCTGACTCCTAGTCATAGTTTTTTTGCTGATTTCGATTGGTTGACTTTTTCATCAATATCTTTTTAGTCAAAATTAGCAATCATTATTGATAAAAAATGTCGTCGAATTAACAAGTGAAGAGGAGGTGATCTCGCTCAAGCCATTGCAATTGTTAGAGTATCTGTAACATTTATTCTAAGAGAGTAAGGAGGCAAGTATGTTGAAAAGATTATTTAGTCCCATGAAGATTGGCCGTATAGAAATTGCTAACAGATTGGTCGTGTCTCCTATGGTAACTGATTATTGTAATAAAGACGGTACTGCTAGTGAAAGATACATAGCGTATCATGAGGCTAAGGCAAAAGGCGGATGGGGCCTTATCATAACTGAAGATTATGCGGTTGATCCGTCAGGTAAAGGTTTTTCATGTGTAGCGGGTTTGTGGAACGACAGCCAGATTGCCGGACATGCCAAATTAACCAAGAGAGTTCATCAATACAAGAGCAAGATATTTGCACAAATCTACCATTGCGGAAGACAGACTGCGAGTGCCATCACCGGCTGCCAGCCCTGGGCACCCTCACCGATCCCATGTCCGGCAATGCAGGAATTACCTAAGGAGCTGCCAGTAGCTGAGATTGAAAAGATAGTGGGACAATTTGGCGATACTGCTTTAAGGGCAAAAAAGGCGGGATTCGATGGAGTCGAAATACATGGGGCCCATGGATACCTCATTGCAGAATTCATGTCCCCATATTCTAATAAAAGATCGGATGAGTATGGTGGTCATCTTTTGAACAGGGTGCGTTTCCCATTGAAGATTGTAGCCGACATCAGGGCTAAGTGTGGCAAAGATTTCGGGATTGGGTTCAGGATTTCCTGCGACGAGTTTGTCCCTGGCGGAAGGACAATCGAAGATACAAAAGCGATAGCTGTTTTATTAGAAGAGGCCGGGGTCGATGTTTTACATGTCACGTGTGGCGTTTATGCGAGTGTAGATAAAATAGTTCCACCGTCGTCCGTACCGCATGGATGGCTTGCCGGGTATGCTGAAGAAGTGAAGAAAGCTGTCAAAATACCGGTTATTACAGTGGGGCGGATTAATGACCCATTTGTCGCGGAATCTTTAATTTCGAGCGGCAAAGCTGATCTCGTTGCCATGGGCAGGGCATCGCTTACCGATCCGGAATTTCCCAAAAAGGCGAAGGCAGGGCTGTTCGACGAGATTCGTCCCTGCATAGCCTGCAATGAGGCTTGCATCGGCATTTTATTCATGGATCAACCTATTAAGTGCGTCTTAAATCCAACGCTGGGGAGAGAAGCCGAATTGGTTATCAAACCTGCGAAGAAAGCAAGAAAAGTCGTGGTCCTTGGAGGTGGTCCCGCGGGAATGGAAGCTGCCGCTACGGCGGCAAAGGCTGGTCATAAGGTGAGCCTGTTTGAAAAAGAAGGCAGGTTGGGAGGACTTTTTTACCTGGCGAGCGTACCACCCAACAAAGGCGAAATTGGAAACTTTATAGAATATCAAATCAAGCAATTGGAAAAATTTAAAGTCAAGGTCACTTTGAATGCCAATGTTACGCCTGAATTGGTTGATTCAGAAAAACCTGATGTCGTTATCAACGCAACCGGCGGCAGCCCGGCCATACCGGATATTCCGGGTATTGACAAGCCTCTTGTTGTTAATGCGTATGACGTTCTCGCCGGGAAAGTCTTTGTAGGGGCTAAAGCCATCGTCATCGGAGGCGGTATGGTAGGCGCTGAGACTGCCAATCACCTGGTTAACCATGGCAAGTCGGTGACACTGGTTGAAATGCTCCCCGATATTGCAACTGAAGTACAGAACATAAACAGGGGCGCCTTGTTGCAGGATTTGGAAAAAGGCAAGGTGAATATCCTCGTGAATACGACAGTTAAAGAGGTATTGGTGGATGGGGTTCTCGTGGTTAAGGACAATGCCACTGAATCGATAACCGCCGATACGGTAATTGTTGCTTCAGGCAGCAAACCCGATGGTGGTTTGGCTTCGAAACTCTCCGGAAAGCCTTATAAGGTTGTTTCAATTGGCGACACGGTAAAAGTCGGCAAAGTAATCGATGCAATTGAATCAGGCTATCTCGCGGGACTTAACATTTAAGTAATCTAAATTTTATCAAACAGGATATACAGGCTGGTGCGCTCATACAAATAACCGCGGGACAAGGAAAAGGCTCTTTACCGCAAGCACGGGAAACGAATCCCGCAGTCAATGGATGAGGAAAGCAATCCTCGAACTTGGGATTGTTTTCCCGCCGACTTCCACCAATAACAGCATTGAAAGGAGGTTTCCGACTCATGACGACGAACCAATTTTCCACCTTTATTTCCGGCTATGATTATCTGGAGGCGCCTCGATGGCGTGACGGCCGTCTGTGGATTTCGGACTTCTACACCCAGCAGGTGATCGCCGCCGATATGGATGGCAAGGTGGAAAAGATCGCCGCGGTCCCCCAACAGCCGTCCGGTTTGGGTTGGCTGCCGGATGGCCGCCTGCTCATCGTCTCCATGCTCGACAGAAAACTGTTGCGGTGCGAATCGAATGGATCCCTTGCCGTGCACGCGGACCTTTCCGGGATTGCAGGAGGCCCCTGTAACGACATGGTAGTGGATAAACAGGGCCGTGCTTATGTGGGCAACTTCGGATTCGACCTGATGGGGGGTGCTCCGATGAAAACCGCCAAACTGGCCCTCGTGGACCCAAACGGCAATGTCAGCGTAGCGGCGGAAAATCTGTATTTCCCCAATGCAGTAATGATCACACCTGACGGCCGGACCCTGATTGTCAACGAAACCTTTGGAAATCGGACCTCGGCCTTCGACATCAAAGCCGATGGCACCCTGGGGACGAGGCGCGACTGGGCCGTCTTTGGCCCCCTCCCCAAGGGAACGGAAATGGCGGAGGTGTTCCCTCAGGTCAAGATGGCGCCTGACGGAGCGGCGATGGATGCCGAGGGAGCCGTGTGGATTGCGGATGCGATCGGCAACCGGGTGCTTCGTGTCGCCGAAGGGGGCCGGGTGCTGGACGAAATCTCCACGGGAAAACAAGGTGTGTTCGCTTGCGCACTCGGCGGACTTGACCGCCGGACGCTGTTCCTGTGCGTTGCTCCAGATTTCCATGAACACCTGCGGAAAAATGCCCGTGAGGCTGCTGTCTGGGCTGTTAAAGTGCCTGTGCCTGGTGCTGGGTTGCCCTGAAAACAATTTGGATGGACCAGGTTCAACAATGTCGAGAGGGGCGATCATGCCCCTCTTGCTTTTGGACCCTGGCAATGCATTTTTCAAAAATATAATTCCTGACCTTAAAAAGGCCGGTATTACAGATGAGCAAATTAACACAGTTATTTTGAACAATCCGAAGAAAATGTTTGAAGGTTGATCGCGCGTTGCAGCCACCCACCGTTTTTGAGTTACCCACTGGTGGTTCAATATTTTCAATGAAACACAGAATATAATTGTGAGGTGAAAAATATGAGGAGTCAGGTATATTTTGTAGAGGTAGCGGATGCCGACAACATTAGCGAAGTCAACGCTAATCTTAATTTACTACTTGCAAAGAGCGATATACTGGCCTTTCTCAGAGGGATACAAAAGGCGGTCGTGAAACTGCACTTCGGCGAAGAAGGCACTACCGGATACGTAAGACCTGAACATCTGCGCCTCATCTGTGATGAGATAGTTAAGATGGGAACTACACCTTTCCTTTCGGATGCGAATACCCTTTACCGTGGAAAACGACTCAATTCAAAGGACCATCTCGACGTTGCCATGTCCCATGGCTTTACAAAACAGGCGGTAGGTGTGGACATCTTTATCCCTGACGATACAAAAAAAGAGGATGCTGCAGAGGTCCAGATCGATCAAAGATATATTAAAACAGCCAAGGTAGGACGGTGTTATGTTGAGGCAGAAAGCCTGGTAGCGGTAACACATTTTAAGGGTCATGGTCTGACAGCGTTTGGCGGAGCGCTGAAGAACATCGGCATGGGCTGTGCGACGCGAGAAGGAAAGCTGGCACAGCATAATGATGCAGCCCCTGTCTTTTACGAGGATAAATGCATTGGCTGCGGTGAATGCGAGAATGTCTGCCCTGCAGACGCAATACATGTGGAAGAAGATAAAGCGGTGCTTAACAAGGACAAATGTATAGGTTGCGCAAGCTGCGTGGCAGCCTGTGTTAACTTTGCGCTCTTCGTTGATTTTGAGGCAGGTGATGATGTCCAAAGGAAGATGGTCGAATACGTCTTTGCCATACTGAAGGATAAAAAAGGCAAGTCCGGTTTTCTGAATTTTGCAGTGCGGATAAATAAAGAGTGCGACTGCTGGGCCTATGAAAACTGGCGTATTGCACCTGACGTTGGGATTCTTGCATCGCTGGATCCTGTAGCCATAGATAAGGCGAGCCTCGATCTCGTGAATGCATCTTGTGGCAAAGAAATCTTCAAGGAGGCCCATCCCCAGCAAAACCCCTTACTGCAGCTTGAGTATGCCCAAATGCTCGGTCTGGGAAGTATGGATTATGAACTGATAAAGTTCTGATAAAATTAACAGGCACCAACTACGGCCACGATCCATGAAGGCTGTTTAGAACATCATATCCTCAGAGGGTGAACTGTGTATTTGGGTCAGAGAGAGTTCCTGCCTTTTATGCAGATTCCAATCCGTAATCATCAGCTCCCGGACGATCTCGCTATTGAAGATAATTAGGTGTTGCCAATAACTTACCTCTTTGATATTTTCATTCACTGCCCTCACACAGCACGGGTTGAAAGTTGCTGCACAAACCCATCTGGTGTTAATCTCGACTACGATAAACCGGATTTACTCAAATGCCAACATTGACACCAGGCTGTTAGCTACTGCGAGACCGGTGCGGGTAGGCTGCAGACAACCTTCGTTCATTTCAATGAATCCTGCCTTAACGAGCCTTGTCAGGGCATCAGCTTTTTCCGACATTAGATCGTGACCATACCTGCGGGAATAATCATGCAGATGAATGCCCTTCTTCGTGCGGAGACCAAGAAAGAGTGCTTCCAGATGCAATTGTTCACTCGTCAGTATCTCCGAGGAATTTAGAGGCAGCTTTCCAGCCTCGATATCCCTGATATATTCATCGACAGAACTATGATTCCACCAGCGCTTATTTCCGATAAAAGAATGCGCAGCCGGGCCCAAACCTAGGTAGGATGTATGGTTCCAGTATTTCTGATTATGCTTTGATGCGAGGGAAATGTTTCTTGCGAAGTTGGATACCTCATAGTGGACGTATCCGGCATTCTCGAGGATTTCTGAAGTTTTTATGAAGAATGCATGCTGCAGCTCTTCGTCTGGCAAGACAATTTCGCCCCGTTGATGCCTAAGGCCAAGTGGTGTGCCGGGTTCCACGGTCAACTGATAACAGGAGAGGTGCGCTAAGTTAAGAAGCAGCGCCTGCGACAGGGTGTCCAGCCATGATGCCATATCCTGCCCGGGTATGCCATAAATCAGATCGATGCCAATGTTTTCAAATCCGGCGTTCCCGGCGCCTTCTATCATATTCCACGCCTCACGGACGGAGTGCCTGCGCTTGAGGAACCTCAGAACCTTATCGTCAAATGACTGGACGCCGATGTTGAGGCGATTGAATCCCAGGCGGCGAATGGATTCAAGATATTCCTGTGGACTATCTGCCGGATTGATCTCGACGGTGATTTCCACGTTTGGTGAGATGACGAAGGTATTTCTGATAGTCGACAGAATGCTGTCGAAGTGCTCTATGGCAAGGAGAGAGGGAGTGCCGCCGCCGATGTAGACAGTGTCAAAGCGTGTGAACGCCTCCCGATACATTTCCATTTCCCTCACGAGTGCATGCAGGAATTCCTCGAGCATGTTGAAAGAGGTAACCGAATAGAAGTTACAGTAAGGACATTTGCTTTTGCAGAAAGGTATGTGAATGTACAGGCCGGGAGTTGTATCTGTTGTTGAGATGTCTATGCTGGATTCCATATCAACGGGTTTAAATGAGTGAAGATTGATTTCGTGAAGGATAAAGCAAAAATTTTATCATGGCGCATCTTCATTCAGTGCCGGACTTCAAGACGGCGAGAAAGGCGCTCTGCGGGATGCTGACTGATCCGATCATCTTCATGCGCTTCTTCCCCTTCCTCTGTTTTTCGAGAAGCTTTCGCTTCCGGGTAATGTCTCCGCCGTAGCATTTCGCAGTTACATCTTTGCGGAAAGCCGAGATCGTCGTTCGGGCGACAATCTCCCCGCCGATTGCTCCCTGGATTGCGATTTTGAACATTTGCCGGGGTATTTCATCCTTCAGGCGTTCACAGGCCAGGAGACCCCTCGCACGTGCACGATCCCGGTGCACGATCTGCGACAGGGCATCGACTTTCTCCCCGTTGACCAGGATATCGAGGAGGACAAGGCTACCTTCCCGGTAATCGATCACGTCATAGTCAAAGGAGCCATAGCCCTGGGTGCAGGATTTGAAACGGTCATAATAATCATAGATAACCTCGGCGAGGGGTATTTCATAGATGAGTTCCGCCCGGCCAGGACCGGTGTAGTTGAGGGTTGAATTCACCCCCCGTTTTTCCATGCAAAGTTTCATTACCGCACCGAGGTATTTCTCCGGCAGCATCATGGTGGCGCGGATATACGGTTCTTCGGATTTGATGATTGTGGATGGATCGGGATAATGCGCCGGGTTGTCCACGTCTATCACTGACCCATCTTTCAGGGTAAACCGGTAACGGACACTAGGAACGGAAAGAATGATGGAGAGATCATATTCTCTCTCCAGCCGCTCCTGAACGATCTCCAGGTGAAGGAGGCCAAGGAAGCCGCACCTGAATCCCTGGCCGAGGGCCACAGATGAATCTTTTTGATAGATGAAGGATGCGTCGTTGAGTTTGTA
>Ga0335071_10003316_pt1 | contig 17025 bp, 14 predicted proteins | sample Lox_Sample_15_FD_206724 | JGI IMG/M metagenome (GOLD analysis project Ga0335071, IMG submission 206724) | Soil microbial communities from Loxahatchee National Wildlife Refuge, Florida, United States - Lox_Sample_1.5 | ecosystem: Environmental > Terrestrial > Soil > Wetlands | place: USA... | reverse complement strand
TGACACTCGCCACGCGTTCTACCTGTGCTCTGACGTCCTCCGGAGTTCCGGCCAGGGCCATGAGGTTCACGAGCCGGTCGGGCACGAGCGTCCGATGCTGCGAAGCAGCGGTGGCGTGCTGGAAGGCGTCGTAGGAACCTCTGATCCGCGCGACCGCCGCCTGATCCTCGGAGGACAGCTCGACGGGCAGCGGATGGCGCAACGCGGAAGCCACGCGGCCGCGCACGTGATCGCGGGCCTGGACGGCGTCGCGCGAGATCGACGTGGGGGTCCACAGAACCACGTCCAGGTCGTCCACGCGGCGGCCGCTCGTCCCGGCGCCGCGGGCGACGCAGTCGAGGCCGGCCCGGAGGATGGCGGGCGCGGTGCCCACGTACATCATGACGCCGTCGCCGAGCTTCCCCGCGGAGGCCAGCATGCGCGGACCGGAGCCGGCGAGGTAGAGCGGGATGCTCCGCGGCGCCTCCAGCCAGGCCACCTTGCCTTCCGTCCCGCTCTCGAAACGGATCGATTCGCGCCGGATGAGCCTCCGGATATTCGTGGCCATCGTCTCGAGCGCGGCCGCACGGCCGACCTGCTCGAGCTTGAGCCCCATGGTCTGGGCCGAGCTGCCGCCCGTGCCCATGCCCAGCACGATGCGGCCGGGCGCCAGCTCATCGAGCGTGAGGATGGCGCTGGCCGTGACGGAGGCGTGGCGCGAGTGCGGCACCGTCACGCCGGGGCCGAGCTTGATGCGTCTCGTCGCGAGCGCGCACGCGGTGAGGGTCACCCAGAGCTCGCGGCACACGAGATGCGTGTCGGTCATCCACACGGTCTCGAAGCCCAGGGCCTCGGCCAGCTGCACCTGCTTGACGATCTCGGGCACCGGCTGCGTGGCGAGAATGCCCAGGTCGAATTTCACGCGGGCATCATAGCAGAGGCGGAAACGAGGTCAGATGTCCGTATTCCCTCCTGGGGCCGGCTTTGATAGGCTGACCCGGCGCCCATCCGCAGCTCAGCCACGCCCGATCGTGAGGGGGAGACATGCGATTCGGAATCTTCTACGAGCACCAGTTCCCGCGGCCGTGGGACGACGGCGGCGAGCTCAAGCTGTTCCAGGATGCCCTCGACCAGGTGGAGCTCGCCGACCGGCTCGGCATCGATCACGCCTGGGAGGTCGAGCACCACTTCCTCGAGGAGTATTCGCACTCGTCGGCGCCCGAGGTGTTCCTCGCCGCGGCCTCCCAGCGCACGAAGCAGATCCGGCTCGGGCACGGCATCGTGCTCATGCCGCCCGGCTACAACCATCCCGCGCGGATCGCCGAGCGCATCGCCACCCTCGACCTCGTCTCCCGGGGCCGTGTGGAGTTCGGCACGGGCGAGTCGGCCTCGCGCGCCGAGCTCGAAGGCTTCGGCATCACGCCGGCCGAGCGCCGGGCCATGTGGCGGGAGACGGTGGAGCAGGTCGCCAACATGTTGGTGATGGACCCCTACCCCGGCTTCCAGGGCAAATACTTCTCCATGCCGGTGCGCAATGTCATGCCCAAGCCCGTGCAGAAGCCGCACCCGCCCCTCTGGGTCGCGTGCTCCAATCGCGAGACCATTCACCTGGCCGCGCAGCTCGGCATCGGCGCGCTCACCTTCGCCTTCATCGATCCCGACGAGGCGCGCCACTGGGTCGCCGACTACTACGAGACGTTCAAGAAGGAATGCGTGCCCATCGGGCATGCCGTCAACCCGAACATCGCCATGGTCACGGGCTTCTCGTGCCACGGAGACGCGCAGGAGGCCCTGCGCCGCGGCATCGACGGGTTCCGCTTCTTCCAGTTCGCCCTCGGCCACCACTACGCGTTTGGCAAGCACACCCCGGGACGCACGGACATCTGGAAGAAGTTCGAGGCGGTGCGCGCCCAGCTCGACCTGGACGTGCTGGGCGGCGGCACGGGCTGCATCGGCACGCCGGCGCAGCTGCGCGCGTCGCTTCTGAAGTTTCAGGCCGCCGGCGTGGACCAGACCGTGTTCATCCAGCAGGGCGGCAAGAACCGCCACGAGGACATCTGCGAGTCGCTCGAGCTCTTCGCCCGCGAGGTGATGCCGGAGTTCAAGGAGCACGAGGCGCAGCGGCTCGCGCGAAAGACAGGGGAGCTGGCGCCCTACGTGGAGGCGGCGTTCAAGCGCAAGCAGTACCTCGAGCCGCTGGCCGACGCCGACATCCCGACCTACGAGGCCTTCGGAGCCTCCATCGCGCAGATCGATACGGAGAACATGCCGGAGGCGAATCGCCGCCGTCTCATCGCCTTCATGAAGATGCGGGAGATCGCCGAGCGCAGCTGAGGCGGCGGCTCAGTGCCCGCCCGCGTAGACGGGCTCGACGCGCGCGGATGCCTCGCCGCGCACGCGCGCTCCGCGCGACGGGCGAGTCGCGGGCGCCTCCATGAGTCCCACGAGCTGGAGGCTCACCTTCTTCTCGCGCGCCAGCATGCAGAGGAAGGCGACGACCTCGCTCTCCGACAGGTGGAGTCGGCGGGAGAGGTCCTGCGGGCTCATCGGCCCGGCTACCGCCAGGCTCTCGATCACGGCGTGCTCGGTCTCGGACCACCAGTCGATCATGATTCGCCCCCCTCGAGCGTGCGGCCTGCCTCGGTTCGAGGCTGCCTCCATGGTGCGCTCGCTCTCGTTGCGCTTCGATGAAGTGACGGTGACCGGCTGTCATAGACGGTGCGTCTCGGGATCGGCCCAAAATGGTGCAACCGCTGTGCCAGCAGGTGAGGTGTGTAGACTCCACCACTTGCGCGCGCGCACGCTGGCGCGCTGGGTGTCAGAGTGGCGCTGGCGACCCGAAACTGCCCGGCCGCTGAGCACCGCGCGAAGTCCCCGGCGGAAGGGGCGTCCGCCGGGGACGTGCTCGCGCGGACTAGCCGCGGCCGACGAAAGGCATCTTGGTCGCCATCACGGTCAGGAACATCACGTTGGCGTCGAGAGGCAGGCTGGCCATGTAAACCACGGCGCGCGCCACGTTCTGCACGTCCATGGTCGGCTCCACCTCCACCGAGCCGTTCGGCTGCGGCACGCCCTTCTTCATCCGTTCCGTCATGTCCGTGGCGGCATTGCCGACGTCGATCTGCCCGCAGGCGATGTCGTACCTGCGCCCGTCCAGCGAGGTGGACTTGGTCAAGCCCGTGATGGCGTGCTTGGTCGACGTGTAGGCCACGGAGCCCGGCCGCGGCGCGTGCGCGGAGATGGACCCGTTGTTGATGATGCGCCCGCCCCGCGGCTCCTGGCTCTTCATGATCTTGATGGCTTCCTGCGTGCAGAGGAAAGAGCCCGTGAGGTTCGTGTCGACCACCGCCTTCCACTTCTCGAACGGCAAGTCCTCGAGGGGCATGGCCGGCGCGCCGATGCCGGCATTGTTGAAGAGAAGGTCGAGCCGGCCGAACGTGCCCTTCGTCCGGGCGAAGAGGGCGCGAATGGATTCGGGATCGGAGACGTCCGTGGGCACCACGAGCGTGGGAGAGCCCGTGGCCTTGCCTTCGGTCGCCACCGCTTCCAGGAGCTCCTTGCGCCGCCCGGCGAGGACGACGGCGTAACCCTCTCGCAACAGAGCCAGTGCCGAATGCTTTCCGATCCCCGCGCTCGCGCCCGTGACGATTGCGACCTTGCTCGCCGTAGCCATGTCGTGGATATCCTCCTCTACTTCTTGCGGTAGACGTTGAGCCCGACCTTCTCCTCCCGGTCCGGCACGGAGACGTTGCCCTCGGTCGAGGCGATGATGGTGGTCTTCCCGGATGCGGACGGCCCGAATTCCTTGGACAGATCCACCGTGATCGTCAGGATGTTGCCGCTCACGGACATCTCCACGTTCTTCATCGCGTGCCCTCCCGCCGACAGCCTAGCGCAAAAATGCGCCCCGGAGCGCCCGGAACTCGCCGGCACCTCTTGACAGGAACGCGCGGGAACGGCACAGTAGGGCACCTCGTCATCAGGACCCGAAGCGCCTCGGTCCCCCAAACACATTCACCGCAACGCCTGCATGGAGGTCTTGTCATGACACCTGCACAGAGCGGATTGAGCCTCTCCGAGGACGTCATCGCCCGCTGCGGCAGCCGAGCGGCCGGCTACGACAGGGAGAATCGCTTCTTCGCCGAGGACTTCGAGGAGTTGCGCGCCGCGGGCTATCTCAAGATGGCCATCCCCACGGAGCTGGGCGGCCACGGCATGTCGCTCGCGGAAGTCTGCCGCGAGCAGCGCCGCCTGGCCTATCGCGCCCCCGCCACGGCGCTCGCCACCAACATGCATCTCTACTGGACGGGCGTGGCCGCGGACCTGCGCCGCATGGGCGATGCCTCGCTCGAGTGGATGCTTCGCGAAGCCGCGGCGGGCGAGGTGTTCGCGGCCGGCCACGGCGAAGCCGGCAACGATCTCCCGCTGTTCCTGTCGACCGCGAAGGCCGAGAAGGTCGACGGCGGGTACAAGTTCTGGGGCCACAAGACGTTCGGGAGCCTCACCCCGGTGTGGACGCGCCTGGGCATGCACGCGATGCACGCGGAGGCGGCGGGCGGCCCCAAGATCGTCCACGTGTTCCTCCCGCGCGACGCCAAGGGCTACTCGATCAAGGAAACGTGGGACACGCTCGGCATGCGCGCGACCAGGAGCGACGACACCGTGCTCGACGGCGCGTTCGTGCCCGACAAGTACGTGGCGCGCCTGGTGCCCGCGGGAACGGCCGATCTCTTCGTCCTCGCCATCTTCGGGTGGGCCGAGCCGACCTTCGCCAGCATCTACATTGGGCTGGCCGAGCGTGCGCGCGATCTGGCAGCGGCCGGCGTGAAGAAGCGGACCTCGCTCGCCCTCACCCGCTCCATGGCGTATCACCCCGAGGTGCAGCGCTGTTTCTCCGAGATGCAGCTCGCGCTCGAGGCCACGACCGCGCAGGTGGAGCGCATCGCCCACGAGTGGTCCACGGGCAAGGATCACGGCGCCCAGTGGCCCATGAAGCTCGTGGCGGCCAAGCACAACGCGGTGGAGGCCGCCAAGAAGGTCGTCGACCTCGCCATGGCCGTCTCGGGCGGCGGCGGCATGTTCAAGTCGAACGAGCTGGAGCGGCTCTACCGCGATGCGCGCTGCGGCGGCTTTCATCCGGCCAACACCATCCTCGCCCACGAGATCGTGGGCAAGACGGTGCTGGGCATCGATCTCGGGGAGCAGCCCCGCTGGGGATAGGAAACCTGGCGGGGGCCCTTGCGGGCCTCCTTCGATTGATGATAAAGGAGCACGGCTTATGCCCCTCTACCTCGACGTGCACCACAAGATCGACGCCCTGACGGCCGAGGTCGCCGCGGACGCCCACCGCCGCGATCTGGAGGTGCAGCAGAAGCACGGCGTCAAGTACCTTCGCTACTGGTTCGACGAAGGCACCGGCAAGGTCTTCTGTCTCGTGGAGGCGCCCAGCAAGGAGGCGGCGGAGGCCGTGCATCGCGAGGCGCACGGCATGGTTGCGGACGAGATCATCGAGGTCAAGGAAGGCAGCTAGGACTCGGAGGGAGGCGCCCTTCCTCCTGATGCGGCGCTAGCGGAGGCGCGCGGCCAGGGCGGTGGCCAGCGGCTGCATGCCGAGCTTCTCCGCGAGCGTCAGTGCCTCGCGGACGTAGCCTTCCGCCGTCTGCGCATCCCGGTAGGGCGCCGCGTGCGTGACGTTCCCCAGCAGCTCCAGGGCGTACGCCTCGTGCCCGCGCTCGCCGCGGCGGCGGGCGGTGTCGAGGGCGCGCAGGCCGAATCGCCGGGCCGCCTCCGGATTCCCCGCGAGCTGGTGGCCGCGGCCGAGCCACACCAGGCGGAGCGCATGGTTGGCGCCGAGCTCCATCGCCTCGGTCCGCTCCACCGCCTCCTCGAGGAGCGGGAGGCCCTCGGCGTGCCGGCCCTCGAGCGCATAGGCGAGGCCGAGCGGTGCCGCCACCGCGGGGAACAGCAGCAGGATGTCGGATAGCCGGCTGATCACGAGCGCGCGCTCGAGCGGGGCGATGGCCTTCGCGTGCCCGCCTCTCAGAAGCTCCACCATGCCGACGCCGACGTGGGCGACCACGAGGCTGAACGGCTGGTCGGCCTCCCGCGCGAGGGCATCCGCCGCTTTCGCGTGCGCCACCGCCTCCTCGAAGCGTCCCAGCTCCGCCAGGCAGATGGCCAGCCACGAGCCGGACAGCACGGCGGGAAGGCCGACCAGGCCGAAGCCCTCCCGGCGCAGATCGCCCTCGAGGAGCTCCACGTTGCGCGTGAGGGCGTCGACGGCGCTCCGGTAATCGCCGAGGGAGTAGTAGATCTGCCCGAGGCGGTAGTTGCTGCGGACGGTGTCGGCAAAGCTCCCGAAGCTGGCGCCCACCGCACGATCGCGGAGCGCGACGGTGAGCGCGCGGTCGTACTCGCCGCGCACCCAGAGATAGCCGGGGCTCTCGGGCCCGCCGAAAGTCTCGTCGACCTTGGGCAACGCGCCCGTCGTACCGATGCGGCGGAGGTAGTGGAGGGCCTTGTCCCATACCTCGCCGCGGAAGGCATGATGGGCGAGCCGGTCGACCTGCTCGGCGAGGCGCTCCGCATAGACATGCTCGATCACGCCCAGGATCCGCGCGTGGATGGCACGCCGCCGCTCCTGGAGCAGGCTGCGGTAGGCGACCTCGTGCGTGAGCGCGTGCTTGAACGTGTACTCGGGCGCGGGAAACAGCCTCGCCTCGTACACGAGCTCGGCGGCCTGCAGCCGGGCGAGGCCGCGCCGGATCGCTTCCTCGGGCAGCTCGGCCGTCTGGGCGAGCACGGCCCACGGCACGTCCTTGCCGATGACGGACGCCGTCTGCAGGAGCTCCTTGTCTTCCGGAGGCAGCCGATCGATGCGCGCGGCCAGGATCGCCTGTACCGTGGTGGGCGCCTGGATGGCGATGGGCTCCTTGCCGAGACGATAGGCCCCGGGCTGCCCGACCAGCACCTCCGTCTCCACGAGCGTCCGCACGCACTCTTCGAGGAAGAGCGGGTTGCCTTCCGTCCGCTCGATGAGCATGCGCTGGAGCGGGCGCAGCTCGGCGTGCGTGCCCATGAGCGGCTCCAGCAAGGCCTCGGCGGACTCCCGCGGCAGCGCGTCGATGCGAAGCTGCCGGTAGTAGGTCTTGCTGCCCCACGCGTGCCGGTACTCCGGCCGATAGTTCACGGCGAGGAGCATGGGCGCGGTGGGAATGCTCTCCACGAGGACGTCGAGCAGCGTCTGCGTCGCCGCGTCGACCCAGTGCAGGTCCTCGAACACGATGAGAATGGGCTGGCTCCGGCTCTCCCGAAGCAGGAGGACGCGCACGGCCTCCACGGCCTGCGCGCGCCGCTGGTCCAGCTCGAGCGCCATGAGGGCGTGATCGTCGGGCAGCGCGTCGAGCAGCCACAGGAGCGAAGGGACGAGATCCTTCAGCCCTTCGTCGAGAGTCAGGACGCGACCGGTCACCTTGGCGCGCAGGTCGCGTGCGTCGTCGCCGTCGGACAGCTTGAAATAGCTCCTGAGCAGGCCGTGCACGGGCAGGAACGGCGTCGTCCGGCCATACGACACCGAGCCGGCCTCGAGCACGAGCCAGTTGCCGATCCGGTGGGAGCGGATGAGCTCATAGAAGAGACGCGACTTGCCGACGCCGGGCTCGCCCACCACGGCCACGAGCTGGCCGCGGCCGGCGCCCGCCTCCGCCAAGGCGGCGCGGAGCTGGTCGATCTCGGCGTCCCGGCCCACGAATCGCGTGAGTCCGCGCGCCATCGAGGCATGCAGGCGCGTGCGGGCCGAGCCGGCGCGTACCATCTCGTAGATGGGCACGGGCTCCGTCAGCCCTCGAACCGGCGTCGGCCCCAGAGCCTTGACCTCGACGTAGCCCTCGGCGCTCGCCAGCGTGGCCTCCGTCAGGAGCGTGGTGCCGGGGCGGGCGAGCTGCTGCATACGGCCAGCCAGGTGCGTCGTGTGGCCGACGGCCGAGTAGTCCATGTGGAGGTCCGACCCGATGGACCGCACCACGACCTCGCCGGAATTGAGCCCCACGCGAATCTGCACGTCCGCCCCGTGGCCGCGTCGCAGCTCCTCGGCGTACCGGGCCACGCGCTCCTGCATCCTGAGCGCGGCGTAACACGCTCGCACCGCGTGGTCTTCGTGCGCCAGGGGCGCCCCGAAGAGCGCCATGATGCCGTCGCCCATGACCTGGTTGACGGTGCCCTCGAACTGATGCACCGCCTCCATCATGACCTCGAGGACGGGGTCCAGGAGCGCGCGAGCCTCCTCGGGATCGCGATCCAGCAGGAGCTCCATCGAGCTCTTGAGATCGGCGAACAGCACCGTCACGGTCTTTCGCTCCCCCACCAGCGCGCTCTGCGAGGTGAGGATCTTCTCCGCGAGGTGCTTGGGCGTGTACGCGTGCGGGGCCGCGAATCTCGCCGCCGCCTCCCGGGGGAGGCGCGCCGCGCACTGCCCGCAGAACTTGCTGCCGGGCGGGCTCGAGGCGCCGCAGTCCGGGCACACGATCGCCAGGGGTGCCGCGCACTGGCCGCAGAATCGCGCGCCCGCGGGATTGTCCTGCTGGCAGCGGGAACACCTCATGACGCCGTCGTCCTCTCCGGTCTGAGCCGCACGGCTCGACCCGTCGCATCTCGATGCCGATGGCGCTACTATAGGCCACCCGCGCGGGGAGAGGAGGTGCTCGAGCCATGAGCCTCTTGACACGATCGTCAGGGATCGCCGTCGCAATGGCTCTCCTGTTCCTGGCCGCGCCAGTCCACGCCGTGGAATACCGGCTCCTCGTCGCCAGCGTCGTCGAGACATCGTTCACCTCGTTCGTCAGCCGCGACGAGCTCGTCTACGGCGCCTCCGGTCCGGGACTCCAGCGTCTCGAGACCGCCCTCACAAAGGGAGACATCGACTGGGGCACGATGCCGCCGGGCCGGCCGCTCACCAGCGTGCCCGACCGCGTGGCCCGAGCGTGGGCCGGCGTGGGCGTCCGGAGCGATATCCTCCGGGGCGGCGTCGACACCGGACGGTGGGACGAAGTGCGATGGGACGGCAAGCCCGGCGAGCGCAGCATCTGGCTGATCAAGGCGACCGGCAATCCACGGCCGCAGTCGGTGCAGCGCTTGACCCTCGAAGGCGGCGCGAGCCCGGTGCGGCAGTACCTGCCCTTCACCTACACGGGCAGCGCCCGCCTGGCCGTGCTGCAGATGCCGCAGCCGCTCATCACGTTCGCGGAGAACCAGGGCAACGTGTGGGACAGGTGGGTCGCCAAGGGCCTCGATCTGGGCCAGGGTATCGGCGCCGTGGTGGCCTTCAGCCCCAACGCGCTGAACCCCGATCTCGTCTACCTCGTCGTGCAGCAGGGCGAGCGGCCCGCCACCTATCGGGCGGTCATCTCGTGGTCCGATGCGGACATCGATCGCGAGTCGCCCAACAGCAAACGCATCCAGCACAGTGGGCATCACTGAGACGAGGGGCCCGTTTGACACGGACGGAGCGCTCGTGACAGAGTTCCGCCACTGAGGAGTGCCTAGCGACGCACCCCAACGAGGGGAGTCCTGACCCATGGCCATCTCCGTCGACCGAACCGCCCGGACCGATGTCCCGGCGGCCTATGCCCAACTGGAAGAAAAGATCCTGGAGCGGGATCAGAAGGGCACCAGCGACATCTATTACGACCTCGTCCGGGCCGGGCGGCCGCTGCCGGAGCTCATCGGTCAGATCGTGCGGATTCACGCGCCGTACACGCACGTGCCCTACCATCAGCGCCTGGACGACGGCTTCGTGCGCTTCGTGAACAACGACCACTGCCTCCTGAGCTCGCGGGCCACCCTGGACCTCGTCAAGATGATCCGCCCGGAGCTCCGCCACCTGCCCCTGGCCCAGACCCTCTGGTACGTGCCCACGGGCCTCGATCCCTGGAACCAGCTCCTCGGCAAGATGCCCGGCCACTACGTGCGGCTGTACGAGCTCAAGTTCGAGGGCAAGCCGCCGCTGCCGGAAGTGCACTGGGCCGACCAGGAGCCGCTGGCCATCCCCGGAGCGTTCGCGGAGAAGCTCAACGTCTGGCTGACGCTCGTCCAGCGCGGTGAGGTCGTGAACGCGTACCGCGTCTTCCTGGGCCTGTGGGAGGAAGCGCTCGCGGACGGCGCCAAGCGCACGCCGCTGCTCGCGCAGCTCGTCTTCGCGGGGCTCATCGACGTGCAGGACCGGATGCTCTACAACCGCTCGTACACGACCGGGCACAAGTCCTACCGCGCCCGCGCCACCGTCGAGCTGGCGCAGGCGGTGGGCTGGGCGAACGCACACCACATCCTCTACGCGGGCGTGCCCGACATGGCCGTCGGGCCCCGCTGGCACTCGTCCTATGAGATGGGGTGCCAGGTCGTGCTGAACCTCCTCGACGGGCGCGATCAGGACTTCGTCGGCAACAACGGGGCCCTGAGCCCGGTCGAGTCGCTCGCGCTCATCGAAGCCATCCTGAGCGGGGAGGAGCCTGGATACATCGACCTGATCGTGGCGCTCCTGAAAGCAGGCAAGGGTCTCCGCCAGATCCTCGACACCATCCAGGTCGCCTCCGCCCAGGTCATCCTCGAGACGGGCCATCCCAACAACTTCTCGATGGCCCAGCACAGCTACGAGTACTGCAACACCGTGCGGTGGTTCTTCGACACCTTCGAGCACCCGCACCGGCTCAAGCTCCTCTTCGTGGCAGGCTCCTTCGTCACGCGCGCCTCCCATCACCAGCGGCACACGCCGGAGAACGGGCCCGACAAGATCGAGACGCCGCGCGGCGCCGACGCCATGTCGGCGACGCAGATGCTCTTGCGGCTCGACGAGGCGCTCATGGCATTGAGGGCGGCGGAGGCGGTGAACTGGACCGCGGCGTACCTGAAGGCAGGGCACGACCGCGCCGCGCTCGTGGAGATGCTGGCGGCCGGCGCCGCCAAGATGGGCAATGACCCGCACAACCAGGAGCTGGGCGTCTGCCTGCTCCAGGACTACGCCCACAGCACGGCGCAGGATCGGGACCGGCTGCTCCTCGCCTCGGCCAAGCACACGGCCGGGCACCGGAAGTACGGCGATCCGCTGGAGGCGTACCGGCGATTCGCGGAGGCGTTCTCGCTCGCTACTTGAAGAGCTTCTTGACCGCGCCCACGGCTTCGTCCACGGGACCCGTCTTGGGCGACGGGGGCGGGGGCAGCGACGCCAGCCTCACGTGCACCTCCGAGACCTGTCCGGCCACCACCTGGACCTGACGCGTCTCGGTCACGAAGTGCGGATGCGTGACCCGCATCCGGTACGTGCCCTCCTTGAGCTTGCCGCGTGCCTGCCCGGCGGTGCCGGGCGCGAGCGTGGTGACCACGGCGGCGTCCTTCACCGTCAGAATCTCCACGGTCGCATCCGGGATCGGCTTGCCCGTCCTGGCCTCCTGCACGATGGCCACCACGTCCCCCACCACTGGCGGCGCGGGCTTCGCCAGGTGGAGGTACGAGTAGATCCCGAGCGAGATCGAGACGCAGCCGGCGATGATGCCGATGATCGAGTGGGTCCGCGGCAACGTCAGGTAGGAGCGGACGAACTGGCTCACCCGTCCGATCGGGCCGGACGGTACAACCTCCACGGCCGCCGCCGATTCGCGCTCGCCCTCGGCCACGCGGCTAGCTTAGCAGCGGACGACGGAGCAATCTAGCGGTCGGCGGCCTGGGCGCGGAGCGCCGGCGGAATGGTCAGGCCAAGCGTCCGTGCCGTGCGGAGGTTGATCGTCAGCTCGTAGCGGCCGTTGAGCTCGACGGGCAGGTCGCCGGGCCGCGCGCCCTTGAGGATCCTGTCCACGTAGGCCGCGACGAGCTGCCCCTGCTGGGACGCACTCACGAAATACGAGACGAGCCCGCCGGCTTCGACGAACTCGCGTCCCGGATAGATCGCCGGGACCTTGTTCTGCGCCGTGTGCCGCACGATGCTCCTCGCCACATCCCACACGGCCACGCTGGCGCCCACGATGAGTCCCTGGATGTGCTGCTCGGTCACGCGAGGGAACACCGCCCGGTAGTCGCTCTCGCTCTTGGCCGGCAGGAGATGCATGGCCACGCGCGCGGCCGCCGCCCGGCCTTCCAGCACCCGGAAGAGGGCCACGTCGGACGGGATGTCCGGGTTGCCCAGGTACGCGAACCGCGTCGCGCCGGGCACGAGCTGAGCGAGAATCTCGAGCTGCCGCACGGCCAGCTCCGGTCTCACGAGCTGGACGCCGGTGACGTTGCCGCCCGGCCGTGCCGCATCGGCGACGAGGCCCGACTCCGCCAGGTCGCCGTTCGCGGCCACCACGATGGGAATGGTGCTCGTGGCGCCCCTGGCCGCCAGCCCGGCCGGGATGGACAGCGCGACGATGACGTCGACGCGCAGCTGGGCCAGCTGGGCCGCCAGCTCCCCGAGCTGCTCGAACCTGCCGTCGGCGTAGCGGCTCTCGAAGACGACCTCCTCGCCTTCCCGGAGGCCACGCGCGCGCAGAGCGTCGAGGAGGGCCAGTCGAAGGGCGGCGTTCGAGGTGCTGTACCAGGGCGTCAGGTAGCCGATGCGGTAGGGCTTGCCCGCCTGCTCCGGGCGGACCTGGACCGGCGCGGCAAGCGCGACCAGCAGCGCGCAGATGATGAGGAGCCGCCGCATCACGTCAAAAGCGGCGGGTGAGCAGATCGCGGGCCAGGAGCGCGAGGAGCGCCGCCGCCACCCAGGCCAGCGCGCCGTCGACGAGGAAGGCGCCGCGCAGGCTCAGGGCCGCCAGCGCGCCCGTCACGAGGGGGCTCGTCGCCGAGGCGAACTGCACGCCGAGCGCCAGCCAGCCGAAGGCGGCGCCGCGGTTGTCGCTCGGAGCCAGATGGCCGCCGAGCGAGTACGCGAGCGTGAGCGCGCCGCCCAGGGTCAATCCCACGAGACAGCGGAGGATCAGCAGCATGACCCACGAGCTCGTCCACGCCATCAGCGCGCACGGAATGCCGCCCGCCGCGCACACGATCAGGAGCAGCCGGCCCACGGGCCAGCTCTGCGCGAGGCGCCCCGCGAGGCTGGCCGAGATCGTGCCGCACACCGCGGACACGGAGATGATGGTGCCCGACACCGCAGCGATGCGGTCCACGTCCGGCAGAACGGCCACCTTGAGCGGCACCAGCAGGGAGAGCCCGCGGTCGATGAACTGGGCGATCAGGAGCAGGCCCAGCACGAGGGGGAAGTGCGGCAGCCGAAAGACCTGGCGGAAGTGCATGGGAGCGGGGCGCCGCGCCTCGTCCGCCGGCCGCGCCTCCTTGAAAAGAACGATGAGCCCGACCAGCGAGACGGCGCAGAGCCCGGCCGTGACGAAGAACGCATAGCGGATGCCGAAGTGCGAGGCGACGTAGCCGCCGGCCGCCGGTCCGATCGCCGCGCTCAGGAGCTGGGCCGACTGGACGCGCCCCACCGCCACCGGCACCTTGTCCCGGGGGCACGACACGCTGGCCAGCGCCATCGCCATGACGGAGAAGCCCGCGAAGACACCCTGGAGCAGCCGCGCGACGAAGAGCTGCGTCACGGAGGTCACGAGGCCCATGGCGGCGATGGTGATGATGAAGCCGGCGAGCGACCGGACCATCATGAGCTTGCGGCCCACGCGATCGGCGAGGCGACCCCACAGCGGCCCGAGGATCCCGGCCAGGCCCGGCGTCACCGCCATCAGCACGCCGGACCAGACGGCGATCTGGGCATGATCCGTCACGCCCAGCTCCTCGACGAAGAGCGGCAAGAACGGCGAGAAGAACTGGAATCCGACGAAAGCGGTGAAGACGATGAGGGACAGCGCCCACACGTTGCGCTGCCAGCTCACGGGCTCCGTGGGTGAGGCTATCGCTTGCCCTTCTCGACCGTCGCGCGCTCGACCTCGAGCAGCTTCTCGAGCTCGATCGTCGAGAGCATGGCCTTCTCCACGGGCGCCCAGTCCGTGGCTTTCCGGCTCTTCACGCCGAAGCCGTCGGCGAGGTCGGCGTAGACCCTCTCCCAGGCCGCGTAGGCGGCGAGGAGCGGGGTGGACGGATCCGCCACGATCCGAAAGCCCAGCCCGCCCAGATCGGCGAGCGTCATGCCGAGGCCGGCCAGCCCGTTCCGCCCCGTCAGATGCATGAGCGGCGCGCCCAGCCGATCGGCGATGAGACGGAGCTGCTCGGGCTTGTGCGCCATCGAGAGGAGGAGCACATCGGCGCCGGCTTTCCTGTAGATCTCGCCGCGCCGGAGCGCGTCGTCCATGGTGCTGGCCCGCACGGCGTTGGTGCGCGCGATGATCAGGAAGTCCGGGTGCCGCCGGGCCGCCACGGCCTCCCGCACCTTGGCGGCCATGAGGGGCGCCGGAATCATGTGCTCGATGCCGACGTGGTGGTGCGCCCGCTTCGGCACGAGCTGGTCCTCGATCTCGATGCCGGCGAAGCCCGCCGCCTCGCTCATGCCGATGGTGCGGTGCATGTGCATGGGATCGCCGTAGCCGCAGGCGCCGTCCAGGATGAGGGGCAGCGACGAGACCGCGTGGATGTCCACCGCGGCCTGGCACATCTCGGTCACGTTGAGGTTGGCCTCCAGAGAGACCTTCTGATAGCCGGTGGCGCCGCCGCCCAGGTAGCCGGCGGGAAAGCCGGCGGCCTCCACCATCTTCGCCATGAGGGGGTTCAGCACGAGCGGCGCCGTGATCGGGAGCGGACCGTCGAGGAGCGAGCGCAGGTGCATGGGCGGCCTCACAGGAACACGATGCTGGAAGGACTCCCCGTCTTCACGACGTAGCCCGTGGGCGTGAGCGTGCCCGCGGTCTGATCCACGCGGAACGCGACGACGGTGTCGCTGTCCTGGTTCGCCGCGTAGAGAAACGTGCCGGACGGCTCGAGGGCGAAGAAGCGCGGCGTCCGGCCCTGCGTCGGCTCCCAGCCCACCGGCCTGAGCATGCCTGCGGCGGGATCGATCGCGAAGATGGCGAGGCTGTCGTGCCCGCGGTTCGATGCGTAGACGAAGCGACCGGACGGGCTCACCGCAATCTCCGACGTCGTGCTGTGGCCCGTGAACGACGGCGGCAGGGTCGTGATGACCTCGACCGGCTCGAGCCGGCCACGCTCCGGATCGAAGCGGAACGTGGCGATGGTGGAGTCCAGCTCGTTGAGCACGTAGAGCAAGGGCGCCGTGGGATGGAAGGCCGCGTGGCGCGGCCCGGCTCCCGGCCGGCTCGCCACCGACGGCGGGTCGACCGGCTGCAGCTTGCCGCCTGCCGGGTCCAGCCGGAAGAGGAAGCTCGCGTCCAGGCCCTTGTCGGGCACCACGATGAAGCGCAGGCGCGGATCGAACACGACATCGTGGGGATGCGAGGTCGTCTGCTCGGTGCGGTGCGGTCCCGGCTTGCCCGCCAGCGCGTGGAGATCGGCGAGGGGGCCGAGCGATCCGTCCGCGCCGAGGGGCAGCACGGCCACGGTGCCGGAGCTGTAGTTCGCCAGGACGAGGAAGCGATTCGTCGAGTCGACGGCGAGGCTGACGCCGTTCTTGCCGCTGGTGGCCTGCCGGTTCAGGGAGCGGAGGCGCCCGCTCGTCGGGTCGACCCGGTAGGACGACGCCTCGGCGCCGTCACCGTGCGCCGCGTAGAGCGTGCGCTTCTCGCGATCGAAGGTCAGGAACGAGGGATTCGGCAGGCCCGCGAGCAGCTGGACGTGCGTCCAGTTGCCCGTGTCGGCGTCGATCTGATAGACGTTGATGCCGCCGCCGCGGCCGTTGCGCTCCTTCGTCGTGTAGCAGCCGACATACGCGAACTTCGGCACCCCCGCGGCACCGGCCATTGTCGTCCGTCCTCCTGCGGCCGCCCAAGCCACGAGCCCGGCGGCGCCTCCGAGAAGCTGCCTGCGCCCGATCGTTCCGGGAGACCGGCGCGCGCGGTCGATCACGAGGCTCTCGGAGCCGTCAGGCCGGGCGAGACCGGAGCACGCGACCGCGCCCGTCGAGCGACTCCGGCATCGTCCCGTCCCGGATGACGGCCCCGCCGTTGACGAACGACCACGCGATCCCGAAGGCGCGCTGCACGAGCCGCGGGCCGCCGTCCGGCAGGTCGTGGATCAGCTCGGGCTCGCCCGCGGCGATGGTCTCGGGGTCGAAGACGACGATGTCGCCGGCCAGGCCGGGGCGCAGGCGCCCGCGATCCGTGAAGCCGAAGATGTCGGCGGGCATCGAGGTGATGCGGCGCACCCCTTCCTCGAGAGACAGCGCCTTGCGTTCGCGCACCCAGTGCCCGAGGAGGCGGCTCGTCTGGCCCGCCTCGCAGAACAGCGTGAGATGTGCGCCCGCATCGGCCAGGCCCATGAGGGCGATGGGATGCGTGAAGATCTCCGCCACCGCGGCGGCGTCCGTGTTCATGATGGCCACCGTGAAGCGCGTCTTGAGATCGTCCGCGAGGGCCAGATCGAAGAAGGCGTCGACGGGATCCTGGCCCCGCGCCGTCGCGACCTCGCCCACGGTCCGGCCCACGAAGCACGCGTGCTCGGGCCGGTGGATGCTTTCCACGCGAAGCGGCGACGTGTCGCCGACGAACAGCGAGGAGCGCCCCGCCGTGTCCCGGAACTCGGCGCGGAAGGACGGATCCGCGAGGAGCGCGCGCCACTCGGCGGGCGCCGCCTCCAGCACGCGCTTCCACACCGGGAACCGGAAGAAGACGAAGGCCCCGTAGAGGTCGAAGGTCGAGGTCAAGGGCGAGCACGTCACCTGCGGGTAGATCCGGAGCCCGTCGCGATTCAGGGCCTCGAGCCGCGAGAGGATCACGCGATGCTCCCACGCCCGCTCCGGGTTGTGTCTGAGGGACACGGGCGTGATGGGCCGGCGGGCGGCGCGCGCCAGCTCCACGAAGCGGTCCACCTCGGCCACCCGATCGGGCCGCGTGCCACCGATGGTGATCTCCATCACCCCGCGGCCGCTGTCGCCCATGGCGGCGGCGAGCTCGTTCATCTCCTGGTCGGTGGCGAGACGGCTCGGGACGGGCCGGCCCCGGGCGCCCACGTGGTTGT
>Ga0335071_10003315_pt1 | contig 17031 bp, 12 predicted proteins | sample Lox_Sample_15_FD_206724 | JGI IMG/M metagenome (GOLD analysis project Ga0335071, IMG submission 206724) | Soil microbial communities from Loxahatchee National Wildlife Refuge, Florida, United States - Lox_Sample_1.5 | ecosystem: Environmental > Terrestrial > Soil > Wetlands | place: USA... | reverse complement strand
TCGTCCAGCCCATCCGTGGGGCGGAAGATGGTGAGTCCGGTTTCCGTGTCTCCCTTGATGATTGGCCAGTTGATGGAACTCGGGCCGCGGTATCTCGGCAGCAGCGACGGGTGGTACTGGATCGTGCCGCATCGAGGGATGTTGACGAACTCCTGCGGCGCAAACTGCGTGACGAAGGCCATGATACCGATGTCGGCGCCGGCCTGCTGCATCGCACGAACGGCTTCCGAATCGCGCAACGAGCGGAACTGAAGAACTTTCAGGCCCTTCGATTGCGCCGCCACCCTCAGAGCATCGGGGCGGGCGCCTTCCTTCTCGGGTGCGCAGAACACGGCTGTCGGCTCGTCACCTCGCGCCAGGAATGCTTCCAACACCGCCTTGCCGAAATCCTGCTGACCGATCAGCGCGATCTTCATCGCACGACTGTATCCGCAGCTTTCGCGGCAGCCGAAAAGGCGCCGGCATCCCTTTTGGCTGCAATCTGGGAATCGTCCCAGTCCAGCACCTCTTTCAGGATTTCGTCCGTGTGCTCACCCAAGAGTGGCGACCGGCGGATTTTGGCCGGCGAGGCCGACAGCTTGATCGGCATGCCGATGTTGTGCCACTTCCCTCGCTGGGGATGGTCGAGTTCCACGTACATCTCGCGGCCGCGCACGTGCTCGTCGCCGGCCAGATCCTCGGTAGACATGATCGGGCCGCAGGGTACGTCGAGGTCGTTCAGAATGGCCATCAGTTCGCGCTTGGTATAGTTCGTACCGAACTGATCCAGCAGGCGCCATATCTCGTTCTGGTTCTTGCGGCGGTCGCCGATTTTGGCAAAACGAGGATCCGCCGCCAGTTCGGGGTGACCGACTTCGGGACCGACCCGCTGGGCCAGGGCCTGCCACACCGCTTCCTGCACCACGACGTACAGATAGTCGTTCGGACCGCCAGGTTTGCATTTGACGGCGTTGCCAAGCTGGCCGCCACCGGAATCATTGCCGGCTCGCGGCGTAGTGCTCAATCCTTCGGTCGGCACCGAATATTCGGTCAGAGGGCCATGAAAAAGACGTTGGTGGTCGCGCCACTTTACGCGGCAGAGGTTCATCACCCCATCCATCATGGCTACTTCCACATATTGCCCTTCACCCGTGCGGTGACGCTGCTGCAGCGCGGCCAAAAGCCCAATGGCCAGGTGGAGGCCTGTGCCGGAGTCGCCGATCTGCGCGCCGGTCACGTAGGGTGGTCCTTCGGGAATACCGGTTGTGCTCATGGCGCCGCCCATGGCCTGCGCCACGTTCTCATAGGCCTTGAATTCTGCATAGGGGCCTTTGGAGCCGAACCCCTTGATCGAACCCATGATCACGCGCGGGTTGATGGCGTGCACCTGTTCCCACGAAAACCCGAAACGGTCGAGCACGCCAGGACCGAAGTTTTCCATCAGGATATCGCTCTTCTTGAGCAGTTCGACAAAAACCGACTTGCCCTCCGGCGATTTCATGTTGATGGTGATGGAGCGTTTGTTGCAGTTCAGCATGGTGAAATACAAGCTGTCCGCATTGGGGATATCACGCAACTGGCCGCGTGTCGCGTCGCCCGCAGGCGACTCCAGCTTGATCACATCGGCCCCCATCCACGCCAGCAGTTGCGAGCAGGTAGGCCCCGCCTGCACGTGCGTCATGTCAAGGACACGAATTCCCTTGAGTGCTTCCATTTCCCTCTCTCCCATTCCCTGCTTGCCGTTCTACTTGTACATCGTCTGATTGGATGTGCCCGATGAATAGACATCGCGATTGATGACCACGTCCACCAGCGCGGGCTTGCCGGAGTCGCGGGCCCGCTCCAAAGCCGGCCGGATCTCCTCGGGCTTGGTCACGCGGATACCGAATCCGCCCATCGCTTCCGCCAGGTGGTCGAAACGTACGTCACCGACAATGTTGCCGATGTCCCCACGGCCCGGGTATTTCCTTTCCTGCCCGAACCGGATCTGGTTCCAGGACGAATTGTTGCCGATGACGCCCACGTAAGGAAGCTTGCGATGCACCATGGTGATGAAATCAAAGCCGGTCAGCGTGAAGGAGCAATCGCCGTACAGGACCAGCACGTCGCGCTGAGGCTGGGCAAGCTTCGAAGCCATGGCGAAGCCAGTGCCCACGCCGAGCGTACCGAGCGGTCCGGGATCCATCCATCCGCCGGGCTTGTGCGGCCGCACAATGGAACCGGAAAACGTGACAATATCGCCCCCGTCTCCGATGTAAACGGTTTCTTCCTGGAGGAACTCGTTGATCTCGTGGCAGAGCCTCACCGGATGGATGAGGACCTCATTCGCCTGGATGATCTTATTGTCCTTGCCCTGGCTGCGTTCCTCGTCTTCGCGCAGCATCTTCACGAATGAATCGTGTTTGCCGGCGGTGTCGCCCGGAGAGGCTTCGCACATCGCGTTGACGATCGTCCGCAGATTACCCACCAACCCGTAGTCGAAGTCGCGGTTGTTGCCGACGTTGCGGTAATCCATGTCCATGATCACGATCTTCGCCTTCGGGTTGAGGCGCCGGCCGTAGCCCATGCGGAAGTCGAGCGGCGTGCCGGCCAGCAGGATCACGTCCGCATTATCGAAGGCCGCCTTGCGGGACGGCATGAAAGCGAGCGGATGGTTGCGCGGCAGCGTCCCGCGCGCCGCTCCGTTGACGTAGATAGGTATGTTGAAGTGGCGCGCGAAGCGGTCGATGGCGTCATGTGCGCGGCAGGTGCGCGCCTGGGTTCCAAAGAGAGCTACGGGCCGCTCAGCCCGCGCCAGCAAATCGGCGACCTGGTCGACAATCTTGGGATCTCCCAGGAAGTCCGGCGGTGCGCCATCGGCGCCGCGCACGCGGAAATTCTTCGGATAGCGAACTTTCTCCGCCTCGACCTTGCCGTCCATAATGTCGTGGGGAATCTCCAGGAAACCGGGGCCGGGCGCTCCGTTGAACATTTCGCGGAAGGCTACGCTCATCATTTCCGCCACACGGTCGGTGGTCATCACCAGGCTGGCGAACTTGCTGATGGGCGCCATCATTTCCGTGTGACGCAGTTCCTGCAGGCCACCCATGCGATATTGTTTGAGCGGTGAGTTGCCGCCGATCAGCAGCATGGGGCTTTCGGCGCGGAACGCATTCGCAACGCCGGTTACGGCGTCGGTAGTGCCCGGCCCGGCAGTTACCACGGCGCAGCCCAGCCCGGTAATGCGGGCATAGGCGTCGGCGGCATGCGCTGCCACCTGCTCGTGGCGCACATCGACGATCTCTATCCCTTCGTCAATACATCCGTTATAAATGTCGACAATGTGGCCACCGGAAATGGTGAAAATATGCCGGATGCCCTCCTGTTTGAGCATCTTGGCGACGATTTGGCCGCCGGAAACCATTTGCGCGGCAGGCGTGGCAGGAGCGTTAACGGCGGATTCGACAGCAGATCCCATGTAAACCTCGTGTGGTTCAAAGCCTAAGTACGTTCCGGAGAGCCCGGTTAGACCATTAGACTATCATTGCATAGCTTCAGCCGAGGGATGGCTGTGCGCTGAACGCTCGCAATGCGCTCTTTTGCGGCAGGCGCATCCTTCTGACATACAGCGCCATCAGGGCCGAGAGTAGAGCGAGCACGGCGCTCCCGAAGAAGGCATAGTTCCAGGTGCCGGTTTTCTCGAAGAGCGTGGCGGCGATGCCGCTACCCAGAAGCGACGCAACACCCTTGGCGCTGTACAAGAAGCTGTAATTGAACGCGGCGTTCTTGTGACCATACAAATCGGCGAGCACGGCCGGGAAAAGGACGTACAGCTCGCCCCAGGTGAGGAACACGAGCACCATCAGCAGCACGAACATGCCGTCGCCGGTCCTGCCGAGCGTCGTCGCGCCGAGGAGGAAGATCGCTTGCAGCAGGAACGCGGTGAACATGGTCCGTTCGCGGCCCAGGTAGTCCGAGACCCAGCCCCACAGGATGCGGCTGAAACCGTTCGCAAGCGGTGTCAGGATCAGGGCGATCGTAAGAGCCGCTTCCCCGACTTTGAAATTCGTCGCCACCGGTTTCAGTTGTGCGGTCACCATCAGTCCGCCGATCCCCATCGAGAGCATCGCGAGAAACAGGAAGTAGAACTGCGGCGTGCGCAGCATTTCGGTGTAGGTGAAGTCGAGATCATGCCGCCGGACTTTCGGCTTTACGGCTGCCGGTGCCACTTTGTAATCGGCGGGCGGATTCGTCATCAAAAGGCCCGCCAGTGCGATCAGCGCCCCGTGCGAGAGACCCGTCCACAGGAAGGTCTGGGAGTAGCCGATGTTGTGAATCAGACGGTCAAACAGGGGATTGAAGGCGGCGGCGCCCATTCCATAGCCCGCCGTGATGATGCCGGATGCGATCCCCCGGCGGTCGGGGAACCATTTCACGGCCATGGCAACACCGCATGCGTACACGCACGCCACACCAATGCCCGCCAGTGAGTAGAGCAGGTAAAACGAGGTCAAGCTGTGAACCTGCCCGAGCGACCCCCAGCCAACAGCACAAAGCGCTCCCGAGAGGATCATCCAGATTCGAGGACCGGCCTTGTCGATAAACATCCAACCCGGAAGTGACAAGGCCAACAGCGGCACGGTCCACGTGCCGATCGCGATAAACAGTCCGAAGCCCCATTGGACGTCGGAAAGGCGCCAGTGTTGTTGCGCATGCGCCGTCACCATGGGCTGCGCAAACAGTGTCCAGGCGTACTGAAGATTGCCGATCATGATCATCGCCACGAAGGCAGACCACAATCGGACCCATCGATTCATCGTGCGCTCCCCCCTGCCTCGCAAGTCCGGTTCTTCACCGCTTGATGCAAGGGAGATCATATCGCAACGCCTCAGGCGTCGTCACCGGCATGGATGTGGTTGGAACCGGACACGGATGGATTGGTGGACGGCATGGGATTCGAACCCACGACCCCGGCGTTGCGAACGCCGTGCTCTCCCAGCTGAGCTAGCCGCCCACTTCAACGGTGTGCTATGTCTATTTTAACCTAAGTCCGCGTACCGCCCGTGCCCGCTTGCTAGAATCAAATTTCCCTCGGCTACAAATGCTCAAGAGCATCACCGTGCACGGCGCCCGCCAGCACAACCTGAAGAATATCGACGTCGAAATTCCGCGCAACACGTTCACGGTGATTACGGGACTCAGCGGGTCCGGCAAATCGTCGCTTGCCTTTGACACCATCTACGCCGAAGGCCAGCGACGGTACGTCGAAACCCTCTCGCCCTACGCCCGCCAGTTTCTGGATCAGATGGAGCGGCCCGAAGTCGACTCCATCGACGGCTTAAGTCCCGCCATCTCGATTGAGCAGAAAACCACGAACCGCAGTCCGCGCTCGACGGTCGGCACGATCACCGAAATCTACGACTACCTGCGCGTTCTCTACTCCTCCGTCGGGGTGCCGCACTGCCCCAACTGCGGCATCGAAATCTCCCGGCAGAGCACCGAGCAAATTCTGCAACAGATCCTGACGCTGCCGGAAGGCAACCGCATCATGATTCTGGCGCCCATCGTGCGCGGCCGCAAGGGCGAATACAAGAAGGACTTGGAAAAGCTCTCGCGGCAGGGTTTCGTGCGGGCGCGCGTGGATGGGGTGCTGCGTTCGCTGGACGAAGAAATCCCGCTCGACAAGCGCAAAAACCACACCATCGAGATCGTCGTGGACCGTCTGCCGCTCAAGCCCGGCTCGGAAAAGCGCATCGAAGCGTCGATTGAAACTGCCGCCAAACTGGCGAATGGACTGGTGACGGTAGCGGTGGTCAATGGCGAAGAGAAGCTCTACTCGCAGAAGCTGGCCTGCCCGAATTGCGGAACCAGCATCCCGCAATTGGAGCCGCGCTCGTTCTCCTTCAACAGCCCGTTCGGCGCCTGCGAGACCTGTAACGGCCTGGGCAATACCTGGAGCTTCGACGCGGCCAAAGTGATCGTCGATCCTTCGAAACCTTTGCTCGACGGCGGGCTAGGTCCGGGCGCCAGTTCGTCCTACATGCAGCAGCAGCTCACCGACGCCGCTGAGCGCCTGCGGATCAAAATCAACAAGCCGTTTGAAGAGCTGCCGGAAAAAACGCGTACGCTGCTGCTCGAAGGTGGCAATGGTTTTTCAGGCATCTTGCAGGTTCTTGGCGAGACTTACGAAGAAGCCAGCGCCGGCTATCGCGAATGGCTGATGGACTACATGTCGCCCTCGCTGTGTCCGGCTTGCCGGGGCCGGCGTCTGAAGCCCAGCAGCCTGGCGGTTCGCGTGAAGGACGTGGGTCTCGCCGAGCTGACCGAGATGTCGATCGATCGTGCAATTGCTGCTGTCAAATCGTGGAAGCTGAACGAGCGCGAACAGCAGATCGCCGCGCGCGTGATCGATGAGATCCGTAACCGCCTGGAGTTCCTCACTGCCGTCGGCCTCAACTATCTGAGCCTGGCCCGTTCGGCAGCCACGCTTTCCGGAGGTGAGGCGCAACGCATCCGGCTGGCTACACAGATCGGATCGAAGCTGCGCGGCGTGTTGTACGTGCTGGACGAGCCTTCCATCGGTTTGCACCCTCGCGACAACGATCGCCTCCTCGATACTCTCTCGCGCTTGCGGGACTTGGGCAACACCGTGTTGGTTGTAGAGCACGACGCCGAAACCATCGAGCGCGCCGATTATGTCATCGATCTGGGCCCCGGCGCCGGACGGCTGGGCGGCGAACTTGTGGCGCAAGGCACTCCGCGCGACATCGAGCGCAACCCGGCGTCGCTCACCGGTCAATACCTTTCGGGCACGGTCAGGATTGAAGCTCCCGCGGGGCGCCGGCATGGCAACGGCAAGAAGCTGATTGTTCGGGGCGCGCGCGAGCACAACCTGAAGAACATTGACATCGAGTTTCCTCTCGGCTCCTTCATCGTGGTCACGGGTGTCTCCGGCAGCGGAAAATCGACACTCATTAACGACATTCTGTACCGTTCGCTGGCCCGCGAACTCTACGGCTCCCACGATGCGCCCGGCGAACACGCCGCCATGGAAGGTCTGGAGCACATCGACAAGGTGGTGGAGATCGATCAATCGCCTATCGGCCGCACGCCGCGCTCCAACCCGGCCACGTACACCGGCGTTTTCACCCCCATCCGCGATCTCTACGCCATGCTGCCCGAATCGCGCGAGCGCGGCTACAAAGCCGGCCGCTTCAGCTTCAACGTGAAGGGCGGCCGGTGTGAAGCCTGCCAGGGCGACGGCTTGCGGCGCATCGAAATGAATTTTCTGCCGGACGTGTATGTCACTTGCGACGTCTGCCGCGGCCGGCGGTACAACAGCGAAACCCTGCAGGTGAAGTACAAGGGCCTGTCCATCGCCGATCTTCTCGAATCTACGGTGGAAGACGCGATTCCGGTGCTCGAGAACATCCCGCAGATCAACGTCAAGCTGCAAACGCTGCACGACGTAGGCCTGGGCTACATTCACCTGGGCCAGTCGTCCACAACTTTGTCCGGAGGCGAAGCGCAGCGCATCAAGCTCGCGCGCGAGTTGAGCAAGCGCCAGACCGGACGCACGCTCTACATTCTGGATGAACCCACCACGGGCCTGCACTTCGAGGACGTGCGGCGGTTGCTCGACGTCCTCCAGCGCCTGGTCGATCTGGGCAATACTGTCATTGTGATCGAACATCACCTGGATGTGGTGAAATCGGCCGACTGGATCATCGACATGGGCCCGGAAGGCGGAGAAAAGGGCGGCAACGTCGTCGCCGCAGGAACGCCCGAGCAGATCCTGCGCTTCAAGAAGAGCCACACGGCGCAGGCGCTGGAGAAGGTGCTGCGCAGCGGAAGAGTTGCATGAGCAAGTACGGCCGCGAACCGATGGATTTGAGCGGCCTGCGGACCATTCCCATCGCGGACCGGGGCGGCAAAGTACGCACGGAGCATTTTGGCAAGCCGTACGCGGGTGGCGGTGTCTCGGCATTGCTCGATTCGTTGCCGCACATTCTTGCCGCCGATTCGTTTCGCGCTGTCGTTGATGCCCTTGTGCTGGCGCGCGAGCGCAAGAAGATGATCTTGTGGGGCCTGGGTGGCCACGTGATCAAGTGCGGCCTCGCGCCCATCTTGACCGACTTGATGCGCCGCGGTTACGCCACAGCCTTCGCCTTGAACGGCGCAGCCGCGATTCACGATTTTGAGATCGCCATCGCCGGCCACACCAGCGAAGATGTGGAAGCGGTTCTCCCGGATGGCCGTTTCGGTGCGGCCGAAGAGACTGGCCGCGAGATGAACGTCGCGCTGAATTGCCCCGGCGCGCCCGACGGCTTCGGCGAGGCCCTCGGCCAGCACCTGGAAAAGCTCGCCAACCCAAGGTTCTCCGCTTCCAGTCTCCTGTGCGAGACTTATCGCCATTCCACGCCGGTCACGGTCCACGTAGCCGTCGGCACCGACACGCCCCACACGCACCCCGCCGCCCAAGGCGCATCCATCGGACGCGCGACGCACCATGATTTCCGACTCCTCTGCTCGCTGGTGAAAGAGATGAACGACGGCGGCGTCTACTTGAATGTGGGATCGGCTGTCGTGCTGCCCGAAGTCTTCCTGAAGGCCGTCTCGGTAGTGCGTAACGTGGGCAATGCGCTGGCCAATTTCACCACCGTTAACTTCGACTTCCTTCAACACTACCGGCCCAAGCTCAACGTAGTGGAGCGTCCGCATGCGCGCGCCGGCGGCCATGGCTACGCCATCACGGGCCACCACGAAATCATGATCCCGCTGCTTGCCGCTGCCTTGATCGAGCGGACCGCATGATTCCCAACGAGCCTTTACCAGCCACCGGCCACCAGCCACCAGCCACCAGGAGCCCGTTTTGGAACTACTCCGATCTGTTGTTATTCGTCCTGCTCGCCATCCCGAGCCTGGGCGTCGCGTTCCTCGCGGCCGCGATGCTCACCGCGTTCACAAAGCTCAGCATGCCGTTCCGGCTGGTTTTCGCGCAGATGCTTTGGTACGTGCTGGCCTTTGGGGCTTTGAAGGCGCTGCTGTTTCTGCGCTACCAGCAGCCGTTCTGGCGGTCCCTCGGCTGGCTCCCACTCCGGTTCGGCACCGCGACGGCCAGCCTTTTTGCAGGCCCCATTCTGGCAGTTGCGCTCGGATTAGTGGGCTCAGCCTTGCACACCCCGGAAATCCCTCTGCCGTTTCAACAGATGCTGAAAGATCCGCCGACCATCGTTGTGTTAGGCCTGCTGGTTGTCGTAATCGGGCCGCTTTGCGAGGAACTGGCGTTTCGCGGCCTTCTTATGCCGTTGCTCATTCGCAGTATGGGGCCCGCGGCCGGAATCATCATCGCGGGTATCGTTTTCGGTTGTTCTCATGGCTACGAATATGAATGGTCCTGGCGTCACATGATCCTGATTTCCGGCGCCGGTTGCGTCTTCGGCTGGGCCCGCTTCAAGTCGGGATCCACGGCCGCCGCCGCCTACGTGCACGCCACCTTCAACTTCATGCAGTTCGCAGCTTTTCTGATCCAGTCTCGAACCATATGATCGAAACGATTCAGTGGACGAACGCCGGCGTGGTCATGATCGACCAGACCAGGCTTCCGCGCGAAGAACGATACGTCACTTGCACGAACTATCGCGAGGTCGCCGATGCGATCCGGTCCATGGTGATCCGCGGAGCGCCAGCCATTGGCGTCGCCGCCGCCATGGGAATCGCGCTCGGCATGCAGCAGGCGGAGACCGCCGCCGGGTTCGATGAAATTTGCAAAACGCTAGGCGCCACGCGCCCCACAGCCGTCAATCTGTTTTGGGCGATTGAACGGATGCGCCGGGTGTACTCCGACCTGACCGGCCAAAGTCTGGATGTAATTCGTGAATGCCTGATCGCCGAGGCCCAACTAATCCGCCAAGAGGACATCGCCATCAACGAATGCATCGGAAAGAACGGCGCGCCTCTGATTCCCGATGGCAAAACTGTTCTGACGCACTGCAACGCCGGCGCACTCGCAACTGCGGGCTACGGCACTGCCCTCGGCGTGATTCGTGCCGCCGTCGCATCCGGCAAGCACATCGACGTTTTTGCCGACGAGACCCGGCCATTCCTGCAAGGTGCGCGCCTGACCGTGTGGGAGCTGCAGCACGACAAAATTCCCGCCACGCTCATCACCGACAACATGGCAGGCTACTTCCTGCACTCGGGCCGGATCGGATGCGTCGTCGTGGGAGCGGACCGTATCGCCGCCAACGGCGACGTCGCCAACAAGATCGGCACTTATTCGGTGGCTGTGCTGGCTAAAGAGAACAACGTGCCTTTCTACGTCGTGGCGCCCATCTCTACGCTGGACCTGAAACTGGCATCCGGCGACCAGATTCCGATCGAGCAGCGCGCCGCCAACGAAGTAACGCACGTCCATGGCGTCCCCGTTGCGCCGGAGGGTACTGCTGTGGCCAATCCCGCCTTTGACGTGACGCCCAGCCGCTACGTCAGCGCGATCATCACTGAGCGCGGCGTGGCACGTGCGCCGTACTCAGAATCCTTGCAAAAGCTGGTAAGTTAGGACTTATGCTGCGTTCCGCCATCCGCCTTCTGCCCGCCGCATTCTGCGTGCTGCTTTCTGCTTTCTCCCTCTTCGCTGCTTCCGGTGAATACTCCAACCGCCGCGCGCCAGGCTTCGCGCTGCCCGATCCCGAGTACAAGCATTACTACGATCTGCAGGACTATCGCGGCAAGGTTGTCATCGTTGACATCATGTCCACGCGCTGCCCGCATTGCCTGCTGCTCACCACGACGCTCGAACAGGTGAAGTCGCATTATGGCGACAAAGTGGTGATTTTGGAAGTCACTCTGCCGCCGGACAATCAAGCTACGATTTCCAAGTTCATCGAAACCAATAAGGTGACGGTGCCGGTGATCTGCGACATGGGTCAGATGACCGCTTCCTACTTCAAAGCCACGCCATCCTCCATGCAGCGCGTTGATGTTCCCCATCTCTTCCTGATCGACGCACAAGGAATGATCCGCAATGATTTCGGATACGAGGACTCAAACCATGCTGCCTTCGAGGCTCCTGGCCTGATGAAAGAAATCGACAAGATCTTGAAGTAAACTGGTTCCGGCGCAGCACTCTGTTGAGCGGCTGCTCCAATCATCGCTTTCAAGAGAAAGGTCCTTCATGTCGACTGACAACCAGGTCCGTGCGCTGGAAAAGACGATTGAAGAGCTGACGGCTCGGCTCGCCCGCCTCGAAGACACGCAGGCCGTACGCGACTTGCAGTACAAGTATGGTTACTATCTCGACAAGTGCCTTTATGACGAAGTGGTTGACCTGTTCACGGACGACTGCGAGGTCCATTTCATCGGCGGCATCTTCCGCGGCAAGGAAAGCGCGCGGCGCCTGTACTGCGGCCGGTTCCGCAAGAACTTCACCGGCGGGCACAACGGGCCTGTGCAAGGCTACTTGCTCGATCACATGATGCTGCAGGACATCATCGACGTAGCGCCCGACGGCAGGCTCGCCCACGCGCGGCTCCGCGTCTTCATGCAGGCCGGCAGGCATCACGAATACACCGACGACACACATCCCCTGCGCCAATGGTGGGAAGGCTCTCTGTACGAAAACGTCTACGCCAAGGACAGCGGCATCTGGAAAATCAAGGTCCTTAACTACCGCCCGGTCTACCACGCCGATTTCGACAAAGGCTGGGCCTTCACCAACCCGAATTACGTGCCGTTCTATACCGACACCTACCCGGCGAATCCTACCGGCCCGGACGAGCTCGAACAGCCCACGCCTCCTCTGTGGCCCGACACCGATGTGCTGCCGTTCCACTACCCGCACCCGGTCACCGGCAAAGAAGTGAAGCTCGCCAAGCCGCCGGTCATCACCAAGGCCGCCGCCAAGTAGAGCGACTATGGCCAAGCCATTCCCCAACACGATGGACTTTGGGGGTTGGAACGCCCCCTCGCGCATTGAATGCGACATCTACGATCTCGTCGTCGAAGGCAAGCTGCCCGAGGAGATCAACGGCAACTGGTACCGCTCCATTCCGGATCCGCAATACTCGCCGATGTTGGGCGACGACACGTATTTGAGCGGCGACGGAATGGTCAGCCTGTTCCGCTTTGAAAACGGCCACGTCGATTTCAAAATGCGCTACGTGAAAACCGAGCGCTGGAAGAATGAACGTGCCGCTCGCCGTTCGCTGTACGGCTTGTATCGAAATCCCTACACGGACGACCCCAGTGTCCACGGCAAGCCGCGCAACGTCAACAACACCACGCCGGTCTGGCACGCTGGGAAGCTCTTCGCAACCAAAGAGGACAGCCACGCCATGGAGATGGACCCACACACGCTGGAGACCATCGGCATGTGGGATTACGACGGCAGGCTGAAAAGCCAGACCATGACCGCGCACACGCGCCTGGCCCCCGATACCGGCGATCTGTACTTCTTCGGCTACGAAGCCGGCGGTCTGTGCACGCGCGATGTCTCCTTCTGCGTCGCCGACAAGAAGGGCAACCTGGTTCGCGAGGAGTGGTTCGAAGCGCCCTATGTCGCGCTGATGCACGACTTCGCGGTCACCCGCGAGCACGTAGTCTTTCCCGTTTTTCCGATTACCGCGAACCTGGAGCGCATCAAGGCCGGCGGCCATCATTGGATCTTCGAACAGGATAAAGAGAGCTTCATCGGCATTCTGCCGCGCGACGCCCATGTAAAGCACATGCGTTGGTTCCGCGGCCCGGCCCGGTCGTCGTTTCACTTCATGAACGCCTATACAGAGGGCAACTTCGTCCATCTCTACTTTGGCGTCAGCAAAGTCCCGCCGTTTCCCTTCATGCAGAAGGCCTCTGGCATCAACCTCCGGCCCGACCAGGTGCGCATCGGGTTCGTCCGCTGGACCTTCGATCTTTCCAAGCCCGGCGACACGTTCGAAGAGCACGTCATCGGCCCCAGCGGCGACATGCCTCGCACCGCGCTCAAGGATCAGATGCGCGACTTCGACATCGGTTACTATCAGACCTTTGATCCAAGAAATGCCCCGCAGGACGGGCCGCCGCCGGTCGCTGGTCCCGTCGGCGCTGGCTTCAACACCATCGTGCGAATGGAAGTCAAGACCGGCAAGCACACCACGCTATCGCTCGGCCCGACTGTCACCGTTCAAGAGCACGTGCACATTCCTTCCAAGATTCCCGGCCATGAAGGCTACCTCGCGTTTGTTTGCGACTTGCACCATCAGCAGCTTTCCGAAGTGGCGATTGTTGAAGCCGAGCACATCGAGAAAGGCCCGATCGCGCGCATCAAGGTTCCGTTCCGTTTGCGCGTGCAGGTGCACGGCAACTGGGTACCAGCCGAGGAGCTGTAAATGGGTGACGATTTCGGGGATTTCGGCGACGACGGCAACGGCGACGATCAATACGACGATCAGGGCGATGATCAAAATGATGATCAGGGCGACGACGATCAAGGCGACGACGACCAGCAGGACGATGACAACCAGCCGGACGACGATCAGCAGGGCGGCGGCCGGGACGGCGGCGATCAGAACCTCGACGACCTCTTCGCCTCTGACGAAGATCTCCCCGAAGTAGACAACGACGTCTTCGCCAGCGCCGACGACTTCCCCAACGCCGACGCCTCCGATTTCCAGGACGATACCGGCGACTGGACACCGGCTGACTATCAGCAATCCGCCCAGAATCTTTTCGGCGACCACGAATTCTTTGGCGACACCCTCATCCAGCAAAAGACGGACGAGGGCTTCCAGCCTTTTCAGGATGCCGGCTTCAGCCGGGCTTTCGACCAGATCGCACCCGGTACTTCGGACACCGTTCAACTGTTCGAACGCGATGGACGGCTGTTCGCCTTTGGCTTGGTCACGCAGGCGGTGCTGGGGATGCTCGCCGCGCGGTACACGGGCATCGATCTCAGCGGACTCGATATAGCCGTGCCGCAGAAGGGCGACCCGGCGCCGCCGCAACCCTTGCCGCCTGCCTTCGCCAACGTCACCGAGCAGGATGCCGTTGATTTGCGCAAGTACGCCACGCCCATCGGCGATCAAGGCCAGACCGGCCGCTGCTCTGCGTTCGCCTGGACACACGCGACGGAAATGTCGCGCAACATCCTCAATCAGGAGCCCGTGCGTTTATCCCCAAACTTCACCATGCTCGAGTTCCAGCGCATGCAAGGCGACGCGCAGGACTACACGTACGCCTATTCCGGCGGCGATGGAACGATCAGTGGCCCCGATCCCGGCAACGTCCTGGTGGAGTATGGAAGCTGCCGGCAGGAGCTTTGGCCCGACGACCGACCTCAGCCTGTGGCGCGTGAACCGCAGTTGGAGCAGGATGCCGAACGCTTCCGCTTAGAGGGCGCCCCGCTGCCCATCGCACTCGATGATGTCCGGAGGGTCCTGAGCGCCGGATGTCCCGTGCACGTCGCGATGAACACCGGCGCAGCGTTCTCCCAGGTGGGCCGCGACGGCGTGTTCAATGCTGCCGAAGCTCCCTGGGGCAGACATGGCCGCCACGCCATGCTGATCGTCGGCTACATCGGGAATTTCTTCATCCTGAAGAACTCGTGGGGCACCGACTGGGGTGACAAAGGCTACGGCTACGTTCCCAAGAATGTCTTGGCCTCATCGGATCCTGAGTTCGTCGCGGTCCTGCTGAAGCGCCCTTGACAGGGTTAACGCCAACCCATCCGCGCGCGAAAGTCGCGCATCTGGTATAAGTCGCCGGCCAGCATCTCGCGATCCCGCGGCGGCATGCGATTGTCGTTCACAACCTTCTGTAATGCACCAATCGCGTCGTTCAACTCGTCATGGCTGCCGCTGCGCTGAAACTCGCCCAGCTCTTCGCGGACTTTGTTGATGCGATGGCGGTCGCCGTCATTCCAGTACGACGCGCCCTCCACTCGATCCAGGTCCGCTCGCACGCGCTCGAATAGATCGCCGCCGCGGTAACGCCGGTAATCGTCCCGGTCAGAGTAGCGATAGCCGTAAGGCGGCTGGTACTGCGCGTATGCGGCCACGCTCACGAGGCTCGCCCCCAGTAACGTTGCGGTCAAAAACCTTTTCATCGGAGTGCCTCCTCGCCCTGTACGACGCGGCGCGAGCCTCCGGAAGGTTCACAGCCAATGATTATTTGTGTTTAATCGAACGGCGCCGTTATTTGGTGCGCTCGATGCGCATCGCGTAGAACGAGCGCCAGACGAATACGTTCGAGACCGCCAGGAACACGCCGGCCAGCACCGCGGTGAGGGAGCCTTGCCCGCTAAGCGAAACCGCCAGTTCCACGGCCAGCAGGCCGAATAGCGTCGTGAATTTGATGATCGGGTTTAGCGCCACCGACGAGGTATCCTTGAACGGATCGCCCACCGTGTCGCCCACCACGGTGGCGGCGTGCAGATCGGTGCCCTTTTGCTTGAGCTCCGTCTCGACGATCTTCTTCGCGTTATCCCACGCTCCGCCCGCATCAGCCATGAAGATGGCCTGATACAAGCCGAACAGCGCGATCGAAATCAGGTAGCCGATGAAGTAATACGGCTCCACGAAAGCGAACGCCAGCGTCGCAAAGAACACCGTCAGGAAGATGTTGAACATGCCTTTCTGCGCGTACTGCGTGCAGATCTCCACCACCTTCTTGCTATCGGTTACCGACGCCTTGGTCACGCCTTCCAGTTTGATGTTCGCTTTGATGAACTCAACCGCGCGGTACGCGCCCGTGGTCACAGCCTGTGTCGAGGCACCGGTGAACCAATAGATCACCGCGCCGCCCGTGATCAGGCCCAGCAGGAACGGTGCGTGCAGGATCGACAGGTTGGCAAGCAGCTCGGGCTTCAGGCCATTGGTCAACGCCACAATGATCGAGAAGATCATGGTGGTCGCGCCTACCACCGCGGTGCCGATCAGCACGGGCTTCGCCGTCGCCTTGAACGTATTACCCGCGCCGTCGTTCTCTTCCAGGTTTTCTTTGCCTTTTTCGAAATTCGGCTTGAACCCGAACTCCTTCTGGATTTCGCCTTCGATTCCAGGAATTTGCTCGATGGTGGAAAGCTCGAAAACCGATTGCGCGTTGTCCGTCACCGGTCCATAAGAGTCCACTGCAATCGTCACCGGTCCCATGCCGAGAAAACCAAACGCAACCAGGCCGAACGCGAACACGGCGGGCGCAATCGGGATCGCGGCCGAGAGTCCCATAGTGCTGACCCCGTACGCGATGGCCATCAATAGCAGCATCGCCAAGCCTAGCCAGTACGCGCTAAAATTGCCCGCCACAAAACCGGACAAAATGTTGAGCGACGGCCCGCCCTCTTCCGACGACGTCACCACTTCACGCACGTGTGCCGAGTTCATTGAGGTGAAGACTTTCACCAGCTCAGGAATAATCGCGCCGGCCAAAGTGCCGCAGGTGATTACGCTCGACAATTTCCACCACAGGGTCGTGTCGCCGTTGAGATCCGGAATCACGAGGCTGGAAACCAGGTAGGTCAGCCCAATCGAAATGATGGATGTCAGCCACACCAGCGATGTGAGCGGCGCTTCGAAGTCCATCTTGTCGGCGTTGGCGTAGCGGCCATTGGCGATGATTGCATTGATGAAATAAGACACGCCCGAGGTGATGACCATGACGACACGCATCACGAAGATCCACACCAGAAGTTGCACCTGCACGGTCGGACTCTTCACCGCGAGCAAAATGAAGGTGATCAATGCGACGCCCGTCACACCATACGTTTCGAAACCATCGGCGCTCGGCCCCACCGAGTCGCCCGCGTTGTCGCCGGTGCAATCCGCGATGACTCCTGGGTTGCGCGCGTCGTCTTCTTTAATCTTGAACACGATCTTCATCAGGTCCGCGCCGATGTCGGCGATCTTGGTGAAGATGCCGCCGGCGACACGGAGGGCCGCCGCGCCGAGCGACTCGCCGATGGCGAAGCCGATGAAGCACGGGCCGGCGAAGTCGCCCGGGATGACCAGCATAATGAAGAGCATGATGACCAGCTCGACCGAGATGAGCAGCATGCCGATGCTCATGCCGGACTTGAGCGGGATAGCGTTGGCCGGGTAG
>Ga0335071_10003314_pt1 | contig 17035 bp, 11 predicted proteins | sample Lox_Sample_15_FD_206724 | JGI IMG/M metagenome (GOLD analysis project Ga0335071, IMG submission 206724) | Soil microbial communities from Loxahatchee National Wildlife Refuge, Florida, United States - Lox_Sample_1.5 | ecosystem: Environmental > Terrestrial > Soil > Wetlands | place: USA... | reverse complement strand
CTTGCCGCCGTTGAAGGGAACGATGTACAGCTTGCTGTCCGGACGCATGAGCAGCCCGTTCTTGTTCTGTACGAAGACGATCCAGCGACCGTCGGGCGACACCTTGGGGAAGTTGTTGCTCATGCCATTATTGGAGGCGCCCTCCACTGGTTCAGCCTGGCCGCCTTTCCCGCCGTTGAAGGGAATCTTGTAGAGGTCGTACCGGATTTGCGTTTCGTTCTGGTCGTTGGCGTATTCCGCCTTGGGCACGCCCTCTGGGTAGGAATCGCGCGCCAACGCCCGGCTGAAGATGAGGTACTTGCCGTCGGGCGACCAGAACGCGCTGGTGTGAACGTATTTCGGGTCGTCCGCTCCGGGAAGCGGTGTCAGTTTGTTCGATTCGCGATCATAGTAGGCGAGAATTCCCCGCGTTGGGTAGAAGACCTGGTTAAACGGTGGGCCCTTGAAGTTCATGCTATATAAGCGGTCCGCGATTCCGGCGGCAAATTCTGGCAGCTCGTCTTTGTGTTTGTTGCCTAATCCCGGCGGTCCAATCGACGTAATCACGTACCGGGCGTCCGGCGAAATCTGCGACATGAACCCGAAGCGCTTCACCGCCGGCGTCACACGCGCGTTCGGGTCTTCCTGGAAAGAACTCCATCGCACCACGTTTTCGTTGCGAATGGTCATCTGCTTCGACACCGGAACAATGGCATACAGCGACTTGTCATTTTTGGGACCGTCCAGATCAAGACCCATGGTCTTGCCGTCGGCTGCGAAGGAATGACAGTTTGCGCAGGTGACGAGCTTTTCCATAACGACTTTGCTTTGCGGCTGGGAGATGTCGCGCAGTTTCCACTTGATGAGCGGCACGGCAAACGGCGGAAGCGGTTGAATCGCACCCTTCTCGGTCTTCGGCCAGAGCATCAGGGGCACGTCGCGGTAGAAGATCGGAGCGCCAACTGGATCGGCGGATGTCGTGAACGTGACGCTTCCGCCCGAAACTGGCTGCTGCTGGGCATCATCCATGAATCCGGTGATCGTGACCGTGGCGGAGGCTCTTACCGAATTTTGCTTGATTCGCTCCCATGTGTCGGGATCGGGCTTCCATGTGCGCGTAGCCTGTTGCTGCTGAGTCAACTGCAGCAGTTCGTTGATCGGTCCAGCTTCCTGGTCGATGGGCCCGACCATGTAATGCTCGCCCGGAATCTCCATGCGGATGGGGTTGCCGTGCGCGGCGAAGGTTACTTCCACAACCCAGTGTTTCGCGTTTGGGCTGCCGTCGCGCCAGAGAAACGTAGGAGGCGTGATTTCCGGAGGGAAGATGGAGCCCTCGATCGGGTAGTCCATCGCAATTTTGACCAGCGAGTTGTCGGCACTGGAATGGGCGCTGCCGCGAAGCTGCAGAATGCCTGCGCCGCCGAGCAGCACGACCGCGAAGGTAACGACCAGCGCAAGAAGTACGCGACGGGAACAGTGTCGATTTGTCGCACGGCTTAGCACAAGAAACAGAAGTTAGATCTCTCCGCCACTTTCTTTCTAAGACAAGCGACTCGCCACAGGCAGTGATGAGGGTCACAGCGTGAGGCCTCCGCGGGCAATTCATTGGTTGCAGTTGCGGACTCCGTTACCGGGCTGCTCCCAGGTGAAGCGCGCCATCCCCAGCGGCTCCGTTCCGCAGCGACGTATAATGAGCGGATGCCCACCCGCTGCAATCGCAATCTGTGAGGGCTCGCGATTAAATCCGTTCGCGAAACTGAGTGGGGAGAGCGGCCATGGAATTCAAACTCGCCAGTCCTTACCGGCCCGCCGGCGACCAGGCTAAGGCGATCGACTCGCTGTCTCGTGGCCTCTACGAGGACGAAAAGCACCAGGTTTTGCTTGGGGTCACCGGCTCGGGCAAGACCTACACGATGGCAAAGGTCATCGAGCAGATGAATCGTCCGGCGTTGGTCCTGGCGCACAATAAGACGCTGGCCGCGCAGCTCTACCACGAGTTCAAAGCTTTCTTCCCCAGCAACGCTGTCGAGTATTTCGTTTCGTACTACGACTACTATCAACCGGAGGCGTACATCCCGGCCGGTGACGTGTACATCGAGAAAGAAGCCACGGTCAACGATGAGCTCGACAAGCTGCGCCTGGCTGCAACCCGTTCACTTTTCGAACGACGCGACTGTATCATCGTTGCCTCGGTCAGCTGCATCTATGGCCTCGGTTCGCCGGAAGCCTACTACGGCATGCTCCTCTTCCTCGAGAAGGGGCAGAAAATCAAGCGCCAGGATATCGTGCGCAAGCTGGTGGAGATCCTCTATGAGCGCACCGAGGGCGATTTTCGCCGTGGCACGTTTCGAGTGCGCGGCGACGTGATCGAAATCCTTCCCACCTACGATGACAACGCCTACCGCATCGAGATGTTCGGCGATGAGGTGGAGACGCTCTCCCAGATCGACCCGATCTTCGGCACCGTGAAGCAGAAGTACGTTAGGTTGCCTATCTATCCGAAATCGCACTACGTAATGCCGCCTGAACGCAAGATCTCGGCCATTGACAGCATCCTCGAGGAACTGAAGTGGTGGGAAGCGGAACTGGAGAAGCAGGGCCGCATGGTCGAGTCGCAGCGGATTCATCAGCGCACGCGCTTCGACCTCGAGATGATCAAGGAAATGGGCTACTGCCACGGCATCGAGAACTACTCGCGCCACTTTACCGGGCGCCTGCCGGGTGAGCCGCCGCCCACGCTGCTTGATTACGTCCCACGCGATTACCTGCTCTTCGTAGACGAGTCGCACCAGACAATTCCGCAAGTGCGTGGCATGTGGCACGGCGACCGCTCGCGCAAGCAGAACCTGATCGAGTACGGATTCCGCCTACCCAGTGCGCTCGACAATCGTCCGCTGACTTTTGAGGAATTCGAGCACCGCGTGAACCAGGCGATCTACGTCTCGGCAACGCCTGGTCCGTACGAGCTCACGAAATCCGCCGGCGTCGTAGTCGAACAAATCATCCGCCCCACAGGCCTCATCGATCCAGAAGTGGAAGTTCGCCCGGTGAAAGGTCAAGTTGACGACCTGCTCAAGGAAATCCGCGCACGCGAGAAGAAGAACGAGCGTGTGCTGGTGACGACGCTGACCAAGCGCATGGCCGAAGACCTTGCCGAGTACTATAGCGAGGTTGGTGTGCGCTGCCGCTACATGCACTCGGAAATCGAAACCCTGGAGCGCATCAAGATTCTTCGCGATCTACGTAAGGGCGAGTTCGACGCACTCATCGGCATCAACCTCTTGCGCGAAGGTCTCGACTTGCCGGAAGTCTCTCTGGTCGCTGTGCTCGACGCCGACAAGGAAGGCTTTTTGCGCTCCAGCGGATCGCTCATCCAGACCATCGGACGTTGCGCGCGCAACCTTAGTGGCCGCGCGATTCTCTATGCGGACACGATCACCGAATCCATGCAGCAGGCGATGGACGAAACTACCCGCCGCCGCGCCATCCAGAGCGCCTACAACGAAGAGCACGGCATCACGGCGGAATCGGTGGTGCGCCCGCTCGACATGTCGCTGGTTGCGGTGGCTTCGGCGGACTACGTCGACCTGACCAGCGAATCCGAAGGCATGCTAGAGTTCAAGTCGCAGGCCGAACTCGACGCCTATATTCTGAAACTAGAAAACGAGATGCGCGAGGCCGCCAAGCGCTTTGAGTTCGAGCAGGCTGCCAAGCTGCGTGACAAGGTTAAGGAATTACGCAGCAAAGAGTTCATGGTTACCTGACCCGCTATAACGGCAGAACAAAACAAAAAGAGTAAGCCGGACCTGCGAGGCATCCGGCTTCTTCACTGAAACGCGCACCTACTGCGTGATGATCATTCGCGGCCGCTGCAACGGGCAGGTCGATACCTGGGGATCGCAGGTTGGATCCTGCTGCGGCGCTGGCATGTTCAGCACCAGCGTGTTGTTCGATACCTGGATGATACTGATCGTGCCGCTCCCGGCGTTGGCCGTATAAACCTTCGTGGAAGACGGTTCCGTGGCGACGAAGACTGGATTTTGCCCCACGCCCACCGTGCCCACCACCAGTAAGCTGTTGGAACTCACCACGCTGACATCGTTCGAGCCCGAATTGGCAACGTAAAAGTTCGTGCCATTGGGAAGGGCGGCAACCGATACCGGTGCGCTGCCGACTGTCGTCGTGCCGAGGGTCTTGATCGGCGGGTTCACACCCAGCGCGACACTGGTTGCATCCAGCGTGGTTACGGTGTTGCCCGCCGTGTTCGCGACATAGAGGCGGTTGAGAACTGTGTCGAGCGTGATCGCAGTCGGGCCAAGTCCGACCGGCACCGAACCGCCTATCGTGTCATTAGCCGTGTTGATGATGTCTACTGTGCCCGGCGAGGTGCCGTTGCCTTGCGTGACCACGAACACATACGCCCCATCGCTACTGGCAACCATGGCGATCGGATTTAGGTTCAAGCCGTTGGCCTGCGTGATCGTCGCTGTGACGCTTTGGCTGGTTGGGTCGTACACCGAGATCGAGTTGCCGCCCTTGTTGGCCACATACACTTTACCGCCGCTGGGCAACTCAACGATCGGTCCAGGATTTACCCCCACGCACACGGTGCTGGTTACCACCAGCGATCCGGTGCCGATCACGCTGAGGGACCCGCTGCGCGGGCATGCTGACGTCGTGCCGGAGTTCACTACATACATTGCGGTCGAAACAGTGCTCGCCAGAGCCACTGGACGCGCTCCCGAGTACAGCGAGATGTTGGTCACGACGACGGAGCCGAGCAGGCTGAATTCGCTGACTGAGTCCGCATCGCGATTGGCGATGAAGATCGCACCCTGCAAGCTTCCCTGAAACGCCTCGTACACGGAACCCGAACCCGTCGATAATACCTGCATGTTGGTATCGCCGGAGACGTCGATCTTAGTGTTGCTGCCGCTCCCGACAGGGTTGTAATTGACCACATAAGCGGAGTAGAGGTTCTGCGGTTGGCCGCCGTGCGACACGATGGGATTGGCCACCGGTCGGTACTGCTCGCCGCACCCAAGTTCAAGCCAAAGTAGAAAAAGGCAGGGTAGGATAATACCGATTCGACGCAACAAACTCATCCACTCTTCCTGACAGGGTTTCGTGCAGCCCGAACGTTTCGCGGAATCCTTCATTGTACAGGTACCCCGCAGTCCCGGTACAGTCTCCCGGCCGAGCAACCGTGCTACTACAAACCCGATCCGCTCGCTGCCGTTGCGCCAAACTCACACAGCAAAAGGCCCCATCACCTGGATGGGGCCTGCAACTCTACCGCCGTCTGTCAGCTTAAACGTTGAACGAAGAACCGCATCCACAGGTGCTCTTTACGTTCGGATTCTCGAACTTAAAGCCAGCGCCTTCCAGGGTCTCGACGTAATCGACCACGGCGCCCTTCAGATACATCAGCGAGGTTGCGTCGATAAAAACGTTGAGGTCGTCGAAGATGAACGTCTTGTCCATCATGCCGGCGCCGTTCTCGAACGACATGGAATACTGAAAGCCGGAGCACCCGCCGCCTACGACGCCAACGCGCAGGCCCGCGGGAACAGGATTCTGCTGCGCCATCACTTCCTTGACCTTCGCAATCGCCGTCGGAGTAAAGTTGACTGGCTTGGTGTCCGTGGCCGGTGCCGTGGTTGCAGGTGTAGCGGTCGTGGTTGCCATCGCTCGTCTCCTCAAACTTAAACCTGATTATAACAAACTCGTAGCCAATCGAATCGCCGGCACTTCCCAGCGTTCAGACTGGACTTGTCCATTATTTATTCTTTGGATGTTTCTGAAGTGGCGCGGTTGCAGCCTCTTCGGCCGTGGCCAGGGTGCCCGACTCGGTACCTTCGAACTCGCAGGAAATACTTGCAGACCCCGCGTAAAGTGAGGCATATAATACCGGCGTGAGGGCCCCCAAGAACTGGTGGGCATTATTGATGGACCCACTTGGACGCGAGGGGCCGGTTCGACCCAACCGAGGTGGCATATGTCGACGATGATGATGTTGAGCGTTCTCTGGGCGGTGATCACCGCCGCGCTCGTCATAGTCCTGATCTATCGCAGCACTCTCAGCATGCATGAAGATGATCAGCTCTTCCTCGACGAATCCACAGCCAACATTCGCGCAGAACAGGAAGCGCTGCTCAAGCGAATGAACGCTATCACGCCGATCGTGCGCATCCTGGCGGGGGTTTCAGGGCTACTGATCCTCGTTATTGCCGGAATGTGGGTGTACGCCCAGATAAATCGGCCGTTCTAGATCGGTTCAAAGGACTGACGCTGCCGGACTTCGCGCGCACCGGATCCCATCATCGTCGCTACATTCTCGCCCACCTGTGTGGGTGTCTCTGCTAAACTGACACCAACGCCAGGGTGGCCGATTTTCGTGGGGAAACCCGCTCTAATCAACGAGCTCGCAAGATCAGATTCGCGATCGTTCGAGTAACAACACTTGGCAGGTTCGGGGTTCTATTGGGCCCCGGAAAGTGCGGATCCCGCGCGGGGCTAGCCGCCGCTTGACGGCGTCTGCAGCCTTCGTCACGCCGGAGCATCCAATTTAGAGATCTTATAGAGTAACCTCTACAAAACCGATTGTGGGCACTGGCCGTCGCGGACATCTACCACTCCGCCGACGTCAGCCGGGCAGATTTCTGAGGTCAACGTGGCACTGCATAAAACCATGAATCCCGTGATTGAATTTCCGGTGAAACCGGAGTCAGAGCAGCAGGACCATCAGCAGGAAGTCGCGGAATGGATTGAGGCCTTCGACCAGGTCGTAGACGAAGTCGGCCCGCACCACGGCGCCGAGCTCTTGGACGCTCTGGTCGAGCGCGCCCGCGCCACCGGCGTCGATGTCCCGGTCCAGCTCAACACACCGTATCTCAATTCCATTCCCGTCTCGGAGGAAGTTTCGTACCCGGGGGATCGCAAACTCGAGCGCCGCATCAAGAGCCTCATTCGTTGGAATGCGATGGCCATGGTGCACCGCCAGAACAAGAAGGATCCCGGAATTGGCGGACACATCTCAACCTATTCCTCGCTCGCCACGTTGCTGGAAGTCGGATTCAATCACTTCTTCCGCGCCAGTTACGGCGACGAGCCGGGCGACCTCATCTACTTTCAGGGCCACGCATCGCCGGGTGTGTATGCCCGAGCGTTTCTCGAAGGCCGGTTGAGCGAAGACCAGGTGAAGAATTTTCGCCACGAGTTGCGCGATGCTCCGGGGTTGTCTTCATATCCCCACCCCTGGCTGATGCCTGATTTCTGGCGCTTCCCCACGGTTTCCATGGGTCTCGGCCCGCTGAACGCCATCTACCAAGCGCGCTTCATGCGCTATCTCGAACACCGCGGCCTGATCGCAAAGACGGACCGCAAGGTATGGGCCTTCGTCGGAGACGGCGAAACCGATGAGCCAGAGACGATGGGCTCGCTGACGTTGGCATCGCGAGAAAAACTCAATAACCTCATCTTCGTCATTAACTGCAATCTGCAGCGGCTTGACGGCCCGGTGCGCGGCAACGGCAAAATCGTGAACGAGCTGGAAGCCGCCTTTCGCGGCGCGCGCTGGAGCGTCATCAAGGTCATGTGGGGCTCCGATTGGGATCCGCTGTTTGAGGCTGACGACACCGGCCTTCTCGTCAAGCGCATGGAAGAGTGCGTCGACGGTGAACTCCAGAGCTTCAAAGCGAAGGGCGGCGCCTACATTCGCAAGGAATTCTTCGGCAAGTATCCCGAGCTTCTCAAGCTCGTTGAGCACATGAGCGACGACGAACTGCACCGCCTCACTCGCGGTGGTCACGACCCGCAGAAGGTTTACAACGCCTACCTGCGGGCCGTGCAGCACACCGGCGGACCGACCGTTATTCTGGCGCAAACCGTGAAGGGCTACGGCCTCGGCTCTGCCGAAGCGCGCAACGCCACTCACTCGGAGAAGAAGCTTTCCGATCAGGCGCTTTCGGCCTTTCGCACTCGCTTCGACATACCCATTCCCGAGTCCGCCGCGCGAGACGGATCGCTCTACCGCCCAGAAGACGACAGCGAAGAGCTGAAGTATCTGCGTGAGCGGCGCCGCGTTCTCGGTGGTACCATGCCCTCGCGCCATCCGAAGAAACTCGAATTCGAAACGCCGCCAATCGATGAATTCTCCGAGTCTCTGGCCGGCTCGAAGGGCCGTGCCGTCTCTACCACCATGGGCTACGTCAGCATGCTCCGTCAGTTGCTGAAGGACCAGAAAATCGGCAAGAACATTGTGCCTATCATTCCTGATGAGGGCCGCACCTTCGGTATGGAGTCGATCATCCGCCAAGTCGGCATATACGCCAGTCAGGGCCAGCTCTATAAGCCGCACGATCAGGACATGCTCCTTTATTACCGCGAAGAGAAGGACGGCCAGATCCTCGAAGAGGGAATCACCGAGGCGGGCTCGATGGCGTCGTTCACCGCGTCGGGCACGTCATACTCGAACTACAACGTAATCACGGTTCCGTTTTTCACCTATTACTCGATGTTTGGCTTCCAGCGTATCGGCGACATGGCTTGGGCATTTGCTGACGCGCGTGGTAGGGGATTCGTTATCGGCGCTACTGCCGGCCGCACTACGCTGCTGGGCGAAGGTCTCCAGCACCAGGATGGTCACAGCCACGTGCTAGCCAGCACCATTCCGACCTGCCACGCTTACGATCCTGCATACGTATATGAGATCGCCATCATCGTCCGCGACGGTATGCGCCGCATGTACGAGCTCAATGAAGACCGCTTTTACTACATCACAGTCTATAACGAGGACTATCCGATGCCCGAGATGCCGCAAGGCGTCGAAGACGGCATTCTGCGCGGTATCTACAAGTATCGTCCCGCCGCGGATGGCAAAGCCGTGGTTCAGCTCTTCGGCAGTGGGCCAATCCTTAACGAAGCCATCAAAGCGCAGGAAATTCTTGCAGGCAAATACGGCGTTCGCGCCGACGTCTGGAGTGTTACCAGCTACAACGAACTGCGTCGCGACGCGCTCTCCACTGAGAGGTGGAATCGCCTCCATCCCGGCGAGCCGGAAAAGAAGCCGTATATCCTCTCCGCCATCGAAGGCGCAGAAGGGCCGATTATCGCCGCGACCGATTACATCAAGGTCGTGCCCGATCAGCTTGCTCCTTGGTTGCGCGAGCGTCTCGTCAGCCTCGGCACCGACGGCTTCGGTCGTAGCGACAACCGCCAGCACTTGCGACGGCATTTCGAGATCAATGCCGAATCGATCGTCACCGCCGCGCTCTCACGCCTCGCGCGCGAGGGCAAGTTCGCACTCGCCAAGGTGCAAATGGCCTTTGAGGAGATGGGTGTCGCAACTGACGGAGAAGATCCTGCCGGGCTATAATCCGCGACAACCTTTCATCCAACCCAGGCACGGCCGCAACCGTGCCATGCTTTTTACCTACATCGTTAGCACAGCCGCACCTTTGATTGCGTCGCGTTTCACCGCTAATAGCGCTTCGTTCGCCTCATCCAGGAGAAACGCAGTCACTCGTGGCTTCATGCCGATCTCTGCCGCAATCTTTAAAAAGTCCCGCGCATCCTCTCGCGTCATGTTGGCTACGCTGCGAAGCTGCCGCTCGCCCCACAGCAGGCGGTCGTAATCGAACTCCGGCACGCGATCCAGATGGATCGCATTGATCGCCACTACTCCGCCCTTCCGCAAGCTACTGAGCGCCGCCACCACTACGTCGCCGCTCGGCGCAAACGTCACCGCACGGTCGAGTTCGGCAGGCGGCCTGTCCGTCTCAGAACCTACCCATGTCGCCCCCATCGACTCCGCCAGCTTCCGATGTGACTCTCCTCGCGTCGAGACATACACGCTGCATTTCCATGCATGAAGTACGTCTATCGCAAGATGCGCCGACGCTCCAAAACCAAACAATCCCACCCGCTCGCCCGGCTGCACGCCTGCCACGCGCAGACTGCGAAACCCGATGATCCCCGCACACAACAAGGGAGCGGCATCCATGTCGTTCAGAGCCGCGGGCAGGGGAAACACAAAGTCGGCTCGTGCCGCCGCATACTCCGCGTATCCGCCATCCACCGTGTATCCCGTGAAGGTCGGCTCGTCGCACAGGTTTTCCTTGTGGTGCATGCAGTACCAGCAGGAACCGTCTGTTCCGCCAATCCACGACACGCCCACACGCGTGCCCACGGGCAAGTCCGCCGTCGCTCCCGCCACCACATCGCCGACAATCTGGTGCCCGGGTATGAGCGGCGACCGCTGCGGCGGCAACTCGCCTTCCGTGATGTGCAAGTCCGTGCGGCAAACTCCGCAGGCGCGCACCTTCAGCAGCAACTTTCCTACTGCGGTCTGCGGCTGGGCCAAGTCTTTGATCCGCAGGGGCCGGTCAGCGATGGGTGCTGGCTTGGCGAGTAATGCAGCTCGCATGACTGTCACCTCCACGCCATTCTAGATGACCCCGATCGCGCCCTAAGTGCAGAAACCACTTGCAATGGCTCGCCGGGTTCGGTCAAACTGGCGCACCACTCCATTCATCTCACGAACCGCGAGGGCTGCTTGCTTCAGCACAAGTCCAAAGTGCGTTTCACCTTGACGGTGCTGTTTGCCATCAACCTTCTCAATTTCTACGACCGCAGCATCTTCGGTTCGGTCGTCGAACCGATCCGCAAGCAGTGGAGTCTGAGCGACGCGCAAATCGGCTGGCTGGCGACCGCCTTCACCTTGCTCTATGCCATCATCGGTGTTCCGATGGGACGCCTGTCTGACACGGGCAGGCGCTCGCGTCTCCTCGCGCTCGGTGTCGCCGCCTGGAGCCTTATGACCGCACTCTCCGGCTGGACCTGGAACTTCGCTTCCATGTTCGCCGCGCGCCTGGGTGTCGGTGTGGGCGAAGCGGTGTGCGCTCCGGCTGGGAACTCACTCATCGGTGATCTGTATCCCGCTCGGCAGCGTGGCCGTGCGCTTTCCTTCTTCATGCTGGGGCTGCCCATCGGCTATTGTCTCGGCGCATACATCACCGGCCAGGTGGCCGCTGCCTACGGTTGGCGTATGGCGTTCTTCGTGGCCTGTCTCCCCGGACTGCTCGTGGCTGTGCTGGCGACGAAAGCCCTCGACCCGCCGCGTGGCGCCGCGGAAGCATCCCCGCACGCACAGCGCGAGCATACTGGATCGCCGTACTGGTCCGTTCTGCGTATTCCAACCATTTGCTGGATCATCGCCACCGGCGCACTCTACAACTTCAACAGCTACGCCTATGGGACGTTCCTGCCGGCATTCCTCAGCCGCTATCACGGCCAAAGCCTGCGGCAGTCGAATACAGAGTTCGCCATTCTGTGGGGCGGCGCCGGCGTCGTTGGCTTGCTCCTGGGAGGTTGGGTGGCCGACCGTGTCTCGCACCAAAGCAAGAGTGGCCGCCTGCTTGTGGGTGGCGTATCCCTCCTGTTCAGCTCCGCGGGTCTCTTCTTCGCGCTGGGTCTTCCCCAGGGAGCGGTGACCTCGTTTGTCATCGTCGCTGGCGCCGCAGTTACCTTGGCCTTTCTCTACTACCCGTGCGTGTACGCGACCATTCAGGATGTTGTGCGGCCACAGCTACGCGGCACGGCGATGGCGTTGTACTTCCTCGCCATGTACCTCCTCGGCGGAAGTTTTGGGCCGGTGGTGGTTGGTCGCTTGAGCGACCACTACGCGCGCATTGCCGCGTCCCAGGCAGGCGCAGATGCTCTCACCGAAGCGGCACGCGCTGTCGGCCTGCACAGCGCAATGTACGCCATCGTCGTTTGCAGCGTGCTGGTGGCTCTGGCTTTGTTCGGTGCCGCCCGCACCGTCGGCCGTGACATGGGCGAGCTTCAAGCGTGGATGAATCTCCCCGCCAGCGGGCCTCTCTCCGCTGACGCCCAGGACTGAGCTCGCTCAAGCAACTCGTCCGTGCGAAATCTTGCGATCGCCCATGATGAACTCAACAGCGACAACTCTGGGGTTATACTCGTTCCACTGTCGTAGCCGCATTGTTCAATTCTCCAGGAAGTGGGAGCCACCATGGAACATCAGCCACCCTCCGGCGGGCCGCTTACTCCCGCCATCGTGTTTGGCATGCTGCAGGCTCACCACCAGACCGCAGCTTTGCGCGCCGCCATTGAACTCGACATATTTCGCGCCGTCGGGCAAGGCCCTGGTGACGTGGCCTCGATCGCGAAACATGCCCAGGCTTCGGAACGCGGCGTCCGTATTCTGTGCGACTTCCTTGTCATTCACGGATTGCTTACGAAGGAGGATGGGTGTTACAAACACACGCCGACCAGCGCTGCGTTTCTCGATCCCTCGTCGTCCTCATGCCTAGCGTCTGTCGCCCGGTTCCTCTCCTTGCCCGAATTGCTTGCGCCCTACGAAAACCTCGCCGAAGTCGTCCGCAACGGCCGCACGTCTATGCCCGGTGACGGAACCGTCGAACCTGATAATCCCGTGTGGGTCGAATTCGCCCAAAGTATGGCTCCGATGATGGCGCCCTTGACCGGCCCCCTGGGCGCAATCGTGCTCGAAGGGCGCCAAGGCCCTATGAAAGTGCTTGACATCGCCGCGGGCCACGGCTTGTTCGGCATCGAAATCGCCAAGCAGAATCCCCAAGCGCATGTGACTGGCCTCGACTGGGCTCCCGTCCTTCGCGTAGCGCTCGATAACGCCAAAAAAGCCGGCGTTTCGGACCGCTACGACATGCTTCCCGGCAGCGCCTTCGACGTGGATTTCCGCGGCCCCTATGACGCCGTTCTGCTCACCAACTTTTTGCATCACTTCGACTTCCATACCTGCGTCGGCCTGCTGAAGCGGGTGCGCGCGGCCCTCGCACCCGGCGGCATCGTCGCTACCTTGGAATTTGTGCCGAACGAAGATCGCGTTTCTCCCCCAATGCCCGCTGCCTTCGCTATGACAATGCTCGGCACGACTGCTGCAGGCGATGCTTACACCTTTCGTGAGTTGCAAGACATGCACAAGCAGGCCGGATATCACGCCATTACCGCCCATCCCGTGCCGATGAGTCCGCATACCATCGTAAAGGCTCGCACCGAGGTCGCACCGTGACGCTTCCGAAGCCCGAATGCTATCATGCGGGTAACTGACGGGAGTGCATTCCTGCGTGGCGCTTCAGCCGCTCGCCACGCGGCCATAAGGGGCGGTTTCTAAAACGTGCCAAGCGAAAAACAGGTGAGATGGTCACAACTCCGAGTTGGCCTGACCGTCATCTTTGCCAGCGTCACCCTGGCTGTCTTGATCTTTGTTATGACCGGTACGACTGGCCTGTTCACCAAGAAAATCAATCTTCGCGCTTATGTCGATAACGCCGGCGGCCTGCGCGTCGGAGCGCCCGTGCGCCTCGAAGGCGTTGACATCGGCAACGTCACCGGCGTTCGCGTCGTGCACGACCCCTCGCGCCGCCTCACGCCCGTCGAAATCATGATGAAGGTAACGATGAAGTACGCCGAAAGTATGCGCACCGACTGCGAAGTCTCGCTGAACACGGCTGGTGTCCTGGGCGAAGTCTTTGTCGACCTCGACTGCCGCGGGGCGAAGGGTGCGCAACTCAAGAACAACGACGAACTTCCCACCCGCGACGTTCCCCAGCTTCAGGACGTGGTTCGCGCCAGTCAGGGCACGCTGCAAAACCTGGACGTCCTGGTAAAGCGTGTCGACAACATTGTCTCCTATATTCAGAGCGGACAGGGCTCCATCGGCAAAGTCATTTACGACCCTTCGCTCTTCAATCGCGCCAACGACATGCTCAACCGGTTGCAGGATATCGTTTCGGCGGCGAACTCCACCAAGGGGAGTATCGGTAAACTTCTCAACAGCGACGAACTCTACAACAAGGCCAACAACGCCGTCGATACCCTCAACAAGATCATCGACGAAATCAACCAAGGCCATGGCACGGCGGGCAAGTTCATCAAAGATCCGGCGCTGTACGACAACGCCAACCAGACGCTAGCCAAGGCCAATCAGTTGATGACCGACATCAACGCCGGCAAAGGCACGCTCGGCAAACTCGCCAAAGATGAGGCTCTCGCAAAAAAGCTCGACGAGACCATCACCCGGCTGAACACCATCCTCGATCGGCTCGAAAAGGGCGAAGGTACGGCGGGCCAGTTGCTGGTCAACAAGTCGTTATACAACAACGCCGACGCAACGCTGGCTTCAACGCATAATCTTATTGAAGCCATCAAGAGCGACCCCAAGAAGTATCTGACCATCCACCTGAAGATCTTCTAGGCCAGGCTTTAGACGGACGCCAACAAAGTGTTTCTCTTTGCCCGGGTGCGGCATCATCCCTGCACGCTGGCTGAGTAAATTGGTCCTCACTTGCTGCAAAATTATGCGCATAGGACCAAGTGCGAGGAGCAGTTCTACTCGATGCGTCGGATAAGTGATTGATATCTTTAATGACTTTCACCCAACGGAATGTGTCCTTTTGGCCCGGCAATTGCACCTCTTCCCGCTGACGTCGGCAACCCAACGTTCCGTCGAGTCAATTGCCTTGGGAGTTTGCTCCCAATTTCAATGGAGAATTGAACATGAGCTTGAAGCGCATTGCGTTACTGGCTGCCGTTCTAGCCACAGCATCGCTGGCGGCAAACGCAGCCGTCATCGACCTTACGTTTGAGAATATTGCCAGCTATCCGTGGGACAGCTCCAGCACCTACGTTCTCGAGTATTACAACGGCGGTACTAGCAGCGTCGGTACCACCGGTCCAAACTACGGAGTTTCGTTCCCCGACAACGCCCTGAACATCTGCCTGAACACCCTGGGTACCGTCTGCTCCAACACCTCCCGCGGCGGTCTGGGCGACCCGAACTCGCAGTTGGGGGCGCTGTTCTTCCTGTCCGGTTCCAACACCTATGTCAACGTTGCTGCAGGCTTCACGACCGGCTTTTCGTTCTACTACACCGCCATCAATTTTGGCGGTTCAGTGAATGTCTGGAGCGGCCTGAACGGGACGGGCACCCTGTTGGCCACCCTGAATTTGCCGACGACGCCGAGTGGCCCGTGCAACGGATACAATGCCGGTTTCTGTCCCTTCTATCCCATTGGCGTGTCTTTCGCCGGCACCGCAATGTCGATCGATTTCGGTGGAGTCGCCAACCAGATCGTCTTTGACGACGTTACCTTCGGCAGTGCGACGCCCGGAACTCCTGAGCCCGGCACGCTCGTGATGTTCGGTTCCGGCCTCCTTGGTGTTGCTGGTATGCTGCGGCGTAAGTTCTTTACCTAACCTCTGATTCCTGTCTCGCCGTCGTCCCGGGGTCGCAAGACCCCGGGTTTTCGGTTGGCGCCGCGGGATCGTGCGCCTCCGATCAGAAACGTTGTCGTCAGTCGCGCATCGCTTTCCCGTCGCTCCTGGGTTTATTAGACTGCTAACTCTTGAGCGACATTGTTCACCAATGTGTTATCGGATGGGTGTTACCGCTTTTACCCCAACATCGCAAAGGTTTGCAGTTGTCCCAGCGCCAGCCGTTCGCCAGCCTGACCGGTCTGTCCGTAACAGCCTGATTCTACAGATACAAGGTTTACTTCTCGTGGAACCTTGATTGGCATCAAGCATGCTTCCTGAGATGTGCGTCGCCTTCGCCAATCCCAGGGAAGTCACTGACGCTGGAGGTTCGATGAAGAAAATTCTGCTGATGTTGACGCTAACACTGTTCTTTGGGGCAGCGGTTGCTCAGGCGGCCGTAATCACGCTCACGTTTGAAGGTCTCGGGGACGAAGAGCAGGTTTTAGACTACTACAACGGCGGTTTCGGGGGTTTCGGAAGCGGTCCCGGACCGAACTACGGTATCACCTTTGGATCCGATTCGCTGTCGATTATCTCCGGTTGCTGCGGTGGATCAGGGAATTTCTCTGGCGCACCCACCATGCCAACTGTTCTGTTTTTCCTCAGCGGTCCTGGCGATGTGATGAACGTTCCAGCCGGCTTCGACACTGGCTTCTCGTTCTATTACTCGGCGATCGTTTATCCAGGGTCGGTGAGTGTATATGACGGCCCGGATGGCACCGGCAACCTGCTGGCGTCTCTGGATCTTCCCGTGACGCCGTCCGGAGGTTCTCCGGAGTGCACCTACGGCGCGTATTGTCCGTGGTTCCCAGTCGGAGTGACGTTCAGCGGAACAGCATATTCGGTTGTGTTCTCCGGTTCGGCCGACTACATCGGGTTCGACAACATTACCTTGGGTTCGGGCACACCGACGCCTGGAACTCCTGAGCCCGGCACGCTGGTGATGCTCGGCTCCGGCGCGCTTGGCGTCGTCAGCATGCTTCGCCGCAAGTTCCACGCCTGATTTTCGCTTCCCTCACAAAACCCGGGATCACAGGATCCCGGGTTTTTACCACTATTAACCAAGTAGCTACAGCAACCGGGTATAACGCAATTTATCCCAACGCTGCAAAGGTTTGCATCTAATTTGTGGATAGTGGACACGCAGGCACTCGGGCTGCTTCCTAACAGCCTGATTTTACAGTCACATTGATAGCGTCTTGCAGTGTCGAGATTGGCAATGATCGTGCTTGGGGTAATCGTATTGCCTTGCCTTGTAATTCGACGAAAGCTCACTGACACTGGAGGTTCGATGAAGAAAATTCTGCTGATGTTGACGCTAACACTGTTCTTTGGGGCAGCGGTTGCTCAGGCGGCCGTAATCACGCTCACGTTTGAAGGTCTGCAGAACTTGGAGCCTGTAGGCGACTACTATAACGGCGGAATGGGTGGCTTCGGCAGCGGCCCGGGCCCGAACTATGGAATCTCGTTCGGTTCGGACTCGCTGGCGATTATCTCCGGTTGCTGCGGTGGAACAGGGAATTTCTCTGGCTCACCCACCATGCCAACCGTTCTGTTTTTCCTTAGCGGTCCTGGCGATGTGATGAACGTTGCAGCCGGCTTCGACACTGGCTTCTCGTTCTATTACTCGGCGGTCGTTTATCCAGGGTCGGTGAGTGTATATGACGGCCCGGATGGCACCGGCAACCTGCTGGCGTCTCTGGATCTTCCCGTGACGCCGTCCGGAGGTTCTCCGGAG
>Ga0335071_10003310_pt1 | contig 17048 bp, 15 predicted proteins | sample Lox_Sample_15_FD_206724 | JGI IMG/M metagenome (GOLD analysis project Ga0335071, IMG submission 206724) | Soil microbial communities from Loxahatchee National Wildlife Refuge, Florida, United States - Lox_Sample_1.5 | ecosystem: Environmental > Terrestrial > Soil > Wetlands | place: USA... | reverse complement strand
GACCGCCATGCGCGTGAAGATTCGCCTGATTCAATTGATTGCGCTCGTGTTATTCGTGCTGACCCGTGCCCTGCCGGCCGGCGCGAACACCGTGTCGATGCTCGACACGTCCTACACCGTCGGGCCGAGTGCTGGACCGCAGATCAATTCGCTGCTGCTGACCGGGCCGGGCACGCTGACGGTCGACCTGGCGAACATCCCGTGGCCGTTGCCGCTCGCCGACATCCGCTTCGAGCTGGTGACGTCCGCCGGCGCCGTCCTCGGTTCGATGACGGGTTTCGGCGAGCAGAGCTTCGCGGTCAGCGGGGCCGGGACGCTGTTCGCGCTCAGCTGCGGGGCGACGACGCCGCTTCCGGGCCTGACCTTCGGGTACGGGAGCTACGGTCTGGACATCCGCTTCACGCCCTCGCCGGCATCCGCCGTGCCCTTGCCCCAGACCGCGCTGCTGCTGGCGTCCGGGCTCGCCCTCGCGGGCACGGTGCGCCGCCGCGAGCGCTTTGCAATCAAAGTGTAAGACAAACGCATTAGCTTGCTGGCTCCGGTTCCGGCGAAGGACAACGGCTCCGGGCGCCAAGGCGCCCGGGGCCGCTCGTGTCTTGGGGGATAGAGTGGACATAAGAACTATGCCTGTGCTGGTCGCCGCGATGCTGCTCTGGGTGTCGGTCGCGCTCGCTGCAGAGCCGGCGCCGCCGGTCGCGCCCTATCTTCTGCAGCCGGGCGACGTGCTGCAGGTCGGCGTCTGGAAGGAGCCCGACATGCAGGCCGAGGTCGTGATCCGGCCGGACGGCGCACTGTCGTTCCCGCTCGCGGGCGACATCGCGGCCGCCGGTCGCAGCGTCGAGCAGCTGCGCGCCGATCTGGAGGCACGCCTGCGCAAGCTGGTCCCAGAGGCGACGGTGTCGGTGGCGGTCAAGGCCATCGCCGGTAACCGCATCTACGTGCTCGGCAAGGTCGCACGGCCTGGCGACTACGCGATCAACCGCCCGACGGACATCATGCAGGCGCTGAGCCTTGCCGGCGGCACGACGCCGTTCGCGGACGTCGACGACATCAGGATCCTGCGCCGCAACGGCGACCACCAGATCGCGATCCGCTTCCGCTACGGCGACGTCGAGCACGGACGGGCGCTGGAGCAGAACATCCTGCTGTCGGGCGGGGACACGGTCGTTGTGCCGTGACAGCGCCCGCGGCGTCGCCACCTGGCTCGGGACCGCACTGTCGGCACCGGCGCTGCTCGCGGCCGGGGTTGCCGGGGCAGCGCCGTGGACCCTCGAGCCCTCGGTCGCGCTGTCCACCACCTACCAGTCGAATCCGCAGTTCTATGTCTCGGAACCTCATTCCGGTTCGGGTGAACTCGTGACCATTGCCTTGCCGCTGAGCTGGCAGGACGGGCGGACGCTGTTCCAGTTGCGGCCGACGGCCAACGCCGGCGATTCGAGCGGCGCCGCCGGTCTCGGCGTCGACAATCGGACGGTGGACCTCGCGTGGAGCCGCGGATTCGATCGCGGCAACTGGCGCCTGAACGGCGGTTACGCGCGCCTCGACCTGTTCGGTGCGGAGGCCGCAAACCTCGGCGTCGTGCGCCCGGTCGGTTACTCGACCGACGCGGTCGCCGATCTCGGCACGACCTATTTCGCGACGGCGCGCGGCCAGCTCGACCTCGACGTCAGCCAGCGCCGGCTCGATTATCACGAGCCGGGATCGAGCCTCATCGATTACCGATATTCAATCGCCGCGGGCAACTACGCCTACGCGCTGACCGAGCGCACGCAGCTTCTGGCGACGGCCTCGGCCGGTCTATTCGAGCCGGACGCGCCGCGAGGCGCGTCGCACGACCTCAGTGTGCAGGTCGGCGCCTCGCGCAAATTCACCGAGAACCTCTCGGCCCAGGCGACCGTGGGGCACAGCACGATGACGCCTGTTGGCGGCGGCCCGTCGGACACGGGCGATATCTACGCGGCGAGTGTCAAATGGACCCGCCTCAGGTGGTCGCTCAGTCTCGGCGCGAGCCGCTCGCGGCAACCCGGCGCGTACGGTGACCTCGCGCTCGTGACCGACTACAGCGCCGGCTGGTCCCGCGGCTTCTCGGAACGCTTGACGCTCACCATCGCCGCCGGGCTGACCGATTCGGAGGATCGCTACGCCGGCGTCGTGCTCGACCGCCGCAGCTATCGCCACGGCGAGTTTCTGCTGACCTACTTTCTGACGCCCGCCTGGCGACTCGACCTGCGAGCGACGGCTGCGCAGGCGTCGAATCCCGCAACCGCGCTGCGACCGACGGCGACCGAGGCGTCGTCGGCGGGCGGTTCTATCGGCCTGGTCCGCGTGTTCGGGCCGACTCGGCTCTTCTGAAGAGCGACCCGTGACAGCGAGCGCACTGGCGGACAAGGCTGATCTCGGCGAGCGACTCGCGGCGCTCGGGCGTCACCGCGCCCTGATCGGGGCGGTCACCGCCGGGGCCGCGGCCGCGAGTGTGCTGCTCGCGTTCCTGCTGCCGCCGACCTATCGCTCGACAGCGACCATTCTGATCGAGCAGCAGGAGATCCCCCAGGACCTCGTGCGTTCGACGATCACCTCGTTCGCCGATCAGCGCGTGCAGGTCATCAGCCAGCGGGTGATGACCACGCAGAATCTGCTGCAGATCGTCGAGCGCTACGACCTCTATCCGGAACTGCGCAAGTCGCGGCCTCGCGAGACGGTGCTGAAGCGCATGCGCGAGGACGTCAGCATGGCGATGATCGGTGCCGACGTCATCGATCCTCGCAGCGGCCGGCCGACGCGCGCCAATATCGCCTTCAGCGTCGGCTACCAGAACCGGTCGGCCGAGCTGGCCTACAAAGTGGCGAACGAGCTGACGACGCTGTACCTCAACGAGAACCTGACCACGCGGACCCGACAGGCCGAGCAGGCCTCCTCGTTCCTCAAGGAGGAGGCCGACCGGCTGAGCACCCAGATCGCGGAAATCGATGCACGGCTGGCCGAGTTCAAGAAGGCGCATGGCGACTCGCTGCCGGAGCTCACGCAGCTCAACATGAGCGTCATGGAGCGCACCGACCTCGAGCTGCGCGACGTCGAGAACCGCCTCGGCACGCTTGCGCAGCAGCGCCTGCTCATGGAGGCGCAGCTCGCGCAGCTCAACCCCTCATCCACGATCTACTCGGATTCGGGTGTACGGATCCTCGCTCCGGCAGACCGTCTGAAGGCGCTTCGTTCGCAGCTCGCGGGGCTCGCGGCCCGCTACGCGCCGGACCATCCCGAGGTGCTCGCCGCCCGGCGCGAGATCGAAGGCCTCGAGAGGCAGGTCGCCGCCGAGGTCGACATCAACGATCTCAGTCGGCAGCTGGAATCGGCCCGAGCTGAGCTCGCCGCCGCGCGCAAGCGCTACGCGCCGGAGCACCCCGACGTACGGCGCCTCGAGCGCGCTGTCGCGGCGCTCGAGGACGAGGTCGCCAAGACGCCGGCGTCGCCGCGCGCGGCGGCTGACAAGCCTGACAACCCGGCCTACATACAGGTCAAGGGCAACCTCGACGCACTGCTGGCGGAACGCGACACGTTGCAGAAGAAGGAGTCGGACCTGAGGGCCAAGCTCGGCAACTACGAGGCGCGGCTCGCCACCGCACCGGCCGTCGAGCGGGACTACCGGACGCTGCTGCGCGACTCCGAGAATGCGCGGCTCAAGTACCAGGAAGTGCGCTCGAAGTCGATGGAGGCGCAGTTCTCGCAGAATCTCGAGACCGAGCGCAAGGGCGAGCGGTTCACGGTGATCGAGCCACCGCTGCCGCCGGAGGAGCCGGTCAGTCCGAAGCGCGTGCTGATCCTGGTGCTCGGGCTGGTGCTCAGCGTCGCGGCCGGCATCGGTGCCGGCTGGCTGCGGGAGTCGCTCGGCAAGGCGGTGCGCGGTCCTGTCGACCTGCGCCGGCTGGTCGACGTGCCGCCGCTCGCCCTGCTGCCGGTCATCGAGACCCGCGACGAGCGTTCGGCGCGGCGGCGGCTCTGGCGGCTGTCGGCGTCCAGTTCGGCGCTGGTGCTGGCCCTCGCGGTCATCTTAGTGCACCTCTTTGTCATGCCGATGGAGGTCGTCTGGGCCATCGTGCAGCGGCGCCTCGGCATCTGAGCCATGGAAAAGATCCGCAAGGCCCTCGACCTCGCGCGTGAGCAGCGCGCCGTACACCACCACGGCCAGATCCCGGATCCGTCGCCGGTGGGCGAGCAGCGACGCCCCCAGGGTGGCGAGGTCGTCGCGTACGAGTACACGCGCACGCGCGTGATCACGCCGGACCCGGTGGCGCTCGAGCGGCGGCGGATCATGCTGCCGTCGTCGACGAGCGCGGCCGCGGATGCCTTCCGGATGCTGCGTACCCAGATCCTGCAGCGGATGGCGGCGCACGGCTGGCGCAGCCTGGCGGTCGTGAGCCCGGGCGGCGACGAAGGCCGTTCGACGACGGCCGCCAATCTGGCGCTGACCATCGCCGCCGACTCGCGCCATTCGGCGCTGCTCTGCGACCTCGACCTGCGCTCGCCGTCGCTCGCGGCGCTGTTCGACTTCGTCGCGGAGCGCGGCGTCGACGACGTCCTCGCCGGGCGCAGCCTGATCGAGGATTGCCTGTACCACCCGCGCGGCTACGACCGGTTCGTGTTACTGCCGGCCCGTGCGCCGCTCGCGGGCTCCTCGGAAGTGCTGGCCGGTCCGGCCGCACGCGAGCTGGTCCGCGAGCTGCGCGAGCGATACCTCGACCGCATTCTGATCTTTGACCTCCCGCCGGTGCTGGCCGCCGACGACGCGCTCGCCTTCGCGCCGTCGGTGGAGTGTGCGCTGGTGGTCGTCGGCGAGGGCACCACGCGCCGTGATGATCTTGCGCGATGCCTGGAGTTGCTGCGCAACACGCCGATCGTCGGCACGGTCCTTAACCGCGCCGCCGGCGTGCGCCGTTCGGCGCTCTGACCATGTACGAGCGCCATTTCGGTCTGCAGTCGCGACCGTTCGCGCTCACGCCGGACCCGGCCTTCCTGTATTGCTCGCGCCAGCATCAGATGGCGCTGACGATGCTCGAATACGGGCTGGAGTCGCAGGCGCCGCTGCTGCTGCTGACCGGCGAGATCGGCTCCGGTAAGACGACTCTCGTGCGGCGGCTGGTGCGCGATCTCGGCGAGCGCGCCGCGATCGGCCTCATCAGCAATACGCATGCGCGCAATCGCAGCCTGCTCGGCTGGGCTCTGTCGGCGCTGGAGATCGCACCGAGCGACGACTCCGACGTCGCCGCCTATGAGGCACTGGTTGACTCCTGCGTCCGCGAATACGGCCGCGGGCGGCGGACGCTGCTGATCGTCGACGAGGCGCAGAATCTCGCCGACGAGGTGATCGAGGAGCTGCGGCTGCTCTCGAATATCAACTCCGAGCAGGACCTCGTGCTGCAGATCCTGCTGGTCGGTCAGCCCGAACTGCGTGCGACGCTGGCCAAGAGCTCGATGCGACAGATCGCCCAGCGCGTCGCAGCCGACTGCGACCTGCGGCCGCTGGACGAGGCGGAGACGGCCGGGTACATCGCGCACCGTCTTGCCGTGGCTGGCGGCCGGCCCGGACTGATCGCGCCGGCCGCGATCGACCTGGTCTACAAGTGCACGATGGGTGTGCCGCGACTGATCAACCAGCTCTGCGACTACGCCCTCGTGTACGCGTTCGCCGACGGTCTGTCGAGCGTCGACGCGGAGGTCGTCCGGCAGGTGCTCGGCGATCGGCAGCAGATGGGAGCATTGCCGGTCTTCGCCGAGGCGCACGCGGCGAAGCACGGCGTCGCCGTCGGCATCGAGCGCCGATGACCGCCGGCAGCGGGCGGCGCGTGCGCGTCGTGTTCGTCAACCGTTTCTACGCCCCGGACCATTCGGCGACCAGCGTCATGCTCGGTGGCATCGCGCGGTCGCTTGCGGACGGAGACTTTGACGTCACGGTCGTGACCTCGCGGCAGCTCTACGAGGAGCCGGTGACGCGGCTCGCGCGGCGCGAGACCCTCGACGGCGTCGACGTCATCCGCGTGCCGGGCACCCGTTTTGGGCGCCGGCGCCTCGCCGGCCGGGCAGCAGACTACCTCAGCTTCTACCTGAGCACGTTCTTTGCGCTGCTCGTGCTGCTGCGCCCCGGGACGATCGTCGTTGCCAAGACTGACCCGCCGCTGATCGCGCTCGTCTGCGCGCCGGCCGCTTGGCTGCGACGGGCGCGGCTCGTGAACTGGTTGCAGGACGTGTTCCCCGAGGTGGCGACGGCGCTCGGCGCCGCGCCCATTCCGGGCGTCCTGGCGCGGGCCCTGGTGGCGCTGCGCGACGCGGTGTGCCGCCGTGCCGCGACGAACGTCGTGCTCGGTGACCGCATGCGGGACTTCCTGCTGCGGCGCGGTGTGCCCGAGGGGCGGCTGGTCGTGATTCCGAACTGGGCCGATGGCGCCCTGATCGTGCCGTGCCCTACCGACGGCAGCCGGTTGCGCAATGGCCAGGGCCTCGCGGGCAAGTTCGTGGTGGCGTATTGCGGCAATCTCGGGCGTGCGCACGACTACACGACGCTGCTGACGGCGGCCCGGTTGCTGCAACCGGTCGACGAGGTCCGTTTCCTGATCGTTGGCGGCGGAGCGGGGCTGGAGGCCCTGCGCCTCGCGGCGCAGGAACTGGCGTTGTCGAGCATTCGGTTCGTGTCCTACCAACCGGCGGCGGAACTCGCCGACACCCTCGCCGCGGCCGACGTCCACCTCGTCTGCCTGCGCCCGGAACTCGAGGGGCTGATCGTGCCGAGCAAACTCTACGGCATCCTCGCAGCGGGCCGGCCGGCGGTCTTCTGGGGCGACCGTGACGGTGAGATCGCCCGCGAACTTCGCCGCACCGGCGCCGGGCTCAGCGTGGCGAGCGGCGATGGCGCCGCTCTCGCCGCGGCAATCGAGAGCCTGCGCTCGGATCCGGTCCGCCGCGCGGCGATCTCTCGCGCCGCGCGCACCGCGTACGTCGAGCGCTACACGCGCGAAATGGCGGTCGCCCGCTGGCAGGAGCTGCTCGCGGCCGCCGGCGCAGATTCACCGATTCGTCACGCGCCGTATGGCAACCTGCAGAGGCGATGAGCGCGCCGCTTCCAGCCCTGCTGTCCGTCGTCCTGGTGCTGCGCAATACCGCCGCGCGACTGCCGGCGTTGCTCGGCCAGACCTCGCGAGGGCTGGCGAGCCTTGCGACCGATCACGAGTTGATCGTCGTGGACAACGGTTCGACCGATGACAGCGTCGCCCAGCTGCGCGAGCTGGCGGGCGCCGACGGACTCCCGAACCTGCAGGTGTACGCGCTGACCAAGGAGGTCGACTTCGACACGGCCGCATGGGCGGGCGTCGAGAGTGCGATCGGCGACTACGTGGCGGTGCTCGATCCACTGCGCGAGGACGCGCGCTTTCTGGCGACGATGATCGAGGCGGGTGCCGACGGCGCCGACGTCGTGTTTGCCGAGAACGAGGACAAGGGCCATCGCGGCCTCGGCTACCGGATCGCCGCCGCGGTGTTTCATCGCACTTATCGCTGGCTCAACGGGGTCGACCTGCGTCATGACGCGCCGCGCTATCGGCTGCTGAGTCGCCGCATTGTGAACTTTCTGCTGCGACACCCGGTTCCGGCCCTGTCGTACCGCCTGTTGCCGGCAACGGCAGGATTTCGCAAGGCCAACCTGCGCTATCGGGCGACGCCGGTCGGTGGCGGCGACAGCAGGCTGGTGGACGATGTCGAGCGGGCAGTGCGCCTGATCGTCTCGTCGACGCGTGCGCCGATGCGGCTCGTGACCGGCCTCTCGTTGTTCGGCGCCGTCGCGAACGTGCTCTATTCGGTCTATGTCATTGCCGTCGCGATTCTCAAGCGCGACGTCGCGCCGGGGTGGGTCACGCTGTCGCTGCAGCAGTCGGGAATGTTCCTCCTCATGTCGCTCGTGTTGCTGGTGCTCGGAGAGTACATCCTGCACATGGCGGCCCTGTCGACCGAGGGACCTCGCTATCACGTCGCTCAGGAGTTCACGAGTGCGGTGCAGACGCGGCGACGGCGGCTGAACGTCGAGGAGGCGGCGGTAGTCGCGCTCGCGCCGCGCGGCAAGGCCTCCGGCGCGTCGCCCTGAACCGGCGGCCGCACAGCGATGTGGGACGCGGTCGTCGTCGGCGGCGGATTCTATGGCGTCGCAGTCGCGCGCTACCTCGTCGAACGGCGCGGGTTAGCGGCGGTTTGTCTCGTCGAGCGAGAAGCGGCGCTGCTGCGGCGCGCCTCGCTGCGCAATCAGGCGCGGGTCCACAACGGCTGTCACTACCCGCGCAGCTTCACGACGGCCTTTCGCAGTGGAGTCAACCTGCCGCGCTTCGTAGCTGACTTCGCGCACTGCGTGGTGCGCGACTTCAGGCAACTGTACGCGATCGCGCGTTGCAACTCGCGTGTCACGGCACGCCAGTTCCGAAGGTTCTGCGGCGACATCGGCGCCCGAGTGGAACCTGCGGCTCCCGAGCAGCGGGCGCTGTTCGAGCCGGCACTGATCGAGGACGTGTTCGAGGTCGAGGAGTATGCCTTCGACGGAGCGCGCCTCGGCGCCTGGGCGCGCGACTGCTTGGCGGAGCGGCGCATAGTCACCAAGCTCGAGACGGTGGCCCGGATCGTCGATCGGGCCGCTGACGGGACGTTGCGCGTGCAGCTGGATGGGGCCGGCGGGTCGGCCGAGCTGTCGGCGCGCTTTCTCTTCAATTGCACCTACAGTGGCCTGAACCAGATCGGCGGCGTGCTGCCGCCGACGACGGTCGGCTTGAAGCACGAACTCACGGAGCTCGCCCTCGTCGACATGCCGCCGGCGATGGCGCGGATCGGCGTGACCGTGATGGACGGCCCGTACTTCTCGACGATGCCGTACCCCGCAGCCGGTGCGCACTCGCTGTCCCACGTTCGTTACACTCCGCACCAGCAGTGGGCCGACGTGCCGGGCGAAGACCCCGATCGCAGGCTCGCGCCGCACGGCTCCGAGTCGCGCGCGGACTTCATGATCCGCGACGCGCTGCGCTACCTGCCGGCGATCGCGGACGCGCGCTATCGGCGGTCGATCTTCGAAGTAAAGACGGTGCTGGCGAAGAACGAGGTGGACGATGGTCGGCCGATCCTGTTCGAACGGCACGCCGCCCTGCCGGGGGCCTTCTCGATCCTTGGCGGCAAGATCGACAACATCTACGACGTGCTCGAGCGGCTCGATCGGGAGGTCCTGTAGCGATGGATCGGCAGCGGCGGACCGCCCGTGAGTAGCGCGTTGATCGGCGCAACCGGCTTCGTCGGTACGACGCTGCTGCGGCAGCGGGACTTCGACGCGTGCTTCCATTCGCGCAACGTCGAGCAGCTCGGCGAACTCGAGTTCGATCTCGTCGTCTGCGCCGGCGCGCCGGCGCAGAAGTGGCTCGCGAATCGTGACCCCGCGGCGGACCGGGCCAGGCTCGAGCCGTTGTTTGCGGCCCTGCGCCGGCTGCGCAGCGACTACTTCGTGCTGATCAGCACCGTTGACGTGTTCGCCCGGCCGGTTGCGGTCGACGAGGAGAGCGCGCCCGACGCGGCCGGGTCGCTCGCCTATGGTGTCCATCGCCTCGAACTCGAGCGTCTGGTCATGGAGCGATTTCCGCGCGCGCTGATCGTTCGTCTGGCCGGGCTCGTCGGCCCGGGCCTGCGAAAGAACGCGATCTTCGACCTGCATCATGGGAACAATGTCGCGGCGGTCGACTCGCGCGGCACCTTTCAGTTCTACCCTGTCGTCCGCCTGTGGCCGGACATCGCCCTGGCGCTGGAAGCGGGCCTGCGCGTCGTGCACCTGACGGCCGCCCCGCTCACGGTCGCCGACGTCGCCCGTGAGGCGTTCGGCCGCGAGTTCTGCAACGAGCTCGATGCGCCGCCGGCCGTGTATGACGTTCGCAGCCGGCACGCGCGCCTGTTCGGCGGTGAGGGCGCGTACCAGTACTCGCGCCGCGAGTCGCTGCTCGCCGTGCGCGCCTTCGTCCAGTCGGAGCCGGTGCGTCCGGCGCGAAGTTAGGAGGCGCGCGTGCGATTGTCCGTGTCCAACCTGGCGTGGTCGCGCGAACACGATCGGGAGATCGCGCGCCTGCTGCGGGCGCTCGACATGGACGCGATCGACGTTGCACCCGGACGATACTTCGCGGATCCGGCCGCGGTCGCGCATGGCGAGGCCGACGCGGTGCGGGCGTTCTGGGCCGACTCCGGCGTCGAGATCGTCGGGCTGCAGGCGCTGTTCTTCGGCACCGAGGGGCTCAACCTGTTCGGCCCCGAGGCGGTCCAGCGGCGGATGCTTGAGCATCTGCGGGCGGTCTGCCGGCTCGGCGCGCGCCTCGGAGCGAGATGCCTCGTGTTCGGCTCGCCGCGCAACCGCGATGCGGGCGACCTGGGGCCGGAAGCGGCTCTGGAGCGCTCCTTGAGCTTCTTCGACCGGCTGGGCGCGATCGCCGAGGACGCGGGCGTTGCCGTCTGCCTCGAGCCCAATCCGGCTCGTTATGGATGCAACTTCATGGTGACCACGGAGGCGGCCGCCGCCGTCGTCCGAGCCGTCGGCCGCCCGGGGATCCGGCTGCAATTCGATACCGGAACGTGGACCGCCAATGGCGAGGACGCCGCGTCGGCGGCACGCCTGCACGCCCCGCTGGTTGGCCACGTGCACGTGAGCGAGCCGGGGCTTGCGCCGGTCGGTACGGGCGGCGCCGATCACTACGTCTACGCCGCGTTGCTCCGCGAGTGGCTGCCGGCACACGTCGTGACGATCGAAATGCTGCCCGGAGCCGACCAGGTCGAGGCGGTGCGCCAAGCGGTGACGACAGCGCAGGCGGTCTACGGGCGCGGGGCGCGGCCATGAAGTGGTGGATCGTCGTCGGCGGCATCTTGTGCAACGCCTCAGCGAGCATACTGATCAAGGTGGCGCTGTTGCCGCGACCGCGCCCGCTGACCCTTGCCGACCCATGGTCGATCGCGGCCAACCCGCCGCTGATCGCAGGCATTGGGCTCTACGGCACCGCCTTCGTGCTGTACGCGGCCGCGCTCGCGCGGCTGCCGCTCAACGTGGCACACCCGATCCTGACCTCCGGCGCGATCGCGCTGGTGGCGATCGCGTCGGTGATCGTCTTTCGCGAACCGATGCCACTGCAGACGCTGGCCGGGATCGCGCTGGTCGCGGTCGGCGTCGCCCTGATCGCGAGCCGCGTGACGTGAGCAACTCGCGACCGCAGATCGCGGCGTTGGCAGCGGCCGGTGGCCAGGTCCCGGCGTACGTGACGACATTCGCCGCGCCGCCGGCGACGCAGTACTGCATCGTCATTCCCGTCATCAACGAGGGCGAGCGGCTCGGCCGCCTGCTCGCAAGGATGGGCGCGCTCGACCTGCCGGCAGCAGCGGACATCATCGTCGTCGACGGCGGCAGCCGAGACGGCTCGGTGACGACGGGTGGCCTGCGCAAACACCGCGTGTCGGCGCTGCTCGTCAAGACGGGGCCGGGCCGCCTCAGCGCGCAGCTGCGCTGCGCCTATGCCTTTGCGCTTGAGCGCGGCTACCGCGGCGTCGTGACGATCGACGGCAACGACAAGGACGACCCGGGGGCGATCGCCGGATTCCTGTCGGCGCTCGACGCGGGCATCGACTTCGTGCAGGGCTCGCGCTTCGTCCCCGGGGGGGTCGCCGAGCATACGCCGTGGGTGCGCGAATGGGCGATCCGGCTGATCCATGCGCCACTGCTCAGCATCGCCTCGGGCCATCGCTGGACGGATACGACGCAGGGCTTTCGCGCCTACAGCCGGCGCCTGCTCGCCGATTCGCGCGTGGCTCCGCTGCGGGACGTTTTCATGGACTATGAGCTGCTGGCCTACCTCTCCTATCGGGCGCCCCGGCTCGGCTTTCGCTGCATCGAGCTCGCGACCGCACGGCGATATCCGGAGCGTGGACCGGCGCCGACCCACATCGTCGGCCTGCGTGGCAACCTGAACTTGCTGCGAACCCTGCTTCGCGCCTGCACCGGCGGCTATAACCCCGCGGCGCCGCCCGCCACCACCGGATGACCAGGGTCGCCGCGGGGCGCATGGTTCCGGCCACCGGCGCGCCGCGGCGCGCGTCCGGTCGCAGCAGCCGATGTCGCCGTTAGCGGCAGGGGATCCCGCCGGCCGCACGCCGGCGACGGGTGTCGTGCGCGTGGCGGCGCTGCTGCTGGCCGCCGTCGCGGTCGTATACGCGGCCATCGGCGTCTGGGCCTACGCCACGGCCGGCCAGGGCGACCTTCGGCTGCGCTGGCTTGAAAAGGTCTACGTGCTGCAGGGGTGGGACCCCCTGGACCCGGCGCGGGCAGCGGATGCACGCGCCACCGGAGTGCCGGAGCTCGGGTCGAGCGCGGGCTACGCGCCCTGGTCTTACGTGTACGCGATGCTGTTCGCACCGGGGCCGGATCCGGACCGGGCAGCCGCGATCTTCCTGGCTTTCAACATTGCGGCGCTCGCGTACCTGGCCGCCTTCGGCTACCGTCGGGCGCGCTTGCAGGGCGGGAGCGGCGACTTCGGATTGCTGGGCGCCGCCGGCATGGTCGCGTTTCTCGCGGTGCCGGTGGTGCTGCGCCACGGCAACTACGGGCTCATCGTCACGGCGCTGCTGGCGGGCATGCTGGAGTGCCTCGATGCGCGGCGGCCGGTGCTCGCCGGCGTGCTGTTGGGGCTCGCGCTCGTCAAGCCGCAGCTGGCGGCGCTGTTCGTGCTCGTGCCGCTCGTGCGGCGGCAGTGGCCGTGTGTTCTCGTGGCCGCACTGCTGGTTTCCGCCGCCTGGCTCGCGGCCGCGTTACTCGTGCATCGACCACCACTGATGATGCTGGCCGAGATGCTGCAGCGGGGCTCGTCGTTCACCGACGCCTACCAGGGCGTGTTCGCGGGCATCAGCGCCCTCGGCGTGCCGAAGCCTCTCGCGTCGCTGTTCGGCTTGGGGGCAGGCGGCCTGATCACGGCCTGGTTGTGCTGGCGCTACCGCGGCGTCGGTTCGGTCGCGCTGGCCGCGATCCCTGCCGTCATGTCCACGGTGTGGTCGTACCATCGGACTCACGATCTGATGGTGCTCGGCTTCCTCGGCCTGGCTGCAATCCTGTTGTGGGCCGCCCGCGGCCGCAGGCTCGGCTGGGCGACGCTGCTGCTGTTCGCGGTGACGTGGGTTCCGTACTTCAACGCTTTCAACGTCGGCTTCTGGCTGCCGACGCTGTTTCGAGCGGTCTGGATCACGGCGCTGGTCGCGGCCCTCGAGGGAACCGCGTCTGCGCAGCGCCGTGGCGAGCTGCGGCAGACCGGTGCCGCGGTGACTCTCAACTGACTAGCCATGGCGAGCGCGGCGCGCGCTCCCGCTGGCGGGGTAGCGCAACGGCGCGCCGGGCGAAGGAGACGCCGTCAGGGGACCGATCGCGGCTCGGCGATCCGGCCGCCGTCGTCCGCAACGTCGCGCGCCTTCGCTGCCAGCCTGATCATCAGAAGCGCGACGAGCGAGTCGGCGATCACGAGGCTGATGGCGGCTCCGCGCTCGTGGAGTGTGTAGACCAGCGCCGGCAGTAGCGCGACGTTCAGCAGTCCGACCGTGGCGTAGATGCGAAACAGCTGGCGCGTGAGGCGGGCACTGACGATGATCATCTGGGCGGGCAGCGCACCGGCCGCGACCAGCACCGGCGTGATCGCCATGATCCGCACGACCGTCGCGGCGTCGTCGTACGCGTGTCCACCGATCAGCCGCACGACCGTCGGCGCGAACACCGCCAAGAGCAGGGCGGACCCTCCGATGACCGGCAGGATGACCCCGACCATCCGTTCGATCAGCCGCCACGCACGGGCGCGATCGGTCGCAAACAGCAGACTCGCGCGCGGGAAGACCGCCTGCGTGAGCGGTGTCGCGAGGCCCTGCAACGCGAGCACCAGGCGTTCGGCAACGTTGTAGAGCGCGACCGCGCGGTCACCGGCCATCAGGCCCAGCACCAGCGTATTCGTCTGGCCATAAAGAGTCGTCGCGACCGTCGAGATGAACAGGTGCCAGCTGCCGGCAAGCGCATCGCGAACGTCGCTCAGGCGGGGGCGGTAGAAGATCGCCGGCGCGATCGGCTTGCGCAGGATCGCCGCCGCGGTGAGGCCGAGCAGCTGCGGCGCGGAGGTCAGCACCGCAGCCTTCCAGGCATCCTGCGGCGCGTGCACGAATAGGAACGTGCCGGCCGCGATCGATACCTTGGCGCAGGCCTGCAGCAGAGCCGCTTCCCGAAGGCGCTCGAGGCCGTGCAGATACCACTGCGGGAACGCCGCGTTGCCCACCAGCATGAGGCTGCAGGACAGGAAAATCGGCCACTCCCGACGGAAGGCCGGAATCGCCGCGACCGCGGCGGCGAGGGCGAGAGCCGAGACCAGCAGCAGCAGCAGCTTGGCGGCGGCCGTGGTCCAGTAGATGCGTGCCATCGCGCGCGGATCGTCGCGCGCGACCGAGATGTCGCGTGCCGCGGTCGAGTTGAAGCCGAAATCGGTGAGCACGAGGCCGTAACCCATCAACGACTGGGCCAGCGCGATCGGCCCGTAGCCGGAGGGTCCGAGCACGCGCAACAGGTACGGCAGCAGAATCAAGGGCATCAGGTAATTGAGCCCCTGGATGCCGTACAGCGACAGCGCGTTCGCAACGATACGGCGGCGCAGCAGCTGACGAATATGGGAGCAGAGCTGTCTCAAGGTGCGCGCCGGCGGGCCAGCCCGTATGGGCGGAGGCGCATGGTACCGTGCTTTTGGCGGGCGGCCGCGCGGCCTGCACAGAGCGGCCCAGCCGGCGGCGTCATAATTCTGCCGTACTCGCTGCGCGATACTGTGCCGGCGGCCGCCGCATCCGCGGCGGCAAGGGCCGAGCCGGGCGCGCGCGTCCGGCCAGCACGCGCCATCTGGCGGCGGTGCGCGCCCCTCGACGTGGTCCGCTCTCGATCGGGCGTCCGGAGAGCGGTGGTCGCCGATCCGAGTTCGGCGCGGCGTGCAGCGCAGAAGCGAAAGCGGCCAAACGATGAGCGGCGACGTGACGGGCCAGGCCGGTGCGAGAATCCGGGTCCTCGATGCGCTTCGCGGCATCGCGATCCTCGCGGTGCTCGCCCATCACTATCTGACGCGCTACGCGCCGCCCCACCATCCATACAACCTCTACGGGTATGCGACAGACTATCCGCGCTGGCTAGATCTCGGCGCGCGCGGCGTGCAGTTCTTCTTCATCATCTCCGGCTTCGTGATCTTCATGACGCTTGGCCGCTGCCGCCACCTCGTTGAGTTCTGGCTGCGGCGCTTGGCGAGGCTGTACCCGGCGTACATCGTCGCCTCGGCGATCACTCTGCTCGTCACAGCGTCGTTCGGTCCGCTGGACTTCCGCCGCGGCCTGTTCGACTATCTGGTCGGCCTGACGTTCCTGACGCCATTCGTATCGTCGGCCCGGCTGGTCGAGCCGGCCTACTGGTCGTTGATCGTCGAGATCCAGTTCTACTTCTGGATCAGCGTCATCTACGCGACCGCCGGTCGGCGCTTCATCGGCGCGTGGGCCGCGTTCGTCGGCCTCGGCGCGTTGCTGAGCGTGCTGGGCCACATCCCGGGCTGGCATCTGCTCGGCAGCATCGCGCGGCAAGTGCTGCTGGTCGACCACGTCCCGTACTTCACCGCCGGGATGATTGCCTTCCAGGCATGGAGTGGTCGGCGCGAGGGCACGCGGCTCTGGGGTGCGGTCGCGCTGCTGGCCTACGCTGCGACGGCAGAGCATCTGTCGGTGCCGGCGGCGCTCGTCGATGCGGGAATGCTCGTGCTGTTCCTAGCGTTCGTGCGCGGCCAGCTCGAATGGCTTGCGATACGGCCGTTGCTGTTCGTTGGCGGCATCTCCTATTCGCTGTATCTCGTGCACCAGTACGTCGGCGTCAGCCTGATCGTTCTGCTCGCCGGGCCGGGGCGGCTGCCCGACCTGGTGGCGTTCGCGATCGCGACGACCTTGTGCCTGCTGCTCGCGTACCTGCTGACCTGGGCGGTCGAGGGCCCGGGCAAGCGCTGGATCATGCGGCGGGCGCAGGGGGATCTGCTGGACGCGGTCGCGCAGCGGTTGCCGCGATTTGCTTTCGCGCCTCGCGACTTTGCTGCGCGGCCCCGCGCGCTGCAGGCCGTCGGCGATGCGCTGGTGCAGGAGCACGAAGCAGCGGTCGCGCCGCACGGGGTGGCTGCAGCCGAGACCCTCAGTGTGCGTCGCGGCTGAGCGGCCGGACGAACGAGACGCCGTGGTGGCCCGACGCAGCGACGCCGCACCCGCCCGCGGCTCCTTCGCGTCGCGCCCCGCGGTCGCGGCCGCCGTGGCGTTACTTGCCGCCGCGGCCGCCCCGGCCGCGCCGGTCTTGTACCGTCAGCCCGCCTACCAGAGCCCCGTGCGCGCCGAGCCGGACGAACTGCTGCTGCTGGCAGGCGCGGGGCTGGTGCCGGGATCACGCGTCGTCTACGCGACGGCGTCGCGAGGCGCGGTGCCCCCGGAGCTGTGGCCCGCGGCGCCGGAGCCACGAGCCGACTCGGGCGAAGCCGAGGTCGTCGCCTCCGTTCCGGCTCCTTGGGCACTGGTCGTACACCTCCCGCCGGCAATGCGGTCGCGACAGACCTATGCGCTCTGGGTCCGCACGCCGGACGGGGCGACCAGTGATGCCGTGCTGATCAACGACGCGCGACCGCTGTGGGTTTCGCCCGCCTACCAGTACGCATCGGCAGCGCGCCCCGGCCTGACGCGGCGCCTGAAGGTGGTCGGTCGCAACCTCGATCCCGCGCCGGGCGGGCGGACCGAGCTCGAGTTGTCGGGCCCGGTGCGCGTCCGGCTGCGCGCGCTCGCCGCGCGGGAGCGTGACGTCGGCGAATTTGTCGCCGAGTTTGCCTTGCCGAAGCGGCTCCCGGCCGGCGAGTACTCGGCATCGCTGAGCCGGGATGGCCGCTCGTGGGTGGCCGTTCCAGACCGGCCCCTGGTCGTGCTCGACGACCCGCCGATCGAGC
>Ga0335071_10003309_pt1 | contig 17049 bp, 13 predicted proteins | sample Lox_Sample_15_FD_206724 | JGI IMG/M metagenome (GOLD analysis project Ga0335071, IMG submission 206724) | Soil microbial communities from Loxahatchee National Wildlife Refuge, Florida, United States - Lox_Sample_1.5 | ecosystem: Environmental > Terrestrial > Soil > Wetlands | place: USA... | reverse complement strand
TTTGCCAGACAGCTAAATCTTCTTCGCCGGCGCCACCTGCATCTCTCTCCAAACCGGCGCTCGCATCGTCACGCGCATCATCGTCACCCTCCAGAAGAAAACTGGCCCGCGCGGCAACTGAATCACAGTCAACTCCGGAACCGGAATCTCCGCTGTCACCAGCTCAGTCTCCCGCACCAGCACAATCCGAGGCGTCGAAGTCTTAGCCTCTCGCTCCTGCGCTACCTCATTGGCCTCGGGGACGGGCCCGTCATTTCGGCGTGAGCTCACATCACTAGGGTCCACATTACTCTGAGGGTGCCCCATGTTAGCGCGCGTTAGTTGCGCGCTAACGTACACAGAATCCAACTTCGTCCCAGCAGAATCCTTTCGAACACCCTCGGTCGCGGAAGTCCTTAAGGCCGCAGGCACAACAACTGATCGCAGAGGCTCGCCATACCCCGCAGCAAACGGCCGAACTCCATGAGCCATCGCAACCGAATACCCCTGCTCCGAAGTCGTCGCTGCAGCCCCGCCGTCGAACGCCACAAACTGCGGCGTAGCCGGCAGCATTACCGCACAAAGCGCAGCAAACGTCCCCACCAATCCCAGCGCGGGCTTCGATATCCCACGCTCCGCCGGACGATTCTTATCCAGAATTTGCGCCACACGTTCCGAAGCCTCGCGCGCGCGATGCACAATCGCTTGCGCCATCGTCCACCCGCGTTGCGCGAGACTTCTTTCCAGGAGGTTTACCAGACAACTGGCATACCCCATCGGGTTGCGCGTTTCCGCAACCACGACATCATCACAAGCCATCTCCCGCTCGACCGAAAGCCGGCTCTCGATCCACCACACGGCGGGATGAAAGAAGAACACCGCCCGTGCAATCTTCTGCGCCAGGTTTGTCCAATCGTCCCAGCGTCGGAGGTGTGCAAACTCATGCCGCACGATAATGTTCAACTCGCTAGCGGGAAGCTCCTCAAGCGCCCAAGCGGGAAGCGCAATCACCGGCTTCCAAAGTCCCAGCGCGGATGGCACCCGAACGCGATCCGACACCGCCAAAGTCACGCGACGCGCCAAGACTGATCGCGCCGAGTTCAGCTCATGCAACGTCGCCGCTACAGCCGGGTCAAGTTCGACCGCATCCACCGCCGCGCAGCTCCGCCGCAGAGCCAACAGATGCCAAAGCCCCAGGGCCAGCCGAGCCAACCCCACAGCGGCAATCACGAACCAAACCAGAAAAAGATATCCCGCCCAATGCGATGGAAGGTGAACTCCAAACCCATTTGAGAAGGCCGAACGAGAAAGCCCAGAGCCGAAAGCCGAGAGCCCAAAGCCGTCTGTTTTCCCAATACAAGCCAACCCCACCACCGCCACCAGCACCGTAAACCAAACCGCAAACCGCGTCCGCGAATTCTGCTTCGGCAAAACCCGCAGCACCACCCAGGCAAACAGCGCAATCAGAATCCCCTCAGGCAGAGAGTGAATCACGCGCCCGATCGCCGGCTGCGCCCAGCTCTCAATCAAACTGAATACGGTAGAGAAGTCGGTCATTTCTCCTCGCTCCGTTCCAGCATCTTTCTCAGCCGTGCCAATTCGCCAGCATCAATGCCCCGTTCTTCCAGAATGTTCAGCACCAGGTCTTCGCGCGAGTTCCCAAAAAACCGATGCGCCAGCCGCCGAATCTCCGACCGTGTCGCCTCTTCCTGCCGCACGACCGGCGCATAGACATGGGCCCGCCCGTCCTTTATGTGCTTCAAATACCCTTTACGTTCCAGGATGCGGATGGTCGTCAGGACGGAGTTGTATGCCAAAGTCGGTTTTTCCCCCATTGAATCAAGCACTTGCTGCACGGTCCCGGAGCCCTTCTCCCACAGAACCTTCATCACCCGCAGCTCAGCTTCGGTCAAAATCTCCGATTGTCTCGGCGGCACCAAACCCTCCTGAAACCGTTAGACGCGCCCCACACCAAAAGGTAACTAATTGTTTAGTTGCTGCGAGGACACAAAAAAGATGCCCGCATTCTCAGCCCCCCAATTTAGCCATTGAAAACCCAGTCTGGTCCTCGGGAGTCGTCAAAAACTAAGTGAATCAATGATTCAATCGCGCTATTTCCTATTTCCGCCCTCCCCAATCCCTTTCCAAGCCAACTCATGGAACCTTTCATCCATCTCCGCCGCAGAAACCCCCTGCCCGGCATGCAGCCACCAGGACATCAACCCCATCAGCGATCCCGCCAGCATCTGTGAAATGGGAGTCGACATTGCTCGATTCCGATCTCGCAACCCAGCACCGGAAACTCGCACCTCGACGCTGCGCCCCGTCACGTTCCCCACCGGTTCCCTCCCGCCCAACTCCTCGATCCTCTGCGCAATCCCCCGCGCAAAGCACTCCCGCCCAATCTCCATCACATCCTGGATCTTTCCCGCTTCCGTCATCGCGTTCACAAATGGTCTCCACTCCGCGGCGTGCTCGAACATCTCCCGCACCGGCGCCAGTCGCCGCGACTTGTCGCGATGGAGCGATAACGCCGACGCCATCATCTCGAAAAATTCCTCCGCGTCGCTCAAAAACAAATCGTTCTTGTCGCTGAAGTGCGAATAAAAAGTCGAGCGGCTCACTCCTGCTCCATCCAGAATGTGCTGCACGGTGATCTCCTCAAACGGCTTCTCGTGCATCAATTTCACCAGCGAGTCACCCAGAACATCCCGCGTCCGCCGCACGCGCTTATCGGACTGCTTCGCCTTCGCCGCACTCTTCCCCTTGTTTCCGGACATTCCCCACCTCTTTGTTCGTTATTGACGAACAGCCTCTAACTTTGTCGCCGCCTGAACGTATCTTCAAGGGAACCGGGAGACTGAATGACAGACAATCGCCTCGCAGGCATCGCCCTCATCGCCGGACAACTCGGCCTGATTCTAACCTTAGCCCTGCATCCCTCCGGCAAAATCACGCCCGGCGAGGTCGATGCCATGGTGCGTAAACTATTGGCCGTCCATTCCATTGCCCTGGCTGGCATCCCGCTTATGATCCTCGGAGCCTTAGGTCTCGCGCGCGCATTGTGGCCGGCGCCGAATCGCCTCTCGATAGCCGGGTTTGTAATCTACGTCTTTGGCATCGCGGCTCTCCTCAGCGGCGTCGTCATCGACGGCCTGGTAATGCCTCGTCTGCTACCCCATCTCGCCGATGCCGCCCAAGCCGCAGGAGCCCAAGCACATGGCTCCGCACCCGTGGCCGCGGCAGGCGATACCTGGCGCACCCTGATGAAGTACAACGGTTACCTGGATATGGCCTTCGTGCAGGTCTCAATGATCGCCACCGCGGGAGCCATCGCAGCCTGGTCCTGCGCCATGATTTTCGGAGCACCAACCTTCGGAAGGTTGTTCTCTCGTGCCAACGGCGTCTACGGCCTGATCCTTGCTGTTCTCGTAATCGTCGGGCTCTTTTCGGGGATGTTCGGCGCCGAACACGCCATTTACATGGTGGTCTTCGGTCAAGCCAGTTGGTTCATAGCAGCGGGTGGCTTCCTCTGCCAAGCAGATTATTAACAACTTAGCCACTGAGTCATTCAGTCGCCAACTGCCGCGTGCCAGGAATTTCAATGACGAAATGATCCAATGACTAAGGACTAAATCGGCCGAATCTCTCCCGTAGCCGCTTTCCACCGGTCACGCTATACTGTGACCAGCATCACCTTCCCGTGGCCGAGATGCCCAATTTCATGCCTCACTTCAACCTCTCCGACGAGGTCAACCGGCATATCATTCAGTCGGAAATTGAAGGCGGCGTCTTCCTGAAAGACCTCGCCCCGGAAACGGTTCTCCAGATCCGGACCCAGCATCATCTTTATACGGCTGTCATGATCGACGATGCCTCGGCTCTAATCTCCGGCCACCCCGAGTACTGTCCGCAACCGGTGTTAGTCGCCATTGCCGGCTCGACTTGGGGAGGCTCGATGCTGAAACGCCATTTCGTAGGCCGAGGCATGCGCCTCGAGTTCTCCCACCCGCGATACAAAACTCCCATCGTCACCTCCTCCATCCAGGACATCCGCGAACTAAGCACCGCGGCCCGCTTGCGAAACCACGCTGCCGTGTAGGCGCGAAACTCCTTACTCGTAACCCTTACTAGCAATGTCATCCTGAGCGGAACAGCAACTTCGGGCAGCGCAGCTGTCGGTGGAGTCGCACGACTCTTTACAGTCCTCCCGTACGTACAGGAATGTAAAGTCCATCCTTAGCGGATGCCTGGACTGTAAGGTGTCACGAAACGGTCCAACTCAAATATGGAAGAAAGAAGACCCCGCGAATAGACATCTGAATTTCAAGGAGGAGAATGAAAAAAAACCGCGAAGATCTGTGCAAGTCCGCAGGAAAGAAATTGCCTCTACTGCTTCCGCGCCTGAGCGGCGGCCCGCTCCTTCAACTGCTCCGCAAACGCCTTGGCCTGCTCATCGGTCAGCCGCATTTCCCCGCCAACCACCACGCTCAGCATCCCCGCTCGCGGACTTACAAATCCCGCACTCCGCGTCGTCGCCTCTCCCGCCGGTGGCAGCTCCGCTTTCAGCCCGGTAATTGCCGCCGCCACCGCGCCTGTCATTTTATTTCGCAAAGCATCGCCCAATCCACCCGTTTTGATCAGCTCGACCAGAAACTTCTCCGCCTCCACCTGCATATCGTCCGCCGAAATCTTGACCTCGCCCTTCTCTCCGACGCCCGCCGACAATTTCATCACTACAGTCGCGTTGCCCTCGGTCATCTCTCGCCGGCCATATCCGGGCCCACACACCCAGCGTTCGTAGTGCAGCCGCGCCATCGCCCGGCCCACCGGAATGTCCGGATCGATCCCTGCCTCCTGAATAAAAATCCGTTCCCCACACCGGTCATCTTTATTCATGAGCGCGCCCATGATCGCGCCCAGATTCTCCTGAACTTCCGACAAATCCGTGCTCGCCTCGACCTTGTACAAACCGCCGGCGTTAGCCCCGGGCGTCCGAGTAATCACAGCCGATGTCGTGACTCCCACTGTCTGCCCGCCAATCGTCACCGACGATCTCCGTGCCGGAATCGTGAACGCCACTTCGTCGCCACCCTCCGAGATTACGATTCCCATCTCGACCGCCACACTCTCCTGCAACGCCCGAAAGTTCGCGAACGCCTTGCGCAAACCGTCCGCCGCGCCTCCAGCCTCTAGCGCCTTTTCCTGCTCCCCCAATTCCGACTGCGCTTTCGTCAACTTCGCCGTCAGCTCCTTCAACCCGCTCTTCTGTGCCTCGGAAAATTCGGCCACGAACTTCCCCGTCCCCGCCTGCGCTGCATCCAGCGCCTGTCGAACCGCAGCCGCACGCGCCGAATCCGGCGCTTTCGCCCAATCGTCCAGCGACCGCCCGGCCGCATCGGTTTTCTTCGTCACTTCGCGGAACTCACCCGTCTGCTCGCTCGTCGCCTGCAGCGCAATCGCGCGATGAAATCCCTGCAACTCATCCTTTTCCGCCACGCCCGAAGGCGTTCCCGCCCGTCCCACCGGAGGCGTAGCCGCAGGCAACCCAGCCCCAAACTGAGCCACCGCACCGCCCGCCAATACCAACATCGCAACTCCAACCGACAACCCGCCCCGAAGCCACTTCATGGAAATCATCCTACGAGTATATCCCCGAAAAAAGCAGGCATGGACCCGCCCCAAAAGCCAAAAAAGCGTCGAAGTCATTAGTCCCGTCGCCCCCACCTTTTCTCAGCGTCCTCTGCGGCCTTTCTCAGCGCTCTCTGCGGTTAAAGCTTCTATGCCCACGTCAGAACTCTCTACACTGCCGCGTGCAAGAGCCGATCCGTCGTATATCCGTCACAAGCGGTGATCGCGATCCAGGCCGCATCCCAAGCCGTAACCCGAGCAGCTCGTCCACGAGCCGCATCGCTCCCCGATTCCACCTACACCCGCACCTGTATCGCAATTCCCTTTAATTTTTGCGATGGTGAACTGTACGCGCGTACTCGTCAATTTTGTAGCATGCCTCCCGCTCGCCGCATCGAAGACCGAATTCGAATCCTCTGCGCACGCGTAGCCTCCGCGCCGGAGCGCGAACTCGTAAGCGTTCTCTGCGAACTTCAGTCAACGATTCACGAATACACCCGCCGCGCCGAAAACAGAATCTCCGCCAGCGTCCTCTCCTGGCGCACCTTTCCGCACGAGCGCCGTAAAGCGTAGCCAAGCGCAAGAGCACCCCGCGTAAACTGAGTCATTCAACCAATCTGCGAATGAAAAATATGACTCTGCGCCAAGTTCGGGCCCCTACTGACTAAATGTCTAAATATGTAAATGACTCAATGAATTTGCTCGTCCTCTTGCTTTTCTCCGCTCAAAAGGCGGACAATTCCTTCCCAACTGAAACAACTTAGTCCGAGGGGCCTCAAAATCCCGCCAATTACTCGTGAACAAAAAAGGACTTCCCTATGCGTTCGCTACGTATCGCGTTGTTGCTGGTTATTTGCCTTTCGCTGAGCCCCCGTGCCGTCTGGGCGCAATCCGCTACCGCCACCATCCTCGGCCGTGTTACCGACCCGCAAGGCGCCGCAATTGCCAAAGCCCACATCACGGTCACGAACACCGCGACCCAGATCGCGTACAAAACGGATTCCGACAACGAAGGCAATTACCGCGTCCCAGCGCTTCCCATTGGCGCGTACGTCGTTACCGCTGAGCACGAGGGTTTCTCCAAGCTCGTGACCGAGGCCCGCACTCTGCAAATTAATCAAGACGCGCGCATGGACCTGCGTCTCGTAGTCGGCGCAAGGACCGAGACGGTAGAGGTCACCGATATTGGCAACAACGTCGAAACTGTGAATCCCACTCTCGGCGAATCCGTCACTAGCCGTCCCATCGTCAACATGCCGCTCAACGGTCGCAACGTTCTCGACCTCGCTCTGCTTCAGCCTGGGGTCAGTGAAGACAATCCCGACGATACCGGCAGCGGCAGCGGCTTCAGCGTTGGCGGCGGGCGCTCCGACTCGGTGACCTATCTGCTGGATGGCGGCCTCAACAACGAACTCATGGGAAACGGTGTTGTACTGAATCCCAATCCCGACACTGTTCAGGAGTTCCGCATCCTCACCAGCAACTACACAGCGGAATACGGGCGCAACGGCGCGGGCGTGATCAGCGTCGTCACGAAATCTGGAACCAATAGCTATCACGGCAGCGCCTTCGACTTCGTGCGCAACACCGCCTTTGACGCCAATTCCTACTTCAACAATCAGGAGGGAATTCCGCGCAACAATCTCAAGCGGCACCAATTCGGCGGCACGTTTGGCGGGCCGATTTCCATTCCGCATTTAGTCGACGGCAAGGACAAGTATTTTTTCTTCGTCGCCTACCAAGGCCAGCGTCAGACGCAGGATGTCGTCGAGAACACGACCACGTTCACCAACGACGAACTGAACAACGGGGATTTCTCGCAGGCCTCGGACGCTTCAGACGTGGCGAACTTCCTCCTTGCCAATCCCTACTTCCAGCCCAATTCGAGTCTCGCGGCCCAAGCCATTATTGACACCACGCGCTACGACCCGGCGGCGCAAAATTACATCAATCTGGGAATCGTACCAACCACCTCAGATCCCACAGGATTTCTCGTCGAGCAAGGTGGACAGACCAATAACACCAACGAGTTCACCGCTAAATTCGATTTCAATTTCAGCGCCAAGGACAAACTGGCTATCACAATCGGCGGCGACCGCAATCCAATCGTGGATCCCTTTGCGCAAGAGGACAACACGGTCACCGGGTTCACCTCAAAGAATCAAACGAACAATTACTTCCTGAACGTCGGCTACACTCGCACCTTCTCTCCCGCCTTGCTAAATGAGTTCCACGCGATTGCGCAGCGCCACAATGCAGCTCACGATATCCCAGTCACGAAGCTGCCCGTCGGCGCCGACCTGGGTTTTGGCGTTGTCTCCGACTTCCCCATCGGCCCCCCCAGCATGTTTTTCGATAATGGCCTGACCTTTGGCACTGACTACCAGGGCCCTGCTTTTCTGGTCGGAAATACCTTCGGTTTTACCGATGCGCTTTCCTGGGTGAGAGGCCGCCATACCTGGAAGTTCGGCGCTGGCTTCTCCGCCTATCAGAACAATACCGTTTACGACTATTACGGTGACGGCGAGTTTTCCTTCATTGGACCCTACGCCAGCGGTGGCATTGGCTCCGGCGACAGCCTCGCCGATTTCCTTCTCGGCATTCCCAACAATTTTTTTGAGGGCGCAAACGCCGCCAACAACCTCCGTAGTAAATCCACGTATGCCTTCCTACAGGACGAGTGGCGAGTAACCCCCAATTTCGTGCTTTCCATGGGATTGCGCTACGAATACAACTCCCCCAAACTCGACACCCAGGGGCGAAGTTTTTCCATCATCCCCGGAGCTCAGTCCACTCGCTTCCCAAACGCCCCATTGGGTGTAGTTTTTCCCGGGGATAAAGGCGCGCCGCGTGGCGCCAACTTCCCCGATCGCGACAACTTCGCCCCCCGCTTCGGTTTCGCTTGGGACCCCAGCGGCAAAGGAAAGATGAGCATCCGAGGCGGCATCGGCATCTTCTATGACATTCTCAAGGGTGAAGACAATCTCCAGTTCAACGGCACGCCACCCTTTTACAGCGTTCAATATGCCGGCTATTCGTGCCCGGATGCAAACATTGACCCGGACACCGGGCTCTGCACCGTCGGGGTTCCAGCGTATGGAGGTCCTCTCCCTTCTTACGCTCAACCTTGGACCAGCGCCGGTTTTCCCGGCAACCCATTCCCCTCCACCACGCCGACGGCGGAAAGCGCCTTTAACCTCGACACCGGTAACTCGCTGCCCTATGCCGGAATCGGAATGTACTTCGTGAATCCGCACCTGCACACGCCATATACGTACCAATACAACCTGAGCATTCAGCGGCAATTGGCAAGAGACCTGGTCGCCGAATTCAGCTACGTCGGCAGCAGTTCCAAGGGGCTGACCTCCCTTGTAGACAAGAATCCCTTTGATTTGGCCTCGGTCGCGGCCGGGGACCCGACCCGCATCCTGAATGTCAACCAAAATGCCGACCTCACTCAATTCTGCAGCGATAATTTCGACGGTCCAATGGACTGTCCCTACCAACAGGTCAACGAGTTCGACAATATCGCCTTCGCAACCTTCAACAGCTTCGAGGCTTCGCTAACCAAGCAGACGAGTGAAACTCGCTATCTCGGCACCACCTACTTCACCCTGGGTTATACGTACGCCCACGCCATCGACAACGCCTCCGGCTTCCGCAACCGCAGTTATCAGATCCCCGCTTACGATCACGGCATCTTCCGCTCCGCCGCCGATTTCGACATTACCCATCGCATCGTCTTCAGCGGCGGATGGGATCTGCCGTTCGACAAAGCGTGGGCCGAGGGGCCAAAGCGTCTGACGCGAGGTTGGAGTCTCTATCCAATCGTTAGTTGGCGCACTGGCTTCCCGCTCACCATCTCCAGCCAGCTCTTTAGCTTCGATCCTACCGAGGTCGGCCCCTCGGGAGCCGGAGACGCATTCCTGGCGAACGCCGTTTTCGCGGACGGCTACAACCACATCACCCTTCTCGATCCTAAAAAAAATGGGAACTTCTATTTCGATCCTGCCGCCTTCGCACAGATCGAAGACACTCCCGGCCACGGCTACGGTCTACCACGCAATTTCTTCCGTGGCCCGCACCGGACCAACTTCGATTTGACCTTGGCCAAGAACACGGCCATTTTCGAGAAGCTGAATGCCGAGATCCGTGTCGACGCGTTCAATATTCTCAATCACGCCGAGTTCAACAATCCTGACACAAATCTCTTCAGCTCCACTTTCGGTCAGGTCACGAACACGGATATTGCAAGCCCATCGGCGGGTTACCACACGGAACGCATCCTCCAGCTAGCAATCCATCTAACGTTTTAGGTTCGGTATAGAAACATTCACAACGACACAGGTGGCACAGAAGAAAAACCCCCACTCACATGAACTAACCGAGTGGGGGTTTTCAATTACCAATTACAAATCGCCAATTACAAATTGCTCAAAGCCTTCGCATCCCTCCGAATCAAAGCAAAGTCCACAAAGAACCCGATCCCAACCGCCAGCGGAATAATCCCGAACGCCGCCGCAGTCCAGGCGTCCGGCTCCGAGCGTCCTACCAGCGCGCAGCACGCCATGTATCCCAGCGACACCGCGGTCAGCAAAACTCCCCACCGGCGCGAGCGGGCCGCCTCATTCAAATCCGGCTCCATCGGAATATTCGCCCCGCGCGCCAGCGCCGCCAGCCGCTCTTCCGTCTTCAACTTTCGCACCCGGAAAAAGGTGTACATCGCCGCCAGCGGAATCCCAAAAAACAGCACCACCGCCGCCAGTCCAATAATATTTCCGTCCATAACACCCTCCTGGAAGCGCCTCCGCGCTCTCGTCTCACCAGAAGGTACGCAACCAGGCCGCCAGAAGTTCCCGCTCGCAATACGCTGTCATGAAAAGCAATGTCATCTTGAGCGAAGCGGAAAGTTCGCGAAAGCGAACTTCCCGGCGAAGTCGAAAGATCCCTACCGGAGAATCCGAAGCGAGCGCGCAGCAAGGCGTTCTCCCGAAATGTAGAAAGCAGGAGTTTAAAGCTCGAAGCTCATAGCCAAATCTGCAATCTGCAACTGGGTTTTCACCTCTGCCCTCTTACCTCTAACCTCTGCCCTCCCTAAGCCGCCTTCCTCCCCCGCCCCGCGCTCTCGGCAAACAACCGAATCATCTCCCGATTAAACGCCGGAATATCATCCGGCTTCCGGCTGGTCACCAGATTCTCATCCCGCACCACTTCCTCATCCACCCACTGCGCCCCGGCATTCTTCAAATCGGTCTTTAGCGAGGGCCACGAGGTCAGCCTCCGCCCGCGCACCACCCCCGCCTCAATCAGACTCCACGGAGCATGACAGATCGCTGCCACCGGCTTCCCCGCATCGAAAAATGCCCGCACAAACTGCACCGCCTTCGGGTTCATCCGCAGATGATCTGGATTCATCACTCCACCCGGCAACTGCAAGCCATCGAAATCCGCAGGGTCAGCATCCGCGAGCGCCATGTCCACCTCAACATCCTTTCCCCACTCTTTCATGTCCCACGATCGCACCTTGCCGCTCACCGGAGACACCACCACCGTCGTCGCCCCAGCATGATCCAGCGCCTCGCGCGGCTTCAAAAGCTCCGCCTGCTCAAATCCGTTCTCCACCAAAATTGCAATTTTCTTTCCCGCCAAATTTTCCGCCATGACTCATCCTTTCCAGTTTGATCGCATGTCACCAGCGGCAGTTGGATGCGGCTCCGCCGCCATCGGTAGGTTGCTCGGCTGGTTTTAGGGAGGTTCGCCCGCAGGATGGAACGCCAGGTGGGTTAGCTCGAAGCTCGGAGCTAAATCTGCAATTTCAAATCTGCCCTCTGCAATTGCGTCACTTCATGCACTGCAATAAGGTTCTAACCTCTGCCCTCTGACCTCTAACCTCTAACCTCTCCCGCCACCGCCGCCCGCCCGCGTCCCCCGGCCTTGCTCCGGTACATCAACTCATCCGCGCGGCTGATGATTGAATCCGCCGAATCCTCCTGCACTGACACCGCCCCGCCCACCGACACCGACAACTTCACCGCGCCCTCCGCGCTCAGCAGCGAAGTATGCCTCATCAGTGCGCAGCATCGTTCCGCCAGTTGCTGCATGACGCTCTCATCCACATGGCGAATCACCGCCAGAAACTCGTCGCCTCCCCAGCGCCCAACGATATCCGTCGTGCGCAGCGCTCCTGTCAGAATCCGCGCCGCTTCCTGCAGCGCCTTGTCTCCGGTCGAATGCCCAAATCCATCATTGATCGCTTTGAAATGGTCCACATCGATCACCAGCACCCCAAACGCGTCGCCGTGCACCTGGAACTCCGCCAGCGCTGTCCTCACCGACATCTCCAGATACCGGCGGTTCGGCAATTGCGTCAACTGGTCGAGAAACGCCAGCCGTTCCATCTCTTTTGTCTTGCGCGCCGCCGCGATTCGCGCCGATTCGTCACTGAAAATCTCCACCGCTCCCACTACCGACCCATCATCCCCATGAATCGGCTGCACCCGTACCAGCACCGGCACCCGCCGCCCTTTCTTGTGCTGCAGGAAGACCTGTGCCTCCCGCGCCTCGCCGTCCGCAATCGTCGCCGTCAACGGGCAGCCATCCTCACACAATCTGTTGCCATTCCCGTCCACGTGACACAAAACTTCATCCTGGCAGGACCGTCCCATCACCTCTTCCGCTTTGTATCCGGTCAGGCGAGTCGCCCGGTCGTTCCAAAACAAAATGCGCCGGTCGCGGTCGACGAAGTAGACTCCGTCGCTCATGTGGTCCAGCAGTTCTTTGTAAAAGTTCGCGTCGGATGGCACGCCAGAAAAAGCGGCAGCGCCGGAGCTCAGCTTCGTCAAGGTCGTCATAGATTTATGGTTTGAACTAAGTGCAGGACTTCATCGGAAGGATGGCTGGGAGGAGTTACGAATCGCGTGACTTCCAACAGGAGTTCGGCGCTAATCCAAAACTAATTCGCGCCAACCCCACGTCCAGAAAGCACTTCGCCGGAGCCTTCAACGTCCTGCTCAGCATAGCTTCCAAGGTCGCGTCCCTTTGGACAAATTACCAAGGTCACGAGGCACGAGAATCTCGGTTTTCACCTCTGACCTCTGACCTCTAACCTCAAAGAGCCTTCTCCACCGCGGCCCGCAGCTCCTCATAAGTCATCGCGCCCGGATGATACGTGCTCACGTGTCCAGCCCGATTCAGAACCACCAGCGTCGGCGTTGTGCTGGCTCCATACGTCTTGAAATTCTTCTGGCTCAACGGCACCGGCATATCCAGCAGACTCGAGTAATACCGCTGCCGCACCGCCTCGATATAACTCCGCTCCGCCGCCGGAGTCGCATCCGCCCCCTGCGCCCCATATCCATAAAGCTGAGTGGGCCCAATCACCACCAGACCGCGCCCGCCGAACTCCTGCCGCAACCGCGCAATAATCGGAACCTCACCCTTGCAGTCCACGCACCAGTGTGCCCAGAAAAAGAGCAGCACCGGAGATCCCTTCAGCGAAGCCAGCGCCACCGGTTTCGCCCCAAGAAACTGCGTTTCCTCGAGCGCCGGCGCCGGACGCCCCACGAGTGCCAGCACATTCAAATTCTTCTGCAAACGCGGTGCAATCGACGTAGTCCCATATTTCATCAGCGCCGCGCGCAGCAACCGAATCGCCGCCTCCCGCTGTCCCTTCGCATCCATCGACTGCGCCAGCACTTCAAACGACGCCCCAAGCGCGGTCGGCAACTGCGAATCCGCATCCAACTTTCGCTTCGAAAGCAACTGCTCAGACTGCGTCCGCACCGAGCCGGCATCCGCCGCCGCTTTATCCCATTGCTTCTCAGCCGCCTCGGCGCGAGCCATCCACGACAGCCCCTCCAGATACTCCGGCGTCGCCCCATTCCGGGCTTTGTAATCGCGCAGTTCCGCCTCCGCCGCCGCAAACGAATTCTGCGCCAGCCGCGTCCGCACATCGGTTACAAGATCCGCCAGTGAAGTCTGGGCAACCAGCAGTGCCAGCACGCCAGCGATTGAAAAAAGAATCCCCCTCTTCATCCACCCACCATTTTCGAAGATTATTTGTCTCGACCTCTGAAGTTCAGTGCGCAGTCAACCTGAACCGGCGGTCTCTGCGGCTCTTCTCGGCGCTCTCTGCGGTTAAGAGCTTTTCGCAGGCAGCGCCGCACACGTCTCCCTTTAATCCCCAAGTTACGAACAAGAAAAATCCGCGCAAATCCGCGTGCCTCCGCGGAAAAGAAGTCCCCACGTCGAGCTCAGAAAATACTTACGATCTCCGCAGCAGATCGCTCAACGGCTCCGCCTTCGACCGCAACTCCTCCGCGAAATCCGCTCCCCGGTCGACGGCTTCTTTAAACCGTCCCCGAGCCTCATCGGTCCAATCCGAAACCGTATCCAGCGCATCGTCATACGACCGCCGCAAATCCTTCCGCAACTGCCGGCCCGTCTTCGGAGCCAGCAACAATCCCACCGCCGCCCCCACTCCCAATCCAATCAGCAGAAAAGTAATCGCAGTTCCCGTCGAACCACCCCAACTCTCATATTTGCCTTCACGCATAGAATCCTCCGTTCTTGTTCATTTTAGTCCACATCGGCCCACCCCAGACGAGCCTTCAAGAGACGACCGGCCCACAAGTTTACTGCTCTCGACTGGCCGCGTCATCCAACTTACGCATCGAAACGGCAATCGACCCAAGTACCCGGTCGTAGTGTCCGTGAGCGCCCTTGCGCCGACTCAGAATGGAAACCAGTCCACCAAGTCCCACATCCTGCCGTACTCGCGTCCTCGCACGCCTTTCCCATCTGATGCGCGACGCTCTCCCGCGGATGATCGTCGCAACTCTTCTGTTGCCCGCCGTCGCCCGAGCCGATTCCCCGTCCAACGCAAACAAAGCTCTCCCCAATGCCCCATCGGCTACCACGGCCAATCCATCAGTGCAAGAACCGCGGCATCACCTTTTCTACCAGCCCGAGTTCCTCCCCGCTGGAGAAGACCCAGAAAACCGTCTCATCTCTCCCTTCATCAAGCACGTCGTCAACGATCAGGCACAATTCTGGACCACCCCATTCCGCCTCAACCGCAGCGATGCCCGCTATCTAGTCCCCTTCGCCGCTTTCACCGGAGGCCTCATCATCGGCGACAGTTGGATCTCCCGCCAGGTCCCAACGTCTCAGATCAGCCGCACCAAGAGTCTCTCCGACTATCTCGCCTATTCAATGATCGGCGCCGCTGGCGCCTCCTATCTCTGGGGCCACATCCACGGCAACGATCATCTCGAAGAAACCGGTTTTCTGGCCGCCGAAGCCGCCCTCAACGCCACCGCCGCCTCGTACGCCTTCAAAGAAATCACGCGCCGCCAGCGCCCCTATGAAGGCAGTGGCAACGGCAACTTTTTCAGCGGAGGCTCATCTTTCCCCTCCGAGCACGCCGCCATCGCCTGGTCGATCGCCAGCGTAGTGGCGCACGAGTACCCCGGCCCGCTCATGCAGTTCGCGTCTTATGGCGCGGCCACTGCCGTTTCCGTTTTCCGCGTCACTGGCAAGCAGCACTTCCCATCGGACGTTGCTATCGGCAGCGCTCTCGGCTGGTATTTCGCCCGTCAGGTCTATCGCGCTCATCACGATCCCGAAGTCGGCGGCAACGGCTGGGGCAACTTCTACGATTCCGATGAGCACCGTGAAGGCCACAGCGCCCGCTACATGGCCTCGCCTTACGTCCGGCTCGACAACTGGGTCTATCCCGCGTTCGAGCGCCTGATTGCCCTCGGCTATATCAACACTGCCGAAATCAGCATGCGTCCCTGGACCCGCATGGAATGCGCCCGCCTGATCAGCGAAGCCGGAGACAAGATCGCCGAAGACGACAAAAATCAAACCGAGGCTGACGGCCTATACGAAGAGCTGCTTCACGAATTCCGCCGCGAGGTCGATCTCCAGGGCGGCGGCGACAATGCCGAAGTCCGCCTCGAATCCCTCTACACGCGCATCAACGGCATCGCCGGACAGCCGCTGACTGACGGCTACCACTTCGGCCAGACCATCATCAACGACTTCGGCCGCCCGGAGCGCGAAGGCTTCAACAACGTCACCGGCATCTCCGGATACGCTGCCGACGGCCCCTTCGCCGTTTATGTTCGCGCCGAGTCGCAATACTCCCCGTCCGCGCCCGCGCTTCCATACACCGCCCGCCAAGCCATCGCCAATGCCGACTTCGGCCTAACGTTTGTCTCTCAGCCTTATCCTCTTCCGCCCGAGGGGCCATTCCCCTCGGTCGCCCGCACGCGTCTCCTCGACGCCTACGTCGCCATGAATCTCTCCGACTGGCAATTCTCCTACGGACGCCAAAGTCTCTGGTGGGGACCGAGCCAGGGCGGCGGCATGATGTTCAGCGACAGCGCCGAGCCACTCACCATGTTTCGCATCAGCCGCGTCACGCCGATGAAGATTCCGCTGCTCGGCGAGATACGCCAGGAGTTCTTCATCGGCCAATACTCCGGATACCAGTTCATGCTCACGCCCAACGGCCTCATCGGCCAGTGGGGACAATCCCTCAACCCACAGCCCATCGTTCATGGCGAGCGCATCAGCTTCAAGCCCACCGCAAATTTAGAAATCGGCTTCTCCCGCACCACCGACTACGGCGGCCCCAGCTATCCGCTCACCACGCACACATTCCTGCGCAGCATCTTCTCGACCACAATCACTCCACCCGGCGCAGCCAACAAACCCGGCGCTCGCCGCTCCGGACTCGATTTCAGCTATCACTTCCAGCATCTCCACGGCCTAACCTTCTACGCCGACGGCATGACCCAGCACGACAACTTCAGTCCGTTGATCGGCCCTGACGTGGCCGCATGGCTCGGCGGAATTTATCTTCCCGGCCTGCCGAAGTTCCGCAAGATGGACCTTCGCATCGAAGGCGTCCAAACGGATCCTCCCATCGGCGGCAACGTGGGCCATGGTTTCTTCTATTACGATCAAACCTGGATCACCGGCTTCCAGAACGCGGGCCAGTTAATGGGCAACTGGGTAGGCCGCGAAGGCCAGGGCGTGCAAGCCTGGACGACGTACTGGTTCACTCCGCGCAACAAACTCCAATTCGAATTCCGCCACCTGAAAGTAAGCCGCGAGTTCATCACCAACGGAGGCACGGAGACCGATGCCGCCATCCGCGGCGACTTCTGGGTCCACCAAAACTTCAGTCTGAACGGTTCCATCCAATACGAAACCTGGAACTTCCCTGTCCTGGCCCCAGGCAAACAAACAGATGTAACGACCTCAATCCAGCTCACTTTCTGGCCCAAGGGCTGGCACCGCAAAAGGCCCTCCCAATGACTTTTCCATATGAGCCGAGTCCCGCTGAGCGGAGTGAGGTGAGCGAAGCTAGCCGAACGAGTCGAAGGAGCCTGAAGGCCTGTTCGCAATCACACAGGCCAAGAATCA
>Ga0335071_10003307_pt1 | contig 17056 bp, 12 predicted proteins | sample Lox_Sample_15_FD_206724 | JGI IMG/M metagenome (GOLD analysis project Ga0335071, IMG submission 206724) | Soil microbial communities from Loxahatchee National Wildlife Refuge, Florida, United States - Lox_Sample_1.5 | ecosystem: Environmental > Terrestrial > Soil > Wetlands | place: USA... | reverse complement strand
GCGACATTACAGACTACGACTTTCTGGTGTCGATGGTGAGGCAGTTCGAGCCGGAGGCAATCGTCCACTTCGCGGAACAGCGTTCAGCTCCCTACTCGATGATCGATCGCAAGCATGCGGTGTTTACGCAGGTCGGCAATGTGGAGGGCACTCTTAACGTGCTCTACGCGATGCGCGAGTTCGTGCCGGATTGCCACCTCGTCAAGCTCGGCACAATGGGCGAGTATGGTACACCCAACATCGACATCGAAGAAGGCTACATCGAGATCGAGCACAACGGCCGCAAGGACGTGCTGCCCTTTCCCAAGCAGCCCGGTTCGTTCTATCACTTGTCCAAAGTGCATGACAGTCACAACATCGCGTTCGCCTGCAAAATCTGGGCCATCCGCGCGACGGACCTGAATCAGGGCGTTGTGTATGGCACGATGACCGACGAAGTCGCGATGGACGAAGCACTGATCAATCGCTTCGACTACGACGAGGTCTTCGGAACGGTCCTCAATCGCTTTTGCGCTCAAGCAGCACTGGGTTATCCCCTGACGGTGTACGGGAAGGGCGGCCAGACTCGCGGCTTCCTCGACATCCGTGACACAGTACGCTGCATCGAGATCGCTTGCGTGAACCCAGCGAAACCGGGCGAGTTCCGCGTGTTCAACCAGTTCACTGAGCAATTCAACATTCTTGAGCTCGCGAAGATGGTGCAGGAAAGCGGCAAGGAACTCGGGCTTGAGGTTAAGATCGAGCACCTGCCCGATCCGCGCGTGGAAGCCGAAGCGCACTACTACAATGCCAAGCACTCGAAGCTCATCGAGCTTGGATTGCAGCCGCACCGCCTGTCAGAGTCTCTCCTGGACTCGCTGATCAACATTGCGATCCGCTACAAGGATCGTATCGACCCCGTGCAGTTTGTGCCCACCGTCAACTGGCGGAAGGCGCGGAATGAGAAGCGGCCGGAGAAGGCGCAACTTCAGCCGGAGTCGGCGAAGAGTTTGGCATAAGTCCGGGAACACGAGTTCCCGACCGTGTCCCGTCTGCATGCGTCTCAAGCGCGGGCATGAGCTCCCCGTCGCGAATGTAGTAGTCACGGTGGCGCCAGCGAATCGTGCTGCGGGTGAAACTCACCAGCCAGATGACAAAAGCCATTGCATCCCAGAACGGGATGAACGCAAGCGATCGCAGCGGAAGGGGCTGTTTCAAGCCCCACGACGCGATCTGCAGAGTCATGGCCGCGCGTAGCCCCAGGTAGGCCGCGAGGAATCCTCCCGCAACCAGCGGAGTTGGCGCTAGTACCATCGCAAGCAGCGTCCACGGCAAGCCGAACGTGAAGATCAGTCCCAGGTGTCCCCACGGGCGCATGTGTCTCATGACCACTATCCAGCGCAAGCGCTTCAGGAAAAGGTCGCTGAACGAGTCGAAGTCGGCGACCGTCTGAACCGTGTACGACAGAAGCTTCACTTCGTGACCCTGCTCGGCGATCAGACGCCCTACCAAAAGGTCGTCCGCGGGACGGTTTTCAATCTTTTCATAGCCGCCGATCTTAGCCAAATGAGCCTTGGTTGTCGCAATCGTCGGGCCGAGAGCAAACTTTACTCCATCGAGTTTCCACGCAACGACGATGCCCGGATAAAAGTCCGAGTACATCCCGATTGTCTGAAGCTTTTGGACAACCGTGGTGTCGTCAGTCGGAGCGTAGAAACACGTAACGGCGCCGACTGTTTCCTCCTCCAGCGGCGCAACTATCGTGCGAAGGTATCCAGGATCGGCGCGTACGTCGCTGTCACTGATGACCAGTACGTCATATTTGGCTTCGTTAGACAGTCGGGCAAGCTTGGCAACTTTGTCGTTGGTCGCCATTCGGCCGGTGCCGAACAAAATGCGAATCCGGGCATCGGGAAAATCCACTGCAACTTGCTGAATTACGGCAATCACCGGATCGGACCGGTCCCCAACGCAAAAGACGATTTCGTATTCCGGGTAGTCCTGCCGGCAAAAGCTGGCAAAGTTTTCGTATGCGTCCGGGTCTAAACCCTTGACGGGCTTCAAGATACTAATAGGAGGGGTAAATTCGGCCCCGGACTTACAAGAGGCTGCTCGGCCGGAGAAGAAACGCCATCCGCTGTATAGCGCGATGCCGTAATAAATAAAAGGGGTAGCTGCCACAAAAAGCACCACACCCTGGATTACGCTAGAAACCATTCTTCCTCTTAAACGGTACGATCAGTTTGATCGCTGATGTTGGCATTGACGCTCCAGTCGAGGTTCAGAAACGCGTCCGACCATCACGTACCGTCTGACTTGACTCACAGATCCGTGATATCTGTACTAATTCTACGGTCTAAACGTCATATTCCCAAGCCCGACATGAAGAAGCCCCATACTCTCGTAACTCTGGCCGTTGCAGCGCTGCTGGTGTTGGCGACTCCATTTGCCAGAGCGCAGCAAGCTATTGTAGTAGAACTGTTTACCTCGGAGGGCTGCTCCAGTTGTCCTTCGGCGGATGCACTGCTGAGCGAACTGAGTATGCAGCCCACAGCTGAAGGCGTCGAGTTGATCCTGCTTGGTGAGCACGTCGAATATTGGAACCGTCTCGGCTGGCAAGATCGCTTCTCCGCTCCGGCGTTTACACAGCGCCAATACGATTACGTTCACCAACTTCATCTCGCCACGGCATACACACCACAGGTAGTAGTTGACGGGCGGTTCCAGGCACTGGGAAGCAATGCCACTGCGTTGCGGCGCATGATCAGCGAGGCCGCGCGAATCACGAAACCGGCGCGGGTTTCGCTCGAACTGGCTGAACAGGGAAGGTTGCACATCTCGGTCAACGTTCCAACGGACAAGAAGCTCGAGGTCTGGATCGCCGTCACGGAAGACAATTTGACAACGAACGTAAGAGCGGGTGAAAACGATGGACGCCTGTTGAAACATGCGGCGGTAACACGTGAATTGCGGCAAGTCGGAACTACGTTCGACGGACTATTCGAGAAGACGGTGAAGTTACCTGAAAAGCCCGACTGGAAACGCGCCGATCTGCGAGCACTCGTATTGGTGCAGGAACCGAACGCAGGGCCAATCCTCGGCGCGGCAGCCATCTCACTGAGCCCTCGAACTCCAAAATTGGCAGGCCGCCAGTAAATTCTCAGCTCCGTCAGCACACCCTCGTCCGAGCATTCCCAAAATGTGGCGACTGGTCTCAATCGCAAGTGTTAGCCTAAGCAGTTGGGCTTGAGTGTAGATTTCGCGGAGCATATCTTGTTGCGGTATCGGAAGCTGCAGTTCCTCTCTATCTTCGTGCTAGGTGCGGTTTGCCTGGCCGACAACCTCACTTACATGCGGGTCGAGCGTCCAGTGATTGAAAGGCGCCTGCGGCCCGTGCCTGCAACCGACAAGGATCGTGTCGAAGCGTTGCGCGCCCAGTTTGCGGCTGCCGGATGTAACCCAAACTTGATCAAGATACAGGCAATCCCAAACGAAGAAGTGCCTAATGTCGTTTGCGTCGTGCCGGGGCCGGACCCCGGAGCGATTGTTGTCGGTACGCGTCTTGAGTCCAAGGCCAAGGGCAATGGTGCAGAAGCTGTAGATTGGGGTGGACCGGTGATGTTGCCGCTGCTGGCAGAATCCTTGAACTCGGCCATTCATCATCAAGCGTTTATCTTGGTTGCTTTTGCCGGCAAGGACCGCGGAACGGCCGGCGCAAGATACTTTCTGGAGCACTTGAGCGATGATGAGCGAGCGCAGATTCAGGCAATGATCGAAGTGGAAAAAGTAGGGCGCACGACGCCAGTTTATGGCTTGCCGGGGCCAGACGCCACGAAACTGGCTACAACCAGCGAGCGGACACGAGGCATGGTGCAGGGTGCTGCTCCCACCACGCTTGTGAAAGTATTGCCCTTGGCAGCCGCTAGCCTTAGGCTGCCCAATGCGCCCAGACAGGATAATGAAGTGGATACCGCCGCCGCGAAGATATTCGAGGACGGCGGTATACCGTCGATCGTGATCCACTCTCCTGGATATACGACGCTCAATCCGCCGGGATCGTTCGACCAAGTGCGAATGGCGCGGACGGACCTGGATCCGGAAATGTATGCCGAGACATACAACCTGACATGCGTGTACCTGCTCTACCTCGACAAGGTGTATTACCTGGCGCATGGGAAAGCGGCCGAAGACCGCCTCGCGAAAGAAAGCGCAAAGGCAAACAAAGTTCCGCCAGCGAGTGCCACGACCTTCTCGAATGAGATCGAGAGCTCTTCCAACCCAAAGATCACAGCCCCAGCCGGAGTGGCAACGCCAGCTTCTGCCTCACACTCCGCGCAGTCCCAACCAGTCGCCGAGGGCAATCCCTCGAATCCGATATTCCGCACTACAACGCGACTGGTGCAGGTGGATGTCGTGGCGACCGACAAGCAAGGCCGGCCGGTGCTGGGCCTGACGGAGTCGGACTTCACCATTCTGCAGGACGGAAAGGCCCAAAAAATTCACGTATTCGAACCGCATCGAGGCGACATCGCAAGTGGCGACTCGACCGCCGCACCGAACGAACCCAAGCTTCCGCCGAATACCTACTCGAACCACCCGAATGACGCAACGGCCGACAGTTGGACGATTGTGCTGTTCGACGTGTTGAACACGCCGCCAACCGATCAGGCATATGCTCGCAAGCAGTTGCTCGAGATGTTGACGACAATTCCCAGGGGCAACCCGGTGGCACTGTATCTGCTGACCAACCGGCTGGTGATGTTGCAGGGATTTACGGACGATCCCAAGAAGCTATTAGAGGCTGCAGAAGAGCTGAAGCCAGGCAGGTCGCACGTGCTCACCACCGAAGCGGAGCGGCAACGCTGGGAGGGGCAGATCACAAATGCCACAAGCGAGCTGACGGCCAACGCGCCTTCCGGAGCTACGAACAATAATGACCTCATCAACCAGCTCAATTCCGGCCGGCAACAGCAGTTGCACGATGTGGAGACTTTCCAAATCGCGGACCGCGCGAACTTTACGCTGGCGGCGCTTGAGGCACTGTCGCGCGCAGTATCGGGCTATCCCGGTCGCAAGAATTTGATTTGGCTTTCGGCGGGATTTCCGATCCAGATTCTGGCGGATCCAACCCAGCAGTCGCAACCCTGGCGCAACTCGAAGAACTTCCAGGATGCCATGGCAATGGCGGGCGGCCTGCTGGCGAAGTCGCGCATAGCTGTGTACCCAACGGACGTGCGGGGGTTGCAGGGGCGCGGAGTGGACGTCTCGGTCAGCTCCAGTGAAAGCGGCGAGTGGACCGAGGCGCAGAACTCGCAGAACTACGGAAACCTCATCGGACAGCAAACGGCGACTTTCGCTGACGAGCGGAAGACAATGATGGAAGTCGCGGAGCGGACCGGTGGAGAGGCCTTCCTTGGGACGAACGACCTAAAGCGTGCGATGCAACGCAGCCTCGAAGACGGCGCTATCTACTACACGCTGGCGTACACACCCGACAACGTCGATCCGGAATCGGCATTTCATCGCATTCAGGTGAAGGTGGACCAGCCGGATGTGAAGTTGGCGTACCGGCGCGGGTACTATTCGACTCCGCAGAAGCCCGTGGCTGACGAGGTCGGTGTTGCTGCGCTGAAAGGCGCACTGCAGCCGGGCATGCCGCCCTCGACAGCGGTATTCTTCACCGCAAAAGTTATACCTCCTGACGCGGAGAACAAGGACGCGCGCATCGCCTACGTGGTAAATCCGAATACGGTAACCTTCACGGACATCGCAAACAACAAGAAGCGCGTCGTGCTCGACTGCCTGGCAATCGCCTACGATACGGTGGGTAAGGAAGTCGCTCATGCTTCCGACACGCTGGATGGCACGATCAATGAATCTGCTTATGAGACCGTGCTGACACACGGCGTGCCGGCACAGCAGCAGATCTCGCTGCGACCCGGCTCGTACAATCTTCGGCTCGGCGTGATGGACCGTGTATCGCAGCAGATTGGCACGCTGGATGTGCCGCTAGTCGTGCCGGAGACCGCCCAGACCGCAAAGAAGTAGTTACTGGGCCGTGAAACTCTTGTAATACTCCTGCAGGACGAAGAATGCCTTCTTCTTCTGGCCGTCGTTCGAGATGAGCCCTTTGCGATTGTAGTAATCCTGAACGCCGGGCAAGGTGCGCCGCGGCGAGCGGAAATCCATCAAGATCCACGGACTGAGGCCGCGCAGGAACGAAATCTGTTTCAGCATGGCAATCTGCTGACGGTATATCGTTTCCTGATATTCCTCGGTCCAGCGTTCGGTGGGAGCACCGTGCAGGCCGGCTTTGGCGTCGCCGCCAAATTCGCTCATGATGAGCGGCTTGTTGTACTTCGACCGCCACTGCGTACGGCTCGCCCATTCGGGCGGACCTTCGTACCAGCCGATATATTCGTTGCATCCCAGAACATCGAGATATTCACCGAGCGGGTCGTCGAGAATCTTGGTGCGTGTGCCGTCATCGGAGTTGGTGACAGTGTTCACGAGCAGAGCGGCGGTCACAGGGCGAGTGGGGTCTTCGGCGTGCGCGGTATGGATGAGGTTCCGCAGGAACCAGAGTCGCGCGGGCGTGTTTGGTGTTTCATTAGCGACCGACCAAAGCACGATGGAGGCGCGGTTACGGTCGCGGTGGATCATCTCATAGAGCTGGTTCGTTGCGTTGGCCAGCGTCGCCGGGCTCTCCCAGTCGATCATCCAGTAAACCGGCACCTCGGACCAAACCAAAATGCCCATGCGGTCGGCTAGGCGCAGCATGCGCTCGTCATGGGGATAGTGCGCAAGGCGGACAAAGTTGGCGCCGAGTTCTTTCGCCCAGCCCAGAAGCGTTTCAGCGTCCTGCTCGCTCCAGGCGCGGCCGCTGCGATAGGGCGCTTCGGCGTGGATGGAAATCCCGCGCAGGAAGATCGACTTGCCATTAAGGAGAATGTTGTCGCCTTTCACCTCGATGGAACGGAATCCGATGTCGTCTTTGATGGTGTCGCCGGCTGCGGAGATTTCGACCGAGTAGAGCTTGGGTTTCTCGGGCGACCAGCGCTGAACAGTGGGCGCGGCGAAATAGACAGCGGCGCGGCCGTTAGCGTCGGTATCGATAGTGTTAGCGAGGCCGAGTTCAGGGATCTTCACGGTAACGGGCGTGCCGTTTCCCGCGCCTGAAACGTGCATCCAGCAGGAAATGCGAGTGCCTTCGCCGCGCTGCAACTGGATGGAATAATCGTCGATGAAAATTTCGGGAGTCTCGACGAGGTAGACGTCGCGCGTGATGCCGCCGTAATTCCACCAGTCGGTGTTCAGCGTAGGAACGCCTTCGCGCGTGCGCTGGTTGTTCACGTAGATGACGACGAAGTTGTTGCCGTCGCGCACCAGGCTGGTCACTTCGCAGTCGAACGGCGTAAATCCGCCTTCGTGATCGCAGGCCTTCTTGCCGTTTACCCAAGCGTGCGAAATGTAATTCGCCGCGCCGATGTGAAGAAACGTGCGCGTGTGCGGCTTGCGCTGATACTGGAAGTCTTTCTGGTACCAAACCGTGCCCTCGTAAAAGAAAAGCTGCGGGCTCTGCGAGTTCCAGTCGCCGGGGACCTTCAACGTAGGCGACTTGGCGAAGTCGTACTCCACCAGCTTGTTGTCCGACACGGGCTTCTCGTTCAGGAAGTAGCCGTCCGCGCGTTCTTTCATGCGGAAGTCGTAATACCCGTTGTTGTAGGGATCGACGATGTAGTGCCAGTCGCCATCGAGGTTGATCGCGGTGCGACGGTCGGCGCCGACAATCAGCGTAGTCGAGCCATCGGCGGCGAATGCGACGGACGCGAAGCACAGCGCGACCCATAGAACGATGAATGAGGCCATGATTCGATACATGTCGAGAATCTATCAGGAATGCACGTCGCGGACGTCTCGGTAGAGGCCAATGTCCGATAATGCGTGGTACCCCCTACCCCCCCCGTGCCCCGATTGAAAACAAATAGGTTAGCGCACGAGTGTGCGCAAGTTCTGATAAACAAAGGTACTTACTGGTAAAGTCGCACAAACAAACGAGTTAGAATGGAAAGATGTCAAAGAACGTGCGCAAGGAGCACGTGTGGCTCACTTGACGTATAACGCCGCAGGCTGGGAAGTACCAGAAAAATCGGGATGGCGGGAAAACTTTTGTAACCCAGTAGGTAGTTGCCTGTAGCCAGTCGCCAGTTGCCAGCAATGAGTTGCGGGCTTGGAGGTCCGCTGTAATCCCATTGATTATTGTAGAATACAACATATTATGAAAAGCCCGAAGACGGTGACCTTCCGCATGGAGACCGACAAGGTCGAGCAACTCGACGCCTATGCCGAGCAGGACCGCCGCGATCGCAGCTACCTCCTGAACGAGGCGGTGGACCGATACCTGGAAGTGCGTCAACTGCAAGTGGCTCGCATCGAGGAAGGCATTCGGCAGGCGGCTGCCGGAAACCTGCTGGAGCACTCCGACGTTGTCACTCGGCTGCGTAAGCGGCATTCGGACCGATGAAGCTGCGCTGGACTCCGCGGGCGGTCGCCGACCTGGAAGAGATCAGCGACTATCTTGTCGCAGCCAGTCCGCAAACGTGGGATCACCTTCTATCGCGCATAGAGCGACTCAGCGAAATGATTCTGGATTTTCCCCTGATGGGCAAAGCCGGACTGGTGCCCGGTACGCGCGAGTTCGTCGTGTCAGGAACTCCCTGGATTCTGGTGTTTCAGGTGAAAGAGGATGCGGTCGTCATCGTGTCGGTGCGCGACGGACGGATGCGGCTGCCGCCGGGGATTTGAGGTATAACGTGAGATCCGAAAAGAGACGTTCACCACAGAGATCACAGAGGACACAGAGGAACTAAAGTCGAACGTCACAACGGTGATATGTGGGCCACCGTCCAACGAATCGAGCCAAGGGGGCAAAGCTGCGGCGCAGACCCGAGTCTGCGTCGCCATTTAAGGCACCTGTACGTGCTATCCGTTCTTCATCAGCTTACTAAGGTAGTCATAACTCACGCGCAGGCTTTCGAAGGGCGGCAGGTCGCCGTTGTCGCGCTCCACGAAGAAGTGCTTCACACCGGTCTGCTGCGCGGTTTCGATCACCGCTTTCCAGTTAATCGTGCCGCTGCCGACTTCCGTGAAATGCTCGGCATCGGGAGCTAGCATCTGTGTGGTGGGGAATCCGGCCTTGCGGTCTTTGAGATGCACGAGTTGTATGCGGTTGCCGTACTTCTTCAGCATCGCCACCGGGTCGTTGCCTGACTGGGTGATCCAGTAGCAGTCCATTTCGAGGCAGACCAGCTTGGGGTCGGCCTCGGTGGTCAGAATGTCGAAGCCCGTCTGATTGCCGAACTTCTGGAACTCGTAGTTGTGGTTGTGGAAGCCGAACTGCATGCCCATGCTCTTGGCCTGCTCGCCCCACTTGTTGAACTGGGCGGCCGCCTTCTTGAAGCCGTCGGCCGAGGTCCACATGTCTTTGGGCAGCATGGGGCAAACCATGTACTGCACCCCCAGCTCTTTGGCGTAGTCGAATTTGGTGGCGAGGCCGTCGTAGTCGAAGTGCCCGCTGGGGACGGTGAGACCGTTGTCCACGATCATCTTGCGCAACTTGTCGGCCGGATGGGTGTAGACGTTCCAGTAGGTTTCAACCTCGTTGTAGCCGATCATCGCAATGTGCGCCAGCGTCGCCTGGAGATCGCTCTCTGCCTGCTGACGAACCGTGTAAAGCTGCACACCGACGGGAAACGGCTTAATGCCAGCGAAGGCGAAGCTCAGGTCAGACAGCGCAAGCGTGCCCAATCCAGCGGCAGTGAACTGCAGGAAGTCACGTCGGTTCATCATAGCGCTCCTCTCATCGTACGAAGCCGCTACCCGTATTAGTGCGGGTGCGGTCCGGTGTAGGCTGAGCAGCAGGGCGTCTGCACCGGGGTGAACTCCATTAGCTCCACGCGCGTTCCATCCGGATCGTAGAGATTAAGCTGCCATTTTCCGTCGCGGCCAAGCTGTTCTCTTTCCGTGTCGCTGGGCTTCCAGCCCCGGGAGCCAATCAATTGCGCAGCGGCGCTGATGGATGGCACGCCTAAGGCTATGTGATTCAGTACCCCGAGTGTGCGCGGGGAAGGTTGCTCGCCCGGCCTTACCAGCATGTACTCCAGCCACTGCGTGCCGTCAGGAACCTGCATGTCGACCCAATCGGTTTCATTGTCTTTCATGCCGCCGTGCCAGTACACACGAAAGCCTAGAAGGTCCCGATAGAGCCTGTCCTCAGCTGCACGGTCGTGCACCACGAACCCGGAGTGAATCATGACATTTGAGACAGGTTTACCGGCATGGCGAGTGGTGAGCTCGGGCCGCTCCTGCACAAACTCGATGAGATTGTCTTCGGGATCCTTCAGTGCGAACCAGACCATGCCTTTGCTGTCGGTATTCGCCTTCGTCGGCACTGGGTAGCCGTTGGCTGCGAGGTACTTGCGTATTCCCTCTGCATCGGGCGTCGCGAACGCCACGTGCGCGATCCGATCACGGCCGTGGCCAGGCGGCAGCGGCTCGAGCTCGACACTCTGCAGGCCCACCTGATAGTCGTTTGAGCCAGGTGGCTCGATCGCGAGTCCCAGCAGTCCGTCATAGAACTTCTTTGACGCCTCAAGATCGGAGCTGTAGAACGCGACGTGCGAGATGCCGGTAATCGCGGGACGTCGAGGCGGCCCCTGCGCCTGGCAGATTGCAGTAACGGTTAGCAGTGGGATCAGGAGGTCGCGGAATCGCATTGGTCGGGCCCAAACCCAGAATACTCAATCGCCACGAATTATAATTCACGGACCCAGTGACCGATGAGTAAAGATTGATGTGATTCCATGCAGAAAAACGAGGAGCAAATTGCCGCTCGCCATGGGGTGGGGCCACCACGCGCGGTAACTTGCTCCAGATCATTGCGCGGCTTCTTTCGCCTCGCAAGCACAGACTAGTTCCATGCTGCAGTCGGCGGCAATAGCGTAAAGATACTAAGGCAAGGGAATTCCGCCAAATCTGCACGGCAGGCGCGCGGAACAATGAACTCCAGGGAATGCAGGATCACGGTATGTTCACCAATCCGTTGCGGATGGCATACACCACCAGCTCAGCGGTTTTGTGGATGCCGAGCGCGTCCATGATGTTCGCGCGATGGACGGCGACGGTGTTGGCGCTGAGGTTGAGTTGGCTCGCAATCTCTTTGTTCGAAAGGCCTCCCACGATGAGCTGCAATACCTCGAGTTCGCGGACGGTAAGTCCAGTCTCCCTTTCGCCTTTCAGGTTCGAGCGGCGCGCGATCTGCGGATCCAGCACCTCTTCGCCGGCTGCGACCCGCCGAATGGCATCGACCAACTCCTGGTCGAGAGCATTCTTGAGCATATAGCCACGGGCGCCGGCTTCGAGCGACTGGCGAACCCAAGTGTCCTCCGAATGCATGCTGAGCATGAGAACGACGGCCTTGGGATTATGCTCAAGAATCTTGCGGGTGGCGCCGAGACCGTTGACCCCGGGCAGAGCGCAGTCCATCACGATCACGTCGGGCTGAAGCTGGCGAGCCAGGCGCACTGCCTCCTCTCCGTCGCTGGCTTCGCCCTTGACAACAAGATCCTGTTCATCTTCGACAATGCGACGAAAACCGCGACGTACCAAAGCGTGGTCGTCCACCAAGAGGACTGAAATTTTGTCTGCCATCTTCTCCTAAACACCTACTTCGGCAACTTCCTTCGGAACTGAAAGTCTGACCAGCGTGCCACCTCCTTGGGGATGCAAGAACTGCAGCGTTCCTCCCAACAATTCAGCGCGCTCGCGCATGGCGACGAGACCTATTCCCCGCCCTCCATTGGGCTGAAGCCCACTGCCGTGGTCCTCCACATCGAGGACCAGTAATTCATCGAGAAACTTCAGCCTCACCCAGAGTTCTTTCGTGCCGGAATGTCGGTTCGCATTATTGATCGCCTCCTGCAGGATGCGATACACATGGATACCGGCGCGGCTTTCCACCCTGAACGGCGTTCCCGTCTTGCTGTAGTTTATGACGATTCCGTTTTGGCGTTCCACCATGGGTAGATACCAGTCCACTGTACTCTCCAAGCCAGCTTCTTCGAGGGTCACAGGATGCAGCGCCTGCGACAGGCTGCGCACCTTATCCAGCGCGGATTGTGCGATCTCGGAAACTTCCACCAGGTCCGCGCGCAGCGGCGCCCCTTCCGGGGCTTGTCGCCCCGCGCGGCGCAGCATTGAACCGATGGCGGTAAGGATCTGGCCAAACTCATCGTGCAATTCCCGAGAGATGTGCAGCAGCGTGGACTCCTGCGTTGCAATAAGCTTTTGCGCCAGGTCGCTGCGCTGCTCGGACAGGTCTGACAGGCGCTGGAACAGAAGGCGATTCGAACGAATCAGAAACAAGCTGGTGAGCACGATGGGCACGAGAACCGCCGCAAGAAACAACAGCACTTGCCGCTGCACTCGGACATAGATTTCCTGGATGCGCGCGCCCGCCTGCTGCTCCGCCTCATTGTTGGCGACGAGCTGGCGCGATACGGCGATGCTCAGCGCAGCCTCGTGTGCCTGCAGCGAGACGCGAATCTGCCGCCGCGCCTCGGCCTCATCGCCCCCAGACGCAAGTGCAAACATATGATTCGCCGCGCCCCAGAATTGCGACAGAGATTCCTCCATGTAGTGTCGTTGCTCGGCAGTGCGATATGCCACAGACAGCTCGGCTTCCTTCTGCATCGCGTCGCTGAGGTCCTGCCGGACCCGCTGGAACTGCGGTTGCCATGCGCTGAGAGGATACGGCTCGGTCCCGTCCAGCATGTCACGCATGGCCATCGCCAGTGTGTTCAGGTCGTTCTGAATTCGTAGCAACTGCAGGGAGTCTTTTCGGTTCCGATCAATGATATTGCTTTGAAGGTCGCGCAGTCCTTTGATCTGCCAGGTGATGTATCCGGTGTAGGCAACCACTGCCGCCAGCGTCACCACGAGGCCAAACAACAATCCAGGAGTCGGAGTTCGCCCTGATTTCTCGGGACTTGCCACGGTTCAGGATATATCGCACGTTGCACCGCAGCTACAGAAATCGGACCTGCAGCGGCGAATTCTCTACTTAAGCAGTCCGAGTGCGCGAAGCACAGCGTCATCTTCGGTCGTCGCGCCATCCTTCTTGTACACGACGCCGAAGCCGCCCTGGTAGTCCCACATCGTCCAACCGATGCCTTCCTGCTCGAGCGCGGTGCGTACGGCGGTCAACCAGCGCATGCGGTCGTCGGGATTCGAGAAATTGCGATAGACGCCGAATTCGTTTACCGTCAGCGGCACATGGTGCGACGTCCCCCACTCGGCCATGAACCGAAGTTCGCCAGCGATGTGCGCGGCGTCCCAATGATCCAAGCTGTACTCCGTAAGCTTCCAGCGGGCCCAGTCATCAGACTGCTTGGCGACGGCAGCCGCCACCGCATCAGACGTCCCGGGAAAAGGCACCTGGTGCAACGTAATCCAGAAGGCGTCTCCCCACGATGCCCCCTGGTGAGTGAAGATATGCGGTGAGTAGAAATGAAAATTGACGATGTAATCGTTGTCAGCGACTTCCGGCATGCGCGCCAGATCGTCGGGATTGGAATACTCCCCGCACGTCACAATGATGGTGTGCTGCGGCGCCGATCGGCGAATTACCTCCACCACACTCTGCTGGATACCGGCCCATCGATACACACCTACTTCAGGCTCGTTGAGGACCTCAAAGAACATTAGCTCTGGATTCTGCTGCCCATAGTAAGAAGCAATGCGTTCCCAAAGCTGAGCGAACTTCTGTACTGCGGCGTCGCTGGTCGCCAGCTGCCCCTTATAGTCGTCCGAAGGATGAATGTCGAGAATGACCGCCAGATCGAGCGACAACGCCTTCGCGATAACGCCGTCGAGCACTTGCACGGTTTCGCACTGGCCCCACGGTCCGGAGCACTGAAAAATAGCCGGGTCGATACTGAGGCGCACGTGATCGAATCCCATGGACTTAATCCGAGCAATGTCGTCCAGTGTTGTAACAGAGCGCAGCCGCTGGGGGCTGTAATCTCGCGATTGCGCGAACCATTCGCCGGTGTTGATGCCGTGCCGCAAGTGCTGCACCCGCTTCCATGCGGGTGAATCGGATTCGGCAAATACGCTCACGGAGACGAGCAACACGTATAAAACAGGCAGCAGGCGCTGCAGCATCGGCTTGGCCTCCTCTCTCAATCGGAAGAAAACTTTCGTTGGAATGGTATCAGGCCGTGACGAATCGAACGGCAACAGCAGCATCGTTCGATACACTGGTGTCCTGCGTTTTTATGATGAGGCGAACGAATCATGATTGAAGTTGGATTAATCGGCTTCGGTCTGGCCGGCCGCGTTTTTCATGCCCCTATGATTTCTGCAGTCGAAGGCATGCGGTTGGCAGCGATTTTGCAACGCCAGGGCGACGAGGCGGTGGAAGCCTATCCCGCATCGCGCGTCGTTCGCAGCCTCACCGAGCTGCTCGCAATGGACAGCATTCGACTCGTGGTAATCGCTACGCCGAACTCTTCGCATTTCGAACTGGCGAGAGCGTGCCTGCTGGCTGGCCGCGACGTCGTGATCGACAAGCCCTTCGCCACCACCTACGCCGAAGCGGCGGAATTGGCATCACTGGCAGCATCACATAAGCGCCTGCTCAGCGTCTATCAGAACAGGCGCTGGGACGGAGACTTTCAGACCTTGCGTGGTCTGCTCGCCGAAGGCGCGTTCGGCCGTGTTGTTACGTTCGAGTCGCACTTCGACCGTTTTCGCCCGCACCTGAAGCAGAACGCCTGGCGCGAGCGAAACGAGGCAGGCAGCGGATTGCTCTTTGATCTCGGGCCGCACCTCATCGACCAGACCCTGGTACTTTTCGGTGAACCTGCGGCAATCTGTGCCGACATTCGCATCGAGCGCGATGGCTCGGTTGTGAATGACGCCTTCGACGTGGTGCTTCGCTATCCGAGTATGCGAGCATTGCTCCGCGCAGGCGTACTCATCACGACGCCAACTCCACGCTACGCCATTCATGGCACCGAAGGCGGATACCTGAAGTACGGCCTCGATCCCCAGGAAGACGCCCTGAAGCGCGGAGAGCGGCCTTCCGCGCCCGGCTGGGGCCAGGAATCTTCTGAGCATTGGGGAACTCTCTGGCGGGTGCAGGGCGATGGACTGAGCGACGAGAAATGGCCAACTCTGCCCGGCGACTATCGCCGATACTATGCGAACGTCCGCGATGCAATGTTGGGCGCCGCGCCGCTTGATGTGACTCCGGAGCAGGCGCTTCGGGTCATGCGAGTGCTGGAACTGGCACGCGAGAGCAGCCAGCGGCGACACACGCTGCCCTGGAATGCCTGACGTCTACTTCGGCTGTGGATTGTTCTTGTCGCGCGCCTGGTCTTTTAGATTGCGGTAGATGGCAAGTTCGCGATCGGCATCGGCGGTGCGTCCGGCTTTGCGGTAGGCCGCCTGCAACTGATAGTGGACATAGTCGTGATTCGGGTCGTACTTGGCTGCGGCCTCCAGGTGTTCAATCGCCTGCTGATATTGCCCGGCGTCGAGTAGCGCCTTACCAAGCTGATATTGCGCCTGCGCGTGGTCAGGTTGCGCAGCCGTTATCTTCTGCAGCAGCGCCACGGCCTCGTCTTTGCGCGACGTCTGCAGCAAGGCATATGCATAGTGGTACTCGACGTTGGTGTCGTTCGGGGTGAGCTTCATCTCTTCCTGAAACATGGCAATCGCTTCGTCGGGACGTCCCAGCTTGATGAGCATGTCGCCGGCGTAATAGTGCGCTCGTGGCAGCGACGGATTTTGCTCAATCACCTTCTGATAGTTCTTCAAAGCATCATCGTAGTTCAACATTACGTTGTACAAATCGGCCGCCGCCATTCGCAGATCAGGTGGCAGGGGCTGCGCTACCATCCTGTTCAGTACCTCGGTCGCGCGGTTGGGATCGTTAGCGTGAGCCAGGGCGAAGGCATAGGCGTATGTCATTCGCGGGTCGCGGTAGACCACATCACCGAGACCGTCGAAGGCCTTAGCCGCTTCGCCGAATTGCTGCGACGAAAACAGAGACATGGCCAACATCCCACGCGCGGCCTGGTCCTGTGGAGCTTGTTGTAGAGCCACTTGCAGCGCACGTGCCGCCTCGCGGTCGTCGCCGAGGCGAAATGCCGCCAGCCCAAGGTTGCGCATGAGGTCGGGAGTCGAAGGGTCCCACTTCTCCCCATCTCGGAAGCGAACCAGGGCGTTGGCGTAGTTGCGCTGCCGTGCTTCGGAAGTCCCCCAATCGTTAAACGCCGCCCCTAGAACTGTCTTGAGCTGTTTCTCGCGGGTCTCGATAGCGTTGAGCTGCTCCGGCGTCAGGTGCGGTTTTTCCGGAGACTGCGAGTCCAGTCCTTCGGAACCTGTTTTCCCTTGGGGCATGCCGGCCGCCTTCAGTGAAGCGTCGGAAATGACGGCCGGCGGCGAGCCCATCCCGCCTTCATTGCCCTCCGCCATCTCCGCCGCGATCGCCGACGAACTGACGGCCAGCGATTTGTCGCTAAGCTCGCGGGCCTTTTTCATGTAGGCGTCCGCCGCTGTTTTATCACCTTGAGTCGCCAGGATTCGGCCTAGGGATATGTAGGCGCGCCGAATCTGGTAGTTGGCGCGCGCCTGGTCGTCGCCGGTCAGCTCAACAGCCTTCAGCAGTGCCGTCTTCGCGTTGGCGTTGTCACGCACTTTGAAATAGTTCAGCCCGAGGTAGAGCCACGGATCGGGATTCGCTGGATCAGCCTCGATCGCCAGCTTCAAGTGTGGATTGGCCTCCTCCAGTTGTCCCTGCTGTGCCAGCAGAACACCCATATAGAAGTGTCCAAAGTACCCTTTCGGGTAGGCCTTAACTTCCTCGCTGAATTCCTTCAGGATCTCCTCGTCCGGCGCCCAATAGTTCTTCTCCAGCAGCGTGGCTCCGAAGAAGGCGTGGATGTGGGGCAGCGTCGGATCCATCTTCACCGCCACCTGGAACTCCCGCACAGCGTCGTCGAGGTTCTTG
>Ga0335071_10003306_pt1 | contig 17057 bp, 11 predicted proteins | sample Lox_Sample_15_FD_206724 | JGI IMG/M metagenome (GOLD analysis project Ga0335071, IMG submission 206724) | Soil microbial communities from Loxahatchee National Wildlife Refuge, Florida, United States - Lox_Sample_1.5 | ecosystem: Environmental > Terrestrial > Soil > Wetlands | place: USA... | reverse complement strand
AGGAGTTTGTGTTGGGCAAACTGACGCACAGACCGAAACAAACTCACTAGGGTCCGAGGGCGGAAGTTCAATATTCACTCCGTGCGCTCTTCGTCGTAACGCTGGACACGCAACCCTCCGACCGTGAGGGTCGGCTCGTCACGGTGTTGATCGGCGCGATATTCATGCTCTCCGTGCTGCCGCTGCGCCGCGGTAAGGTCAGCGAGATCATCGCGCTGTAGAAACGCGTGGTAGGCAATCGCCAATCCTGCATCCCGCTCTGAATCAGCCGTGCGGCTGCTCGAGGGACACCGAATCCGTCCCGGTGCCGGTCGCTTTCGCTTCCTCGGCTGTGGTTGCCAAGGTGAAATGGAACGTCGCCCCCCGTCCGTCGTTCGCCGTTGCCCACAAGCGGCCGCCATGCGACTCGATGATGGAACGGCTGATCGCCAAGCCCATGCCCGAGCCCTGCGGCTTGGTCGTGAAGAAGGCATTGAAGATCTGATCCGCCTTTTCGGCCGGCAGTCCTACGCCGGTGTCGCTCACTGAGATCAGCACTCGGCTCTCCTGGTCGAGTTGCGACTTAACCGTCAGCACTCCGCCTGTCTCCTTCATCGCCTCGACGGCGTTGAGCATGAGGTTCATCAGCACCTGTTGCAGTTGCACACGGTCTGCAGTGATTGGTGGAAGGTCGTCAGCAAGATCCGTGCGTATTGAAATCCCATAACGTGTGGCCTCGACCCGCAGCAGCACGACCATGTCGCTGGCAATCTCGTTTACGTTGACCAACTCGCGTTTGGGAGGAGCTTTCTTATACAACGAGCGCAAGCGGTCGATGATGTCGGTTGCACGGCTCCCGTCTTGAATAATCCTCTCCGTGGCCTCACGCACCTCCTCCAGATCTGGCAACTCGCGCCTAAGCCAGCGCAGGCAGACGCTCGCATTCAAGATCGTCGCGGCGATGGGTTGCTTCAGCTCGTGAGCGATCGAGGACGCCAATTCGCCCATCATGCTCACACGATTGATGTGAGCAATCTCTGACTGCAGCTGTTCGGCGCGCTTTCGGTCTTCAATATCGGTCGAGGTGCCGTACCACTTGACGACTTTGTCTCGCGCATCCCGCAGCGGCACGGCTCGTACCAGGAACCAGCGATACGCGCCGTCAGCACGGCGAAAGCGCACCTCATTTTCAAACGTCTCTCCTGCCGCCACCGAGGCGCGCCACTTCGGCACATGCCGGTTTAAGTCTTCGGGGTGAACCGCGGATTCCCAACCTGAGCCCACTGTGTTCTCGCTGGATAAGCCCGTGTACTCCCCCCAATGGCGATTCGCGAAATCTATCGACCCGTCGGGCAGAGCCGTCCAGGCAAATGTCGGGATGGTTTCAACCACCTCTCGCAGCTTCTTTTCCTGCTGCCGCAGTTGCCGAATGCGCAACAGATAAGCCGCCCAAAGCAGCGCGAGCAAAGCGGCCATGCATAATACGCGGAACCAGTTCTCCTGGTAGTAAGCCCGCGCAATCGCGAAATCCAGAGTCGCGCCTTCCTCGTTCCATACTCCACTGTTGTTGCTGGCAATGACCCGGAAGCGGTAGTTACCCGGGGCAAGATTTGAATACTGCACCTGGCGGACGTTCACCACCTCGCGCCAGTCCTTGTCTTGCCCTTCGAGTTTGAAGCGGAAGCGCACCCTCTCTGGCGCGACCAGGCTCAGCGCTGTGTAGTGAATGGAAAGGTCGCGAATTCGCGGAGGTAGCCGTAGACCCGCGGTAGGAGCATATGTTTTTCCATTCGCGGTGATCTGTTCCACGTGAACAGGTGGAAGAATCTTGTTCAGGCGAAGGTTTTGCGGATCAATGACGCTGACGCCATCCGAATGCGCGAACCACAATTTCCCGTCGGGAGCCTTTTTCACGACCGGACTGTAGACAGTGAACAAGGCATGCGCTGTGAACCCGTCGCTGCCGTCAAACATGACGGCATGGATCATATGTCTTGCGTCTGATACCCACGCCTGTAGATCGCTGCGGTCAACGCGCAGCAGGCCGCAGGCTGTGGACAACCACAATGAAGAAGCATCATCCTCGGTGACCCAGTGGACCGCGTTGCAAGGCAGACCGTTTTGGGTCGTGAGGGTTGAGACCCGCCCGTCCTTTATGCGGCTGAGGCCTCCGTCCGTTGCGGCCCAAAGTGTACCCTCGCGATCCACATGAAGATTCCAAATCAGGTCAGCCCCCAACCCATCCTTGCTGCCGAGCCATGTGCTGACTTGACCGTCCTTGAAATGGGCGATCCCTTGATTGACAGATCCAAGCCACAGTCCACCTTTGACTGGATCGGGTATGGTTGCAGATAGACGTGGCTCAATCCCCAGCTTGGACCATGGCCACGGCACCGTTTCGACTACCCTCCTGTCGACCGCATGAAACAGACCCTGAGCGGGGTAGATGATCCAGACACCCTCATTCCTGTCGCCGATGATGGCGCTTGCAGATCCGGCAGGCACACCTTTCACGCGAGTAAACCTGCCATTCTCGAACCACGCCACGCCCTTGCTAGTCGTGACCCAAACGCGCCCGCGTTGATCTTCAAAGAGCGAGCCTATGAAGTCGTGGGGTAATCCAGGATCGGTTATTTCGCGGACAGAGCCGTTTACGGCACCGGGTCCATCGCCGAGTTGCTTTCGTGACACAGCGGAGTGATACTTGGTGAGCTGCCCCTGGCTCCACCTGCTAAGCCCATAGCCGGAACCGATCCAGAGGCTACCGTCGTGGGCCGAAAGGACAGACCAAACTGGGCTTTGCAGGCCCTGATGAGCGGAGAGCGTAGCCACGACGGGTTCGCGAAAGCGGTCAAGACCATTTGTTGTGCCTACCCAGATAGAGCCTTCCCGGTCCTCAAAGAAAGCTGTGACGAGATTGCCTGAAAAACCTTCTCCCAGCGCAAACCGGGAGGTCTTCCCTTGGTAAACACGCAGGAGCCCTTGATCAAGCGTACCGATCCACAGGGCACCATTGCGATCACGCAACAGGTGAGCGCCTTGCAAGGGGCTGCGCACGCCCGGAACGGCGTATTCCGCGACTTTGCCTTCGGAGAGTTGCCGCAAAAGAGTGTTTTCGCCGCTGATCAAAACCAGCCCGGAACCGCGATCACCCTGAACGATAGCCTGCTGTGTACCCACTGGTTCTGGCGAGTAGCGCTCGGGAGAACCTGGCTTCCATTGCCACAGTCCCACCTCGGTTCCGGCCCAGAGACGGTGGTCGCTATCTTCATACAAAGAAGTCACGCCTAGTCCCCGGTTGCCGTAAAGGTAATAAAGGCCCGTGCCCAAGCTAACTTTGATGTCGTGGCACTCAGTTTTTACACCTCGGATAGAGCAGATTTCCCGAGCGCCTCCAGCCCATACTGTTCTTTCGTGGTCCTCCAGGAGAGCAGGCACTCCTCCGCTTATCTCGGGGTGTAGGATCAGCTTGTCCCCGTTCCAACTTGCCAGGCCGTTCAGGGTACCGATCCACAGAGTCCCATCCCGTGCGGCTAACAGCGCCAGAATGTTGCTGCTCGGGAGATGCTGGCCCGGCGGTGGACTCCATGGAACGAATCGCACTCCGTCGAAGCGAACCAGGCCGAATTCCGTGCCAAGCCAAAGATAGCCGTCGGGCGTCTGGGCAATTGACCGAGTGCTGCCCTTCAAGCCATCGCGCCCCGTCCATGAGGTATGCGTGTATTGGGTGAGTTGGAGAGAAGGATCGAGCGCGGGAGCGCGAGGGCAGAGCACCACCAACAGGCATACTGCGCCGAACACAAGGCGCGCAATCCTGACTTTGGGCAGCGTGTGCGCTCTCGCTGTCATGGGCAAGTATTCTACCTCTGAGCGCTCCCTTTTCAGCTACTCAGCCATTCCGAAAAAGTACAGCAGGATCTAAGGAAATAGGGATAGACTAGCGCACCGCTGGCGAGGAGTTGGCTGCGCCGTACGCCCTTCTCGCGCCGGAGGTCCTCATGGCGACCAGCCCTTAACACGTAGAAAAGTGGTCGGAGAACTTCGCTGGTACGGGACTGTTGGCACGTTAACAACCGTTGAATGGGATCAGATTGGGGCACAGACGGAGGTAGCCATGAAACGCACGCCGTCAACAAAAGTGAGACTCTCTTTCTGGGCTGAAGATTTGTTGCGGTTGACGCTTCTGTTCACAGCGGTTCCATGCTTTTGCTCAATCGGATGGGCTCAAACCTCCGCGACAGGCCTTCTTAGAGGAGTGGTTACCGATACTTCAAGCAGGGTGGTCTCAAGTGCTGATGTTCGTGTAACGAGTGAGAGAACTCACGAGGTACGGAGCGTAAAGACCGGCGCGGACGGCGCCTACACTGTGCCGCTACTTCCGCCCGGGACCTATCGGGTTGATATCGATGCGAAGGGTTTCGTTCACGCCGTCGTATCGTCGGTGGTGATCGCGGTAACCGAGACGAACGTCGCGAATGTCACACTCAAGGTAGGCAGTGCGTCGATAAAAGTCGAAGTGAAGGGAACACTTCCGGTCGTCGAGGCCAGCACGAATGCGCTCGGCGATGTCATCACGACCCAACAGGTCGAGGCTCTTCCCCTGGTAAATCGGAATTACACCCAGATCATGACCCTTTCAGCTGGGGTTGTCGCCAGCGTGACAGATGCGACGGAACTAGGGCGCGGAAGCGGAGGACAGATTCCTACGACGGATGGTCAAGGGCAAAACGTGAATGGTGCCCGGGCGAGCGACATCAATTTTCGAATGGATGGGGTTGACGTGAATGATTACGATGGCGCGGGCTTCGGTGTGCCAATCCCCAATCCCGACACAATCCTGGAGTTCAAAGTCCAAACGGGAATGTACGATGCGCAATACGGTCGGGATGCCGGCGCGAATGTCAATCTGGTCACAAAAACAGGTTCAAACGATTTTCATGGCAATTTGTTTGAATTTTGGCGGAACGATGTACTCAATGCCAATGACTATTTTCTCAAGCAGAACGGAGCACCACGCCCGGAACTGAAGCAGAACCAATTTGGAGGCACGCTGGGTGGACCGATCATCAGGAACAAACTGCTTTTCTTCGGATCGTATCAGGGCACACGGCAGATCAATGGCGTATCGGGCCGCCAAACATTCGTTTCTCCACTCACGACAAACGATCGTTCCGCCGCTTCAATCGGAGCACTTTTTGCAGGGCAGAAGGGACTCCAATATATTTTTGGTCCTCCTGGATTCGGACCATCTATTGCTGCTGATGGATCAAACATTAACCCCGTAGCACTCAAACTGCTTCAGCTTAAGTTACCCAACGGACAATATCTGTTCCCCACTGCAAACCCGGCAACCGGCACGGTCTCGCTGAGTGCGCCTGCCAAGTTCAACGAGGATCAGTACATGGGAAATTTCGATTTCCTGCAGTCACCGAAAAACTCGATCCAGGGCAGATTTTTTACTGCGCTCAGCAACACGACGAATCCCTTCTCTGGTGGCAGCAATCTGCCGGGCGCCACCTCGAAAAATAACCTGAACTATGTAACGGCCTCGCTGACCGACGCATACGTCTTCAAGCCGGATTTCTATAATCAAATTCGGTTGGGCTACGAGCGAATCTCTTCCGTCACCACGCCGCATTCGCCATTCACTTTCTCCGAGATCGGCGTGAACACTTCCGCCCAGAATGACAACAAGCCATCGGTGACCATCGCAGGCTCTGACAATTTCAATCCCGGTTTCTACTTTCCTTTCGCACAAAACCTCTTCAACTTGGAAGACAACATTGCCTGGGTACGTGGTCGGCATAATCTTCGGTTCGGCGGCGGAATCGTTAGAGCATATTTGAATAACAGCGGGGAAGAATATTACGGTCAAGTGAACTTCCCTAGTTGGCCTGACTTCCTCCTGGGAATGAACGGTGCACAAAACGGAACCGCCGGAGTACCAGGCAATCCCCAAAATGGTTTCAGCAATGTGTTGTACTCTTTCGATTTGCTCGGCGTTCTGGCGAGTCACCCACGTACTTGGGAGATCTCGGGTTATGGTCAGGATGACTGGCGAGTCAACTCCAGGCTGACGCTGAACCTCGGCCTGCGCTGGGAATGGTTGCCGCCGTTCACCGATACCGCTGGCAGAGCGACAAACATAAACCCGGCCTTATTGAACCCCAATCCTCCGCCTACGGGCAGTCTTGAAGGATACGTTGTGCCGGCGAATTGGACCTATCCGGTGCCAGCGGGCGTTGTGAAGACCGGCATCAATGGTTTTGTACCTGGGAGCGGCAATCATACTTGGGGTCCGAGAGTTGGGTTTTCGTACAGTTTGCCGCGCACTAGTGACCGCGTCGTGGTGCGCGGCGGATATGGAATCTATTATTCGGCTGTAACCGGCAACAGCCAGTTCCAGTCGATACCTAACTTGCCTTGGGCGCAGATCGGTGTCTTTTCTCCGCCCCTCAATGGCAGCGCCTCCTGGGCGCATCCGTTTCAGGAACCGATTCCACCACTGAGCCAGTTTCCGTTCTTCGCCCCCTATACGCCCAATACCGACCTGAGTCCGACCGCCACTCAGCAGAACATCCGTCCTGGCATAACGCAGGAGTATGCATTCAATGTACAAACCGCAATCACTCCAACCATGGCGTTACAAATTGGCTACGTCGGATCGAATGCCAACCATCTGATCTATTCGCGCTCCATCAACCAGGCGGGTTTGGCCACTCCGCAGAATCCAATCCGTGGTGAAACTACCAGTACTTTGTCAAATCTCACTCTCAGGGTTCCGTACCAGGGGTTTGACCCCGCAGGATTTTTGGGACAAGGCTCAGAAGGACGGTCCAATTTCAACGCCTTGGAGGTCACGCTGAAAAAGCATCTCAGCCACGGATTGCAATTTCTGTCGGCGTACACGTGGTCGAAGACCATGTCCACAGGGGCTGCGAACGTCGTGGGGAGCAGCTTCGGCGAGGGGACGATCGGCAATCAAAACAATCTTTATGCGGGTTACGGAGAGGCCAATTTCAGTCGGCGAAACCGCTTCATTGCAAGTGCAATTTACGACTTGCCGAATTTTTACCACGGATCTGGCATTGTGGGAAGACTGTCGAGTGGCTGGGGTCTGGCAACAGTGGTCACTCTTCAGTCCGGAACGCCGCTCACATTTCTCAACACCAATTCAAACAATCTGTTTGGCACGTCAAACGACTTTGCTTACCTTGATCTCAGTGCCCCCGGATGCAACGGAAAGGTCAGCCTCGGCGGCTCTGTGAGCAGTCGCGTGAACGAATACTTCAACACGAATTGTTTCACCAGCCCTCCGGTGATCAGTTCAGATGGAGGAACAGGCTTCGGCAACACCAGACCCGGACTGCTTCGCGGACCTTCCCAGCACAATGTTGACCTTGCCTTAAGGAAGTCGACTCCATTGACCGAGAGAATAGGTCTTGAGTTCCGGGCCGAATTCTTTAATGCTTTCAACAGCACGCAATTCGCGAATCCGGATACCACATTTAGCGACGGAACCGCATTCGGCAAGATCACGAGTACCTCGGTAGCGCCTCGCGTTGGCCAACTCGCATTAAAACTTAGTTTTTGACCACCACCTTCTCGGGCTGTAGACAGTTGGGCACGTCGTTCACAACCTCGCGCCAGTGCTTGTCCGGCGCACGTTCTCGACGCTGCTTATCGGCAACGACGAGGACTGCCAGGGCGCAGAGGATCACTGCATCCACGCGATCGGCGTAAGCAGCTTTCGATGTTTGGTTGGCATACTCATTCGCCGAAATTTAAAGGTGGGCCTGTGACGTGCGCAACGAACATGCGCTCCGCAAGGAAGCGAGCGACCGCTGTCGAAGCCGCGCCGGACCCAGTCTGCATAGAGAAACCGTCCTTGAAATATCCGGGGTGCTCGATCACGTCGGCAGCCCGCTGCGCAATCAGCAACTCACGTGGATTTCCTGTGACGCGAGCGCCGATGAGGGATGGGGCACCTATCTCGTTCATCTGAACAATTAGGCCTCAGCTCTTCCATCTGGTGAGGAGCATCTTGCAAACGCAAAGTCGAAAACTCGAATTCGTTAGTCATAGCTGTCTCACGAATTTTAAGAAGCACGTTACGAGCAAAAGCGCATGAAGCGCCAACCAGATGTGAATTGACTAGGTGCAGGATTGTTGAGCAGGGGTGCGTCGATGATGTCCACTGTGTGACAGTGACGGTTCATTTCCCGACAGTCATTGTCTTATCATCGACGCCGGTAGCGACGACTTAGAAGATCGCACTGCTACTCTCGTGCGAGAGCTGTTGTATCCAAAGGGTTCTGCGCTTCCCTCGAAGTTCGCAGCGCTATGGAACGCCGCGTGCACCTTCTCAATTCGTGAGCCACCCAAGACCAAACGTTGGTATTGCGCAGCACAATAACGTTTACATCTTTCTTTGTGCCGGATGGAACTCCTGCATCGTGCGCTCGGCGGCTCACAGAGACCACGCAAAGTTCTTAATCAGTAATTCGCTGTCACGGCGGACCGTCTCACCGCCACGCCCAACCTGGAGTGTGCCCGAACGTTAACAACAGCTCTATTAGAGGAGTCATGTATGTCAAAAGTCATTACTGCGGAAAAAGCTGCAGCACTAATAAACGATGGCGCCACCTTGGGCGCAAGCGCAATCGTGCTTGCGGGCTGGCCAGAAGAGGTGGCCATCGCCATCGAAAAACGGTACCTCGAGACTCAACACCCGAAGGACATCACCTTTGCGCACGCGTCGGGCATTGGTGATTGGAAGACGAAAGGTGCAAATCATTTTGCTCATCCCGGCTTGGTGAAGCGCTGGATTGGGGCACACGCCGGACTCGCGCCGGATTTCGCAAAGATGGTCGTCGAAGGCGGTTGCGAAGGCTATTGCATGCCCCAGGGTGTCATGACGCAACTCTGGCGTGAAATTGCCGCGCATCGTCCGGGCCTGATTACAAAAATTGGTCTAGGCACATTTGTGGATCCGCGCCTCGAAGGCGGCAAGATGAACAAGGTCACTACCAAAGACATCGTGAAGGTCCTCAACATTGAAGGCGAGGAGTGGATGTTCTATCCGACCTTCAAAGTGGACGTCGCGATTATTCGCGGTACGACCGCAGATGAGGACGGCAACATTACGGCCGAGGATGAGGGCGTTCTGCTCGAGTGCCTGCCTCTGGCACAGGCGGCGAAGAACACGGGCGGCATCGTGATCGCGCAAGTAAAGAATCTTGCCAAGTCTGGAACGCTGCATCCGAAGACCGTCCAGGTGCCCGGCGTGCTGGTTGACTACGTCGTGGTGGCGAAGCTGGAGAATCACTGGCAGTCTGGCGCCACCGTGGTAAACCCGGCATTCTCGGGCAACATCAAGGTTCCGCTCGGCGCGATTCCTCCTCTTCCTCTCGATGAACGCCTCGTCATAGCGCGCCGCGCTGCGATGGAACTTACTCCCGGATCGGTTGTCAATCTTGGCATTGGTGTGCCTGACGGCGTCGCGATTGTTGCGGGCGAAGAGGGCGCTGCTGACCTGCTGATCCTGACCACTGAGGCTGGTGCAATCGGCGGCGTGCCTGCTGGCGGCGAGAATTTCGCAATGTCCTTCAATGCCCAGGCATTCGTCAAGCAACAGGCTCAGTTCGATTGGTATGACGGCGGCGGACTCGACCAGGCTTTCCTGGGTGCTGCCGAGGTGGACCAGCGTGGCAACGTCAACGTCAGCAAGTTCAAGGGGCGCTGCGTGGGCTGCGGCGGATTCATCAACATTACGCAGAACGCAAAGAAGGTTGTCTATTGCGGCAGCTTCACAGCTGGGGGATTGAAGGTCGGAGTCGGTGGCGGCAAGCTGACCATCAAGCAGGAAGGCAGGGGTAAGAAATATGTGAAGAAGGTGGAACAGGTGACCTTCAGTGGCGCCTACGCCACACAGACGAAACAGCCGGTGCTCTACGTCACGGAGCGGGCGGTTTTCGAGTTGCAGAACGGTGAAGTCACTCTGATTGAAGTCGCACCCGGAGTCGACTTGCAGAAAGACGTTCTGGCGCAGATGGATTTCACTCCTCGCATTTCTCCCAATCTCAAACCGATGCCTCCCGAAATCTTCCACGAGAAGTGGGGCGGCCTGCGCAAGATCATTGAAGCCAAGAGGGCCCAGCCAGCTGAAGCAGCAGTGTCTACAAACGAGCCGGTGTTGGTCTAGAGGAAAGGTCGATTGAACATGAGTATCTTGACAGCGGAACAAAAGCAAATTCAGCAGACGACGCGTGAGTTCGTCGCCAAGCACATCATTCCCTTCGCCGCCCAGTACGACAAGTCCGGCGAATTTCATCCTTACCTGCTGGACGCGGCACGCGAAAGCAAGATCTTCGCTATGGCCGTTCCAAAAGAGTACGGCGGACTCAATTACAGTGCGCTGACCCAGGCTGTAGTCCTAGAAGAATGGGGCTACGGCTGCGGCGGTATGGGCACAACCCTGGCAGCCAGCGTTCTCAGCATGGATTCCGTGCTGGTCGCCGGCAACGACGAGCAGAAGAAAAGATACTTCGCTCCCATGGTGCGCGGCGAGATCGGCTCGTTCGGCTTGACCGAACCGGGCGCGGGATCTGACGCAGGCAGCGCCAAAACCACGGCCGTGAAAACCGGCGACGAATACGTGATCAACGGCACCAAGTGCTGGATCACCAACGGCGGCTATTCCGAGGTATTCGTGATCTATGCCCTGACAGATCCCACGAAGGGCGTTAAGGGTCTGAGCGCGTTCATCGTCGAGAAAGGACGTCCCGGCTTCACGATCGGCACAGTCGATCACAAGCTGGGCATTCGCAGCTCGAACACGGTCGAACTACTCTTCAAGGACGTTCACATCCCAGCCTCCAACCTGCTGGGCAAAGAGGGCGAGGGCATGAAAACCGCCATGAAGACCCTCGACCTGGCCCGTCCGGCAATTGCTGCGCTCGCCCTTGGCATAGCGCAGCGCGCACTCGATGAATGCGTCAAGCACCTCCAGAAGCGCTTCCCCGATCCGAAGGTACAGCCCGGTCAGACGCTGCAGTTCAAGCTGGCCGACATGCGCATCGAGATCGAGGCGGCTCGCGAGATGCTGCACTACACCATGAGTCTGCGCGACGCCAGCGTTCCGTTCTCGGTCGAGTCGGCCATCGCTAAGACCTTCTGCGGTGATCTCGCAATGAAGGTGACGAGCGAGGCGGTGCAGCTGATGGGAAGCTATGGATATACCTCGGGAATTTCAAAGCTGATGCGTGACGCCAAGATCATGCAAATCTACGAAGGCACCAACCAAATCCAGCGACTGGTGATTTCGCGTGCAGTGCTGGCCTCCGCCCCGGCCGCAGCACAGAAAGCAGGCAAGTAATGAGCATTTATCTGACTGAAGAACAGGAACTGATCGGCAAAAACGCGCAAGGGTTCGCCAAGGAAAATCTGGACCCGATCGTGGTGGAACTCGACCACACCGGTAACTATCCGGCGGATGTGGTGAAAAAGATGGCGGAGCAGGACTTCATGGGCCTGTTCCTTCCCGCCGAGTTTGGTGGTGCCGAGGCCGGTTACGTCAGCTTCGTGGAAGTGATCGAGAATCTGTCTCGCAGTTGCCCGGCAGCAGCTTCGATCGTGGTGAACCATTCGCTCGCGGTGTATGCCATTCAGCGCTGGGGAACTGCGGCACAGAAGAAGGAATATCTGCCCTCGTTGGCCAGCGGGAAGACGCTGGGCGCGTTCGCCATTTTCGAGAATGGCCCGACTCCGGGTGTTGGACCGGACGCGCTGATGGCAGTGAAGAAGGCCGAAGGCTGGGTTCTGAACGGGACCAAGACCTATGTGCGCAACGCCGGCAAGGCGGATGTGTACGTGGTCCTGGCCTGCTCGGACCCGGCAGCCGGAGCCAAAGCTTTGACAGCGTTCATCGTCAGCAGTAAAGCGGCTGGCCTTACCGTGGGCGAACCAAAGGAAACCATGGGCCTGAAGGGCTGCCCTGTGGCCGATCTGAATTTCGAAAACGTAATGCTGGCCGAAACCGCAGTCTTGGGCGCGGTGACGGAAGGTCCAGAGCTTGTGGCTGAGACGCTCGCAGTCGCCGCGATTGCCGAAGCTGCGCAAACCGTAGGCATCGGACAGGCTGCGGTTGAGCATGCCGCGGCGTACTCGAAGAGCCGCGTACAGTTTGGTCGTCCCATCGCCACGCTGCAGGCGATTCAGACTCTACTGGCGGAGACGGCAACGGACTGCCACATGGCGCGCTTGGGCATACGCTACGCCGCCGAACTGCTCGATAACGGGGAACCGTTTCAGGTGGAAGCGGCGATGGTGAAGCAGTTTCTGGCGCGTCTCCACTCCAAGATGCTGCTCGACACGGTGCAGGTAGAGGGTGGATTCGGATACTCCGAGTTCATGCCGCTGCCGCGCCTGTTCCGCGACATCGCGGGAACCACTCTGCTGGACGCTCCGGCGGACTTCCCTGACAAGACAATTGCCGCTGCGCTGTTGGCGTAGCAACGGAGACTGGAATGCCGAAGCTTCTCGCTTGTTATAAATGGACCCTCAACGAGCAGGACATCAAGATCAACCCTGCCGACCTGAGCCTCGACTCGAGCCGGGCCAAAGGCAAGATCAGCGACTTCGATCGCAACGCGATTGAAGAAGCCAGCCTGATCGTCGAAAAGCAGGGGGGTACCGTGGACGCTCTGTCCTACGGTACTCCCGCAGTAAAACAATCGCTCAAGGACGCATTGTCGCGCGGCCCGAATAAGGTGTACTGGGTCGGCGACGCCTCGGCGGAAAACGCCGACGCGTTCGTGACCGCTAACGTTCTCGCAGCCGCCATCCGCAAGATCGGTTCTTATGACTTCATCTTCTGCGGCGAAGGCAGCACCGACATGTTTTATCAGCAGACGGGGCCTCGCCTCGCCCAACTGCTCGGACTTCCGTGTATCAGCTATGTTGAGAAGCTGGAGATCGAAGGCGATGTGCTCAAGGCGACCCGCAAACTGGGTGACTGCCTCGAGCAGGTGAACGTGAAGGCCCCCGCAGTTGTCAGTGTTCTGAGCGAAATCAACAAGCCTCGCATCCCCACCCTGAAGCAAGTGCTCGGTGCGGCCAAGAAGCCCAACGAGGAAATCAAAGTTTCCGACCTTGGATTGACGCCGGCACAGCTTTCGCCGAAGGCAGTTCGCAAGGGTGCCAGGGGATTCGTTATGAACCGCAAAAACGTTATCTACAAAGAGAGCGACGCAAGCGCAAATGTCGCTAAGCTCGCAGCCAGCCTCGCCGCTGAAGGCCTGCGCTAAAGGAGAAGACACAATGCCTGGAATTATCGTTTTCTCGGAAGACGGCGCACTGGCTCAGCAGTTGCTGACTCCGGCGCTTGAATTAAAGAAAACTCTCGCCCAGCCCGTGGCCGCCATAACAATAGATGAGAATACGGCGAAGACCCTCGCTACGCTCGGAGCCGATTCCGTTGTCCTGTTGAAGGCGGAGAAGGCAACGCCGGAAGCATTGGCCCCGGAGATCGCGGACTTCTGTGCCCGTGAGAGTGCCGCGGTGGTGCTCATCGGCGGTACGCAGCGCGGCAAGCACGTTGCCGCGCAGATTGCCGCCAAGCTGCAGGCTGGCCTTACGACGGACGCGAAAACACTGGCAGTCGCCGGTAACACGCTGCAGTGCACCCGCATCCTCTACGCCGGTCTCGCGATCTGCGAAGAGGAATTGCAACTGCCCGCGGTAGCCACCATCCCCGCACGCACGTTTCTCGCACCCGCAGCTAGCGGTTCCGCGGCCTCGATCGAGACCCTCGAGGTGAAACCCGACACCCGCATCACGGTGGACAGCTCAACCCCGATCGGAACCTCAGGCGTGGACATCACGGCTGCACACAAGCTGGTGAGCGTGGGTCGCGGATTCCGCAAGAAGGAAGACTTGAAACTTGCCGAAGAGCTTGCGGCAGCGCTGGATGCTGAAATCTCCTGCACGCGCGGCATCGCCGAGGACGAACACTGGTTGCCGCTGGAGCGCTACATCGGCATCAGCGGCCAGATCGTGAAGCCCGATCTCTACCTGGCAACGGGACTCTCCGGACAAGTGCAGCACATGGTCGGCTGCCGTGAGTCGAAAGTGATTGTCGCAATCAACAACGACGAGCGCGCGCCGATCTTCGAAGCCGCCGATTACGGCATCGTCGGCGACCTCTATCAGGTGCTTCCGTTGCTTACGGCAGCGCTCAAGAACTGAGGCACGCAATGGCGGACGATAGTTTTGACGCAATTGTGGTAGGCGCAGGCCCGGCGGGCTGCGCCTGCGCATATACCCTCGCGAAGGAAGGCAAGAGTGTTTTGCTGTTGGAGCGCGGGAACAGTGCAGGCGCAAAGAACGTAAGCGGCGGGCGTTTGTATACCTATGCGCTGGAAATGCTCGAGCCAGGTATGTATTTACGGGCTCCGCTACAACGCAAAATCGTGCGCGAGCAGATCATGATGCTCGGCGAAAAAAGCGCGATGACGATCGACTACTGCGACTTCGGATTCGGAGAAGGGGTGCCGCAATCGTATTCCGTCGTTCGCGCCTCGCTCGATGAGTGGTTTGCCTCTGAGTGCGAAGCCAAAGGGGCGATGCTAGCCAGCGGCCAGCTCGTCGATGGATTGGTGGAGGAAGGGGGCAAGATCGTTGGCATCAAGTGTGGCGAAGATGAAATGCGTGCCAACGTCGTAGTCGCTGCCGACGGCGTCAACTCGCTGCTGGGTCAAAAGGCGGGCCTGTTCTCGGATGCCAAAGGACACGCCGTCGGTGTCGGCGTGAAAGAAACGATCGAGTTGCCCGACGAGCTTATCAGCCGGCGCTTTGCCCTCAAGGACGACGAAGGCACCGCGCGCGTCGCTATCGGTTGCACCGAGGGCATCTCCGGCGGCGCATTCCTTTACACAAACAAAGGCAGCATCTCGCTCGGAATCGTCTTCAATCCAGAACAGGCGGGAAAGCAACAGCGCCACATCCAGGACATTTTCCAGGACTTCAAGATGCATCCTGCCATTCTCGCGCTAATCGAGGGCGGCACCAGCGTGGAGTTCGGCGGACACCTGGTTCCGGAGATGGGCTACCACGGCATACCGAAGAACCTTTATCGCGAAGGCATGCTGGTAGTGGGCGACGCCGCGCAGTTCGGTATCAACACCGGCATGATCATCCGCGGTATGGACCTCGCAATCGTCAGCGGACTGGCCGCAGCCAGAGCGATTCTGAAAGCGAAGGACACTGCGGAAACCGGACCGCTTTACATGAAGCAGCTCGAAGAACTTCGACTGCTCCCCAACATGAAGGCATACGAAAACTTCCACGGTATCTTCGAAATCTCGCGGATCTTCAAGGAGTATCCCGCCCTTGCGAACCAGATGATGCGATTCCTCTTCACCGTTAACGGACAAGTACCACCGCCGATGCTGAAGAAGATGCTGCAGATCGTGAAGAGCAACGTGACCTTTCGACAGATGGCCTCGGACGGCTGGAAAGCGTATTGGAGCATATGAGTATCAAGCTATTGAGTCCAGAAGAATTGCTTGCCTTAAATCGGTTCGATGTTGATGAGGGCAATCCGCACATCCTGGTAGACAAGACGATCTGCGCACACTGCACGGCACGCCCATGCCTTGCCGTGTGCCCCGCACGCTGCTATCGCCTCAAGAACGGCGAGGTGAGTTTCGAATACGCAGGATGCCTGGAATGTGGGACCTGTCGTGTGATGTGCACAGACGGGGGCGTTACCAGTTGGAATTATCCACGCGCCTCATTCGGGGTGACCTTCCGCTGCAGCTGACGGAGGGTCGAGTTTACCCGCAGTGAGCTTTAGCTCTGCCGGGTCCGCTTTACACGAATAGCGCTCAGCTTCGGCGGACGTAATCATAAGGAGCATCAAAATGGATACAACGACAGAGAAATACTATGTCGGCCTGACTCAGACCTATACGCAAGTAATTGACGACAAACTGGTGCGCGCCTTCGCCGATTTGAGTGGTGATCACAATCCCATTCACGTGAACGACGAGATTGCCAAGAAGAGCAAGTTCGGTCAGCGCATTGCGCACGGCGCCATCCTGTTCGCTATTGTCTCGAAAGTGCTGGGCATGGACATGCCGGGTGTTGGCACGGTGTACCTCAGCCAGCTCTGCAAATTCACGCTGCCGGTTTTCATCGGTGACACCGTGACGCTTGAAGCCAAGATCGTTGAGATCTTGCCGAAGAGTATTGCGCGCATTTCCACCATTATTACCAAGCAAACCGGCGAGGTTGTGATGGACGGCGAGGCGACGGTGAAGCTGCCGGGGTGGCTGTTCAAGTCCTAACTGTTTTTCATACTTGAAGTCGGGCTGCAGTCCTCGCCCGTTTGGCACGGCCGCCGCACCGGATGTGCACCATTTTCTTCTGTGGGCAGGTACCGGGGTGGTCGTGCCGGAATTTTTACACCAAACGGTAGTTCGCCGCGAACGCCCGTTTCGGCTTCGGGTGCGACGTTGGTCTTCTGCCCCTGCGGAGAGGCTTGACCGGCTTCTCAGTGCTCTCCACTGTCCCCTTTGTTCGTTTCGTGTAGTTGAGTGGCGCTCGCCATTCAGGAGAACCTCATATGGCGTTCATTGTCTGCATCGCTGCCCTCTGCTTCCTTATGTTTGTAGCCTACAGAGGATACAGCGTAATTCTATTCGCCCCCGTTGCAGCGTTGCTTGCTGTTCTGCTCACCCAGCCCAACGCAGTGTTGCCCGCTTATAGCAATCTGTTCATGGCGAAGATGGTCGTCTTCGTCCAGAACTATTTCCCCGTTTTCATGCTTGGCGCCATCTTCGGCAAAGTCATCGAACTTTCCGGATTCGCGAAGTCAATCGTCCACTCCGTTGTAAAACTCCTCGGCCCTTCGCGCGCCATGCTGTCCATCGTGATCGTCTGCGCTCTGCTCACTTACGGTGGCGTTTCATTATTCGTCGTTGTGTTTGCCGTCTACCCGTTTGCAGTCGAGCTCTTCCGTGCACTGGATATCCCGAAGCGACTCATTCCCGGAACCATCGCCATGGGTGCCTTCA
>Ga0335071_10003305_pt1 | contig 17059 bp, 13 predicted proteins | sample Lox_Sample_15_FD_206724 | JGI IMG/M metagenome (GOLD analysis project Ga0335071, IMG submission 206724) | Soil microbial communities from Loxahatchee National Wildlife Refuge, Florida, United States - Lox_Sample_1.5 | ecosystem: Environmental > Terrestrial > Soil > Wetlands | place: USA... | reverse complement strand
GGCGATCGTGTAGAGCGGCTGCCGCTGCACGTACGAATTCAGCCGGATCCGCTCACCGGGCAGCGCCTCGCACAACAGCGAGAACTGATCCCCGGTGGAGTTGACCACGTCGATCCCGATATCGCGGTAATGCTCGACGACCGCCTCCACCCGGCGCACGCACAGGTCTCTGGTCGGCGCCGCGACGATCAGCCGGTGCCAGCCGTAGACAAATGGCAGCCGTTCCTTGGTAATGCCGTGCTCGAGCATTCTGGCCGCGGCGATCTGCTCGGCCAGGGCGATGGGCGCCTCCGCGCCCGCCTCGCGGATATGGGTGTCCATGTCGCGCGCGTGCGCGAGCCGCCGGCTGACGTCCTTGCTCGCCTTGGCCGGCGGAATGAGCTTCATCCGCGAGCTGATCTCTAGCGGGAACGGCAGCGAATCGGCGAAATGCAGCCACGGCTCGCCGTCAGGAAAGGACATCACATCGGGAAAGCGGGCAAACGAGAGGAAAGCGGCGTACGACTCCCCCGACATGTGCTCCAGGCGCAGCAGGGTCCGGCCGTTGTGGATCTGTCCCTCGAAGAGGGTGTCGATCTCCCCCAGGCCCCAGCGCCGCCGCTTGGTCGCCGACGGCAGCGGCTCGCCCGCCGTCTGGATGAGCGTGTGCTGGATCAGCCAGGCGATTTCGCCGGAGGTCGCGTGCCGGGCGGACAGCGCGCTCGCGTTCAGCGCCCGGCCGAGCCGCTCGGCGTTGTCCGTCCACTTGGCGACCTCCGCCGAGCCGACCGCCTCGTCGCCCAGCCCGAGTTCCTTCTCGCCGCGGGCGTAGACGCCGCGGAACTGGGAGATCACGCCACCGGACAGCTGGGCGCGGACGCCGCGCTGGCCCAGCCGGACCCCGAGGTAGATCTCCTTGGCCCAGAAGTCCTTGGCCCAGACGTGCTGGTAGGTCTGCTCCAGGTACTCCCGCCAGCCCGGGCCGCCGTCCGAAGTGGCGTCCAGGCCGGTCGCCCAGGCGTGCGCCGGGTAGGACCGGTGCACGATGCGCAGGTGCACCTCGGCGTCCTGCATCCTGATCGCGGCCAATGCAACCGTGATGTTAGTGGCCAGCGCCTCCCGCTCCTCGGGGGTGGTGAACTCATACGACACCGAGGGGATCCGGTAGTACGCCCACGCGTGGTTGTCGGTGAGCAGGATCCGGTCGTCGAAGTACCTGATGGACAGGCGGGTGCGCCCGCGCGAAGCCCAGGAACCCTTAGCCCGAGTGCTCACCAGGATTCCTTCCCGGGAGGGGACCCAGTGACGGGCCAGGCACGACCGCGGCCAGGCCCGTGACGAGCACACCGGCCAGGGCCGTGTAGGCCAGCCTGGTCTGCGGCTGCAAGGTGGTCTGGTGGTGCGGGCCTGGACGCGGTGACAGAAGATCATCCCACGGCACCCGGACGATGGCCCGGCAGCGTCCCCTGGCCACGGATTCGGCCCGGAGCACATCCTCCTGGGTCCGCCTGCTCACCCCGTTGACGACCGTGATGGCACGGCTCGCCAGCTCGCCGTGGCCGTGCGCGGCAAGCCACTGCTGCGTGTTGGCCAGCGAGGTCGCCGCGTCCGGGCTGGCCGGTGCGACCAGCACCAGCTGGTCGGCGGCGGACAGCACCCGGGTCAGGCCGGAGGCCGCCGGGTCGATCATGGTCAGCGGGTACCGCTCGGCCAGCACTTCGGTGAGCCGCCGGAAGTCATCGCCGTCCAGGGTGTGCGCGGCCACGTTACCGTTGTGGCCCGGCTGGTCGGCGATCACGTCCAGCCGGGCGCCCGGGACGGGCTGGCTGGCGTCCCCAGGCTCGCCCGGCTGGCCCGGCTCGCCCGCGAGCAGCGCGGAGACCGAGGCGGCGGGAGAACGGCGGGCGGCCAGCGAGGTCGGGCCGGGGTTCAGATCCAGCGCCGCGACCGTGACCCCGCGCACCGTGGCGAGGATGTGGCTGGTCATCAGCGCGGTTACGGTCTGCCCGGCGCCCCTGGTGCAGCCGAGCACGACGATCCGGCGCGGGCCCGTCAGCGGCGTCCTGACCCGGGCGCGATCCAGCGCCTCCTGGTCTCGCTTGCCCGGCCCCTGGCCGCCGGCCACCACCTTGACCTGGCGTCGCCAGCTCAACTCGTCACGACAGCCCGGGCCGCTCAGCGCGCGCTCGATGGACGGCAGCGGCCGCTCCCGGTCCATGCCGACGATCCTGGCCGCGAACGGGACCACGGGCGCTTCGGGCTCTGGTTCCTCGATCTCGGGTTCAAGGGCCTCGGGTTCCCGCGCTTCGGGCACCTGGCCTTCGGGTGCGGGCACCTCGGTAACGGGCGGCGGGGATACCTCAGCCTGCGGATCCTCGACGTCCAGCGCGGCGGCCTCGGGCGCGGCAGACGCGGGCCCGGCAGGCAATGACACAGCTGGCAACGGCTCGGACGGCCCGAGCAAGTCCTCGGCCGGGGCCGATGGCGGATGTGCCTGGACACGGAGCATCCAGCGCGCCCGGGGCGCGGGTGTCGCCGCGGGCGTCTCCGACCAGACGGAAGCGGCCTGGCCGGACGTGGCCTGGACGGAAGTTTCCGCGGGCGGCTGGGGCGAGCCGGCGGACTGGTCGGGCTTGCGGGCCAGGCTCGGCATCAAGCCGGACAGGTGCCTGCGGGCTGAGGCGATCCCGGAACGGAGCGCAGCGGCAGGATCGGCGCCGGACGGATGTTCGCTGCCGGGCGCAGGCGCTGCGTCAGCGGCAGGCCCGGGCTCAGCGTCAGCCCCGGGGAACGGGACTATATCCGGGAACGGGCCTGCGTCCGGGAACGGGCCGACTTCCGGGAACGCGCCGGCTTCCGGGAACGGCGCCGACTCGGGGCGCGGGCGGACCAACGGGAGCAAGTTGACCTCGGGCGACGGCCAGGATGCCGGGCCGAAGGACGCCGGCGCGACGTCCGGCCCGGGGAATCCGTGATCGGAATCGTGCGCGACTTCGAGCGCCCTGGTCTCCGGCATCTCGGCCGGAGGCGGCGAGATGGCCCACGACGGGCGCCGGTCCGCTTCGGGCGCCTGGCCGACGTCCGGGACACTCTCGGTGCGCGGTTCCGGTCCGTGCGGCCACGGAGACCATGACGGCCGCGTCTCCCGGCCTGCCCTGGCGCGCTTGGGTGCCCGGCGCGCTAGCGCGCGTTCCTGCACCGGCACCTGTTCTGGTAGCTGCTCGGGCGACGGCGGGACAACCGGCTCGGCGACCGGCGACGTAGCCGGCGGCAAGGCCGGCGGCGGGGCCGTCTGGCGAACCGCCAGCGACCTCGTGACAGCCCGCCGGGCCTTGACCGAACGCATTCCGGGCTGCGCCACTTCCTCCGTTCCCGGCTCGGCGAGTTGCGGCGCGGACACGGCCGACCGGGCCTCGACGACGGCCTTCTTCGTCTTCTTCGGCCGGGCCTTAGGCGGATGCTGGTGCCACACCCGGGCGGTCACCAGGATCTCCTCTTTCTCGGCGAATGGTGCCATCCGGCACCAGGTCCGCGGCTCGGCGACATAGCGGAGCTGCGAGCTCACCAGCTCAGGCAGTCGCTTGCTTTCAATGACCGGCCTGGTCGTCAGCCAGGTGAGTACACCGGGAGGAAGTATGTAAAGCCATACAAGGTTGTGGTTGAACGGCAATCCGACAGCAATAAGGAAGAGCACATAAGGGACAGTGATCCCGACAAAAACTCCGATCCAGGTGATCGGCAAGGGTGCTGGCAACCGAAAGTCGTAAAGCTTGTAGAGCCTCTTTTCGATTCGCCAGATATTCGTATAAGTGGGGAGATCCACTAGTGGCGCGCTCCTTCTTCCTGATTCAGGATCAGTGGACTCCGAGCGCGTTCGCTATGCCGGTGGCAAGCGTGTGCACGATGCTAGGCGTGTAGAAGATGACCGCAATGGCTACGGCCAGCACGATGAACTGCACGAACCGGGTGATCTCGCGGGTGAACAGGAAGAAGATCGCTACGATCCCGACGATACCGAGGAACAATGGCCCGAACAGACCTTGCAGGTAGGTGACGAGACCCTGCGTACTCAAGGCCACTGGAGCCATTGCGGCGGAGAGAGTATACATAACATGTCCCTTCCGGGATCAAATGAACTTCCAGATATTGCCGTGCCAGGCCACTCGGGCAGGTACAAGTGATGCGTATGTGCGAGCGCGGAGGACCGTAGACACCGCGGGCGAGACCGGCCGACCAGGCGGCACGAGGCAGGTTTGAGGGAGACCGAACCGGGCAACACAGCCCCGACGACGGTCAGCCCAGGGGAGAGGGGCCAGACAGAGAACGCTTCGCGGAAGCCAGGCCGGGCCAGAACCGGCCGGCTAGCTGGAGTACGCCCGCATGCGGACATGGCGACGTCACCTGGCCCTGTCCTGGTCATCGGGCACCCACCGTCTCGGACGACGCACCAATCCCTTTTACATACCATTTGCCGTCTTGCAGGTCGACAACCGACATACCATACGACATCTCGAGTTTCGATGTCACGCCTTGATTTCCCGTCGTCACGGATCCTGCTGGTTCGGGGAGCTGCCAGATCACGGTCACCGCTACCTCCCGGGTGGCGCCGCCCGGCGGGACGCGAAGCGCGCTGATCTGGTCAAAGACCACCGCACCGGCGAGCCCCATGAGCGACCCGTCCGCTTGCATGCCTGCGGCCAGCGGGTCCATGCCGCGGTCCAGTGTCAGCCGCCGGGCCCGCGGCGAGACCAGATCTGCTGAATCCAGATGGTACGCAGGCGACTGCGCACCGTTACCGGATTTCGGCCTGCGAACCATCACACCTCCGCGCGTTCCCGCCCTAGCCAAGCCCGGAGCGGCCGCCCCTTCCGTGCTGGCCTCGCGGTCCATTGTGCGCCAAGAAGTCCCGGCGTGTAGCCAAAACGGATACAACCGATCACCAGAACATCTGCACGGACAAAACGGCCAGCACTCCTGATACGTGCCCGATACGCTATGGGTTCAATCAAGTTCGGAGAGTATTCGGCTGGTCCGCCGCCGTGCTGACACCCGGCGGCGGCATCACCGCAGCTCATTCCAGCCCTTGATCTGGGAAAACGTGCCACGAGAGACCGCCGATCGCCTCGGTGAGGATCTACGGTTGGATACGGCCGGGACCGGCGGTCGCAGCTACCTTGGACCCGTATCTTTGCTCATACTCCGGCATCTGTTCATAGTTAGGATCGAATATTTGTACGATAATGTCAACAGGAAGTCCCGGTCGGCTGGAGGCGTCGCCCCGCTGGGCGGGTTACGCTTCTAGTGGCATTCCCCCGGCGAGGGAGGCGCCCGTGGCGACAGGACCGGGTGACCAGGTGGCGGCCGCCCCGGATGACTACGGCCGCATGCGGACGTCAGGCGCCGACCGCGAGCAGGTGATCGGCACGCTCAAGGCCGCATTCGTGCACGGCCGGCTGACCAAGGACGAACTCGACGAGCGGGTGGCCCGGGCGCTCGTCCCGCAGACCTACGCCGAACTGGGCGCGCTCACCGACGATCTCCCGGCCGAACCGCCCGCCGTTGTCCCGCAGCGGCAGGGCAGCCTCGGCGCAGCGGGCGCGTACGTGACCATCGTGGCAGGCCTGTTCCTGGTCGCCGCGGTCGGCAACGGCGGCGGGAGCCCGCTCACGCTGGTGGGCAGCTTGCTGTTCTTCAGCCCGATCTGGCTGGCGGCGCTGGCCGGCCTCCTGGCGCTGCACGCACGGCTGGACCAGGGTGCTGCCGGGCGGGTCCCGCCCGGTCCGGGGCAACCAGCACACGGAGCCGAGGCGAGACCCGCCGGACCGTTCGGGTCGTAATGTCCTGACGCCGTGTCTGGCCCGCTCGTTACTGGTCGGTAGAAAAGAGCTGGTCCGCGCCCGCTAGCCCCCCGTGCCAGTCGGCGTGGCCGAGGGGGTTGCCGAGTTCGGCGTGCTGCTGGCCGGGCTGGTGCTGCCGGGCGCGGTAGCAGGTGCGGTGCTGGCCGCCGGGGAGATGCCGGCCCCGCTGGGTGTGGCGCTGGCGGTGCCGGATCCCGTCGCGCTGGTCGATGGCGTGGCTGTCGTACTACCTGACGGGGTAGGTGACGGGCTGGGCTGGGCGGCCTTGCCGACGGCTCCGCCGCCGAGGGTAGTGCCATGGCCCGGCTTGCCCTGCACCACGGCCGACAGCGGCTTGCCCGCGGCACCCTCGAGCAGGGTGACCACGAGGGCGCAGCCAATGAACGCGGCGACGATGAACGCGGCCGGGCCGGCCCAGCGCCCGCGCGAACGCGGGCGGCCGGGCCCGCTGTCCGCCGCCGCAGCGTCGTGGGTGATCACAGCGGCCTGGGTGACCGCGGCGTCCTGGGTGATCACAGCGGCCTGGGTGACCGCGGCGTCCTCGTCAGGGTGCAGCGGGCGGCCCCGGGCGCGGATGGCCTCGGCCCGGGCGGTGGCCAGTGCGGCGGACCGGCGGATGCCCCGTTCGGCCCACCAGGAGGCTGTTCCGGAGGCCAGACTGCCGATCACCATCCCGGCGATCGTCCCGGCGGCGCCGATCAGGCTGCCCAGGATCGCGGCCAGCACGGTCCCGGTGGTAGCGGCGACGATGGCGGGCAGGTGTGAGCGGAAGGTTTCCGCCTTGGCTTGCGGCTTAATTTCTGAGTTGGCGGTGTCGCTGGTCATGCTGTCCAGGCAGGTTATGGCGCATCGGCGGGCCGGGCGGTTACGGGAGGCTTTCAGGCTACCGGCTGGGCTGGTCCCAGGGGTCGTGACGATTGTCACCCACTCGCCGGGTATCGCCGAGCGAGCCGTTTTATACGTTGAAGCGGTATTCCACGCTGTCCTGCTCGCGCTGGTAGCGGATGCGGCAGTTCGCGATGGCCTCGGTGTACCAGGCGCGCAGCCAGTCATCCTCCATGCCTGCGGCCAGGAGTACCGCAGTGCCGGGAGGCTCGATTGTGAACAGGATGCGGGTACCGGCCGACCCGGGTGCGCCCGGCCGCAGTTCGCTGAGCGGCAACGAGGGCCGGGCCAGGTCAGGCGACTCCGCGTTCACCGCGTCGTCTGCGGCACGACCCGAGCCTCCGGCATCGGCGACGGCGTCGTCGATGACCGCCTCCGCCCATGCGGCCTCGGTCGCTGCCTGCGCCGCCGCGTGGGCGGCCTTGATGGCCTCCTTACGGATCCGGAAGGCGTCCACCTTAGTCTGCAGGCGCTGGCTGGCCACCGTGATGCGTTCTTCCTCGGCCTGCATGCCGGCATACTGGCGCTGCAGGTCGGCCAGTTGCTCCTGGGCGGCGCCCCGGCGTGCCCCGGCCTGCTCGGCCAGGTCGCCCCGGCCCATCTCCATCGCCTTGCGGCTCTGCTCGCCGAGTTTCCCGATCTGCTGTTCCAGCTGATTAGCCTGCAGCTCCAGCCGCTTACGCGACGTGGCCACGTCAGCGACAGCCCTGCGCACGCGGGTCAGCATCTCAAGCTGCCGCTCATGGGCGGTATCCAGGTCCGGGCGCGCGTTTAGGGACGGATCATCTTCAATCGGGACCACGAGCGGCTGCCCCACGCTCTCTCCGCCGGCCCGCAAAGCGGCTACTGCCTCATCGATACGATCAGCGGTGGCGGGATCGCGGTCCCGGACAGCGGCCAGCCACTGCTCGACCTCGGGAGCCATCCGGATCAAGTAGCCCATGCCCGCCTCCACGACGTAGGCTGTAACACGTACTATCGCATGTTAGCCAGGCCGGCCACAATCTGTGCTCCAGCCTGCACGGGTCCGGATTGAGAGCACGGTCGAGGATCCTTCGGCGGTACCGCCAGCCGCCTGCCTACGCGATCGCCTATGGCGTTTCGGCGGCGGTTGGGATCGGGAGCCCGGCGGCGTGAAGCGCGTGGCGCATGGCGGGAAACGGCTGGCCGTCTGTGTCGTCGCCAGCTTGGCCGAGAAGTCGCCTGGTCAAGGTCGAGCGCTCTTCGAGCAGGTCGTCGAGCACACGGCGCAGGTCCTGGGCGGTGGGCGGCTCGCGGTCCTCAAGCGCGGCTCGCAGCCAGGCCTGGCGAACCAGTTCCTTGATGAACGCGCCGCTGACGCCGTCTGAGCGCTCGGCGAGCTGATCGACTGAGTCGGCGTCGATCTCGATGCCGGCCCCGTACAGGCCCAGCAGCCGCCGGCGCCCGTCGCCGTCTGGGAGCGGGATCTCGAGCGCTAGGTCGACCCGGCCCGGGCGGGCGGCGAGCGCAGGCTCGATCAGGTCGGGCCGGTTGGTGGTCAGCACGAACAGCAGGTCCTCGTCCTCGGCCAGGCCCTCCATCTGGTTGAGCAACTCGAACAGCACCCCCGGGCTGCCGAACTCCATCGTGCGCTCCGCAGCAACCAGGTCGATGTCTTCGAATACGAACGTGGCCGGCGCGAGATCGCGGCCGATCGCCAGCGCCTGCTCGATCAGCCCGAGCCCGCGGCCGGTCAGCAAGATGGTCGTGCGGCCGGCCATCGCGTGGAGCAGGTACATCGTCGACAGCGTCTTGCCCGTCCCGGGCGGCCCGTGCAGCAGCACCCCGCGCCTGAGGTGCCGGCCAGCGGCGCGCAGCCGCCGGGCGCTCTGGGTGATCCCGAGCGTGTGGCGCTCCAGACGCTCAAGCGTCCCCTCGGGAAGGATCACGTCGGTCCGCCTGACCGTGGGGACGGCGTGGAACTGGACCCCGACGCCGCCGCCGTGCTCGTCTTGATGCAGGGAGATGATCCGGCCGCGGAACACGTTGTGCTCGCGCATCGCCGCGCGCAGCTCGCGCAGCAGCCCCGACACCGCCCCGGGCGCGGGCGAGACGCCCTCCAGCCGCACCGAGGAGGGGCGCATCGGATGATCGCCGCCCCGGGAAAGCACCAGCGCCAGCGGCGCCTCCTCGCGGACGGCCAGCACCAGGGCACTCTCGACACACTGCACGACCCGGCCGTCGCCCACCTCCACATCGACATAGCGCACCGGCCCCAGGGAGATCGGACCGGCCATCCCCTGCCCGGCGACGATCTCAGCCAGGCCGGTCGACCCGAACCCCATATGCCGCGTGGTAAAGCCCACCAGCTCAGCCTCACCCAGCACCGCGTCCAGCGCCAGCTGCAGGTTCGGGTGCTCGGCCAGCGGAAACTCAGCCCCCGTGGTCGGCAAGCTCTTGGGATCGGTCCCCAGATGCTCCCGCAGCCGCACCGCCACCTCGGACTCGCGCTCCTCGGCCACCAGCGACATCACCCGCATGAACTCGGCGAACGCCGCCCCGAACGACCCAGGATCAGGAAGCTCGCTCATGACCATGACCAGACCGTAGGCGACCACCGACCGGATCTCAACTCCAGTCGCCAGCCGGCCGACCTCAGCGACTGAGCGTGCTCGCCTCACCCGCGTCGTCCAGGGAAACAATGCGGGCGGCTGAAGTCAATCGCTTAAGCCCTGGCGAGGCAGTGCCGAGGGAGAAGCGAGCGGGCGGTCTAGCTGGACCGTGATGTTGCGCTATGGCCGAACTCGACGACGTCGCCGCCGTCGCGCACGGCACGTCAAAGGCGAAAGTCCTGGCCCGCCGGGCCGGACGCCACTACCCGGGCCGGGCCCAGGGCGCGCATGCTGCCGTTAAGGAGCGCGACGATGAGACAGCCGGTGGCCGTGGCCCGAGCGCAGTACGAGCGACTCCGGTCGCTCATTCACCAGTTCGCCAAGTTCGCGGTGATCGGCGTGGCCGGCGTGTTCATCACTAACGCCGTCTACGACCTGCTGTATATCCATCTCGGCCTCGGGCCGGTCACGTCCACCACGATCGCCACCATCGTCGCGACGATCGCCAGCTACGTGGGCAACCGCTACTGGTCCTTCAGGGACAGGCAGCGCACCGGCGTCCTGCGGGAGATCGTCATCTTCACCGCGCTGAACGGTATCGGCCTGCTGATCCAGGACGCCACGGTGGCGTTCAACTACTACCTGCTGGGCCTCGGGCACAACAAGCTCGCGGGCTTCATCGCGCTGAACGCCGGCATCGTGCTCGCCACCCTGTTCCGGTTCTGGTCTTACCGGCGGTTCGTCTGGGTCGCTCCGCTGGCCGGCGAAGCCGGGAACATCGCCCGCCGACGCCGACACGGTGGTTCCACGTCAACGCCGTCGCCTCCCAGTCCGGATCCGGGTAGGGCTTTCGCCCCGCATGCATCCGACGTTCGGCCGGCAACCCCGGCATTAAAGCTCTTAGGGGTCTCCACTTGAGCGGAGCAAACCAGAAAGACCGCGAGATGCTGTGGTTGCGGCAGTCGGCTGCCCCAAGATCTTGTGGCTACTCCGGTTAAATGGAGAGCCCCGAAAGCTCTTTTGAGATCTCAATGGTGGAAGCTACTGCGTAAATTTAAAGCACTACCTCAATTATCTTCCGGATCGCGTAGTCACCGGTTGTGATCTCGACGTCTTGCCGGGCGACGGTGACGCCGCTGTCGACCGAGACCCGGTAGCCGACGTCAAGACTGTCCGGGACGACCGTGACCTCGCCGGTGCCCACTGAGCGGCGTACGGCGTCGGTGGCGTCGGCGAGTGCGCCGACCACGTCAACGTCCGGCCCGCCCGGCCGGGCTTCGTAGGTGTCGGTGATCGAGACCGACCGGTCGGTGAATGAGCACACCGTCCCGGCGGCATCGAGGGTGACCGCGACGTGGCCGTCACCACCGCGCACCATCGGCACACCCTCGTGTACCTGCCGGTAGTACGCCGTGAAGTCGCCGATTGTCATGTCGCTCTCCTCTCCCCCGCGGCTGGCGCCTCCGTGCCGAGTTGCGGTCAGGCCGTCGAAGGCAAGCTCCAGGTCCAGCCCGAGATCGCGCACCGCACGGTCGGCTTGCTGCCTCACCTCCTCGGCTTCAAGCGACCTCGCCGCCCGGTCAGGCTCGGCGAGGAACACCTGGTACGAGCCGTCGGGAAGGAGCACGAGGCGCCGGCCCGACGGCACCTCGCGGCCCGGGTGGCTGGTATCCGGCGATGCCGGCTCGGTAACGTACGGGCGCAGGTCGTAGCGTTCGGCCAAGCGCGCCGCGGCACCCGAGTCGGCGGGACGGCGAGCCAGCATCAAATGAAGGGGAGCCCGCGGCACGGTAATCGTGAGGTCGACCTCGATCGGCGCCGGTCCGGCCCAGCGCCACCAGTACCAGTTGTCCGAGACGGCATGACCGTCGAACAGCCGCTCGTGCCACAGCCGGTCCTGCGCCTCCTCCGCTGTGGCCCCGCACGCGGTTGACGCGGGCCGGTGGTTGCGCGTCGTGGCCAGCGCGGCGTCCTGCCACGATTGGCTGAACGACTTGCCGGTGTTCCACTCACGGAAGAATCCTGCGCCCGTCCCGTCGAGGTCGTAGGTAAGCCCGTCGAAGCCGAAGATCATTCGCGCGCCCTTGTTGCTTGCCGCCCAGCTGCGAAACGGGTTCTGGCCGAAGTGCATCTGGAGCGAGTCGCAGCCGTGCATCAGCAGGTACCGCAGCCGCTGGTCACCGAACGACATCCGGTCCGAACTGGCCTGCAGCGTGTTGTCCCAGGTACGGCCCATGCCGGCGACCCATCTCCCGTCCGAAGCCATGCCCATGTGGCCGTGGTGATAGAAGACCTTGACCGAGTCGATTCCGAGCCGGTCCTGCCAGTTGTCGTATTCCGCGTTCCAGCGCCACTCGCGTACGTCGTCGTCCTTGGCGTGAAAGTTGATCGAGTTGAACTGGCTGACGTACGCCAGGAATCCGCCGACATCACTGTGCGGCGTACTCAGCGTCGCCTCGCCGCCGGGATAGACCTGGATCGATGCTCCGGCATACAGGTTGTCTGCCATGTGTCGTCCTCTCGTACCGGCTCAGGCTCGTTGTCGCTGAATTCGTGCGTTAAAGCTGTGGGTCAGGAAAATCGACACGCCGTCCCCCGCCACCCGATGAGCCGGTACGGCACCTTCTCGATACGGAAATCGGCGAGCACCACCGGTGGGCCGTATTGACGCAGGTACTGACATGTACGGCGATAACCACTCAAACAGGCAGCGGACGGATGGAGGTCGTGTGCCGACGACGTGGAGATCATGTGGAGATGCATTTGTTCCTCGGCGCGCCCGTTTTCATGGCGTTTTCACCGGTTCTACATCGTTCCTCCATGTCCGCGAGATCGGCTATGGCAACTGCCGCGCTATAGAGGGGGGCGTTATGCGCAGGCTCTCGTATTTGTTTGTCCTTCCAGCCTGGACAGAAACATCATCCGTCCGGCTCCCGGAAGATGAACTCTGCCGTCAGCGGCCGAGCGATGGGGGCACCCATGTGCCAGCCTGAGGCGCGCTCGGTCGAACCGGCCGAGGTAGCTCTGGAGTTCGGGGAGAACGGCGAGATCGTCAGTCCCGCCATGGGGACGGACCTGCCGGTGATCCTGCAGGGGCCGTGCCCGATTGACGTGCTCAACGGATCCTGGCTGCTCGAGGTGGTGCCGAGGGTCCCGGTCGTGTTCGTGCCGCAGGTGCGCGGGCCGATGCGGATCGAGGTGGGTGCCTCGTCGCTTCGGGTTTCTGGTGACATCTACACCCGTCGCCCGATATTCGTACCCCAGCCCGTTCCGTTCCCGGTGCCGCCGGTCGGACCCGGCCCGATCGGCCCGATCGCCGTCGGTCCCGCGGGGGACGATGGCGGCGTGATCATCCCGGGGTCCCAGCCGTGGTACCCGAGTTTCCCGAAGGCGGAGTACACCTGGTATTTCCGCTCGAACGGAGCCACGTACGCGAACGGCACGCTTACCGTCGTCATCGTGCGGCATCTGTGGAACCATGCGCTACAGGAATTCGTATCGACCGACACCGGCAGGCTCGTGCTGCGCTGCCACCGCAGTATCGTCGCGCTCCCGCTAGCTCCGCAGGAGATGCACGGCACGCTGACCATCGGCGGAACGACGTCGACCGTCAAGGCGACCAAGACGTCCGGCATGTTCCGTGGCTGCCGTATCGAGGTCGACGCGATGGTGAACCGCAATTTCCCGGCCTCGGCGACGATCGGTTCGGGCGCGATCGCGACGTTCCGGTCCATTTACGCGGCAGCTGGATGGGACGTCACGGTAGTGACGGATGAGATCAACATTCCGCAGGACGCGAGCCTCACGAATGCCGAACTCGCCGCGCTGCTCGCCGGGCACCGGCAGCTGTTCACGGTCGAGGACTGGCGACTCTGGCTGCTCGTCGGCTCGAGGCAAGGTGATCTATTCGGAATCATGTTCGATGATGACATCGTGCCTCGCGAGGGTGCCGCGGGCTTCGCCGATGCCACCCTCGGCAACGACACCGTCATCGCCGCCGCCGCCCGCAAGCAGCCGCTGAACAACGTGCCCGCGGCGTTCCTCCGGACTCTCGTCCACGAGGCTGGCCACGCGTTCAACCTCTTCCACCCCAAGCACGACGTGCACGCGCCCGGCATCGGAATCGAGATCATGAACCAGACCGGCGACGTTATCGGCTTCGCGACCGCCGCGAACCCGTACCCGAACAACGCCGCGTTCATCTTCTCTGAGCACGATCGGCTGTCGCTCGTCCATTCGCCGGATCCGCAAGTCCGCCCGGGATGGAAGAACTTCGGCTGGGGGCACGGCAGCCTCTCGGCCGGTCTTCCCGTCCCGGTCGACGTCGCGGGACTCGCCGTGCCCGGTGGGGACGTAGGCCTCGCGCTGTCCATGCGCCTGCCGCAGCAGGCCTTCGTCGGGGAGTACATCACCGCGGAGGTGGTGCTCACCAACACCGGTGACCAGCCGCGCAACGTCACCGGGCTGCTCACGCTGGCCGAGGGCGACCTGGTGTTCTTGCGTACGTCCCCGCGGGGCGAGCTCGACCACCTCCTCGACGTCGCCGTCGGCTGCGGCCCGCGCCCGATGGTGCTGCTCAACCCGGGCGAGTCCGTGACCAGTCATGTACAGGTGTTCTTCACCAACCAGGGGGTCACGTTCGAGACGCCAGGGCGGCACACGGTGGTGGCGCAACTTGATGTCGACCCGGTGACGACGGTCTACTCGACGCCGGTCACGGTCGACATGCGGACGCCGGCCTCAGAGACTGAACTGGACATCTCGGGCAAGACGCTGTCCAGAGGCGTCGGTCGTGCGCTCGCACTCGGCGATTTCGCCAACGACGGCCTGGCGCGCACGATCCTCACAGATCTAGCGGAGTCACATGCCGACACGGACACCGGCGCTGCGAGCGCTCTCGTGATGGCCAACTCGCTCGCCCGCTCGTTCACGGACTTCGCCAGCGACACTACGCGCGCGGCGGACCCGCCGGAGTCAGAGCGGTTCCTCGATCTCGCGGTCAGCGGTCGCTCCGTCCAGCGCGCCATGGAACTCGCCGTGACCGTCGCCAGCCCGACCGAGAAGGACGCCCCGGTCGTCGCCGACACCCTCGCCCGTATCCGCCAGGGCGCCAAGGGTACCGCCTCGGGTAAGGGAGCCAGGACGGCGCGCAAGGGTGACGTCGCCGCGGCGGAGCGACTGGCCGAGGACTTTGCCAGCCTCCGGGCCCGCTGACTGGATGCCGGCACAAGCCGAACCGCGGCTCCAGCTGCGCGTCGACCCCACGCTACCCCTGGATGAGTGCCTGGTGGGCACGATCGCCGTCCAGGCCGGATCGCAAGCGCTCAGGGTCAGCGCCCGGCTGAACCTCATCGAGGGCGATCTCACGATCACCGTCACCGCGGCCGGGTACAGCGCCCGCTGTGCCTGGCCGTGGCCGGTCGACACGCAGCGACGCACGGTCGATCTCGCGCCCGGCATGCGCCTGGTAGGTGCCGTGCCATTGCTCGCCACGGACACCAGCGCGCCGCTGTTTCCGTCGGCGGGCGACTACAGTCTTGTCGCCGAGTACGACGCCGCGCCCGGCGTGCGCCTCGTCAGCACGGCGGTAACGGTTCGCCATACACCGGGGCAAGACGAGGCGCGCGCAGCGGCCCTGCGCGACCGCAACGTGATCCAGAGCTTGCTCAGTGCGTCACTGCTCGGTAATGCGGTGGCCGGCTTGCGCGCTGTCGCGGGCGGTACCCGGGTGACGACGCGCGTTCTGGCTGCGCTCGCCCTGGACCACCCGGACGCGGTGGTCGTCGCGGCCACGGGCGACCAGGCGCAGGCGGACGCCGCCGCCGCGATCGCGGCGGTGCTCCCTGCGGGAGTCGCGGACGCGGACCCCCGCCGGGCCCGCCTGCTCGCCCGGCTCGGAGCGGACGGCCTTCCTCGCTGGTAACACCGCGGAGATCCCGGATTCCAGGGCCGACAAGGGCCAGCCTAGCTATGGCGGAACTCGACGACGTCGCCGTCGCGCATGACGTAGTCCTTGCCCTCGATGCGGGCCTTGCCCGCTGCCCGGGCGGCAGGCAGCGAGCCGGCCGCGATGAGGTCGTCGTAGGAGACCACCTCGGCCTTGATGAATCCGCGTTGGAAGTCGGTGTGGATGACGCCGGCCGCCTCCGGGGCGGTGGCCCCGGCCTTGATCTCCCAAGCCCGGGTCTCCTTCGGGCCCGCGGTGAGGAAGGTCTGCAGGCCCAGGGCGCGGAACCCCGCGCGGGCCAGCTGGGCCAGGCCGGGCTCCCCCAGCCCGGCCTCGGCGAGCAGTTCCGCGGCCTCGTCCTCGGGCAGCTCGGCCAGGTCGGCTTCGGTCTTGGCGTCCAGGAAGATCGCCTCGGCCGGCGCGACCAGATCGGACAGGCGCTTGCGCAGGTCCTCGTCGGCGAGTTCGGACACGTCCATGTTGAACACGTACAAGAACGGCTTGGCCGTCAGCAGCTGCAGCTCGCGCAGGTCCCTGACGTCGATGCCCGCGGCCGCCGCGCCGGCCGACAGCGGCGTCCCCGAGTCCAGGAGCCGCTGGGCCGCTTCCGCCGCCGCAGCCATCCGCGCCCGTTCGGGATTCTTGGCGAACTTCGCCTCCTTGGCCAGCCGGGGCACCGCCTTGTCCAGCGTCTGCAGGTCGGCCAGGATCAGTTCGGTGACGACCGTCTCGATGTCGCGTTCGGGCGAGACGTCGCCGTCCACGTGCGTCACGTCCGGGTCGGCGAAGACGCGCACGACCTGGCAGATCGCGTCGGTCTCGCGGATGTGGGCGAGGAACTGGTTGCCCAGGCCCTGGCCCTGCGAGGCGCCGCGGACCAGGCCGGCGATGTCGGTGAACCGCACGCTGGCCGGCACGATCCGGGCCGAGTGGTACAGCTTGGCCAGCTCGGCCAGGCGCGGATCGGGGACGCCGACCACGCCGACGTTCGGCTCGATGGTGGCGAACGGGTAGTTCGACGCCAGCGCGCTGGCCCGGGTCAGCGCGTTGAACAAGGTGGACTTGCCGACGTTGGGCAGGCCGACAATACCGATAGACAGACTCACCCGCGCGAGTTTAGTAGCGCGGGGAAGCCAGGTTGAGAACCACGACGATGTCACATTGTGGTGGCCCTGACCACGACGATGTCACATCGTCGTGGTCCGGGGGCCAGAGCGGCGGTGCTGGGGTGACGGGAGCGACGGGGCAGGTTAAAACTGGGCCTCGTACTGGGCGGGGTCGACGCGGGCTTCGACGATCAGGGGGCAGGAGCGCGAGGCGAAGCCGTCCAGGGCCTTTTCCAGGGCCGCCGGGGTATCTGCCCGGGCACCGTCGCAGCCCATCGCCTCCGCCATCGTGACCAGGTCCATCCCGTCTATCCGGGTCGCGGTGGGCGGGTAGCCCATCAGCTGCTGCCGCAGCTCGATCCGGTTCAGGCTGTTGTCGGCAAACACCACCACGGTGACCGGCAGGCCCAGGGCCGACGCGATCCGCATCTCGGTGGCCGCCATGGCGATGCCGCCGTCGCCGACCAGGGCGATCGCCGGCCGGTCCGGCCGGGTGAGCCGGGCCGCGATCGCCGCGGGCACGCCGAACCCCATCGCGGACAGCCCGTTGGGGATCAGCACCGAGCGCGGTTCGGCCGCCTGCCAGGCCTGGCCCGCCATGAGCTTGTGCGAGCCGACGTCGGTGGTCAGGATGGCGCCGGGCGGGGCGGCCTCCCTGGCGATCGTCACCACGTCGGAGGGGTTCAGCCTGCCCTCGGCCCGCCCGGCCAG
>Ga0335071_10003304_pt1 | contig 17064 bp, 12 predicted proteins | sample Lox_Sample_15_FD_206724 | JGI IMG/M metagenome (GOLD analysis project Ga0335071, IMG submission 206724) | Soil microbial communities from Loxahatchee National Wildlife Refuge, Florida, United States - Lox_Sample_1.5 | ecosystem: Environmental > Terrestrial > Soil > Wetlands | place: USA... | reverse complement strand
CGGGGTGTTGATCAGACGCGCCAAGGCATACGCCAGCAATATCACGGCGGTCAACGTGCCGACGCGATCCTGGTCCGGCGAGTATCTTTCTTCCTGTTGCATGGTTTGATTTTACACCGATATAAAGGCAAATAGTATCTTGATAGGCGGTATGGTAGAATCAAAAGGCTATGGACTTGAAGAGCGAAATTCAAACATTGCCTCCCCCGCCCGGCGTAATCGGCTCACTCCGGGCCGGATTTGATGCAATTGCCGCGCATATCAGCGCGATCCTTTTACCCCTTGCGCTTGACGTGTTGTTATGGCTTGGCCCCCATATCAGCATGACACAACTGATCCAACCCGTCCTGGCCGAATCCAAGGGGCTTGCATCAAATACCGGCATCTCTGCCGGTGATCTCAAGAACACGATGGACATGTACACCCAGTTCTTTCAACAGTTCAACCTGTTCAGCATTTTGCGTACATTTCCCATCGGCGTGCCGAGCCTGATGAGCGGCGAAATGCCGCTCAAGTCGCCATTAGGCGCATCCATGACCTGGCAAGTGGATTCCATCGGGCACCTATTCGGGCTGCTTTGCCTGTTCACGGTCTGCGGCTGGACATTCGGCGGCCTCTATTTTCGATGGATTGCCTCACTGGTTGTTCCAGATACGTTCGCATCGACCGGACGCGCGGTCATCCAGACGGTGTTCTACTCGATCCTTTGGTTCCTGCTGGCATGGATCATCGGGGTGCCCGTCGGTTTGGCCTTATACATTCTATTTGCGATCCACCCGCTGCTTGGAGAGGGTGCCTTGTTGTTATTGGGTTTCCTCTCCATGTGGCTGATTGTGCCGGTTTTCTTTTCCTCCTTCGGGATCTATCTTCGCAAGCAGAATGTATTCATGTCGCTCATGAGCAGTCTGCAACTCACACGGTTTGCCCTGCCGACCAGCAGCCTGTTCGTGCTCGTCATGTTCATGATCGGCATCGGGTTGAATTTCTTGTGGGCCATACCCAAAAACAATTCCTGGTTCACGCTGATCGGCATCCTGGGACATGCCTTCATCATGACCGCCCTGCTAGCGTCATCATTCATTTATTATCGGGATACAACGGCATGGCTGCAGATTGTATTCGAGAAATTGCGAACCCCAACGCCGACGGAACAAGCATAGTTAGTTTCATGTCATTGCGAGGAGATTGCCCCGCTGCGGCGGGGTGCCGCCCGCGATGAGAACGCACAGAGGATTTTATGGCTGAGAAAAAAAACACAAAAACCATCAATTATGATGTAAGTTCCATTCAAGCATTGGAAGGCATCGAGCACGTACGCAAGCGCCCGGGCATGTACGTGGGCGGCACCGATATCAAAGCCTTGCATCACCTGGTCTATGAAGTTGTGGATAACGCGATCGACGAGGCCCTCGCCGGCTTTTGCACCGCAATCAATATTACGATTCACGAAGACAGCAGCGTGACCGTGGAAGACAATGGGCGCGGTATTCCAGTGGGACCGCATCCCACCAAAAAGGATGCGAAGGGAAATTCCATGGAAACCGTGGATGTTGTAATGACTGTGATCGGAGCAGGCGGTAAATTCGGCGGCGGGGGATATAAAGTCTCGGGCGGTCTGCACGGCGTAGGCGTCAGCGCGGTGAACGCCTTGTCCGAGTGGATGGTCACCGAAGTCAAACGCGATGGCAAGGTATGGCAGCAGAACTATAAACGCGGTGTTCCGCAAGGGGTGATCAAGTCAATTGGCAAGGTTGCCAAGGATGAAACCGGCACCAAGCAAACATTCAAGTTCGACAAGCAAATCTTTACTGAAGATATCGATTACCGTTTTGACACACTCGTCCAGCGTTTCCGTGAGATGGCATTCGTCACGCGCGGTGTGACAATTCAATTTGTGGATAAACGTGCACAACGCGAGATGAAGTTTTATTTTGAAGGCGGACTGACCTCCTTTGTCCGTTATTTGAATCGCAATCGAGAGAACCTTCATCCGGTGGTTCATGTTGAAAAAGAGATGGAAGGCATCGGCATCGAAGCTGCGATTCAATACACGGATGCCTTTGCAGAATCGGTTTACTCTTTTGCCAACACCATCAATACCATAGATGGCGGCACGCATCTCACCGGCCTTCGTTCGGCAGTGACACGCGTGGTCAATGACTACGCCCGCAAAAACGGTCTACTCAAGGATGCCGACCCGAATTTCTCCGGTGACGATACGCGCGAAGGCCTCACTGCAATTGTTGCAGTCAAACATCCCGAGCCACAATTCGAATCGCAGACCAAAGTCAAGCTGATGAACCCCGAAGTGCAAACCTATGTCCAGCAGATTGTCGGTGAGTCATTCGCAACCTTCCTGGATGAAAATCCACAGGCCGCCAAGGCCATCATTGCCAAATGTCTGACGTCGGCGCGTGCCCGGGACGCTGCGCGCAAAGCGCGTGATCTCGTCATCCGTAAATCTGCACTCGAATCTTTAACATTGCCCGGCAAGCTGGCGGACTGCTCCGAGCGCGATTCATCGAAGACCGAGTTGTACATCGTCGAAGGTGACTCGGCTGGCGGCTCTGCCAAGCAGGGGCGCGACCGCCACTTCCAGGCCATCCTGCCCTTACGCGGCAAGATCATGAACACCGAGCGGGCAAGGTTGGACAAGATTTTATCGAGCAATGAAATCAAAGCCTTGATCTCCGCCCTGGGAACAGGCATCGGCGACAATTTCGACATGGAAGGGCTGCGCTACGGCCGCATCATTATCATGACCGATGCAGATGTGGACGGCAGCCATATCCGAACCCTGCTGCTGACCTTCTTCTTCCGCTACATGCCCAATTTACTGGAGGATGGTCATCTCTACATCGCCCAGCCGCCGCTTTACCGTGTGGCCCACAAGAATCAAGTTAAGTATGCCTATAGTGATAAAGAAAAGGACAAGATGGTGAAGGAAATTGGCAGCGACAAGACGAACATCCAGCGCTATAAGGGCCTCGGCGAGATGAATCCACAGCAACTGTGGGAAACGACCATGAACCCGGATAATCGCACCCTGCTCCTAGTCACGGTGGACGACGCCGCGGAAGCCGACCGCACCTTCGATATGCTGATGGGGGATGCGGTGGACCCACGCAAGCGGTTCATCCAAACCCATGCAAAGTTCGTGAGAAATCTCGATATTTAGGCACCCGAAACAAGAATTAGGCGGGGCGGACACAAAAGTCCGCCCCGCCTTCACTTAACGGCTTTGTCATGAAAGTACCACATTATTCTTTGAATAAATTGTGTAAAATATTGGTGTGACTGCTCTCGATTCCGTGCCGCGCATGTCAATTTCCAATCGCTCAAACGCTTCCATCAACCAGGTATTGCAGGGTGCAACGTTCGTCTATCAGTTTCTGGCAGTAGCGACCTTCATCACCGCCCTCTTTCTCGCCAGCTGGTGGATGAGTGCTCCCTTCCTGGGCGCATTTTATGAGCACACCATGGTGTTCAACGGTGTTGTTCCCACCGGCCCAAATGCATCCTGGGATCTTCGCGATCAAGGCATCCAGCTTGGGGACCAACTCGTATCCATCAAGGGCCAGACGGTTTATAACACCTTCGAAGCCCAACAGATCTTAAGGGGATTTCATGCAGGAGATCAGATCCCTGTGATCGTTCGCACTGCCGGTGGAAACGAGAAAACCTATAATGTAACGCTGCACACGTTCTCGCTCAGTGACCGGATCATCTATTTCGTAATACCGATTTCGCTGAGCTTATTGTTCCTCATCATCAGTTTCTGGATCTTCCTGATGCGCCGTGCCGAATCAGCGGGACGTGCATTTGCCATGTTTGCGTCGTCGTTTAGCATCGCCGCCAGCTCCCTTTTTGATCTGTATACCACCCACAGTTTGACGTACATATGGACGTTGAGTTTGGCCATTGCAGGGGGTGCCTTAATCGACCTCGCTTTGGAGTTTCCACAGGAAGCCCGTTTTATTGCCGGCCGCTCTTATCTGCGATGGGCGGGGTATGCAATTGCATTCATGCTTTGCGGGTACGCCTATACGACCCTGTTCAATTTCAACCGCCCTACAGACTATATTCTTGCCTGGCGGTACATTTATGTTTTTGTGGGCTTATCCAGTGTCATCTACCTTCTATTTAACGTCTATCGCAGTTTCACGGCGCCCTCGCCGGTGATCAAAGCGCAAGCGCGCATGATCCTGACGGGGACCTTGATTGCATTCAGCCCCATCACTTTTTGGTTTCTCGCCACGCCGATTAAGCTATTCGACTTCACGCCCTACCTGCTGCTCCCCATCCCCATCTTTCCCCTGACCTTGGGGTACGTGATCCTGCGATTTCGATTTCTGCGCACGGACGAATGGATCCGGCAGGGCATCATTTACGCCCTGCTGACCATTTTCATTGTGGGAGGCTATGCACTCCTGGTGAGCGGCCTGAGCTTGATATTCAAGGCGGCCATGCCGGCATCGAATCCCATCTGGGTGGGTGGGCTGGTCTTTGTCATCGCGATCTTTCTTGACCCGGTACGGATCCGGACCCAAAGCATTGTGGATGGATTGTTCTTCCGCGGCCGGCGGGCGTACTCCGAGAACATTCAAAACTTCACCCATGAACTGAACAGCGCCCTCGACCTGAGCTCGATTGGTGGAACTCTCCGCAGGCAGATCAATTCCACACTCGGGCCAAGCCGCCTTCATATCTACACCTATGATTCACTCAACGATCAATATGCCGCCCTGCCCGCCGAAGACGGACGCCCCAGCACCGACATCCGCTTTTCATCCAGCAGCGCGCTGGCGCAGTATTTTATCGCGGAGCGACTGCCTCTCTATCTGGACGAGACTTCCCTGCCGGAAAGCCTGAAGGCCGAACAGACACGGCTCACCCTGTTGGGTGCGCGGCTTTTCATAGCCCTGCCCGGTCATGGGCAACCCACCGGCTGGCTGGCATTGGGAGCACGGCTCAATGGCCAAGCTTATACACCTCACGATCTGATATTTCTTGACAATCTGTGCGATCAAGCCTCAGTTGCCGTCCAACGGATTCAAACGGTAGCCAATCTGGAGCGGCGCGTGCAGGAAATGAATGCCCTCACCCGCGTCTCCCAGGGCGTCAATGTCACCCTGACCTTCGATGATGTTTTGGAATTGATTTATGCACAAACCGCACAGATCATTCCGACCTCGCATTTGCACATCACGCTCCATGACAAGACCAATGATTTCTTTTACTATGGTTTCTGTATTGAGAATAACGACCGCATCACTAGCCGCGAGAATGTCCCGTATCCACCAAACACCGGCCTGAATCCGGAAATCATACGCAGAGGCCGCCCCATCCAGACACAAGATTATTTGCGCGAATGCCGGACCCATAACACGGCACCTGAAACGGAAGGCGTTTTTGCATGGATGGGCGTCCCGCTGAATGCAGGCGCCGAATCGATTGGAGCCTTGAGCGTTGGAAGCAATGATCCGGCCATCGCGTATACACGCGGCCAGCTTGAACTCATGCAGGCCATTGCAGATCAAACAGCCGGTGCGATCGTAAAATCACGTCTCCTTCAGGAAACACAACAACGCGCACGGCAGCTCAGCACATTGAATGATGTGACCAGGCAATTAACCTCCACACTGGAGACCGAGCCTCTGCTCAAGAACGTCCTGGAAAGTGCGGTGAACATCCTGAATTGCGAGGCGGGAAGTCTGTTCCTCGTGGATGATCAAACGAGGGAACTGATTTTCAGGGTCACCGTCGGGCCGGTCGCCAAGGATTTGCTTGGTCAACGTCTCCCGGCTGGCAGCGGCATTGTTGGACGCGCCGTGGCAACACGCGGCCCGGTCATCGAAAATGACGTCAAACATTCCGTCAACTGGAGTGCGGGCACGGATGAAAAGACCGGCTTCGTCACCCGTGCGCTGCTGGCGGTGCCCTTGCAAATCCGTGAAAATGTAATGGGCGTGATCGAAGTCATCAACCGGCGTGACGGCCTGCCGTTTGTGGAGGAAGATCAGGCCCTGTTGACAGCGTTTGCAGGCCAGGCGGCCGTTGCATTGGAAAACGCCCGTCTCTTCACCCTGACCGACCAGGAACTTGCGGCGCGCGTGGAGGAACTCTCCGTCATGCAGCGCATCGACCGCGAGCTCAATGCCAGCCTCGAAATGGAGCGCGCCATGCGCATCACGCTCGAATGGGCAATGCGACAATCGGCAGCGGATGCAGGCTTGATCGGCATGATCGAAGAAGATAAATTGCATATCGTCGCACATCAGGGATATGAGGAACATCTGGCGGGTTTTGCCGATCAACTGATGCCGTTGAATCTCCCGGCGCTCAAAACGGCTGTCGAAATTGGCCAACCCCAACGGGTTGTATTGGATGCGAAAAGTACAAACGGCTTATTGTCCGATGCCCATACCCAGATTGTGATCCCCATCCGCCGCGAGGCAACCGTCATCGGCTTGGTGCTTCTCGAAAGCACAAGCGATACTCAACAAGATATTGCCTTCCTGAACCGCCTGAGCGATCACGCAGCAATCGCCATCTCGAATGCCCAGCTATATAGCGAAGTTCAACGCGCCAATCTTGCCAAAAGCGAGTTCGTTTCCTTTGTCGCACATGAGCTGAAGAACCCGATGACATCGATCAAGGGCTACACCGAATTGATCGCAGCGGGCGCGGTGGGCCAGATCAACGAGATGCAGACCAATTTCTTGAACACAATCCGGTCGAATGTGGAGCGCATGTCCACGCTTGTTTCGGATCTCAACGACAATTCAAAAATCGAAGCCGGGCGGCTGCGCCTTGACTATCGGCCTGTGGAAGTGAACGACCTGGTGGACGAAGTCATACGCTCCACAAAGCGTCAACTTGAAGACAAAAAACAAGGCATCCGTATTGATATGCTGCCCAACCTGCCGAAAGTCTGGGGGGATCATACCCGTCTTGGCCAGGTGCTGACAAATCTCGTCAGCAATGCCAATAAGTACACCCAGGAAGGCGGGACCCTGATCATCGGGGCCGAGCGTTCTGAAAACCGCTGGGACGCGGCGGGGGCGCGTGAGGTGATTCATATATGGGTCAAGGACAATGGGATCGGCATCAGCCCTGAAGATCAGCCGAAAATATTCCAGAAATTCTTCCGTTCCGAGGACCAGAAGGCGCGTGAAGCGCCGGGTACCGGCCTGGGCCTGAACATCACCAGGAGTTTGGTCGAGATGCAGGGTGGGCGCATCTGGTTCGAGAGCGAATTCAGGCAGGGAACGACTTTTCACTTCACGGTTCCTGTCGCCGAGGGATAGTCGAATGATGCTACGTGACATTGAGGATACCCCCTTATGACGCATCAAGCCGCTGTTGGAATCGCCCAGGCCCTCGATGGACGTGAAGCCGGCCTGCAAGCCGCACACCAGGCATTGAACCGCCTCGGTGTTGGAACTCCAGCATTCGGGATTCTAATCTCATCGCACCAGTTTCAAGCTCACGATGTCGTGACAGGCGTCGCCAGTTTACTGGGGGATACGCCAATCATCGGATTCAGTTCGCCCGCCGGATTGACCCCTACAGGCCAGCATATGAATTCCGTGGTGTTGGCCCTGCTCCGAGGGGATTTCGAAGCCGAAGCCCACTGGCTTCCCGGTTATTCCCAATCCGGCCGCGAGACGGCCGCGGGCTTGATGAAGCTGGCAACCGAACATAGTGATAATCAAGCAGTGCTGTTTTTCGCGGACGGCTTCAACGGCGATGCCGAGCAATTATGCTCCGTCCTTCAATCCGGCGTGCTGCAGTTTGCAGGCGGACTTTCAAGCGGCGATTTGCATACCGGCAACACCTACCAAATGACAGGCAGCCAAATCGGCACAGGCAGCTTATCGGCGGCAATCTTGCGCGGCAACCTGCGCATCGGAGTGGGATACTCACACGGTTGGGATCAGGTAGGCAGTCAATTTCGCGTGACACGTTCACGCGGTTTCTGGCTCCGGACGCTGGATGGACGGCCGGCTTCCGAGACCTATGCTGAACTCTTCGGCCATCCCGCCCGGGACTGGGCATTTCCGCCGTTGAACTATCTTGCGCGTTTATATCCATTGGGCATCGAGCAGGGAGAGGAATTGATCGTACGCTCGCCCATTCGTGTCGAAGCCGATGGGAGTTTCCGCATGAACGCCAATGTCCGCGATGGAATTGACGCCTATTTACTGGTTGGGAGCAATGCGGCCTGTGAAAAAGCCGCCGGTCAAGCAGCGCAACAGGCCCTGCTCGCCCTGGGCAACGCCAAACCGTTCTTCGCGCTCATTCTGGTCGATGTGGCCTGGCAAATGCTGCTAAAGGCGAACCCGGGTGCAGAGGTCGCCGCCGTGCAGGATATCCTTGGCTCCTCCGTACCGATTGCAGGCGGTTACACACTCGGGCAAATCGTGCCCCGCAAAGCGGAAGGCTCTCCTCAGTTTTTGAACCAGCATATCGTCGTGATTGCGTTCGGGGAAATTTCCTCTTAATCTTTTAATCCAACACTTATCACCCATTCATAAAATGAGCGTTTAGATTAAGAAACGTTGTCCCGTTTCTTTTTTTGTATTACGGCCTGTTCATTTATTATAAGGATGATAAGCAAATGCGAAAATTCATCTTTGCTGTCCCGGTTTTTATCGTCATGGCTTGCGGGCTGACAGCACCTCCCACAACGCGTAATGCACGCCCAACCCCCATCGGTCACCCGGCGCTTGCCCCGAAAACCGCTTCGCCTTCGGCGGTTCAAACGGCAGCAACCAATCCACCACAGACAGACAGCACCCTGATTTATGTCAAAGGTTCCTCACAGAAGATTTGCCAGTTGGCGGGAGAGACGGACCGGGAATCCAACAAACCAACCGTCAACCAGACCGAATCACGCTATGGGCTGTCCGGCAACGACCTGGGATCCTCGTTCGAGCATGATGGAAAGGTGTTTTTTCTGTTCGGCGATTCCATCCCAACCAAAACCTTCGACGGAAAACCGAATTTGGGGAAAGACCCGCCACGCAACCCGGATGCCAATGACGCCATCGCCTTCACCACCGACACCGATATCAACCAATGCCTGAAGCTTAATTTCATTACGGATTCCATTGGGGCATATAAGAACCCAATCGTTCTGAACGCCCAAGGCCAACCCGCAATTACCCTGCGAAGCTTTGAGGTTCCAATTGCAGGCATCAGCGATAACGGCAGGATGTACGTGATCTTTGCCACCGACCGCGTCGCTCCCGGGTTTGCGACCAGAACGGTGGTCGCAGAATCAGATGACGATGCCGGCACATTTCATTATCTTTACGATCTCTCAAAGGGATCGAGTGCCAGGTTCATCAATGTGGCAATCGCAGCGGGCAGCGATGGATATATTTACTTCTGGGGAACCCAGGGAGGAAGCCTGTATCGAAAAAGTCCCGCATTTTTGGCGCGCAAACCGACAGGCTCCATGAACAGCCTGAAAGGGTTCGAATATTTGCATGCAGTCAATGCCGATGGCACGCCCGTATTCACACCGAACGAAACCGATGGGATGCCGCTTTTTCACGACACCGTGGTAAACGCAGGGCAGTTGCAGACATCCGATTGCATGGGCGAATTGGGGGTTGAATGGAACCCATTCCTCAAACACTGGGTCATGTTGTACAACTGTCTGAACGACACCCCCACGCACCCGCGTGGAATTTACATGAGATATGCTTCGCAGCCCTGGGGGCCCTGGAGTGAGGCGCAGACGATTTTCAATCCGGATACCGATGGTGGCTACTGCCATTTCATCCACCGGGCCGTCAATGCGCAAAACCCAACGACGTGCGACAACCTGAGCGACCCGGGCAGGCTGGATGTATATGGAGGCGAGTACGCGCCCTATTTCATTTCCCGTTTTACGACAGGTGACGCGGCCGGAACAACCTCGACCTTCTATTACACACTCTCCACCTGGAACCCATACACGGAGGTGATCATGAAGAGCAACATCCAAGTTCGAAATCCCTGATCGACAAGTACAAGTATAAGAAAGGTTGGAGCAGAGCATCTTACAAAGGTGTGAAAATGCGAAAATACATTTTATTGGTATAGATCGTCTTGATATTTGCCTGCACTTTGACCGCGCGGCAGATGAAACCTACTGCGTCCGCGCCAACCAAGACAGTATTCGTCCCAACGGCCAAGCCTTCCAGGCGTTCATCCGAACGCATTTCCCGGGTAATGCAAATCCATGAGAGCGCGAGCCGCCTGTCATGTGCCTTGGGTGTAAATTTCAAGTGCATGGGATGAATACAGGACTAATACAGGACCAGTACAGGACCAGTACAGGACCAGTACAGGATCAATACAGGAATCATACAGGAATCTCGAAGGATATTCGAGTGATAAACTTGTCAGAAGAGAGACACAGCAATTGGTTCGGGAGGAAGAAGTGAGAAAATACCCATATATAGTCTTAATCCTCCTGCTATCCGCCTGCACGTTGGGGCAGCACAGGCCGGCGAAGCCGAACGAGTCTGCAACCGCCAATATATCCGCCCAACCCACATCGGCAAGTCCGGCGAATTCCACTCCAACATCCAACAGTTCCATCAGCATTACGCTCGGCACGCCCAGTCAATTAATGCATGAAAAACAACCGGATGCTTTTGGCATGACAGGCATACCCGACCAGCCCATCACCCCCATGCTGCAGCCCGACAAGTCCTACCGGCTCTTCATCGCCAGTGGGGAAATCGGCGGATCACGCGGCGGTCCGTCGCTGCTCAGCACAAAGGACTTTCTGACCTATACTCCCGTGGCCGTTAACGGCAAGGACGCACAACCGGTTTTCTCCCCAAGCTGCCGCGACGATTCCCCGCCCTGTGCCGATAACTACGACGCCAAATACGCCGGGCCGGACCTGGTTTTCCCAGCCAGCAACGGCACGGACCTGCAGATGCTCTACCAGGGCACCACGATCAATTTCAACGGCACACACAACGGAAAAGCGTTCTATTCGGTGGTCGCGTTAGCCAGCTCGAGCGATAACGGCCTGACCTGGACGCGCAAAGGTGTTGTGATCACCGGCGACGATCCAAAACCGGCAAATCCAAAACCGGGAGCGCTGGGTGCGGACCAATCCGGCGCCATCGTGGCGGACGGGTACATTTACGATTTCTATCCAAACTTTCCCAACCAACCCAACTCCGGCTCCGCCATCGAGGCCGCACGCGCACCCCTTACCAACGATGGAGTTCCCGGAACCTGGATCAAATATTACAATGGATCATTCGGTTCACAACCCGGGATCGGAGGCTTGGGATCGCAAATCGTTCCCAGCCCAAGCGCATGCACCCGACCTGCCCAACCCTGGCTTGCGTTCAGCACATACCTGAATGAATACGTCATGACCTTCATCTGTGCGCAGGGCTGGTTCTTCACCACCTCGACCGACCTGGTCAATTGGAATACGCCTACTCAATTTTTCAATTCCCCGGAGCAGGAATTTTCCAACGGCCAGGAGACGAATGAGAATGTTAGCCTGGTCACGCCGGGCAATCCCGGACAGGTGATCGGTCAGACCGGGTATGTTTTATACGCCAGCACACCGGCGTGGGGCAAGGCGCCTCACATGTTTTGGATGAGGCCATTTACATTTTCCAAGAGCCCTTGAACTCCTGGTTGCCAGGAAGGAGAAAGTCACTTCCGGGACAGGCATTGTGATGGCAATTAAAGCCAATTACGAGCGTATGAAATGAAGCGGCGGAAGGACCGGCGTCATCCAGTGAGACAAGGAGGCGGCCAGGAAAACGACATCCGCGAATCATGCATTCATGCCATACGACAAAAGTAAGGAGGAGGAACTGTGAAAACAATCTTTCGATTTAGTCTGGCGGCCATCACGCTGATATTCCTTGCGGCGTGTGCGCTGGCATCGGTTCCATCTGCGGTGCAACCGGGCGAAACGTCGCCGACGGCCGCCGCCCAACCCACAAGCGTCCCCATTGTGCCGGGCAAAAAGCCCAACATCGTACTCATCCTGACCGATGACGAGGACGCCTACGAAGTCCAATTCATGCCGAAGTTGAAATCGTTGATTGCTGATCAGGGCGTGACGTTCCAGAATTATTCCGTGGCGTTCTCGCTGTGCTGCCCTTCACGCTCGACCATCATGCGCGGACAGTATTCGCACAACACGCAGATTTACGGCAACTCGCTTCCCAGCGGTGGATTCCAAAAATTCTTCCAGCTCGGGGAGGACAAATCCACCATCGCCACCTGGCTCCAGGACGACGGCTACCAGACCATGCTGGCAGGAAAATACCTGAACGACTACCCCCAGAAGAGCAACCCGATGTACATCCCGCCCGGCTGGAACGAATGGTACGTCTCGGTGAAGGGGAACCCCTACAGCGAATACAACTACACCTTGAACGAAAACGGCCAGCAGGTCCCGTACGGCAACAAGCCGGAGGATTACGGCACGGATGTCTATGTGGGCAAGGCGGTGGATTTCATCAACCGCACCGCCAAGACGGGCAAACCGTTCTTCGTCTACCTCGCACCTTATGCACCGCACGCACCGTACACGCCTGCGCCGCGCCATGAGAATCTCTTCCCCGACGCCAAAGCGCCGCGCACACCAAACTACGACGAAGCGGACGTCAGTGACAAACCGCAATATCTTCGGGATCGTCCCCTCCTGACGCAAAAACAGATAAATGTCATCGACAAGGACTACCGCAAACGCCTGCAAGCGCTGCAGGCGGTGGACGAAGGCATCGAGAGCGTCGTCAATGCACTCAAGGCGAATGGGCAGCTCGATAACACGTACATCTTCTTCACGTCCGATAACGGGTATCACCTGGGCAACCATCGCATGCTGGTCGGGAAGATCGCGCCGTATCAGGAGGAGTTGCGTGTGACGATGACCGTACGCGGACCCGGAGTGCCGGCAGGCCAGGTGCGACAGCACCTGGTCGGCAACATAGACCTGGCCCCGACCTGGGCGGAACTGGCCGGCGCCAACGTGCCGGATTTTGTGGACGGTCGTTCGCTCGTTCCGCTGCTGGGCAACAGCCCACCGGATTTGAGCCAATGGCGCCAGGTCTATGGGATCGAAAACGCCGAGGATGAATATGCCGCCTCGAGCGCCGCAGAATCAGCCGATACGATCTCCGAATTGCAGGAGCCGGCCGACCAGGACGAGGTGGATAAAGCCGCGCTGCCCAAGGACAAACGGAAGGCGTTCAGCGTACCGCCCTTACGCGGTATTCGCTGGCAGACGATGAGCTACGTGGTGTACAGCACCGGCGAAAAGGAATTGTACGATCTCCAGGCCGATCCCTATGAATTGAACAACCTGGCATCCACGGCAAGCCCGCAGTTGCTGCAATATCTCGATCAACGCGTGGCGCAATTGGCATCCTGCAAGGGCGCCACCTGCCGGACTGCGGAGGATACGCCCCTGGATTTGCCAAAATAACGAATAAAAGGCGGCCTCGGGCTGGACATGCCAATCCAGGGCCATACAACAAAAGGAAAGGTTGAGCCGATCCATTCGAAATATCCCGCATCAGCAACGACGAATGGCGAAGCGTAAAAGGAGAAACCATGAAAACATTTTTCCGGGTTACCCACGCGACCATCGCACTCTGCCTGCTGGCCGCCTGTTCGTTGCGCGTACGAGGGAACTCGATTGTGGCCAAGCCCACGCCAGCCAACCAGCCCGGTAATGCAGCCGCAATCCCATCACCAGAAAATGCCGGAGCGGCTCCTGCTGCAAACAATGTGCTCCCCAGCCTCCCGGCTGCGACCGACGCCGAGGCAATTCCCGCCACATTCTTTGCGATGAACACTGTCGATCCGGCCGATTATCCCAAGCTGACGTTCGGGACACTGGCGCACCCGGAAATCGGGGCCTGGGATTGGATCGAAAAGAAGAAAGGCGTTTACGATTTCAGCTTCTTCGATAAATACATCGGCGACGCGGCCGCCCACGGCTTGGTGGATCATACGAATACCGTCAACATGGCCATGACGCTGGGAGAGACACCGCCCTGGGCTGCGTCCGATCCGAAGTCATGCAAAACCAACAAGGGTCTGACATGGTGCACGTCCGGTCCCGCGGACATCGAGGATTGGGTCGAATTTGTCACGGCAGTGATGAACCACTACAACGGCATAACGGAACCGCATATCCGCTATTACGAACTGTGGAACGAGATGAACATCAATATATTCTGGACCGGGACACAGAGCGACATGCTCAATATGGCAAAAGCGGCCTATCCCATCATTCACGCCGACCCGCACTCGATGATGCTGACGCCCTCGGTGGTGGGCTCTCTCGGGAGCTTAACCAAAGGTTCCGGCGCCGCTTTGATGGTAAGTTATCTCGACGCGGGCGGCGCACAGTACGCGGACGGCGGTGCGTTCCATGGCTATCGGATGGCGAATAAGACACCCTACGCCGAGCCCGAGGATGATACGAATTCCGGCTGTGAAAATTCAAATGGATGCCATGATTCTATTGTAGTCAAGGCAAACCTGATGCGGCAGGTGTTCGATCAGCACGGCCTGTCGGGGAAACCGATGTTCGATACGGAGGGCAGCTGGGGCCTTCTCACCATAACGGACGCGGACGCAGATACACAAACAGCCTGGTTGGCGCGCTGGTATCTGCTGCAGGCCGGCTTGTACGCAACGGATAACCTGCAGATGGCGGCGTGGTTCACCTGGGGTCACCCAACCACGTTCCATTGGGGAACAATCGAAACGGATTCCGGTGCCCCGACACAGGCCGGCATCGCCTTCAACCAGGTTTATACATGGCTCGTGGGTGCAGAGATGAAACAACCGTGTGGATCCACCTCGGATGGAACATGGACATGTGCCATCACACGTCCTGGTGGTTATAGTGCCCTTGCAATCTGGAACACCCGGGGTTCGAAACCCTATCATCCATCCACCGGGTACGTGGATTTTCGAGACCTGGCCGGTAAAACAAGCCAAATTACAAGCGGCGAGGCAGTTACCATAGATGTGAAACCCATTTTGCTCGAGACCATGCCGATGCATTAGAGCTTGAGATTTTATAAATATTTATCCTGTTTTTTATCCCATACCAATCAAGCGGAGAAACCTTTATGAATAAAACCGAATCCAGATCAAAAAAGCCGGACGCATTCTCCCTGGAGATGATCATTGTGCTGGTCATCATCACACTTCACGATTTCCTGTTATCGAATACATTATCGATACCCGGGGCGCTGGGGCGCATTGCATTGACAAGAGTCATATCATTGGATCGAGTTGCGTCAAGCCTGGAATTCATCGTACCCATAGCCATCCTGATTACCATGCTTGTTCTGTGGTTTACAGAAAGCGACCAGTGGGTGCATACCCTGGCGATCGTTTATCTCGCCTGGGTCACGGTCCGCCTGACCACCAAGGTTGCATTGGTCTCTTACGTCATTGCCTCCCGCCCTCAAAACGGCGTTGGAGTTCTGCTCAAGGATACGATTGTATTGTGGGTCGCCAATGTCCTGCTGTTCGGGGCATGGTATTGGATCATCGACGCAGGCGGTCCACGTATCCGGCGTGAGGGTCCCGGCCAACGGTTCGACTTCGCCTTCCCTCAACGCGTGGTTCCCCTGGCCGGCTGGCAGGGCTGGCAGCCCGGTTTCTGGGACTATGTGTTCCTGGGTTTCTGTGGAAGCACCCAGTTCGGCCTGGCAGATACGCTGGTGCTTTCCCGCCGCGCCAAACTTCTTTTGATGCTCCAGGCGGCCCTCTCGGTGACGGTGATCGTGTTCATTGCATCGATTGCAATTTCCGCCCTGCGCTGAACCTGTCCTCGGTTTATGGGAATGAGTGTAGAATCCATATCAAAAAAAACTGGAGAACCCATGTTTCGACGCAACCGACCTGCCATGCAAAACAACGTATTCAGCGCTTCACAAATCGAAGTGCTGGCGAAAGCCAACCAACTCGTATCCACCAACGATTCCACCAACGCGGCACCGCTTTACACGGAGCTGGCGCGCGAACTGGACGGCAACCGGCCGCGGGCCGCGGCAAACCTGCATGCGCGTGCCGCCCACGCCTATGCCGATTCAGGCAACGAACCACTCGCCCTGGCACAGGCCCGCACAGCCCTGACCCTGTTCATCCAATACCGGATGATCAACCGCACGGGAGTATTCTTCGCCAATATCACGCGCAAACTGAACAACAAGGGAATGAAAAATTCGGCGAACGCACTACTGAACGAATTTGGGAACAGGGTTGGGACGCTTCCGCCGCAAGCCGCCCAGGCGTCTGCCAAACGAGGCACCCTGCCGACCAATTGTCCGAAGTGTGGTGCGCCCGTCCACAGCGATGAGGCCGCCTGGATCGACAATCAGACCGCCGAATGTGATTACTGCGGCGCATCCATCCGAACCATGAATTGACACTCAGAGCCTGACTTGCAATCGTCAGGCTCTGGCTTTCAACTTATTCATACCAATGGACTATTTGGATTTATCCATGGTTATGTTTTAATCTGCCCCAGGAAAATCAAATTTTGCAAAGGAGTGAGGTATGGTACAGCCAGCACAAAATGAAGCCGTCGAGCGTTTGAAATGCAACTGGTGTCAGGGGATGAATCTCAAGACCGCCCTGTCGTGTCAATTCTGCGGCGCACCGCTTGACTTGAAGGATGTGGTCAGCGAATCGGGATGGCGCGAGGCGCCACGCCTGAAGGATATGACCGAGTTCCATTTCTTCAACAGCACGGCGCAGGTGGAAGGCGAGATCGTGCCGGTCGCGGAAATCAACCTGGGACAGGGCGATGCCGTTTATTTCGAGCACCATGTGATGCTTTGGAAGGACCCGACGGTCCCGATGTCGGTTTTGCAACTGCCGGGCGGGATGAAGCGCGTGCTGGCTGGAATGCCATTCATTATCAGCGTGGCGCAGGGACCGGGACGGGTGGCGTTCTCACGCGATGCCACCGGTGAATTGGTTGTGCTTCCGCTCCACCCCGGAATGGAACTGGATGTGCGCGAACACGCTTTTCTCCTGGCTTCG
>Ga0335071_10003303_pt1 | contig 17066 bp, 15 predicted proteins | sample Lox_Sample_15_FD_206724 | JGI IMG/M metagenome (GOLD analysis project Ga0335071, IMG submission 206724) | Soil microbial communities from Loxahatchee National Wildlife Refuge, Florida, United States - Lox_Sample_1.5 | ecosystem: Environmental > Terrestrial > Soil > Wetlands | place: USA... | reverse complement strand
ACCCCATCGTTGCAGCAGAACTGGACCAGCTGATTTTGTTCCTCAAAGATACGTTCCAGATCACCGCACTGGTGGTCACTCACGAATTGTCCAGCGCTTTCACCATCGCGGACCGGATCGCCATGCTCTTCAACGGAAAGTTCCTCGCCGTGGGTACCAAAGACGAGATACGGGCGAGTCAAGATCCACGCGTGAGGCAGTTCCTCAACCGAGTACCGGACAACCCCGTACATGCACCTGCCGTTGCCGCCTACATCGATCAATACGTGCGGGGGCCAGGAGCGACCTCATGAGTAGCGAAGCAAAGGTAGGCGCGTTTGTCCTCAGCTGTCTCACAGTGCTCACCTTCACGGTCATCTATCTAGTGAATGCACAATTCAGCGGTGGCACTGTCCCCTACCGCACTTACCTGCGGTACGCCGGTGGACTTGAGCCCGGGGCTTCTGTGCTGTTCGGAGGCATCAATGTCGGTCGGGTTAACGCAGTCCGACCGTGGGCCGACGATCCCACCCGGATCGAGATTCTCATCGAAGTGAAGAAAGACACTCCGCTGAATGAGAAGTCCATCGCCAAACTCGGATTTGTCAGCGTCATGAACAGCGCGGCTTTGTCGATCACGACAGGCAGCAACGATGCGAAACGGCTCGGCCCGAACTCTGTCGTCAACTCACAAGAAGCCGCCAGCCTCGACGAGATTGCCGGAAAGCTTGCTACTGTCGCGGAGAGCGCGAACATTCTGATCACCCAGGCACAAGGAGAACTGAACAATATCACCGGCAACGTGAACCATCTCCTCGTCAACCTCGACAACATGACCGGGCCACCCAATCAGAAAAAAGTACAAGCCATTCTTAACAACATCGACCTGTTGATTGCGGAGGAGCGGCCCAAGATTGACCGCCTGACGGACCAACTGGCGAAGGTTAGCGAACATGCGGATCAGACGATCGTGAACGTAAACGGCACAGTAACCGATTTGCGCGAGCCTCTTCGCAAAGATCTGACTGATTTACAGGCGACCTTAGCGCAAGCCAGAGGTTTGCTGCAGTCGCTGCAAACCGTGGTACGCGCCAACGACGACAAGATTGACGATACGATGGAGAACCTGCGCGAAGCGACGGACAACCTCAATCAGTTTACGAACTCATTGAAGCAGCGTCCCTGGAGCCTTGTCCGCGTGAAACAACCCGAGGACCGCCAGGTTCCGAAATAGTGAACGTCGGAGGATCGAGATGAAAAAGAGCACCACGGCACTTGTATTGATGCTTACGCTGTTACCCGCTCTCGGCGGCTGCGGAAGAGTGCGATACCCCGCGTATTACACGCTCAATCTGCCGGCGCCGCCGGATCCCCCCGTCCCGGAAAGCGTCCGAACCTCCATCGCAGTGCGAGAATTCCGATCACCCGCTTATCTGCGGCAAGGTCCCATCGTTTACCGAACCACGCCCGAACAGATTGGCTTCTACGAGTATCACCGCTGGGCAGTAGATCCGCGTACGTTGGTCACGACCTCAGTCATTGATCATCTGCGGGTCAGCGGCCGATTCGCAACCGTTTCTCTTTACGACGGCAGCCCCGATGGCGACTACATTTTCAGCGGCAGGTTGGAAAAGCTGGAAGAGGTGGACTCGCACCCAGGCGTCAAGGTAGAAGTTGCTATCTCCGCGCAAATTACAAAGGTCGCGACCGGCACAACCGTCTGGAGCAACGCCGTTTCGGAGGTCGCAACCGTTTCGCAACGAAGTGTGCCGGCAGTAGTGTCTCAGATGAATCGGTCTCTGGACCAAGCCATTGACAAACTGCTTTCTACGATTCCTGCATCGCTGGCAAGTTCCAGATAGCAATCCCATACCGGCACAGCCCGGGGATTGCTACTACGAAGTTACTCGGAAATCGCATAACGCTGGAGAGTTTCGAGATATGAGCGCCTCCGAAAACAGATATCGAATGCTGCTGGATGCGTCCAGCACCTTGGCCGATCAGCCGACGGTCAGCGCCGTCCTTCACAGCCTGCGCAGCGTTCTGTCCAGCGTCTCCAGGTTGCACGGAACCGAACTATACGTCTTGGACGATGGCGAAAAGAGTCTGCATTGCGTTGCCTTCGATCGAGATGCGGACGCCCCTCCAATCAAGCCTGCAGCCGAACTCCTGCGCGTCGGAGCTGTGGCCCAGGCGCTCGAGCAACAGAATGCGGTCTTTATACCGGATATATCGCAAGAGGTCGTCCACCATCCCGACCTCGCGCCTTTTGCATCCGCAGTAGTGGGGCGAAGCAGCTACTTGTTCCCGGTGTCTACCTTTCAAAAACGATACGGGCTTCTAGCCGTAACAAAGTTGCCGGGACGGCAATTCGTTCCCGATGACGTGGAGATGCTCCGCTCCTTGGCATCGCACGTGGCAGTCGCACTCGAGTGCGCTCTTGCCCGCGACAGCGCCAAACGATACGAGCGTGAGCTCGCCAGCGAGCGCGACCGTCTTCGCCTGGTCCTCGAAATAAACAACCATGTTGCGAAGCTGGACATAAATGATGTCCTGCGTTCGGCCTCAGCTTCCATTCGTAAATACTTCGGCTGCGATTCCGTCGCATTCTGGGTGCTCAAAGAGGATAGTGGCAGACTTCAAAAACTGTTGCATGACTTTCCAGGCGGGAACGGAACCATGGCCGCTGTCACTTCCGCTGACCTGACGGAAGCCGCGGAGTCGCAGTTCGAGAGGCTGCGGCAGCGCAGGGCGGAAATCTGGGCCGCAGACGAGTTCGAAAAACTCCCCGCCCGTCTCGCCGAGCCCTTAAAGAGTGAGTCGATCCAGTCTCTAGCGTTTGCCTTCCTCGCGACGGAGAGCAGGCCATTAGGTTTGCTGTCCATAGGAAGCCGCAGGGCGGATGCCTTCGGGCAGGAAGACCTGGATCTTCTCTCACAAATCGGTAACCAGATATCGCTTGCACTGGATAATGCTCTGGCCTACGGCCGGTTGAACGCATCGGCAGCTCGCCTCGAAGACGAGCGTCTCTATCTCGAATCAGAAATCGAATCCGAGTACAACTTCGAAGATATCGTGGGGAAAAGCGCCGCGATTCGTAAGGTTCTCGATCAGGTGGCGATTGTCGCCCCGACCGGTTCCGCAGTGCTGCTGCATGGTGAGACCGGCACTGGTAAGGAACTGGTTGCGCGCGCGATTCACAACCTGAGCGCCCGTCGCGAGCGCACCTTTGTACGTCTGAACTGCGCGGCGATTCCTTCCGGACTGGTCGAAAGCGAACTGTTTGGCCACGAAAAAGGCGCGTTTACCGGGGCTCTGATGCAGAAAAAAGGTCGTTTCGAGGTAGCGGACCATGGCACTCTCTTTCTGGATGAAATCGGCGACATCAGCCTGGACTTGCAACCGAAACTTCTTCGTGCGTTGCAGGAACAGGAGTTTGAAAGACTTGGAAGTACAAGAACGATCCAGGTCGACGTTCGCCTCATCGCCGCCACACATCGTGATTTGGAAACGATGATCCGCAACAGGCAGTTCCGCGAAGATCTCTATTACAGGCTGAGAGTGTTTCCCATTGAAATTCCGCCGCTTCGCGAACGGCGCGAAGACATTCAACTGCTTGTTCACTTTTTCGTAACTCGTTTAGCCCGCCGCATGCAAAAGAGAATTCGGTCCGTTCCTGTAGACGCTATGGAGTCCTTAGTGAATGCCGATTGGCCGGGGAACATTCGCGAACTCGAGAACTTTATTGAGCGGTGCGTCATTCTGACACAAGGTGAAGAACTGATGGTGCCACGCTCCGAGCTAAGAAGATCGCATCGGCCTGCAACAATCTCGACTTTTGAGCAAGCGGAACGGCAGACGATCCTCGACGCTTTGAAGCGGGCCTCTGGCAGGGTCGCTGGCCGAGGTGGCGCAGCCGAGCGCCTAGGACTCAAGAGAACTACGCTGCAGAACAAGATGCGAAAGTTATGTATTTCGCGCGCCGATTATTCCCTGTGACAGAATGCGGTCTGCCCGCGTCAGCATACGGGCACACCGAAAAATGCCTGGCCTCCCAGGTTGTCTCTCAACGCCTTAACCCACAAGAACTTACTCAGGACTGCAGTTCGGCAACGAAGGTGCCTTTGCGTCCGGTGGTCTGCGCGAAGCAGTCTACAGAAGGGATACGACACACGAATGAAGAAGTGGGCCGGAATAGCATTGATCATAAGTTCTCTGGGGATTTCATCTTGGGCGCAGGAAGTCAGGCATGAGCTGACCTTTCAGGGTTCCGGGTTTTTCAACAAGGAGACGAGCGACGGCGGGATCACGAATAGGCCAACCAACTCGGGCGGAGTGATGGCGGGATATCGATTCAATCTGAAGAAGTGGCTCGCGGTGGAAGGCGACTACGACTATTTCCGAAATGAACAGAAATTCCTCGCGAGCACTGGCACAACTCTCATCCCCATGAATGTCCACGCTGCAACTGGTATAGCCGTAGTGAAGCTTCCGGCATTCAAGAAGCTTCCTGCTGTGAAGTTGCTGTCTCCCTTCGTACTCGCCGGTGGCGGCGCGATGTTCTTTGATCCGCGCGGCGGAGCCACAGACAAAGAGCAGACACGAGGTGCTTTCGTGTATGGCGGTGGTTTTGACGTACCCGTCATGAAACATGTCGCCTTGCGAGCTCAATATCGAGGCTTTATTTACAAAATACCTGACTTCGAGATGACTAATCTCAAGGTCGACAAATACACTCATTCCGCCGTACCCTCTGCGGGCCTGGTATTCACCTTCTAGCCAAGGCTGCTCTGCTCACGTTCGCACCGTTTGAAAGGCGGCTTTCTCAGCCGCCTTGCAAACTTTCGCGAACACCTGGAGCAGATGCAACTCGAGTGGTGCGACTGCGCGTTCTAATCCCCCTGAGGGCAATTCCAGCGGCCCCTACGAACCCGGTTCCTGCCTGCCCGAATTAGGTCCTTATATGCCCACACTGCGGCGCAGCAAAACTCTCGCTGCCGAACTCTCCGACACGGACCCCAACAGAACATTGGGTTTACCGTGCAATGCGCTTCGGCAGTTGGCATGCTCTGAATACCTTGCTGGCACCTGCTTCGCTTTCAGGAGGTTGTCTGAACCATGAACTCGTCGAAACCTGTCGCCCCGTTGCGCGCACCGATTACGCAGGACTTTCGCACCGCCATTCCACCGCTCATCCGCAAATCTGTATTTTTCGCGCTCGCATTCGGGTTGTTCGCGCTCTCACCTGTCTGCCGCGCTCAAAGTGACGACTCTGGTAAGGAGCCAGACATTGACTCAACGATCGCGGTCGTCAGAGCCAACATGCAGGCCGACAGGGCCGCCCTCATCACCAGCGGGATGAATTTCAACGACAAAGATGGCGCGGCATTTTGGCCGATTTACAAGGAATACGACTATGAACGATCCAAGGTCGTGGATCGTCGCGTTGCCGTAATAAAGGAGTACACCCGAAAGTACCCGAATCTCACCGATGCCGAAGCCAAAAACATGGCAGAACAGATGTTGGACTCCGAAACTCGTCTGGCTGCCTTGAAGCAGAAGTATTACAAGAGGTTCACCAAGGTGCTGCCCCCGCTTACCGTGACAAAATTCTTCCAGCTCGAGCATCGGGTTGACTTGATGATGGACATGCAAGTGGAATCCTCGCTTCCTCCGCTTACTCAGGCAAAGTACACGGAGCAGGCGAATTAGCGGAACTCCGCGCGTTATTCATGCGACCGCAGATGGTGCCGGCTGCCGACGGCACCATTTGATTTTGAAGTTTTGCTCGGTTGCCTTCTAACTTAACGTACGGGCGAACTATCGCGATCTTGTCACGGCAGGTGGTGCACTGCGAGTCCCCCGTCCCCTGTGGGCGCCTTTTCACTTGCGTTTCCAGCTAAAGCGAAACCCGTTCCAGCCATAGTTCGTTGTGAGCAGAATCCACTGACAATCCGCGGCCGGAGTGCTACATTAGCCGCTAAGAGCGGCGAGGGTTTCTTGTCGCCCAAGTCTGGCTGCCCGCACTCGCTGTCGTGATTCGATCGATGTATCAGATAAAAACTGCGCTGACCATCATTGCGACTGGCACGTTCATCTTCCTGCTAGGGTCTTCTCCCGCTCCGGCGCTCGATCCGTCTTTGGATATCAGTCAATATGCCCACAAGTCCTGGACCGTCGAAGATGGATCCTTGAAGGGCGGCGTTCGCTGCATCACTCAGACTCCGGATGGTTATCTGTGGCTCGGGACTGAATTCGGCCTGCTGCGCTTCGATGGCGTGCGCTTCGTGCCTTGGAGTCCTCCTACAGGCCAGCAGTTACCCAGCAACAACATCCGAAGCCTGGTTGGCGCGCGCGATGGCACTCTATGGATCGGCACTCTCGAAGGTCTCGTCAGCTGGAAGGACGGCAAGCTCACATCTTTTCCAGAGTTTGCGCAGCAGAACGTTCTCACATTGCTGGAAGACCGCGAGGGAACGGTCTGGGCGGGAACGTTTCAGGTTCCCAAGGGAAAGCTCTGCGCCATCCACCATGGCAGTGTCGAGTGCTACGGTGATGATGGCAGTCTCGGACAGTGGGCTTGGTCCGTCTATGAAGATCGCGAGGGCCAAATCTGGGTTGGCGCGGAAACAGGCCTGTGGCGCTGGAAGCCAGGTCCTCCGAAGCGTTATGTCCTGCCACACGCCATTGAGACATCGCAGGCTTTGGTTGAAGGCCCGGACCGAAGCGGGTTACTTGCCATCGCGGAAGACGTCTGGCAGCTGGAGGATGGGACGACCCGCCCCTACCGGATGGCAACTCCGCCCGGCCGGCTCACGCCGATGCGGATGTTGCGCGACCGTGATGGCGGTCTGTGGCTGGGAACCTTGCAACGCGGACTGCTGCATCTGCACCAGGGCAGGACGAGTGTATTCGGACAAAGCGACGGCCTTTCCAGTGATCACACTCTGAGCTTGTTTGAAGACCGCGAAGGCAATATTTGGGTCGGTACAGCCGATGGACTCGACCGTTTCCGCCAAACTAGCGTCTATTCGGTTTCCGTGAAGCAGGGAATATCGAATCCAAGCGTCGAGGCCGTGCTCGTTGCCCACGACAACAGCATCTGGCTGAGTACCCTAGATGGCTTGAACAGATGGAAAGACGGCCGCGTGACGATCTTTTGGGCAGGCGGCCGCGGTGCCAAACAAAGTGCGCATCTTCGCGCCGACCAGCAAACGAGATCTGTCTTTTACCCAGCCGGCGAGAAAGAGGCAGTGATCGAGAGAGTCGATCCCGGACTTCCAGACGACGCGGTGGGATCGCTCTATGAAGACGAGCGCCAGCGCCTCTGGGTTTCAACCCCCAGGGAAGTTGCGCGTTTTGAGAACGGCACATTCAATGTCATCAAGGAAGTCCCTGCCGGCTGGGTCAATGCGATTACGGGCGACGCCAATGGAGGCGTGTGGATCAGCTATCAGGACCATGGCCTGGTGCACTGGGTCGACGGAAAGGTGGTCGAAACTGTTCCTTGGTCCAAGCTGGGCGGCAACGTGATCGCTTCCTCTGTTGCTCACGATCCTGCCAGAGGCGGCCTGTGGCTCGGGTTCTTCCAGGGTGGATTGGTGCACTTCAAGGATGGTCAAGTGCGCGAGTCCTACAGCAAGACCGAAGGCTTAGGCCGGGGCCGCGTCATGGGGCTTCAACTCGATCGCGACGGCGCGGTCTGGGCAGCCACTGAGGGCGGCCTCAGTCACGTGAAAGACGGCAACATCCTCACACTCAACAGCTCGAATGGATTGCCGTGTGACATCGTTCACTGGGCAGTAGAGGTGGACGCTTCATTCTGGCTTTACACCGCTTGTGGCCTTATACGCATACCCAAGAGCGAGCTGGACAACTGGACCGCCGATCCCAGGCGCAGCATCCAGTTCACGGTTCTCGATCGTTCCGAAGGCGTTCGAATCCGCACTCTCCTGACCGGCTATACACCGCGCGTAAGCGTGTCCGGCGATGGACGGTTGTGGTTCGCGGATCTTGAAAGCCTCAGCATGGTTGATCCGCATCATCTCGTGATCAATAACGCGGTGCCTGCAGTACACATAGAACAGATCATCGCTGACAATAAGGTCTATGAGCCCCTTGGTCGGCTGCAGCTTCGTCCGCGAGTACACGACCTGACCATCGATTACACGGCCCTCAGCTTCGCCGCGCCCGAGAAGGTCCGCTTTCGTTACAAGCTCGACGGGCAAGATCGAGACTGGAGAGAAGTTGTCAACGACCGCAAGGTGCAGTATTCAAATCTTGCGCCGAGGAGTTATACATTTCGCGTTCTTGCCTGCAACGAGAGCGGCGTGTGGAATGAAGAAGGTGCAAGCTTGGAGTTTGTAATCCCTCCGGCCTGGTATCAGACGAACTGGTTCTGGGCAGGCTGCTTCGCAGCCATCCTGACCATAATTTGGGCAGGCCATCGTTTGAGGGTCCGGCAACTCGCGGCGCAGTTCAACATGCGTCTGGAAGAAAGGGTCGGCGAGCGAACTCGCATCGCCCGCGACCTGCATGACACGCTGCTCCAAAGCTTTCAGGGTCTGGTATTCCGTTTCCAGGCCGCGCGCTTTCAGCTGCCACAGCACCCTCAAGAAGCCTCTGAAACCCTCGACGATGCGCTGGTTTCCGCAGATCAGGCGCTCGCCGATGGCCGAAGCGCCATTCAGGAATTACGTTCCCGGGCATTGAACGATAGCAATCTCGAGCAAATGCTCCTCGGAACCGGACGGGAACTGTCCTCGTTACCAAACGGCGGGGGAAGTGTCCCGCTTCTGCGTGTGATCGTGCAAGGCAGGCGGCGGCCGAAGCGCCCCATCGTCAAGGAAGAAATCTACCGGATCGCACGCGAGCTGTTGCGCAATGCCTACCGGCACGCGCATGCGCACAGTATCGAAGCCGAATTGCGGTACGATGATGATGCTTTCCTGTTGATCGTCCGCGATGATGGAAAGGGGATCGACCCCAAAGTTCTCAAGGATCGCGGGCGCGCCGGTCACTGGGGCCTGCCCGGCATGTATGAACGGGCAGAAGGAATCGGGGCCCGATTGGATATCTGGAGCGAAGCAGGTGCCGGTACGGAAGTTCGAGTCACCGTTCCATCCGCCATCGCCTACGAAAAAACTGGCGAAGGTTTCAGATTTAAGCTCTTCCGGAAGACGAAAATCTATGAGCACCGATCCTAACAAGATTCGCATCCTGACGGTCGATGATCATCCCCTCTTGCGTCAGGGAATTGCCGCGCTTCTGGGGACGCAACCCGATGTTCAAGTGGTGGCAGAGGCCTGCGACGGGGAAGAAGCGATAGCGCAATTTCGACTTCACCGCCCGGACGTGACCCTGATGGATCTGCAAATGCCCAATGTCAACGGCACAGAAGCCATCAGCCGGATCAGAGAAGAATTCCCTGATGCCAGGATCCTCGTCTTATCCACTTACGCCGGTGACGTTCAGGTTCTGCGCGCGATGAAAGCCGGTGCACGAGGTTACCTGCTGAAGGGAAACGTGCGGACGGAGCTGCTGGATGCCATTCGCGCCGTCCACGCCGGGCGCAAGCGCATACCGCCCGAGCTTGCTGCGGAATTGGCTGAACATGCGGCCGACGATCAGCTAAGCTCCCGTGAGATTGATGTGCTTCGCCTGATTGCCGAAGGCAACGCCAACAAACAGATCGCCGACAAGCTTTCGATCGGAGAGACGACCGTGAAGAATCATGTCTCCAACATACTTTCCAAGCTTGGCGCCAATGATCGTGCCCACGCCGTCACCATCGCCCTCCAGCGCGGAATTATCGAACTGAATGCCGGGCAGAAGTAGCACTTGGCAATCCTACTTTTTACCCTTCCCGTACCTTTGCCGCCTTCGTACCATGAAAACAGCATGGAGAACACGTCTGCAACGGCTCTTTTCGACCTTCGCTGAAGGCTGGCCCGGCGCTGGTCTCTTGCTTCAGCGCGTACTGACAAGCTCAATTCTCCTGTACTTCGGGGCCACTCATCTACTGTCTACCACTGGGCTCGCCGGATCGCCCCACCTGTTGGCAGCTGCTGCGGGCATCCTTTTCCTTCTCGGCTTGTGGACTCCCGTAGTCGGCACCACCATCGCAATAGCGGAGGTATGGATATTCTCCGCCTCCTTAGGCAATTCCCTGACCGCAATCATGCTGGCTGTCATGGGTGCCACCGTGGCCATGATCGGCCCCGGTATGTGGTCCATTGATGCTCAACTCTACGGCAGAAAGCACCTCCAGGATCCGCGTCGCTAGACCACATCCGCCTTCCAAAAGTACAGTTCCCCGTTCACCGAAAAGTAGAAGCCAGAACTGTTCGCAAATACCAGATCGCACTCCCCCGATCTACCGTTGTAACTGAATCAGGTCTGAGCGAAACTCACCGCACACTTACCCATCATGAAAAAACATGGTGACGCAGGCGTGAAACTTAGGGAGGGCAATATGGCCGCCACCGCCGCTTTCGCTGACTTCGGGAGCCTCGCAGGAACAGGCTTCCTACCCACGAGCGTGATCGAAAACCAGCAAGTGGCTCTGGAACCCGAAATCCATTCTGAGCACTGCTTTGAAGATATCGTTGGCAAAAGCCCAGCGTTGCAGAGAGTTCTGCACGAAATCGCGATCGTGGCTCCCACCGATTCCACAGTCTTGCTTCACGGCGAGACCGGAACCGGCAAGGAATTGGTCGCACGCGCGATTCACCGCCTCAGCTCGCGGAGTCAGCGGGAGTTTGTTCGCATGAATTGCGCCGCGATTCCCTCCGGACTGCTGGAAAGCGAACTCTTTGGACACGAGAAGGGCGCCTTCACCGGAGCCCTGATGCAGAGAAAAGGCCGCTTCGAACTTGCGGACGGAGGCACGCTTTTCCTCGACGAGATCGGTGACATCAGCCTGGAACTTCAGCCGAAACTGTTGCGGGCCGTGCAGGAACAGGAGTTCGAACGCCTGGGAAACGCCAGAACGATTCAGGTCAACGTGCGCATGATCGCGGCCACGCATCGCGATCTTCCGGCCATGATTCGGGAGGGAAAGTTCCGCGAGGACCTGTTCTATCGCTTCAACGTTTTCCCGATCGAGATCCCGCCTCTTCGAGAACGCCGCGAAGACATTCCCCTGCTGGTGAACTATTTCGTAGCGAAACTGTCGACTCGGTTGCGCAAGCAGGTTACGTCCATCCCCAGGTATGCAATGGAGGCCCTGACGAACCATCCCTGGAAGGGCAACATCCGAGAGTTGGCGAACTTCATCGAACGCGCCTTGATTGTCACCCGCGGTGACCAGTTACAAGTGCCCCTGTCCGAGCTTGGTGTCGGTTCTGTGACCGTCCTTCCCGCAACCTCCATGTCTAACTTTCGGCAGGCAGAATGCATTGTGATCGTCGAGGCGCTCAGAGCCGCGGCGGGCCGCATCGCTGGAAGGGGCGGAGCCGCAGAACGGCTGGGATTGAAGCGTACGACGCTGCAAAACAAGATTCGCCGGCTCGGCCTTACAAAAGAAGAGTACAGGCAGTACAGGTCCGCCGTTGTTCAGCACTCACCGGTCGCGTGAGTGGGTTGAGTACGCATCGCAGTCGCCGTAGCTGCTACGACGCTGGATCGGTGTCACCGGCCTGCCGTTGCATAGCTGCGTCGCACCTCTTCATGCGAGGGGCCAATCTGATTGGTAGACACAGCCGATCGCAAACTCCCGCGGCGTAGACGTTCCCCGCGACAAACTCTGAGCCCAGGATCGCGAGCCATCGCAGTAACTGCTCGCCCCTCGAATCCACATAACTCACCTCGGTCAGATCAACCATGAGTCCTCGCATGAAACCTTCTTCCGTCACGAGAACCTCCGCCTGCTCTGCCCAGCTACCTACGATTCTGCCCTCCATCTTTAGCACCGGACGATTTGAGATCCATCGTATCTGTGCACGAAACATTTCTTTGCCCCCGAGCTTTCTTCTCCTCGCTCCTGATTTATCCTCGCCGAGGCACGTCGCCTGCCATGGGCGATATGGCTATCTCTTTGATAGCGCATGCCCTGTTCGCGAGTGCGGTCCCCTGCGATTCCCCTGACCGCGGGCATTGTCCGCATCCGGTCAGATTTCAGCGAGTGGGACGCACTTCGCTCCGCGGCAGCGTCCCTTCGTGCCACCTCTGCCCATGACCCCTTCTAGGCGCACTTGCCAGCATGCGGGCACAGATTTAGCCGTGTACCCACCAGTCCCTTTTCCTTTCAATGACTTGCGGTTGGCCATCCAAGTGCGCTTATGGAGGACGCTATGGCGACCTTTGATCCTTCTGACTTAGTGCAAGGCCTAAAATATCCGAACCAGACTTGGGGAAGGCCTGGCTCGCGAATCAATCCCCGGACTGTCCCACCTTCGGCAGAACGGGACGAACAGACTGACTCGTCCGTTCCGCATGACGATGGTTTGTATCATCTGTGTCTGATCGAATCGGGGAAGCCCCACAAGCCAAGTGCTTGGGCCGCCCCCGGGGCACTCATCTTTGAATTGCTTGTTCTGGCAGCACTGATTCTTATTCCGCTCTATCACATCGATCCGCTGCCCAAAAGAGAATTGCTGACCATGTTGTATCTGGCGCCGCCCCCGGCGGCCGCACCAATTACCCCTACCAAGTTCCGAGTGCCCACGCGCACCTACACCCCTTCAACCAGCGCCCTGACTGCACCAAAGGCCACCGAAGAACTCCCGCCTCCCCCCGCCGCGAGCGCGGGCGGTGTGATCGGAGGAGTCCCTGGCGGAGTCGCCAATGGCATCCTGGGCGGGGTGATGACCCAGGCCTTGGCTAGCTCGCACGCTGCTCCCATTCCAGCGCAAGCCCCAGCCCCGGCTCCGCCGAAACGAGTCCGCCTCGCAGCGCGTGTAGCCGAGGCCAACCTCATTTACAACGTTCCCCCGAAGTATCCGCCTGAAGCTGGTCAGGCGCACATTGAAGGATCCGTAGTGCTGATGGCCGTGATCGGCAAGGACGGCACGGTGCAGGACGTTGAAGTCGTCAGCGGTGTGCCCGTGCTCGCGCAGGCAGCCATCGACGCAGTAAGGCAATGGCGTTACAAGCCGTACCTGGTCGATGGAGAGCCAGTGGAAATCGATTCCAGAATCACCATCAATTTCACATTATCCAGAGGTTAGACATGTCAGCGACAAGCAATAAGAACGGCGCAACACCTCACTGGCATCCCGGAATGCTCCTCAAGGCAACACGAATGTTGCTGCTCACTTTATCCGCCGGCGCCTTGCTGTGGGCTGCGCCCGGATTTGCGCAGAGCCTTGAATCCGCCAACACAAAATCAGGGAGCATCCTGGGAACCGTGCTTGATGTCACCAGCGATCCAGTTGCGGATGCCACGGTGGTTCTGCAAGCGCCAGCCGAAAATCGCCTGACGACTACCACAAAGGACGATGGGTCTTTCGCAGTCCGCGATCTAACGCCGGGAGTGCCTTATCAGATCACTGTCACTGCTCAAGGATATGCAGACTGGAACTCGTCGATAACAGTCGAACCTGGACAGGAAAAAGCCATAAACGATGTTAAGCTCCGCATCCTCGCAGTCGAGCGGGCCGTAACTGTAACTTATTCGCCGAAGGAAGCCGCCGCCGAACAGCTCAAGGTTGAAGAAAAGCAGCGAGTCCTTGGTTTCATACCCAATATATATGTCGTTTACGATCCACACCCCGTGCCCCTCACCGCAAAGATGAAGTTTCATCTGGCATACAAGAGCATGACCCATCCAACTTTCTTCGCCTTCCAGTCCATCTGGGCTGGTGTCCTGCAGGCGGCGAATACACCTGATTACCAGCAGGGTGCCAAAGGATACGGCGAGCGCCTCGGCGCAAACCTCGCCGGTGGTGCAGCAGAAGGGTTGATTGGTAACGCTCTCCTCCCAGCTCTTCTGCATCAGGATCCCCGGTACTACTACGACGGCAAGGGAACAAACTGGAGTCGGGCGCGCCACGCCATGTCCGCGCCCTTTGTAACCAAGGGAGACAACGGAAAGTGGCAGCCGAATTACTCGCAGTGGGGAGGCACGCTGATCGCAGCCGGCCTCGCCAACACCTACTACCCGGAGTCGAATCGTGGCGTCGGACTTGTCTTCAGAAACTTCGGAACGAACATGGCGCTGCACGTCGCGGGGAGTCTGGCGCAAGAATTCATCCTGGGGAAATTTACTAGCAAAAGTAAGAATTAGTTCTAGGTTGAGCAATGATTTGCGGGCGGGCCGAATCAGATCTGAATCAGATTCATCCCGCCGCTCTCGTCATTGCCAATGGCTTTTTGTCCGCTGGCTCCACGCAGGGCCGGAAAACCGTCATTCAGTCGTTCAGACGGAGGAATGCTCACGTTTGACCCGCGACAATGATCACAATTCGGTTTGTCCCGCGCATCAGTGGACGTCACGCTTAGTCACGTCGCTGCTCCGACCACTCAGCGCCTCGCTTCTCGCTGCAGTCCTACTCACAACTGCCGTTTGCCAGGAACAGGCTGCCAATACGCCATCGGAGATCAAACCGGCCCAGCAACTGGTGTCACGCCTGCCGGCGAGCATGCTGGCGCAGCTTAGCGGATCTCTGCAGGAAGTGGCCGGCAAAGTATGTCCAGCCGTCGTTCAGATTGAGGTCAACGGATTCGGACCAGCGGATCAGACCGATCCCAAGAACACAGCCCTGATCGTGCACCAGCGTGGTGTTGGCTCGGGAGTGATCGTCGATCCCGAAGGTTACATCATGACCAATGCCCACGTAATCGCAGGGGCACAGAGAATCCGCGTCATCCTTTCAGTGGCACCTCCCACCTTCGATGACGTGCCCGAGTCCGGAAAGATCCAGGTGTTGGACGCGAAGGTAGTCGGTTCGCAAAAGGAAGCTGACTTGGCCTTACTGAAAGTTGAAGCCACCAACCTGCCAACCCTGCGGTTCAATCTGGAACGCACTCCACAACCGGGAGAACTCGTATTCGCAGTCGGTAGTCCCGAGGGTCTGCAGAACTCCGTCACTATGGGCGTGATCAGCTCTGTCTGGAGGCAGCCCGATCCCGATAACCCGATGGCCTACCTGCAAACCGACGCGCCAATTAACCCGGGCAACAGTGGAGGTCCCCTCGTCGATGTAACCGGTCAGGTCATCGGTTTGAACACCTTCATCCTCAGCAAGGGCGGAGGCAGTGAAGGTCTGGGCTTCGCCATCCCGGCGCGCGTTGTGGATTTTATCTATCGCAGCCTGAAGAAGAATGGCCGCGTGGACCACGTCGAAATCGGAGTCGTCGCGCAGAACATCACACGCCCCATGGCCGAGGGGCTAGGACTTCCACAGAACTGGGGTGTGGTCATCGCCGATGTAGTATCGCGGGGACCTGCAGACTTCGCCGGAATAAAGCCAGGAGACGTCGTTCTGGCCGTGGACGGCCGACCCATCCTGGGTATGCCAGCGTTCGCCGCTATGCTCTATCAGCACCCAACGGATCAGCCCGTGAAGATCGATGTCCTGCGGGGCACGGAGAAGCTGTCCCTGAACGTTTCCGGCACGCTGGCGCCAGATCGCATCAGTCAACTCGCAGACCTTGCCGATCCCCTCCATGGCCGTATCGAACCGCTCGGCATCTTGGCCCTGACCGTAACTCCTCAACTGCTGCCTCTCGTCCCGGACTTGCGCCTGGGCAAAGGAGTGGTTGTCGTCGGACAGGCTCCCGGTTTCAACTCGGTCGAGACCGGTTTGCGCGCCGGCGATGTAATTCATACTCTCAATCGAAAGCCTGTCGATTCCGTCGAGCAACTCAAAGCCGCGGTGACCAAGCTCAAACCCGGTGCCGCTGCAGTACTGCGCATCGAGCGCCAAGGCCAGTTCCAATATCTCGCGTTCGAGATGGAGTAGGCCAGCCGCTCGAAGGTGCGCAACTCACCGACCGTCATATTGTTCCGGAACCAGTGTGCTACCATGGATTTACCGCACTACAGTGGGCGCTTAACTCAGCGGTAGAGTGCCATCTTCACACGGTGGAAGTCATAGGTTCGAATCCTATAGCGCCCACCATCTTTTCAATAGCTTACGAACCGCTATCGGGATCACCTCCCTATTTTTCAGTAGCTTAAAAATGCGTGGCCCGCCTGGCGGTCCGATCGCGAAGACTCCTTTCCGCACTCTGCAAGATGAAGTCAAACCCGCCTCGAGAGTCCGAACCGATTGTTCTCGCCAACTGAGCTTTCGCTGCCAGAAGTTGGTAAACACAGGCCGACTTATAGCAATCCGGTTCAATGAGTGCATTGGCGAATTATGACGCTCCGACGTAAGGGTTTCAGAGACCAGGGAAGAGAAATCCCGCTCGCGAGAATACCAATTGACATTCAAAAGAAATCCACTACCATATGGTTGTGGATCGACTAGGTACAACTTTTGCGGCGTTGTCTGATCCAACCCGGCGGGCGATGATCGAGCGGCTCTCCCGCGGGCCTGCCTCTGTGCACGGCCTGACGGAACCGTTTGCACTCTCGCAGCAGATGATTTCAAAACATATTGCCTACTTGGTGCGGGCGCGGATTGTGATCAAGACGAAGCGTGGACGAGAGAGTATCTGCACGCTTAGGCCAGAGGCTATAAAGACAGTCAGCGACTGGGCGATCAGCTATCGCCAATTCTGGGAAGAGAGTTTCGACAAACTGGATGCAGTTGTAAAGCAGATGAAAAAAGAGGAGATCGGACATGACAAGAAGCACCCTGAACGAGACGGAGCGAATGGTTGTCACAAGAGTTTTTGATGCCCCGCGCGAGTTAGTTTGGAAGGCGTGGACAGACCCGAAATACGTGATGCAGTGGTGGGGTCCGAAAGGCTTTACTGCGCCCGTTTGTCAGATGGATTTTCGCGTTGGCGGAAAATTCCTCTGCTGCATGAGGGCACCGGATGGGCAGGAGTTCTGGAATGCGGTTGAATACCACGAGATTGTTCCCTACGAGAAGATCGTTTCCTTGATGTACTTTTCCGACTCGAAGGGAAACAGGATTGATCCTGCGCAGTTGGGAATAGAACACGAGGCCATAGAGGGTGCGTACGACGTGACC
>Ga0335071_10003302_pt1 | contig 17067 bp, 19 predicted proteins | sample Lox_Sample_15_FD_206724 | JGI IMG/M metagenome (GOLD analysis project Ga0335071, IMG submission 206724) | Soil microbial communities from Loxahatchee National Wildlife Refuge, Florida, United States - Lox_Sample_1.5 | ecosystem: Environmental > Terrestrial > Soil > Wetlands | place: USA... | reverse complement strand
AATTTCAAGATGGTAAAGATTTTTGTTGACAAACGGCGGGGGGAGGTATATTGTATACAATAGTTGATGCGATGAAATTCACAATCTGTTGCTTTTTTGACGAATAAGCGCCGCCAAGTAAGGGCAGCGAAAAAACAACAGATACTATAACACTGTAACTTCTCATAATTACTCCCCTTTTCCCCCTGGGCCCCACCCAGGGGGTTTTTACTTTACAACGCAGGCCTTTTGATTGTATTATAATTTTACGTATGGGGCTATCCGATTTTAATGCCTACACCGGTGGGTTGCTCGCTCTTCTCTACTCGGCGGGTGCCGTTGCGAAGACCGTTGTTTTCATCCTCTTCTGCTTTTCCCTCGTCTCTTGGGCTGTCATTTTCTTGAAATGGAAACAATTCTCGAGGATTGACCGGGATGGAGATCGGTTCCTCAAAATAATAAAAGAGAGTGATTCCTTTAAGCGTCTGGCAAATGCCTACCGGGAGAACCCTGAAAGTCCCTTCTACCGCCTGCTGATTGCTACGTACAAAGAAACGGCCGTGCGGCAAAAGGAAAGTCTGGAGATGCGACCGGAAATCGTGCCTGCTGTCGAGAATGTGCTCAGAATTACCACGACCGAAGAAATGGAGAGGCTGGAGTCTCGCCTGTCGTTCCTGGCCACCACGGCGAACGCTGCCCCGTTCATAGGGCTATTCGGCACGGTGTGGGGCATCATGGACTCGTTCAGAGAGATAGGACTCAGGGGCTCCACCAGTCTGGTGGTGGTTGCACCCGGAATCAGTGAAGCGTTGATTACTACAGCCCTCGGGCTTGCCACTGCCATACCCGCAGTTCTTGGATATAACTACCTGCTCGCGAGATTGAAAGGCATCTCCTCGAAGTTGGAAAATGCCTCCGGGCATATTTTGAACCTCATTACCCGATGACACCCGCCGGACGACAAAGAGGACCGCTTTCAGAGATTAACGTGGTCCCCCTTGTTGACATCATGCTCGTGCTTCTGATCATTTTCATGATAGCCGCGCCTATGATGCAGCACGGGATGTCGATCGATCTGCCTAAAGTCACCACTAAACCGCTCCCGTCAAAAGAGGATGTTCAGGTGCTCACCATCACCAAGGACAAAACGGTGATCCTGAATGAAAAAAGACTGGAGGCAAGTGATCTAAAGGCCGCCATCCAGCTGCTCTTCACCAATAAGCCCGACAAAGAAATATTCCTCCGCGCGGACAGTAGGGTTCCTTACGGATTTGTGGTCAGCTGCATGGCGCTCATCCGCGAGGCAGGCGTGGATAAAATAAATATCGTGACAAAAAATATAGACGAGAAATGAGGGAAGAGAACTGGCACAAAATGCTCATGATCTCAGCCGCTCTGCATCTCGTAGTTCTTGCGGCACTGAGTTTCCCTGTCAAAAAAGCCTTCAGGAAGTTCGACGCCTCTAAATCGTACTATTCCGTGAATCTGGTGGGGGATATTGGACCTGGCCTGGGCAGCGCAGGGGAGGAAAAGGGCAAGGCCATCCCGTCACAAAAGCCTGAGATAGCCAAGCCTCAACAGACAGCCCAAAAGAAGACGCGCCCCACGCCCACAAGAGAAAAGGACGTCCGAAGCCTTGCACCAAAAAAATCTGAGAAGGAAAAACCGCAAAACACGGCGAAGGACGATTTAAAAAATGTTGAAGATAGAATCCGTGAGATGAAGCGGCGTACCGGGAATACAAGCGTAGCGAGCGCCAAAGGCACGCCCGGCACCTCGGAGTTCTCCGGCAGTGGCGGAGCCGGAGGACGCCTCATAGATCCTGCACTGGCGCGTTATCTTGTAGGCGTGAGGGAAAAGATAGAGACTTCCTGGCATATCCCTTTCATATCATCCCAGCAGAAGAACCTTGAGGTAAATGCCACCATCAAAATCAGACGAGATGGACGGATTGTCGACATCACTATTGACAAACGTTCGGGAAACAGGGTTTATGACGAATCAGTGGTACGTGTCTTACGCATGGTTGACCCTCTGCCTCCCCTGCCTTCCTCTGTGACGGACGACCCTTTGGAAGTGGAACTGACCCTTCGACCAGAGGGCGTATCCTAGAATTTCCGTTTATTTCGCAGTATCTCTGTCAGACACGCGCGTGAGTAAGCGTTTCTGCGCTATTTGTTCTCTCGTTTCTTTCCTAACAAGGGCAGAAAACAGCCCAGAAAATGGATCAACTGGTTCCTGAATATGTAAAGTACAGACACGAGCATTGCACTGCCGACAAGATACATGGAGAACTCCTGGTAGTGACCCCTCCTAACGGCGCTTCCTTGAAGCACCAGCATCAGTGTCCCCGGGAGCCTCCCGAGTACGTTAAGCAGAATTAAGTCGATGTAGCGCATCCTGGTCAGGCCTAAAATGTAGCAAAGAGAATCTTTCGGAAAGCCGGGCAGGATAAAGAGCAGCCAGGCTATGTAGAGTCCCTTGTGGGCGACGAAGTTATCGAACCTGTCGATGTACTCCTTCTTCACGATTTTGTGAACGAACCCGGCGCCAAGGAGGCGGCCTATCGTAAATGCAATCAACGAACCGATGGTCAATCCTATTGTGGAGAGCAGCGTTCCTTCCCAAACGCCAAAGAGCAACCCTCCGACAAAACCGGTCACCTCTCCCGGTATGGGTGCAATGACGACCTGCATGCATTGGATGAAGATATAGACGATCCATGCGTAAGGTCCGTAAGATGCGACAAAAGTTTTCAGCCTTCTCAGGTTAAAGAAATACCTGTAGAAGAGAAGCGTATCTCTCCATGCACCAGAATAGTACGTGTAGAAGAGCAAAGCGACAAGCAAGAGAATAAGAACGCCGAGGAGCACGCGCAGCGCTGCAGAAAGATAGGGGGATTTCACAATCTTCCGTCTCACGAGTCCAGAACCACCGTTCTTAAGACCTCATCGACGGAGGTTAAACCATCGCGGAGGAGCGTAGCGCTGTAGTCCTTGAGGGTGCGCATTCCCCCTGCTATCGCAGCTCTCCTGATCTCCTCAGTGCTCTTTCCCTGGGCTATGAAATGTTTGATCTCCTCACTTGCTCGCAGGACCTCAAATATGCCTACCCGCCCCCGGTAGCCAGTCATGTTACAATGAGGACATCCGCGCCCTCTGAACACAGGCACACCTCGTGAAAGGCCCAGGTACTGGGCTACCGTTCCATCAGGGATATACTCTTCTCTGCATTCAGGACAGACTCTTCTCACCAGTCTCTGCGCCACAACTCCTATCAGGGATGTGGATATCAGAAGCGGCTGGATATCCATTTCCATCAGCCGTATAAAGGTTGATGAAGCATCATTCGTATGGAGCGTGGTGAAGACGAGATGGCCTGTAAGTGCTGCCTGAACAGCAATTGCCGCGCTCTCTTTATCCCTGGTCTCCCCTACAAGAATAATGTCCGGGTCTTGTCTGAGGAAAGAGCGCAACACTCTCGCAAAATCAAGCCCGATATCGGTATGAATCTGAACCTGAGCCGCACCGGCAAGCTCATATTCGATGGGGTCTTCTGCAGTGAGTATATTCACTTCCGGTCTGTGCAGTTCAGAAAGCGCGCTGTAGAGCGTGGTGGTTTTCCCGGAGCCGGTGGGACCGGTAACATAGATAATACCGTAGGGCTTTCTTATCATTTCCCGCACCAGCTCGAGAGTGCGCCCGTCTGTAATCAACCGGTCGAGTCCGAGAATACTCTCCTTGGTCAGTATTCTCACTACGATCTTCTCGCCATGCTTCGTGGGAATCGTCGAGACCCGAAAATCGACCATTCTCTCTTGCAGGCGCATACTGATCCTTCCATCCTGGGGAAAACGCCGTTCAGTGATGTCGATGCCCGAGATAATCTTGAACCGGCTGGTAAGCGGCATTTGAAACTTCTTGGGAAGCACCTCTTCTTCACTCAGCAACCCATCAACACGGAAACGGACCCTCAAACCTTCTTCTACTGGCTCCAAATGTATATCGCTCGCACCTTTCTTGAGAGCACGGGCGATGATGTTGCTGGAGAGCCTCACAATCGGGGCGCCTGCCGCTTCTTTTTCCAAGTCCACCATGGTAGAAACTTCTTCGCTCTTATCCGGGGAATGAATATCCTTGACTGAATCAAGCCTCCCGGCTTCAGTCCCATCTGTAGAAATACCAATGCCGGAGGCTTTACTGCTGCCCCCTCCTTCCATCACTTTCCGATAGCCATCCTTCATAAAGAAACTGAAATCTTCGGCTGTCATGAGAACAGGCTCGATGGGCACGTGCTTTACAAATTTTCTGACTTCATCGAGGACAAGGATATCCGCGGGGTTCACCATGGCAAGAGTCAGGGTCCCCGCCGAATAGCCCAAAGGGAGCACCCTGTGCCTAAGAAGGAACTGCTCAGGCATTAACCCAACGATCTCCCTGTCCAGACTGAGCCTGGTCGGAGAAACAACGTTCAATCCTTTATTGAGGTTCATCTCCTCTATACGACCCGCAAACATCCTGTTGAGTGACAGGGACATCGAAGGACTTGCGAGGAGCAGCGATTCAAAGTCTTTACCCCCCAGCAGGTAAACTTCCGTGGGCTCAGCAGCAACCACGGTCGCGCTCCTTGGTTTGCCGCTCAAAAGCGACATTTCTCCGAAACAGGCGCCCTTACCTATTTTCGCCAGGGTCAGATCAGCCCCGATAGACGGTTCTCTTTTCTTTACTTCGACAAGACCACTTATGATGAGAAAGAGGGCGTCGCCAGGCTCTCCTTCCTTGACGATGACAGCGCCGGCAGGATACGCGCCTTTTTTCAGTCTTGCGGCGATTGTCGTTAGGGTCACGTCATCAAGGCCCGACAGGAGTTCTGTCTGCCTGAGGTAGACGACGGCTTCCTCCGGCACGCTCATCTACCGAATCTCCTGGTACGTTCCTGGTAACTACGGATAGCCCTAAAAAAGTCTATCTTACGGAAGGCAGGCCAAAGCGCATCGCAAAAATAGAACTCACTGTATGCGCTTTGCCACAGGAGAAAACCGGAAAGGCGAACCTCTCCACTGGTTCTGATGATCAGGTCCGGATCAGGAATGCCGCATGTGTAAAGATGGCTGGCAATATCTTCTGCGGTCAGCGATGCGGCAAGATCTGCTACAGAGCCTTCCTTCTTTTCCAGTATACTCTTGCGCACGGCTTCCACGATCTCCTCTCTGCCGCCATAGGCGATTGCAATATTGAGTATCCTTTCTCCATGGTCCCTTGTGGATTCTTCCGATTTCCGTATGGCTGCCCTGACGCTGTCCGGCAACGTGTCGAGATTCCCGACGGTCGTTATCCTGTAACCGTAACGCCTCACTACCGGATTATTGGAAAGCTCCTCCATCTTTTCCTTTATCACGCTGAAGAGCCCCTCAACCTCTTCCGTGCTTCTCTGAATATTGTCAGGCGAAAGCACCCATATCGTGATTATTTTGACGTCCAGCTCGCCGCACCACTGCAGTACCGCGTCCAATCTGCGGGCTCCCTCGCGGTGTCCGTCTGCAAGATCGTCAAAGCCCATTTCGCGCGCGTAGCGTCGATTGCCATCGAGAATGAGGCCGAGGTGGGTTGGTATAGGACCTTGCTTGATTTCTCGGGAAAGAAGTCTCTCGTAAACGAAGTATAAGAATCTTTTTACCAAACCAAGTACATTATATGTGTATTCCGGAAAAATTCCAATATCTAAATCGCTGGCCACTAATCGAGCTTGTGCTTTGACCGGGAACAGGTGCTCCGCCAAAGCACGCAGATGGCTTGAAGGGGCGGGTAAAAAAGAAGTAGTATAGTGCACTATAAGAGCTTATCTCATTTATGCCCATAAGAGCGATATCACTCATGTCAGGCGGGCTGGACAGCGCCCTCGCGACGAAACTTGTGCTCGATCAAGGCGTGGAGGTTGTGGGGCTCCACTTTACGTCGCTGCTATGCAACAGCATCAGCGGTGATAGAGGAGGAATGGCAGTGAAGACTGCTCAGGATCTCGGCATTCCATTGATCATACAGGATAAGGGTGCCGAGTTCCTGGAGATCGTAAAAAAGCCGGCCCATGGCTACGGAAAAAACATGAATCCATGCATAGATTGCAAGGTATTCATGCTGCGAGAGGCATCCAGGATTATGCAGGCGGAAGGCGCCAGCTTCGTCATCACCGGTGAAGTCCTTGGCCAGAGACCCATGTCGCAGATGAGACGGACCATAATGATGATCGAGAAGGAAAGCGGCCTTTCAGGGTATATCCTGAGACCCCTTTCGGCAAGGCTCTTTCCCTCCACAAAGGCCGAAGAGGAAGGACTGATAAACCGCGAACAACTCCTTTCCATCTCGGGGAGGTCGCGAAAGGAGCAGTACCGCCTGGCTGAGAAGCACGCACTTCGCGCCTTCGGAGCCCCTGCAGGCGGCTGTTTGCTTACAGACCCCGTCTACTCGCAGAAGTTGTCAGAGCTGATGGCCCGGGATGTGCCCTTTTCCATGAAGGACATTGCCCTTCTGAGGATCGGCCGCCATTTCAGAATCGACGGGATGAAACTGGTCCTGGGGCGTAACAGCGATGAAAACAAATGGCTGACGTCATTCTGGAGTCCTCCGTTTACACTGGCCTATCCAGTCCTTTTCAAAGGCCCGACGGCAATGTTCAAAGGTTCCCCGGAGCGGGCCACGCTACGGAAGATCATTTCCATCGTAGCTTTCTACAGCAGAAATACGTCGCCCGCCGTGAGCCTGGAGTTCTTTGACGGCCATGCCCGCAGGGAGACAACTGAAAGAATAGATATCAATCCCGACAGTTACAGGATCGAGCAGAGACTATGAAACTCATTGAAGATCTGTACGTCTACCCCTGGGTCTCGGCCCAGGAGAACAACGCGAATACTATTTTCATAGATGGTGAGGTGCCAACGCTGATCGACCCTGGCCACACGCACCTCTTTAGCCATGTGATTCAGGGGGCTGTGCGGGACGGCATCGCTCTTGAATCGAGCAAACTCGTCATATGTACGCACGGCCATCCGGACCACCTGGAAGCAGCGGGACGCTTTGATCCGGAAGTAATAATCGCTATCAGTCGGAGGGAATACGAATACCTCAAACACGAAGGAAAAGACCTGTTTATGATGACCGGGTGTCAGGTACCAAAAGCGCCGTTCAACCTTCTCCTGACAGAGGGCTCCCTCACGCTGGGGACCAAACGCTTTCAGGTACTCCATACTCCCGGCCATTCACCGGGATCACTATGCTTGTACTGGCAGGATCGTAAGGTGCTCTTTTCCGGGGATACTCTCTTCTATATGGGTGTGGGACGCACCGACCTGCCGGGAGGAGATATACGCACGTTGGCGGAGAGTATCGCACGACTCTCGAAGCTGGATATTGAATACCTCGTGCCCGGACACGGAGAAGTTGTCAAGGGAAAGAAGACAATCGAAAAGAACTTCCAAGTGGTTCTTCAGGAATTCTTTTCCGTGAACTCTATGTGACGGGTACTTACAGGATTGTTGACATTACCGGTGCATCGATGTACTATGTTAGCGTACGAGTGAAGGTTTACTCCTGTTCATGACACAGCTCACATGCGAAAGATATAATCAGGAAGTAGACATCACCATACAGCCGTGCCCGCATCCCCTTGACTATTGCACTCACAGGAGTCGCTGCATTATCAACCGGATGTGTATGGATGATCCTGAATGCAGGGAAAAAAGGAGGGCAAACGGTGAAGATACCCGATGAATATCTGTGCGATCAATGCGGCTGCCTTTTTCTGTTGCCGAATCCAAAGAACATATTTTGTCCCAATTGCGGCGGTAGCCAGGTGCGCAAGGAAATAGGTTACAACGAGTTGTCCGACGAGGATGTATATGTCGGCATGACCCGCAGTCCTCAAAAAATTGATGTGATCTGGTAACACTGGAGACATGCTGGAACTGATAGCCCTGCCACTCATCGTCATTGCGTGGTTCCTCCTCAACCGGTATATTCTCCCCCGTCTGGGCATTGGAACCTGAGTTGCCCCCGGCAGGAAGGATTCCTGCGACACCGGACGACAGTTGTAATACTTCATTGGTCCTCTTATATTATATAAGCAACCAGCGCAGACACTACGGAGGTAGAAAGAATGGCAGAGGAAAAGTATACCTGCAATAAGTGTGGCAAGACCTTTGAAAAGAGTTCTGACGCAAGCAAAACTGCGTGTCCGATATGCGGCAGCTTGGACAACCGGAAGTCATCAGAACCTGTCTCTTTGGGATGCGGAAAGACTACCCGATTCAGCTGAAAGTAGCACCCTGAATGGCGTGACCATTCACTACAGCATGTTGTCCTGAAGCTATCCTCAGCGGCTCGTGTGTGCCATGTATCTTTTCAACGGGGAGGCATGACACACAGCGAAGCGATCAAGAATACCGCCTCTGCCGACCGCGAGGCACGGCGTTGAAATGACAAGCATTGCGAAATGGATCCTAAAAGGAGGTAATTATGGAGAAAGCCTTGGTGCTGAATGACGCAGATTTTGCAAAAGAAGTGGCTGAATCTACAATGCCTGTCCTGGTCGATTTCTGGGCCACGTGGTGCGGACCGTGCCAGATGATGGGCCCCATTGTGGAGGGTTTGGCGGGAGAGTATGAGGGCAAGGTGAAGGTAATGAAGATGAATGTGGACGCAAATCCCATGACGCCGGCAAAGTTCGGCATAAGGGGGATTCCAACACTGCTTCTCTTTCAGAACGGGGAAGTGGTCGATCGAATTGTGGGAGCCGTTCCCAAGGGCACCGTTGAGAATTCCCTCAAGAAAGTGCTCGGCTGATCATATGCAAGATTGGCAACGCGAAGCCTTTTTCAACAAGGTCGCACAGGAGCCTTATTCAAAGCTTCTCAGTATAAAACTCGTGGATGTGCAGGAAGGCTACGCTCTCTGCGAGATGCACTACACCGATGCTCTCGATAATATCCATGGCATAGCGCACGGTGGCGCTGTCTTCTCATTGATCGACGAAGCCTTCGAGATCTCGTCAAACAGCCATGGGACTGTGGCACTGGCTCTGAACATGAACATGACGTACATTAAGCCCGCGCTGAAGAACAGCCTTCTGCGCGCAGAGTCGAGAGAAGTAAGCAGGGGAAGAAGAACTGCAACATATCAGATTACGGTCAACGACAGCGAAGGTCTCGTCGCGACGTGCCAGGCACTTGTGTATAGAAAAGATGCTGAAATAGGATTTCTGAAGACTACTTCTTCGGCTGAACGGTGACGCGGGCCTTCGTATCCTTTTCCCCTTCCACAGTCACGCGGTCTTCATTGATGTAATAGATCACAGTTTCTCCTGCGAGCCTGTCAGCGCCCGAGTAAACAACCACGTTGCCCTTCAATGTTATCTCGCCCTTGGCATTTTCGAACAAGGCCTGCCTGCAGGTCGCCGTTCTGTCGCCCTTCACGATCTTCACATTGCCTTCCGCATCGGCTTTCTCCACCTCGTTGCTCTCTTCGTTCAGGTACGCGGTGAGCGTATCTGAAAAAATCTGCAGATCATCCTGCTTGGTCAACACGTTTCCCTTGAAGATAATAATTTTTCCCTTCTCCAGCCCTTCCATCGAATCGGATACAATATCCACAGGCTTTTTCGTATTGAAAAAACCGAGTGCGCCGCCCTTTCCTTCAGGCTTTCCTGCCTGTCCATTCGATGTGACCTGTCCCTGTGCCGGCGGCTCTCCAGTTAGCCCCTTACCCTTTGTGGCCTGCCCGGAGTCAGCAGACGCCAGTTTCTGGGGTTCAGCCGGAGCCGCTTCCTCGGCAGGAGGATAGAGTTCTATCTGACGCAGTTTCTTCTCCTCGGTCAGGCGCGGGAGTGGCTCTGTACCGCTCTTATCTGCTGGGGGCGCCGCTTCCGGTTTCCGTTCTGCTTTCTGTTCCGTCGCGGGTGCTGTCTTCTGATCTGGCTTTGTTGTGGCCTGGGCCGTGCCGCTCTTGCCTGTGGCGGCGTCTTTTTGGGCCCCTGTCGTTGCTGCTGCAGTAGGGGATCGGACCGTTATCTGCTTCGATTTTTTTCCAGTGCCGCTTCCAGACGCTGCATCTGCCACAGTGACCTTTGTTTTAGTCACCTTCTTACCTTTGGGTGCAAGAAGCGGGCTGTCAGGATACTCTTTGACCAGCCTCTCGTGATACAGGTTGGCCCTCTGGGGCTCATCGAGTTCCTTGTAGGATGCTGAAAGTATAAAGTATGCCTGGTCGATGCCCTTCGCTGTCGGATACTTGGTAATGAAGTACTCCAGCCGGGTCACGGCAGCATTATAGTTACCGGTCTTGTAGTAGAATTCTCCGACGTACAACTCCCGATCAGCGAGTTTCTGGGTCATTCGCTGCAAAGGCACAGCCGCGTCCTTAGCATATTGCGTCTCAGGGTATCTGTTCTGAAGGTACGTAAACCTTTCAATGGCTTTGAGCGTATAGGTCTGGTCTCTGTCTATGGTTAAGGAAAGTTTGTCAAAAGACTCTCCCAGACGCCAGAGCACGTAGGGAGCATTCTCGTCGTCAGGGTGGGAGTTGAGAAAATCGGTGTACACGCTGGATGCCATCAGATACTCTTTTCGCTCGAAGTAAACGTCGCCGAGCTTGACTGCCGCCACGTCAGCCATGGGGTCGAAAGGATAATTCTCTCTGATTTGCGCAAACTTGGCTATGGCTTGATCCCATTTTTTCTTCTTCATCAACTCCACGCCCTCGACGTAAATCACGCCCGGGTTGTCGACTTTCTTTGTTACGGTCTTTTTAGAGCAGGAGAGCGGTAAAAGACACGCAAGAACCAAAAGCAGTACTGCAGTTTTACGCATGAGGCTTAGTATAACAGAAGAGCGCTACTTATGCTAATGTACTTAAAGGCTGGCGACTGCACGCAACGCAAAGAAGTGCGGCGAGCGGCAAGGTGGGCGACAATTGAAAACCAATTCTTCAGAGACATTGATACAACAAGGGCTGGGTTTCTTCAGCATTGTGCACTCACCATCCACCGTGGAGAAGCTCTCCATCTATATGCAGGAACTGGATCGCTGGAACAGACGCGTCAATCTCACTGCGAAACGGCCGGTTGAGTGGGTGATCCGGGAGCTTCTTTACGACGCCTTTTTCCTCTCCAGCGTGATCAAAGACGTCAGGGTAGCCGTCGACATAGGCTCAGGAAACGGGATTTTGGCGCTCACCCTTGCGATCATCGATGAAACAATGCAGATGTTTTCCGTTGATAAGTCCCTCAGGAAGATTCAGTTCCAGAGACACATCAAAAGGACTCTCAAACTCCCCAACCTTTCTCTCATCCAGGGACGTATCGAAAGTCTGGAGCCACTCTGCGTGGACGCTCTGTTGAGCAAAGGGTTTGGATCGTCGAGCCTCATACTCAAGACAGGCGGAAAGCACCTGAACGAAGGAGGCGCGGCGTACCTTCTCAAAGGACTCACTGAAAGAGCCGGAGCCTTCCCCGGCTTTCACCTGGAGACTGCTCGACACTACCGCCTCCCTGAGAACCCTAAAGAGTACCAACTCTTCGTCTACAGAAAGATGGCCGGTGGTTCAAACTGACAGGGTACAAAAAATTTTATAGTTTGGGCCATTTGTGCTAATGTATTTGGTCGATGCGAAAGATTATTGCCGTTGCGAACCAAAAAGGCGGCGTGGGAAAAACAACAACCGCCGTCAACCTCGCCGCCTCTATAGCCATTGCAGAGAAAAAGACGTTGCTCGTCGACATGGATCCTCAGTGTAACGCAACCAGCGGCGTCGGCGTCTCGTATAGCAAACTCTCATCAACTATCTACGATGTGCTGATCGGCAAGAAGAGCATGAAGGAAATCGTTCTTGAGACACAGGCTCCGAACCTCTCTCTCGCGCCGTCTCATCCGGACCTCATCGGCGTCGAGGTTGAGCTTCTCGATCACGAGGACAGGGAAATGGTCCTGAAAAGTGCGTTGTCGGAATTGAAGGATCAGCAGTCGCATATCATCATTGATTGTCCGCCTTCCCTTGGGCTGCTCACTGTCAATGCCCTGGCCGCATCCGACTACGTGCTCATACCATTGCAGTGCGAGTACTATGCCCTGGAAGGTCTCGTGCTTCTTCTCAAGACGATCACCATCATCAAGAAGCGCGTGAACCCTGACCTGGAAATACTGGGTGTGCTCCTGACAATGTTCGACAAAAGGAACAATCTCTCGTTCAGAGTAATGGAGGAAGCAAGACGCCATCTGGGCAACAAGGTCTTTAACACCGTGATTCCCCGGAACGTAAGATTGAGTGAGGCGCCCAGCTATGGAAAACCTGTGGTACTCTATGATATAAACTCCAAAGGCGCAGAAAGCTATTTGGAGCTTGCAGCCGAAATCTCATCAAGCAGAAACTAGATGCGTAAGAAAGATCCTCTTGGCAAGGGCTTATCTGCCATTCTGAAGGATATCGAGGAGAAAGGGACGACCACTCTCGTCCCCGTGGCCCAGATTAAGGCCAACCCTCGGCAGCCGCGCCTCACTGTCAGACAAGAGCCCCTGGAGGACCTCGCCAACTCCATAAAAGAAAAAGGTTTGCTGCAGCCGATCCTCGTCAGAAAAAAGGAGAACGGCTACGAAATCATAGCAGGCGAGCGTAGATTCAGGGCGTGTCGAATAGCCGGGCTCACGGAGGTCCCGGTTATCGTCAAGGACGTCGATGATAGAGAATCTCTCGAAATGGCCCTTATCGAGAACATACAGCGGGAAGACCTCTCGCCCATAGAACTGGCAACCGTTTACACCCGCTTCGTCGATGAGTTTGGTTATACGCACGAGGCACTCGCCAAAAAGATCGGCATTGAGAGAAGCTCTGTCTCCAACATTATACGGCTGCTGAAACTGCCGGAGTGGGTCAAGGGACTGATCTCAGATGGAAAGCTCACCTCGGGGCATGGGAGGGTTCTCATCACGCTCAAGAATGAGGCGGAGCAGAAAAAATACGTCAAGAAAATACTGAGCGAAGGGGCTTCGGTGCGCGAAGTTGAACGCGCCCGCAAGGCAGGAACCCTTCGCAGAAGCCCTTATAGTGATATTGAAGAAGCCTTGATGGATGCTCTAAAAACAAAGGTACAGGTCACCTACGCGAGAAATAAAGGAAAGCTGATCATCGAGTTTTATTCCAAAGACGACCTTGAAAGGCTCGTAGAGACACTGTGCAGCACCGACTAAACGGAAGGGGACGTGCTCTTTATCTTGCATGCAAAAAAACCTTGCGTAATGGAATTGTTTTATAGTACATTTCAGAGATCTTGCACAGCAGGCTGCATGCGCCGCTCAGATACCATTCGGTGCTGATCGAGCTATTCTTTCTTGAAGGTATAAGGACTTGCTGGACTTCAACTATACTATCCTGATCCAATTTGCCAATTTTATTATCCTCCTCATCCTGCTGAAGCTATTCCTCTTCAAGCCTGTCCTGAAAGCGCTGAACAGGCGGCGGGTATTTATCCAGTCGCTCGCGGACAAGGCGCAGGAAGAGAATAGACAGGCCGCAGAGGCCGAGAAGAGCTACGAGGAGGCCGCCAGAGATAGAAGGAAGCCGATCCTGGATCAGCGGGAAGCAACTATGAAAGAGGCTCAGGCTGCATCCATGAAAACCATCGAAGAGGCGAGAAGAGAGCTCACCACTGAACTGGATCAGATAAAGGAGCGGGTAAAGACTGAAAGCGACGCTACCCTACAACGATTGTCAGGGGAGACTGACAGGCTGTCGCAAGACGTAGTAGCGCGAATACTCGGGAGGCGTGGCTCATGACACTGCCGGAACCCTGGTCGTTCATAGTAAAACTTTTTAATTTCGCCGTTATGGTCGCCATTCTGGTGAAATTCGCGGGCAAACCGCTCAAGAATGCCCTCCAGAGCCGGCGTAACGCAGTCAAGGAAAAGGTGGACGAGGCCGACCGCCTCTTGAAAGAGGCTGAAGCCCTTAAGAAGGGCTATGAGTCCAAACTTGGCGATCTCGATTCTGAGATTGAAGCCTTCCGCAAAAAAGCTATGCAGGAGGCTGAACAGGAAAAAACCAAGATAGTAGGCGAAGCTCAGGCCCTGGCCGAGCGTATCAGGCAGCAGGCCCGGCTCGCCTACGACCAGGAGATGAAAGACGCGATGTTGGCGGTGCAGGCCCAGATTGCTCGCCGTACGCTGCAGAATGCCGAGGCTGCTGTGAGACAGGCATTCAAAAAAGACGATCACGACAAGATGGTCGATGAATTTATTGCGAATCTGCAGGGACAGAAAAGAACATAGAGGCCGACATTGATAAGCCACTCTATCGCAAAACGTTACGCAAAGGCCCTGTTCGCGGCCGGGGAAAAAGACGGGAACTACCGGAAGTACCTGGACGAACTTGGTAGCCTCCTCGAACTCGTTGAAATAGAGCCAAGGCTTAAGACTACACTCATGCTCCCTCTTCTGGAAATGGCAAAACGAAAGGACCTGCTGTCAGAAGTGGTGCGTCTCCTTGCGCTGAGTCCTGCCGTGGCAGGCACAGTCCAGATGCTCCTTGAAAAGAACCGCATATCGTACTTGCCGCTGGTCAAAGAGGAATACGCCGGCCTCGTTGACGAAAAAGAGGGGCGGGTCAAAGGTGTCCTCTATACCGCTTACCCACTGACAGGCAATGCCAAAACCCGTATCGAGGAGGCCTTGAGCCAGAGACTGCAGAAGAAAGTGGAGCTCACAGTGACCGAGGATAAGGAACTGATCGGGGGAGTCAAAGTTACAGTGGGAGGTTTGAGGATCGACGGTACGATAAGGCGGCAGCTCGAGATCCTTAACGAACGCATCATGAAGGAGTAGGATCATGGCGGTTAAAGCAGACGAAATAAGCAGGATTATAGAACAGAAGATATCCGGGTTCGAGAGAGAGATCGATCTCCAGGAGACGGGCACCGTTATCTCCGTTGGCGATGGTATCGCGCGCATCTACGGTCTTGAGAATGCCATGGCAGGCGAGCTCGTTGAGTTCCCGCACAGCATCGAAGGCATGGTTCTCAACCTGGAGGAAGATAATGTCGGCGTTGTCATCTTTGGTGAGGACTACGGAATCAAAGAGGGCGACCTCGTCAAGAGGACCTCGAGAATTGCACAGGTGCCTGTGGGTGAGGCGCTTATAGGCAGAGTCGTTGATGCGCTTGGCAACCCCCTCGACGGGAAAGGTCCGATCGAAACGAAAGAGTATAGAAACGTTGAGCAGCGCGCGCCGGGTGTCGTTGTGAGGCAACCGGTGAAAGAACCGCTTCAGACAGGCATCAAGGCCATAGATGCGATGATACCCATCGGGAGGGGCCAAAGAGAGCTGATCATCGGCGACAGAGGCACCGGTAAAACGGCTATCATCATCGATGCGATCATCAATCAGAAAGGAAAGGGCGTCTACTGCATCTACGTGGCTATCGGCCAGAAGCGCTCATCCGTTGCCCGCATGGTGGATGTGTTGACTGCCCACGGCGCGATGGAATATACGATAATTGTGGCTGCGACAGCGAGCGATCCCGCACCTCTGCAATACCTCGCCCCGTTTTCAGGCACCTCGATGGGCGAATATTTCATGAATTCGGGAAGACACGCGCTCGTTGCTTATGATGATCTCTCGAAGCACGCTGTGGCGTACCGCCAGCTCTCTTTGCTGCTGCGCCGCCCGCCTGCTCGTGAGGCGTTCCCCGGCGACATCTTCTACCTTCATTCCAGATTGCTGGAACGGGCTTCGAAATGGGACGATGCGCACGGCGGGGGTTCGCTCACCGCGCTGCCGATCATTGAAACGCAGGCAGGTGACGTGTCCGCTTACATTCCTACGAACGTGATCTCCATCACCGATGGACAGATATACCTGGAGCCCGAACTCTTCTATTCCGGCATCAGACCCGCGATCAACGTCGGTTTATCAGTGTCGCGCGTGGGCGGCAACGCGCAGATAAAAGCGATGAAGCAGGTGGCCGGCAGGCTACGGCTGGAACTTGCCCAATACAGGGAGATGGCCGCGTTCGCCAAGTTCGGCAGCGACCTGGATAAGTCAACGCAGGCATTGCTCGCTCGAGGAGCGCGCCTGACCGAACTTCTCAAACAGGACTTGTATGCCCCGTACTCGGTTGAGCAGCAGGTCGTGCTGCTTTTTGCGGGCACGAACGGTTACATCGATCAGTACCCGGAGTCGGCCCTTCTGAAATACGAGAAAGAGATGCTCGCCTTTATCGAGGCCGAACACTCTGACATATACAAGTCGGTGCGTGAAAAACTGCAGATTGAACCCGCGACGGAACAGAAACTGAAACAGGCTCTTGATGCCTTTAAGGAAAAATTCAAACCATAACGCAGATTAAACTATGGCGACATTACGCGACGTCAGACGGAAAATTAACAGCATACAAAGCACGCAGATTATCACCAGGACCATGCGCATGGTCTCTGCCTCCAAATTGGCCAGGGCCCAAGCCACGCTCGAGCGCATCACGTCGTATGCCGGAAAGATGGAAGAGCTATTGAAGCGCGTGGCCTCGCGCCTTCCCGACGATGCACATCCTCTTCTTGCAAGGAGGGAAGAGGTAAAAAATGTGCTTCTCCTTCCGATTGCATCTGACCGGGGCCTCTCCGGGGCGTTCAACATGAATATCGCGAAACCGGTGGAGGATTTTATCCGCACCAATCAGGCGACGTATGAAAAAATAGGCGTCTATCTCGTCGGCAAAAAGATACGCGATTATCTCAAGAGAAGACACATCCAGACAATGAAGGAATGGATAGATGTAAAGACTGTAGATCCTGGTGTGGTCGATGCTATCGCATCCGACATCACCAATCTCTACATGGACGGTGAGTACGACAAGGTATATCTCATTTACACGCACTTCAGATCAGCGGTAAGGCAGGAGGTGCTTTTCCAGGAGTTCCTTCCCATTAGCGTTGAAAAGAGCGAAGAGACGCTCGATTATCTCTACGAACCAAAGATGGAGGAGATCATTTACGATTTGATCCCTCAATTCGTGAAGACCAAGATATACTTCGCCCTGGCCGAATCACAGACATCGGAA
>Ga0335071_10003301_pt1 | contig 17068 bp, 13 predicted proteins | sample Lox_Sample_15_FD_206724 | JGI IMG/M metagenome (GOLD analysis project Ga0335071, IMG submission 206724) | Soil microbial communities from Loxahatchee National Wildlife Refuge, Florida, United States - Lox_Sample_1.5 | ecosystem: Environmental > Terrestrial > Soil > Wetlands | place: USA... | reverse complement strand
GCAAGGAATACGGCGATTGGGTTGTTGACCACCGCCAGCAATTGCCGAATTGGTTTCCGCTTGACGGCGCCCGCGAGCAGTTCGCCGGCACCTATCCCTTCCACCCGACTGCCATTTCGGTCTTCGAACGCAAATGGCAGGAACTGCCCCGCTTCCAGCAGACACGCGGGGTGCTCCGGATGCTCGCCCTCTGGGTCTCCCAGGCCTACCAACAAGGCTTCAAAGGCGGCCACAAAGACCCCCTCATCGGCCTGGGCACCGCCCCTTTGGAAGAGTCCATGTTCCGCTCGGCGGTGTTCGAGCAGTTGGGCGAGACCAAGCTCGAAGGCGCGGTCACTACCGACATCTGCGGAAAGAAAGGATCACACGCCGCCCGCCTCGATGCCGAGGCCCCTGATACCATCCGCAACGCCCGGCTCCACCGAAAAGTCGCCACCGCCATTCTCTTCGAGTCCAACGGCGGCCAGGCCAAGGGCGAAGCGACCCAGCCCGAAATCCGCCTTGCGGTCGCCGAACCGGGTCTCGACATCGGCAACGTCGAAACCGCCCTGGAAGCCCTAACCGAGGTATCCTACTATTTAACGGTCGAGCGCAACCGCTACCGGTTCAGCCTCAAGGAAAATCTCAACAAGCGTTTCGCCGACCGCCGCGCAAGTATCCGCTCCGAGGCCGTCCAGGAACGCATCCGGGAGGAAATCCAAAAAGTCTTCGCCGCTGGCAGCGGCGTCGAGCGCGTGTTCTTCCCCGATAAAACCAATCAGGTCCCCGACCGCCCTGCCGTCACCCTGGTCATTCTTCCGCCCGACATGTCCCTTCACGATGAGAAAGGGACCACCAAGTTTGTTGAATCGATCACCCGTGAATCCGGCTCTTCCTCGCGCACCTTTAAGAGTGCCCTCATTTTCTGTATCCCCGACTCGGCCGATGCCCTCTGTGACGAGGCCCGCAAGGTCCTTGCCTGGGAGGACATCGACGACGAAGCCGACGACCTCAAGCTAGACGACACCCAGGTTCGCCAGCTCGAGGAGAACGTAAAGAAAGCCAAGCGGGACTTGAAGGAAACCATTTGGCGCACGTACAAAGTCATCATGCTCCTCGGGAAGGACAACGCCCTGAAGAAAGTCGATCTTGGCCTTGTCCACTCCAGCGCCGCGCCCGACCTGGCCACCCTGGTCCTCAATCACCTGCGCCAGACCGACGACCTGGTAACCGGCGTCAGCCCCGGCTTCCTCACCAAGCATTGGCCGCCGGCCTTCACCGAGTGGGCTACCAAATCCGTCCGCGACGCCTTTTTTGCCTCACCGCAATTCCCGCGCATCCTCGGCGCCGACGCTATCCGCGAAACCATCACCCGCGGCGTGGCCAACGGCCTGCTGGCCTACGTCGGCAAGACGGCCAAAGGCGACTACAAACCACTCTGCTTCAACCAGGCCCTCATGAGCGGCGACGTGGATTTCTCCGACGATATGTTCCTCATCACCAAGGAAACCGCCGAAGCCTATCTCAAATCCAAAGCCACACCGGCCGTCACTCCACCAAAGCCGGAGGAACCGGGCAAGACGCCAGAACATCCGCCGCAGGAGCCCGACGGCAAAAAGCCGATTGGGGCGAAGAAACTGGAGCAACTCACGTTCGCCAGCATGGCTTGGACCGGCGAAATCCCCCCGCAGAAATGGATGAAGTTCTACACCGCGGTGCTGTCCAAGTTCGCCGCAGCCAAAGGGCTGAAGCTGAAGCTCACCGTCGAGGTTGCCCCGGAAGGCGGCATCTCGAAACAGAAGATCGAAGAAACCAAAGCCGCCCTCCGCGAACTCGGCATGAGCGACGATGTCGATTGCGACTAACCACGCCACGAACGTCACATGCAAACTCAGAAGGCTGTGATCGACCTGACTCGTCAGAAGCACGAGCAGTTTTGGACTTCCGGATCAGACGTGAGCGCTCAGACCAAGTCCTCCATCGCCACCCATTTCGGGGTCGAAGTCACCGTCGTTGGTATATGAACATGGCCACTACATCAGCCCACTATGATGAGCCTTGAGAAGACAAGCCTCTGGAGACGTAGCTTTGGCAGTTCCGCATTCTCAGAGGAAAAAGAAGCCAAGAACATGCTGCGTGATCAGTTGTTGGACATGCGCAAGAGAGCAGGCTTCCTGGTTTCTCTTATCCAGCGAGATATGCCCGGGCTCACGGTTCACGACCTCACGCACCTTGACGCGTTGTGGGAGACAGCCAGCCTCATCGCTGGCAAGAGTTATTCGCTGAATCCGGCAGAGGCGTTTGTATTCGGTGGGGCGGTTTTGCTGCATGATTCTGCGATGTCGTTAGCCGCCTACCCTGGCGGGCTGCCAGAAATAACCAAAAGCCCGGAATGGCGAGACGCGGTCACGAACTTACTGCAAATAGAACCTGGTGCGGGGGTAGATCCAGCACAGATTGACAGCCCACCTGAGAGCATCCGCAGGTCAGCGCTTGCAGAAGTGCTCAGGGAGTTCCACGCCAGGCGCGCGGCTGAGCTTCCCTCGCTAGAATGGCCGCTTCCCGGCGGTGGTCGGGAGTTCCTTATCCAAAGCAACGAGACCAGAAAGGCGTATGGAGACATAATTGGTAAAGTCGCGGCAAGCCATTGGTGGCCCGTCAGCGAGCTCTTGAAGCTTCCCCCACGCGTGAACGCAGGCCCTGGCGTGCCGGCGGATTGGCACGTCAACCCGCTGAAACTCGCCTGTCTGCTGCGCCTGGCGGATGCGGCGCATATCGATCACCGGCGTGCTCCGAGGTTTCTCCGTGCCTTGGTTGGCCCAAGTGGCGTGTCGGAGAAACATTGGGCATTCCAGGAGAAGCTTGGAAAGCCGTCAACAGACAAGAACCTGATGGTTTACACAGGAGGGCCTTTTGCGGTCCAGGAAGCTGAGGCCTGGTGGCTATGTTACGATTTGATCTCAATGATGGACGGTGAACTCCGAGCCGTGAGCACATTGCTCGATAGCCGTGGAGCCGATCCTTTTGCCGTAACGGGTGTCAGGGCGGCAAATTCCCCAGAAAGCCTTGCGGAGCTAATCACCACACAAGGATGGAGACCGGTCAATACCGACCTGCGAGTCTCGGACGTGCCGGCACTCGTCGAATTACTCGGCGGGAAACGGCTTTACGGGGAGAAATTGTCAGTCCCAGTCCGTGAGCTGATTCAGAACGCAATTGATGCCATCCGAGCCAGACGGCTTCTTGGAGGACTCGGACCTAAAGAAGGGGCGGTGACGGTTCGGTTGCGTACCTGGGAAGATGGTCATTGGCTCGAAGTGGAGGACAATGGAGTTGGGATGTCCCCCGCGGTTCTGACGGGCGCTTTATTGGATTTTGGCAAGTCGCTCTGGCGCAGTCCCGGGATCCGTCGGGAGTTCCCTGGACTTTTGGCGAAGGGGTTCAAGCCAACTGGCCGCTTTGGCATTGGGTTCTTTTCTGTTTTCATGCTCGGCGAGCATGTGACGGTGACGACCCGCCGCCCTGACGTTGCGATTTCCGACATGCGCACGCTAGATTTTCGGAATGGACTACGAATGCGACCCATCTTGCGTGAACCAAATGCAGAAGAGGCATCATTGAGAGAGGGAACGAAAGTTTCTGTTCGGCTTGGAATTCCACCTGGCGAAAAAGGAGGTCTAACCTTCGATAGAATGGAAGGGGACAAGCACGTCAGCACTCCGCTTCGCGACCTGGTGGCACGTTTGTGTCCAGCGGTTGATGTCGCTATTTGGGCCGAGGAAAACGGAAAGCCGGAACTAGCGGTGGGAGCTGACGACTGGCGTGAAGCGGAGCCAGCCACCATTCTGTCTCGGGTGGCTGATTGGGAAGCACGGACGATCAAGTTTGCTGGGGGTAACTTGCGGGAGATCCGGGATCCTGCTACGGGCGAACTGCATGGCAGAGCATGCATATACCCCGGACGGTTTATGATGGATCAAAAAGGGGTCGTCACCGTTGGTGGGCTATTTGCTTGTGCTCTAAACAGTTTAGCAGGGGTTTTTATTGGGGAGGCACAAACGGTCGATCGACAATCCGGTATGCCAACGGCCCCTGCAGAAGCCCTACGGGCTTGGGCGACGGAACAGGCTCGACTGATCTCCGAATCCAAGCTTGGTGGAAAAGAACAGGCGATTGCTACTCCGCTAGTCATGCTGTTTGGAGGAGAAGCGCTCAACCTGCCGATTGCATTGATGGGGCACCAGTGGCTGACGGCTAAGCAAGTTGAAGATGCCTTACGTGATCTGCCGGAGGTCCTGGTACATGAAGGATTGGAGGTCGACTACGATTCGGACGAAGACGGGCACATCGCCCCGAAAGACTTTGAGAACGACTTTTCGGTTTCTAGCACGGTTTTCTTTGTTCCCGCCAGTGTTCGGTCTGTTTTGCTGGTGAGTGATAAGCACTGGCCGGCATGTATCCCAGGACTGTATCTGCCTGGGCGGCCTACCACGTGCGAACAAGCCCTGAGCCTGGCAATTGAACGAGCTTGGGGGATGGCGTCGGAGTGTGAAGAGGATGCCAGACCCGTCGGCGAGGTCCACGGGACCGAGATCAGCAGAAACGTTACAATTTACTCACGACCGGTTGATTTGTCAGAATACTAGTGACAAAAGAATGTCCTCCAGGAACGCTACATTGCGGCTTTGGTGTTCCCGACGCCATCCTGCGCTGCGAGTAGATTCGGGTATCATGGGCCTCTTCAGTGATGGCACATGTGCGACCGTCGCCTGTCGTTCAACAGGCGGTTCAAGATAGGAGCAAACAGCCCTCGTTCGGACCCGCCCCTGCATGGAAACTTCGTATTTGACTGGCATCCCGTAAATTGGCTAGTATGGTGAACAGATGTTCACCTATGAACGTTGAACCGACCAGACGCCAGCGTGCCGTTCTCCGCACTATCGAACGGCGGTGCTCTGCGGGTGAGCCACCGAGCTTTCGCGAGATCGGTCGTGAGGTGGGCATTCGCAACGTGAGCGCTGTTGCGAAGCACGTGCGATCCTTGCGCAACAAGGGATTCCTAAGTGCGTCGGCCGGGAAGAGCAGGAGCTTGCGAGTGTTAACTCCAACGGGCAAACTTAAGAATCCCGTCGTCCACGTCCCCCTGTTTGGATCGATCCCAGCAGGCTATGCACAAAGTCGAGAGCAGGACGCCGAGGCGTGTGTATCGGTTGACGTTAAATCGCTTGGCTTTAAGCCGACGCGCAATACTTTTGCCCTCCGCATTTCGGGCGACTCGATGATTGGAAGGCATATTGTTCAAGGCGACATTGTCTTGCTTGAACATGGGGTCGAACCTCAGCCTGGCGAGATTGTTGCCGCCCTGATCGACGGCCAGAGCACGCTGAAGACCTTCGTGCGAAGCAATGGCAAACCGCACCTGAAGGCTGAGAACCCGAGGTACGCCGACCTGGTCCCGGCGGATGAGTTAATGATTCAAGGTGTTTTTAGGGCGCTGATTCGAAAGGCAAAACATGAGAGATAAATCCGCTGATTCCTGCGGTAAGCGTCGCATGCCGGGCATAAGCCAGCCAGTTGAGGCGCGCTCAAAGTGGTTCGGGGGATTAAGGCGTTTGGCGGCCGGACTTTGGAACTCGCGAAGGCAACTAGCGATGGCGCAGTCATCTGCGGAGTTGCGGGCCCTCAACTTGGGAAAACGGGCTCAACCGCACGGTCTCTACAGCCCGGCGGACGTCAATGAAGCTGCCGCGAATTACAGGGCAAACTGCGGTCCTGCATCATTCGCGGCGATCACCCGCCGTTCAGTTACAGACGTAATGACTTTCTTCGACCAATTTCCTGTTAAGCCCTGGACCACGAAAACTCAAATGCGAGTGGCCATGGCTTCTGCGAATGTGAAATGGCGGGAATGTGGACGGGAGCTGCCCAGCATTGGCCTGGCCCTGATTCAGCTAATCGGTCCTTGGTGTAAGCCGAGTATCCATCCCGGAGCCTCGTTGGCTCGAACGCATTGGGTTGCTGTGGAGGATGGAGCCTTTTATGACATCAACTGGGAGGGATGGATACCTCAAGATGTGTGGGAGCAACTTGTATTTGTCTCCTTACGAGACCGTTATACCGGTTGTTCCGGGTGGGATGTACTTGTCGGTTTTGAGGTGGTTGCAGGGATGAATTCAAAGGAACCTTTTGCGAAACCTTTTCGTGTCGGCCGGCGAAAAGCGGAAGATCTTCAACCCGCGTAACACGAGGCACTTTGGGTTTGGGACTGGGATGCACCTTCAACCCCAATTCTGGGTGCTGGGCAACGCTGGCAGCCATGCGATCTAGCTTGGATTCGTATGTCTGAATCGTCTCGAACAAATTGGCATGGAGAGATTCACCGACCCTTGTTCTTCGGATGCGCCACTTCAATCGCGTATTCCGAGTGTTCTCCAGCCCTCGCCGGTAGTAAGTGCGCATGAAGGGCGTGGCATCAATGATTGTAAATCGCCCCCCCGGAAAATCGTGTGCCAGTTTTGGCAGATAGCGACGACCGGCGATCAATATCGGATGAATGGGACGACCCAGCCGTGTTTGCAAGCTGACCAGCTCCATATAGGCTTGATCGCCCCTGTCTCGCTTGCGGAGCCCGGTTTGAAATTCCTTGCAAACGAACTTGGCATCCGGCTGTTCCTGTAAGATGCGTTCCCAGTGCCTCCAATCGGCCCTTGTCAGGGCATTCAAATGCAATATCGTGCCCAAGCCAGCTGCCGAGAACCGCTCCGCAACCCGGAGCATTCTACTCCAGTTGTAGAGGATGTGAGGGCGAGGGCAGTCATCGAAGAAGGAGAAATTGGGGACTGTGATGGCGTCGATGCCCAGTCCCGCGAGAACTGCCGGCGCGTCAGCGCTTCGATGATACCTCCAAAATTGTTCAATGACTTGGTCGGGACGAACGGAGGTCACGATGATTTTCGTTGTTGGAGCAAGATTGAATTGGTCGCGGAGTGATTTGCCATCTGCGGCGATAGCTCGAAACTGACCATCGCGGCGCATCCGAATCACCGAATCCACTGGTAATGCCGCCCATGGCAGGTTCAAGGGTTCTGTTCGGGAGCCAGAATGGAAAATAGTCGGTATGTAAAGCGGCATCGTCTCGACCTTCGGGACGACGAGCGGACGTTTGAGATCCGCTTCAAACCCGCCTGCTTCGGAGTACCGTTCTGCAAAGAGGTGAGGATTGCAGAAGCAAGTCCAGCCCCTCTCCTCGCAATGTTCGTGCCCCTCGACCGCGCAACCGAATAGGTCAAGGGTGCCACCCAGACCAGCTAGACCGCCGCACCCTTTAACAAACGGGCAACCGGGGCATCCAGGTTGAAGGAGCTGGGTCACGTTATTCGATTTCTATTGTGACAGTGAACGTGTTCCCGATTTTCGGCAGCGAATGCACCACAGCAACAAGCATTTTCCGGGCGGAATTTGCCAGGATGGTGCGCAGCTTATCTCCGTCATGGGGTTGAACGTAACCAATCACCTGGTTTCTCCACAGAACTGTGAGATGCTGTTCACCGAGATCCACGATGAGCACGCGGTCGCCGACCTGCACCGAGGAGTCGTGGGCGGTTAGAACGCATCTGTAGAGTGTCGTTGTGACATCGGGCAACTGCGACAGCAGGTCCTCGGTGCCGAGTTGTTCCTCGTATTGCTTGTCGCGCTGATGCTCAAACCGTTCTTTTTTGCTACTTATAAATGCCTCGCCCATAAACGATTTCCTTGGTTAGCGGTTCGTAAATCCACTGTTTTCCTTGTCGTTGGCGGCGGATTAGGCGCAGTGCGCATAAGTCCGCTAGCCTATTGTTCCAAGCGGTGACACTGATGCCCTCGGTTTTGAACCGCGTGTGCAAATCGGATGCGCTGACCGCTCCCGACTGGGACACAATCGACAGGGTTTTCTTTAACACAGGCTCGAGATTTCCCGTCAATGTAGCCGAGACGATTTGGTCATCCGCCAACTTCCTTCCGATGAGTATCGGAATTGGACGTGAGATGAAGAAGTCTTCCACCTCCTGGGCCACCTCGCCCTCAACGTTCGCCAACGCGCAATAGACGTCGCAAGGCCTAAGGGAGTTCGGATCGTTGCTCCCCACTAGCATATCATCAGGGCGGATACTCAACTGCCCACAGCGAAGCAGCCATAGCGCCGTTGCTCTTAAATAACTGCCGTTGGTTGTTTCGATTCCTTCGAAATCAAGAATGACGAGGGTCCCGTCGGCCAGGGTGCCATCGGCAATCGCTTTTCGGAGCGCAGCAATGTGCTTTTCGCCTAAAGTTGCCCCAACAGCCTTCGTTGTGCAGGGCTCTGTGTTGCCGATCTTTAAAATCATCTGAGCACATATTTACCATACTCAGGTGAGAATAGCAAGCTAAGAATGCAATTATTTTACCGAGCAGGAAACCGACAATTGAAAACCTGGGAAGAAGACGGCTGATCCTTTCGATGCCTGCCGTCGGTCGGGTTGCCCAGCGATCGTCAGGAGTCCGTCTCCGCTGCGGAAGATGAGCTGCCCATTCATGTCGGCAAGTGACTTGAATACCTGTAAAAAGCCTTGCCCCGGTCCTAAGCCGAGCCGCCGACTGGCGTGGTCTTTGACGATTGCCTCCAACGCATCAGCTGATTCTTCGATGTGTTTCCATGCCGGATTCTCCGTCAGGCTGGCCAACACGCCGCGGCCAACATCCCCAACGCCAAATGTCATCTGTTCGGACTCAACCTGATAGCCGAGAATGCCGCGGGCCGGGTTAACGCTGGAAGGTCCGCTGTGCTGAGTAATATTGTCTGCCATTTCAAAAAATGCTCCGGCGAGCGCAGTGGATTTCCTTCCAAATCCGGCTTGTCGGACGGCGGCGGTAAAACGCGACTCGAAGAGGTGGTAGTCGTTGTCGTTCCAAGACGCGGTTGTAATGGGGAAGAACTCCCAAGGCCGGGGCCGGAAAGGGTTGATTCGCAGGGGGACATTGCCCCGATGTATCGTCTCAATGGCCGATTGCAGCATCGGGACCCGAAATGCCCACTGCGTCACGCAAGGGAACAGAATCTTATGGTTTTCCCGTTTTAGGAATTGGCAGCAGGCCAATTCGATGGCTGCGTAGAGGTCAACCTCAGTGACTTGAAGGCTTTCCAGAGGTCGGATTTCCCTGCTTTCCACAAGTTGACGGATTTCGTCCGTTTCGCGGTGAGTAAGCCTCATGAAATGTCTTCAGAATATACCCGGAGATGGAGGGTCGAAGTCGAGCCTTTTTGCGTTTGGACTCCGCGTCTGGGCGCGGCTGGGCTCCGTATTGATCCTCTCCGGGGCTGAATTACATCGCTCCTAGCTCTGACAACGGAGCTTGGAGCTTTCGGCGGGTTCGGTCTTTTTGGAGGAAAACTGTTATTCCGAACTCGGCATAAGGGGTGCTTTGTCTATTCCTTGGAGGAACTCCCAGCCGACCCGCTCCTGTGCCAGGCGACGGCTAGCTGCAAAAAGCTGGCGCACCGGCTCAGCCAATGCCTGCAGCCAGTCGCAAAGCGAGGAGGACGGCGGCTCGCCTTCCCATGGTTGACCGACACCCAGCGTCAACAATTGGCGGTAACTCCACAGGTGCGGTGAAACCGCCGAGAGGCCGGCGGCTTCGGCGCGACCCGAAGCCTCTTGCGGAATCAACAACCCCCGGGGGTCTAGATCGCCAAAGTAGAGGACGGGGCGGGCACCTCCAAGTTCAGCAAAAATGTCAGGTATGTAACGAACTCCCTCCACGAAACGGTCGCCGCACCCATAAACGACGGCGCTGAATAGTTTTCGCTCCTTGTTCCAGCGGCAGTAAGAATGCCAGGTCGCAGCGTTCTCAATCACTATTAGGGGCTGTGTTGCGGCCTCGGCTGGACCACGGCTCCACGCCAGCGGTTCACCGATGAGCTCGCATCGCAAGTCTTTCTTCAAGTCGAGTTGCCCGTTGCGAAAGAGCGACGTCGTCAACAATGCATCGAGCCGCTTTTCATTGCCAAAAACTTCTAGGGAACGCTCCTTTATTGGGACGATGGGCTTTGCTGCCGGCTGACTGCGAAGAAACGTGTTCAACTTCAACAAATCGTCGGGTGCGATCGTGATTTTGGTCGAGTTGGAAAGAAAGCAGAGTTGAGGCGTCCACGAGACGGAAGCGAAGTCAAAACCTGGCTCAGGGCTCCCGGGCAGCTCGTCCTCGAACAATTCACGCAAACGTGGTTCGGCAGTGAATGGAACAAGCACGCGTTCGATCTGATAGGGACGATATCTGTCGGTTCTCAGGCCAACCAGGCCCGCAGCTTGGAGTGACTGAGCGTCGCGAAACGCTTCATTGCGCGCTTCGGCCGAAGTCAGACCAGCCGTCTCAAGCAATTCTTCCCAGCCACGGGAGAAGGGCCGTTGGAATTCCGCTGCGTCGGCAAGACCACGTGCGGCATGCCATTCCCGCGTGAGTTCTCGGAGCCAGGCGCAGGCCCGCCACCGTTTGGCGTCCGGGCTCACGACAGTTTCTCCTGCACCTGCTCGGGCGAGAGAATGATGGGGATGTTGTCGAGTTGGACGACAAAGCCGGCATCGTCCCGAACTTCTTCTTTTCGCAGTTCCACGACCGTATCGGCATAAGGCGCCATGACGCCGAGTCGGTCGATGGGGAAGGCCATCAATAGCTGCAAGTTGAAATTCCGCGCCAGTTCGAGGCACTCCTCAACGCCATCGCCAGACAGTTTCGAGAACGCTTCATCCATGACCGCGAGCCCAAGATGTTGGGCACGCCCGCCTCCCCCGAAATCGTACACCTGGAGGAACGCCGCAAGCATGGAAAGGAAGAATGGTGCTTGATTCTCGCCCCCGGACATATTGACGCCGCTGCGCCCAAAAGAAATCTCGGGACCGTTCTTCAGGCCGGCAGGACGCATCTTGAGGTCGTAGCGGTGATAATTGCGGTAGTCGAGCAACGCGAGCGCGCGCGCAGAACCCTCGCCATCCGCTTCTACTGCGGTCATCAATTCATCGAGGGCACTTTGCACTTCTTGGGTACGGGCGGCAGCCGCGAGTTCATCGGTTGGCTCGAAACCGGAATCAAGCAGCCTCCAGAGCGTGGCAAATCCCTGGTCACGTTCCTGGCTGATCCGGTATGTGTGGCCGCCGACGGGCACATCGAGATAGCCGCGCAACTGACGCACGGCCCGCTCGGCCGCCTGGAGGTTTTCGTTCAATCGGTTGAGAACCTGGTCCTTTAGACGGCGTTCCCAATCTTTTCGCCGTTCGGCGGCGAGCTTTCGCGACTCTTCGAGCTGCACTTCCTGTAATACACGCAGCCGTGCCTGCCAACGATCGTTGCTCTCTTCCTCCGGGTCGAAGTCATCATGACGATATTGCGGATGTTTGGGGCGGCCCTCACCGTCGGTCGCGTTTAACAGGGAGCGGCGCTCGTTATTGCGAGAATTGCGGGCGTTCGCGGCTTCCAAGACCGCGTCTCCTGCGGCTTTCGCCGCGGCCTCTTTCCTCTCGCCCCAGGACCTAAAGTCGTCCTTTAACTGTTTCAACCTCTTCTCAATGTCCGTGTCCAACACGCCTTGAGGCATTCGAACTCGGCTCTCCGTCATTGCCAACCGCGCGGCTTCAAGCGCCTGAGTCGCCCCATCGAGAGCGTCCTGAATCTCCTTTTGCTTTTGAACAAATTGCCGACGGGCTGTTTCCAGGCTCCCGATCTCCTGGTTGGCCTTCCCAAGTTTTGCCTGAAGATCATCCAAATGCCGCAATCTCCCGGAACGCTCTGGGGTCGAGAGAAACGCAATGCGCTGTTTCAGCGCCGCCAACTCCTGCTCCAACACCGGCACGCGCGGGAGTTCGCTACTGCGGTCGGGCAGGCGACCGTCACCAAGTCCGCCTTTCTTGCCAGTATCCAGCCACAAATGGATTTCATCAACAACTGCTTGTTTGGTCGCACGCTCCGCCATCAAGCCTTGCTGCTCACGGGTAAGTGCAGCCCGGAGGCGCTTGAGGCCTTCTGACCCGAGCGTGAACTCGAATCCAGACGACTGGCGCAAGCGCCGCCTGGTGGGCACTTGCTTGAAGATACCGTCGCGAGTGATACCTCGTTCGCAAAGGTCGAGATCTTCGACCCGCTCCGCTGCGACGGTACGGCCCAGCAAATGGCTGGTAAATCGCTCTGCCACCCGACGCAGAGGCTCCGGCACCCCAACCACTTCCACTTTCTCCGCAAGCGAGTCTTTTCTCGTCTCGCGTGGCAGCTCGGCGGCTTCACGAGGATGCACGAGCGACTCATCCACGCCCCGCTCAGCGGTCGGACGCTTGCGCAGGATTTCCAACGCGGTGCGGTAGTCCTCAGCCGTGCCCACGACGATGGCGAATCGATTGCGCCCCAGAATCAGCTCCAGGGCATTCCTCCACTCCTCAGCATCCGTTTTGACTTCGACGAGCCGGCAAAGCTGTTGAGGCGGAACAGCCGAGCCCGCCAGCCGTGTCTTGATAGCTTGAAAGAGCGGGAATGAGCCCGGCGTTTGTCCCGTATCGAGCCTTTCCAAGTCAGCGGCGATTTGCTGGAGACGAGTTGATATCCCGCTGATCTCTGACTGACGCGGTTCGAGCAACTTGCCGATACCGTGAAACATGCGATTGAACGTCTCGGCCAGGTTGGGTAAGACGGCAAGACCGGCTGTTTCATCCGGTGCGCCAAGCGCTTCCAGAACCGCGTCTTCGACGATGAGGACATCGGCGAGACCATCGAGCTTAAGTTCCGCCCCCCGCTTCAGCCATCGTTCCCAACGATGCCGAAGATCACGCAGCCGCAGACGGACGGCTTGTTGCGCTTCTAGTAAACTCTTTCGCTCCGCTCGTTTGGTTTCCTGCTCACTCAGCTTCTGCCGCAACTCCTCGTCACCAGCGTCCAGGCGAAATTCCCTAATGGCGACTTCCAACTGTTGCTTTTCTCTCACCTGCGCATCGAAAGAAGTATTGTCGTCGGCGTGTTTGGTTTGCAGGTCCCCGAGCTCTTTTTCGTGACGGGCGACCAGTTCGCTCAATCGCGCGTGCTCCAGAGAGTGACTGAGGTGCTGAAGAATGGCAGCTTCCCGCTTCTTCTCTTCGTATACAGTGTGCTGTTTTGCAACGCCTCGCAGCAGTTCTGCCTCCTCTCCCTGGCGTGCCAGTCGCTCTTGTGTCTCGCGATACGCGCCTACGGCGGTCCTCACGTCCCGCACGTCAAGCGGGCTCTCTTCAAGAATGAATTCGCGAATGAACTTTTCGACTTCCTTTTCCGGCTCGAAGGCGATGGCTTTGGGGAAGGTTTTACGAAACTTCTCGGGGTCGAACCACAAATGGCGCGGCGTGGCCATCTCGGCGAGATAATCCTGCTGCCGTGGGAAAAGGCTCTCCCGGCCATATTCGCGGCGGAGGAACGACCGAAATTCCTCCTCGTCGAGCATTGTCCCGGTCGGCGCTACGTCGGCCCAATCCAGACGAGCTGGAATGAAGAAATAGGTTTGTTGTGGCTTCGAAGTAGGACTGGCGTATTCGATTCGGATACCCCACGTCTCGCGGCGTGGGGGTTTTCCGTGCTCTGTCGGCCACGTGAATTCAAGCCCGATGAGGGTTGCGCCGCTACGGCGAACGTAGTGTGGTTCGTCATCCCGAGTGGTATTGGTGTCGCACAGGCAGTAGCTCACCAGCGACCGGCCGCGTGCATTGCCGGCAGCCGCGCGGTTGGGCCGCCAGTGCTCGCCGAGCATGGCGTACTGGATAAGGTCGAGCAGGGCGGATTTGCCAGTGCGGAACGCTCCCGCGATGAGAGTATGTTTCGACAGATCCAACACCTGACGAAAGCCGTACCAGTTAACAGCCAGAATGCGACTGAGGGAGATGTGTTGCCCGCTCATGATTGTGCCTCGTTTTCCGCATCTGCCCCAGTATCAAGCTCTGAAGGCACAGCCTGCTGGAACAAAGCCGCAGCTTGATTCCATTCCTCGGCTCTTTCGAACGGAATGGCGCGCGAAAGCGTGGGCAGGATTTCGATCCGTGATTCGCCAAATCGCTCCTCATTCTTTTGGAACCTGATGAGGCGCTTGGAACGAAGCTTGGCGAGAATGCGCTCCAAATGCGTTTCCGCCGGCGGTTCAATGTGCTCGAAGTAGAGCTTGAGCCGAGCGTAGAGATCGTTGGCGCTGATCACGACGGTTTCTGCCGGTCCCTCCATTCGCGCATCGTCGTAAAGGCGCCACAGCGTGAGCACCACGAGGGTTTCGTCCTTGGTAAAACGCGCGGTGAGCCCACATTCTCCCGGGATGGGGCGAGCCTGGAGAATCGGCCGGTCAGGATCAGGGACAAGCTCCAGACTCAATGGCGCGAGATAATCGGCCAGTTGGCGTGTATATTGTCGGGCGGTGACGAAAAGTTCTCGCTCTCGGCCGTTCTCGCCGAACAACACGCCTGTGGCTAGCAGCTCGGTAAGTATTTCACGCAGCGCCGGGCGGTCGTCTTCTGGAATATCTGTCCAAAATGAGGGCCAAAGTGGAGTCATGCGATCCGTTCGATTGTAAGGCGTTCGACTCTATGGCCGGCGACAATATCGGTGGGAATCTTCTCGGGCTCCAGGCCGTGTTCATGCCTGGCCGTGCGAATTCGCCACCGGATCGGCTTGCGCGTACGCGCAACTGAAGCGCGCTCGTAAGCCAAGACGGCAAGGAAATCGAGCAAATCGTCCTCGGTGTGCATGTGAAGATCGGAGGTGGATACAAACGCGTTCTTCTCCGGCAGGTAGCGTTCGATAAATCGACCCGCCCGCTGTGGCGTAACTGCGTAAAGATTATGGCGGCGGATGCGTTCCAATGCGTCGAGAGAATCACCGGCTGCAGCGGGGGGCGCGAGGTGCAAGTCCACCGGAAGGCGCGCGCGACGTGGACGTGCAAGCGCGTCCTGGCCAAAATAAATCTCCGTCTCCGGACACAACAGCGTCATTCCTGCTTCACCAGCAAGGTCTGCGAATGACTGCCCGGCGTACTGTTGGTCGGCCGCGGCGAGATATGCCTTAACGAATTCCGGCCGGCGACCGCGCATTTCGGTTTGATATCGATAGCGAGCCGCCGACAAACGGCTGAAGTCCGCAATCCGACCATCAATGATGCGTTGCTTTGCCGAAAGGCCCGCCAAAGACCGTTCGAGCCGGGAGAGCATTTCTTCGGCTTCTCCGTAGGCCGTCGAGTCGTCGAGGCCCCGCTGTAAAACAATACCCTCGGCCAACCGCTGTTTGGTGAAGGGCTTGGCCAGTGCGTCCTGGACAACCAGCCGGGCCTGCTTGAGCTTTGGAAGGAGACCGCCGCGCTCCAACGTGTCATAGCATACCATGTGTTCGCCCTCGTGGAACTCAATGAGGAAACGCCGGAGCGTTTCACCGGCGCTCGTACTCATGCGCTGGTCCTGCGCGTAGCGGAGTATTACCGTCTCAACAGCACGCATCTGCTGGCCGGCTCTCGCTACGCGATCCAACAACTCCTTCACAACCTGCCTCAGCTCTTCTGGTCCTCGCTTCGCGGGGTCAAGGGCGCCATCAGCCAGCAAACTCTCGCAGAGCGACCGGATCGTGGCGGCGAAATCCTTGAGTTCGGCAAGGTCTCGTTGAGCGAATTCGCGCAACAAGCCTAATAATGGTGGCAAGCGTGGTGAAAGGACAACCCAGTGCTCATCAAAGCTGACTGGTCGCTCCTCCAACCAGCGAGCCTCGAGCAAGCGATTGAAAATTTGGCCTGCACGCTGACGGGCATCAGCGAATTGTGCCCCTTCATCTTCCGACAACGACGCCTCTGGATGCGCGACGAGGGTTTCGCGGATAATCGCGATAGCGTCCGAAGGCAAAAGCTGGCCTCCTTCATCGGCGGCGCGTTCGAGCCGGTCGGCACAATCAATGTAAACGGGTGCAGAAGGGCGAGCGAGCGGCCTGAAGAAACCCACGGCCATGAGATTCAACAAACGCTCGCTGAGCAATTGCTCGGAACTAACCATATCCTCCCCTTTTACCAAAATTGCCTCAGTCGATAAAGAGTTCATTAAATAGGCCAACTTCGATGACTTCGATGTGTGAAGTAGGGTGCGGGAAAACCGCGGTTTCGAGAGCACCGCCTCCAAAAGGCCGTCGCCGAGGAAGGTCTTGGTGTCCCGCCGGATCACTAGCAACGATCAGGCGGCTGGGAACGCATTTAACGACTGCGGATGCCCGTGCCGTCCAGCATGGTGAGCCTGGACTTGTCGTCGCACGCCTGACGCAGGCCGCCATGTCAACTCAGCCCGACGGCAAGCTGACTTGGCCCTCCGCATAGGCCCCCGGACCACTTGTCTTTAATGGCACAAATGAACATTTTCACGACAGACCATCCCATCCGCGAGCGCACGGTGGTCATCCGCCCCAGATCGACGACCCAGCCGCGCGATGGCCACCTCGTGACGATCGAGGGGCTGCTGGTCGATTTGTTCATTGAGCGCCGGACGTTGCACCTGATGGACGAGGGCGAGTATTTTCGCCTGTTTCCCCAATCTCGCCGGCCACTCGCGGATCTCACTGGCCGGGCTGCTGGACTACGCCCGGGAACGCCGCCCCGCCGGACTGCGCCTCATCCAACATATCAAAGCGGAATTTGTGAAAAACTCCGCTTTGGTCAGTTCATCCCAGGCACTGGTTCTGCTGGCGCCAGACAACGCTTACCCGCAATAGGCCTTTTTACTATCCAGTAAGAATATATTTCTCAGTAAAAACAGTTGATTATTTACTCGAAATGTCTATTCTTACTAGTCAGTGAACAAAACAGATTTCAGTGAACAAGCAGATATTCGCCATGAAAGCGAACTGGTCCACCATTTCAGCCAGCTAATCGAAGCTGACCCCGATCTCCTCTGGCAGGTCCCACCCGACGCCCCCACCCAGGGCCGGTTGCTGTGGGTCGAATTGAGGCTCGACGACCGTACTCAGCGCTTCAAAACCGTTTATTCCCTCAAACCCAGCTTACCGGAGTTGGAGTCCCTGCTTGCTGACTGGAAGGATCCCGAGCCGCCGTTGCTCA
>Ga0335071_10003300_pt1 | contig 17071 bp, 18 predicted proteins | sample Lox_Sample_15_FD_206724 | JGI IMG/M metagenome (GOLD analysis project Ga0335071, IMG submission 206724) | Soil microbial communities from Loxahatchee National Wildlife Refuge, Florida, United States - Lox_Sample_1.5 | ecosystem: Environmental > Terrestrial > Soil > Wetlands | place: USA... | reverse complement strand
AAGTTCGAACATGCGACCCGCAGGGAAGGCAACCAGGCCCATTCGGCTTCCGTGCAACAACCTCGGGAGACTTGGCCAGTCGCGAGCCAGCAACTTGCAGCCGAGAAAGACAATTGCAGCGGCGGGTAATAGGGATTTGAGCATCCGGCTCACTGCGGACAATGAGACCAGTTGGCCCAGGCGCGACCCTGGATTCAGTCGGCCAAGGCTCGGCATCAGTGCGGATGGAGCGAAAACCAATCCTCCCTGGGCCACGCCGCCCAGTGTCGCGACTAGCCAGCTCAGGCTGCCTGCGATGGCAACGTCGCGGAACAGAAAGAAATCGCAGTGCCAGTTCAGCACTGCGGCACCCGCATTCGCCGCGGCGAGATCAAGGCTGCGCCCCAGAACGGAACGCCATTGCATGGCGAACGCGGGCATTTCCCAACCCAGAATCAGGACCGCGACAGTACTTCCCAAACCCGCAATCAGATCTCGACTGCGAGCAACCTGGCCATGTTCTCGCGCTTTTTGCCGCCGGCGCGGCGTTGCTTTCTCGGTCTTATTTTGATGGGCCATTCTTATTTCAATGAGATAAGTGAAGCAGCCGCTCAGCGAATGCGACACATTGCGCGAAGCGATCTGAGAACGCCTGCGGCCAGTACGCCACTGTCGTGACCATGACGGCCAGCCCCAGCAGATTTTTCACAGCCATGCTGATGAACAGAATGGGCATCTGCGGAGATGCCTTCCCAAGGAAACCCAGTCCCGCGTCCGTCACCAGCGTAGCCGCCAAGGCCGGAGTGGCGATCTGCAATCCTGCTAGAAAGATCCCACCCGCAGCATGGAGCAGGTTCTCGGCTGTGGCTGCGTTCAACACCGCTCCGGGCGGCAGATACGTGAAACTTCTCGCGATCGCGCGGAACAGCCAGTGGTGCACATCGAGTTGCAAAAAGATGAGAAGCGCCGCCAACTGATGCAGTTGGCCCAGCACCGGACTATCCGCTTGGGTCTGCGGATCGAACAGAGCCGCCAGCGAGTAGCCCATTTGCACCCCTAGCACTTGTCCCGCCAGCATGGGCGCCTCCACCATGAAATTCGCAGCCAGCCCAAGCCCGAGCCCGATGATCAACTCCGTGAGAGCCACGCCCACCCACTCCCAACCCGCGATCTGGAGCTGTACAGGACCTTGAACCGCGTACAACAGCGCGGTAACCATCGCCGTGAGCGCAGCTTTGATTGGCCATGGGATGACGTTGCTGCCCAGAAACGGGCAGAAGATCATTAATCCGGAAACTCTCGCCCCGATAAAAACCGCGGCTGCGACAAGCTGGTCAAGGGAAATGCTCAAGCGGGTTGGGCTCCTTTCAGTCGGTCACCGCAAGAAAGGCCGGAAGTCGGAAAAGACTTGGAGCGTGAAGCTCAGGACGCGGCGCGACATCCAGGGCATGAGCAGCAGGATCGCTGCCGCGACCACGAAGAGGCGCGGCACGGTCGAGATGGTAGTTTCCTGAAGCGATGTCAGCACCTGCGCAATGTTGATCAGCAAGCCGCTGACGGTCGCGATGATGAGAAGCGGCGCGCCAATCCAGAGCGCTGTCTCCAGCGTTTTACGAAGAATTTCTACGACTTGATCCGGTCCCATCTCGTCCTCTCAGGTAAAGCTTTTCAGCAGCGAGCCGACCAGCAAATTCCACCCGTCGACCATCACAAACAGCATGATTTTCAAAGGCGTCGAAATCACAACCGGGGGTAACTGCAGCATTCCGATCGAGGTTGTGACCGCCGCGACCACCAGATCGAGAACCAGAAACGGTAGGTACAGCGCCGCGCCGACCTGGAATCCCGTTTTCAGTTCCGAAAGCATGTAGGCGGGCATAACGACGCGCATCGGGAGATCCTCGGGGCGGGCAGGCCGCGGAGCGCGAGCCAGTTCGAGGAACATCGCGAGGTCCTTCTCTCTCGCGAACTTCAGCATGAAGTGGCGCAGTGGCGGCACTCCCCGTTCCATCGCATCCCAGACATCAACCTGGTGCTTCACGAAGGGCACGATGGATGACTGGTAGATGGAACTGCCCACTGGCTGCATGAGGAAGTAGGTCAATATCAGAGACAGCCCGATCAGTGTCTGGTTGCTCGGAGCTGTTTGTGTTCCGAGCGCTTGGCGTAAGAAATGAAACACCACCAGGAGGCGCGTAAATGGAGTGAGCGAGACCAACAGCGCCGGGAGCAAGGTCAGCAAAGTGAGTAGCACGACGATGTTCCAGGGCACTGATCCGCTCGTTCCCGCCGATCCGGTCCAGGCCAGCCCGGATCCGTGCGGGTGCACAGGCGATGCCGATGCAATACTTCCGGGCAGTGACATCACGAACAGACCGAAAACTCCACGAAGCTGGCGACACCAGTTCATCAGCATCCCTCGTCCGCGTGCGGCTCCTCTAGAGAACGCCGCTCGGCATCCTCTCGGTTCAGGTTGGCCAGGAGAAAGAACGCGGTCGAGGTCACTCCCACTAGGAAACGCGAGCTTCCACACTCGAGAACCGCGATCAACCTGCGGTCTCCCAGCGAGAGCGTTTCGGCCAGTCGCAGCGTCCGGGCACGTCGACGTTCGAATTGAGCAGCTCTTTCCCGCAGCCAGCAAGCCCAATTGCCAAACCAAGTGATCAGCTGTGGGAACGCGTGGTGCTGTCTCATCTCCTGCAACTCCCATCCATTGCTCATGCCAGCTCCGTCAACCGTACGGCGAGATGTTCGTGCGACCCTTCGAGTTCGCCCCAGCCAATCAACTTTCCATTCAGCCGCAGCGGAACCTCTCGGCTTCGCTGCCACCCTGTTCGCACCAGTGAGCGCGGCGCAAGTTCGACGAAGTCTGCAACCCGAAAGCGCGGGATGGGAAGCTCCACGGTGAGCTCGCAGGCAAGACCAAGCAGAGGCCTCCATCGCAGTTCTTCCTTCTTTACTTCTTCGTCCTTCGATCCTCCTCCGTGCACTGACGCAAGGCTGGGCGCTACTGCTGACATACCATCTCCTCTTCCTGAACGAGGCCGGACTGCATGCCGTCTCACCCGGCATCGTATGTATGCGATCGAGCAATCTGGTTACCGTGAAGCGGCACGGAGGGACGGGGTGCTTGTGCTCAAGAAAGGCTGTAATTATCCGATGTGACAGGAATGCTATTTCGCCCGGGTGAACTGAACCTGCTGGCTGGCCGGAATTTATGAGTAAGCTTTCATGAAAAAACTCTCAGGAGCCGACCCACCTCGTTCTGGGTGCGACTTGGCGAGCCGGCTCCGGGAGATCTGGATCACTCATTGCTTCAAGGCGATCGTGTCCTGGGTAATCTGGTCGAAGGTCGTTACGGCCTTAGCATTCGCCTCATATCCGCGTTGCGCCACAATAAGCGCCGCGAATTCGGTCGCAATATCTACGTTGGAGGACTCCAAGGCGCCGCCGGATAATGTGCCTCTGCCACCTGTACCCGGAGCTCCAACCACGGCTTGACCAGATGCCAGAGTTGGACTGAAGTCGGTACTTCCTTCGAGTTGCAATCCGTCGTTGTTTGCGAACGTAGCCAGGGCCAGTTGTCCCAGGGCCTGGGTCTTGCCGTTACTGAATGAGCCCGTAATCGTGCCATCGGCCCCGATATCGAATTTCACTAGCGATCCGCTCCCCGTGCCATTCTGCTGACTGGAAGAAGTGCTGCTCGGAGATGCTACCTGGGTCAGAAGTCCGGTTTCTCCGTTGTAGAGTTGCCAGTTAAACGTGAGAGCGGAAGCGCCATCCGACAGGGGACCTGTATTCGGCGGGCCGACGGTGATGGCTGCCACATCTGACGCAGGCGAGGTTAGCTTCCCGTTGCTGTCGAAGTTTAAGGTGCCGCTGGTCACCTGCACTGGATTTCCGGTGGCGCCTACATCGGCTGCGGGGATGCTGATCGAGTAATTCCACGTTCCCGGGCCTGTGTTGGCGTAGGTGAAGGTGAGAACATGACTTGCCCCCAAAGAATCGTAGATGGTAACGGGGGTGGAGAAGGGAGCGTCGCCCGGTTTCGCAGCGGCGTTCAGGTTGGTCGTGAGCTGCACATTCGTCGTGGCAGTTGGAGGGCTGATGCTTCCCGCGCCCAGCTGCAGCGGCACGATTCCGGCCCCGGTATTGATGGTGCCGTTGACGGCAGGATAGCCGAGAACCTGCTGCCCACTGGGCGTTACCAGATAATTGTTCAGCTCCGTGAAATCTCCGGCTCGCGTGTAGCGGATGACTCCACTGGCATCCTGCACAGCAAAAAAACCGGCGCCCTGAATCGCCACGTCGGTGGGCACGCCAGTCGAGCTGACGTTGCCTTGCGTGAACAGGGAGGGCGTAGAACCTACCTGAGCGCCGGCGCCAAGTTGTATCGGATCCCCTGAGCCCGTGGTGCCGAGTGTCTGGTAAAAAAGATCGCTGAACAGAACGACCTTGTCTTTGTACCCCGTGGTGTTTTGGTTTGCGAGATTGTTCGCGATGGTCGAAAGTGCGGTTGACTCTGCGGTCAAGCCGGAGAGAGGGACGGAAAAGTTTGGCATTAGAACACTCCTTCGATTTTGCTTCTCAACCAAGATTCCGCTAAAGATGCATCCGTTGTTCCGCCGGTCGGAAGCTCTGCGGCAGGCAATGTCCTGGCATCTCGAGCTGCTGGCGGATGATCAACGGGAGTGGTCGCTTTGTGGGCGGCAGAGTCGCCCTTATTTGAGTGCGTGGATCCGACGACTGTACCTGCCAACCCCTCCAATGTCTCTTCGATCTGGGTGATTTCGCTGAGCTCGCTGAATTGCGCGAGCTGTCCAACAAACTGAGTCGGGTCCATGGGATTAAGCGGGCTCTGATTTTGCAACTGCGCCACCAACAACTTGAGAAACATGTTGTTCAACCCCGGTGGCGAGGGTTGTGACCCCGTTGTGCTGGAACTGGCGCTGTTCGGTGCCGCTGGCTGGGGACTAGCGGCGGCTGCATTGATCATGGCTTCTCTCCTTTACGCGAGAATACTGAGCCCGCGCTGGACGGTTCCTGGGCGCGGCTCGGGAATTTCAATCGTTTCGTGATGGACTTCGGCAGGCTCCGGGTTCCAGGAGCGACGCGGGCCCGAAGCAAGATAGCGTCTTTGCGAATCTCCTCCGGAGGACATCTGGTTCGAGAACGCCAGTCCCTGGTGGAAGTTCACCTGATGCAGCCGCAAATCCTGTTCTCGTAGAGTGCTGGCAATCGCGGGTAGTTCGTTTGCCAGTAGCGAGCGCAGGTCGCCTTTCTCGCTTCCAATCACAAGCCCCACATCATTGGCGTGAACGGTTGTACGAACTTCCACATTGCCAAAGGCAGAGGTATTCATTCCGATTCGCATTTCCGCTTGGGCAATTCGATTCACCGCACGAGCAAGTTGCACCGCCCCTGACGTGGGAAGCGGGGCGAACTCAATGGGCCGGCGAAGGGTGGTCCCCGGGTTGTTGTCCAACTGCGAATTGCCAGTGGTGGGTTGATTGGGCGCGGAGCTTGTTGCATTCATCGCACTGACCGCCGGGCCTGTGACAGCACTGATCGCCGAGATCGCCGGTGTTTCGCAAGAACCGGAGCGCAGTTTCTGAGTACTTGAGGTGTCTTCATTTGAATCCTGTTTGATAGCCGCTACCGGCAGAGAGTACGGGACCGACTGGCTGAGAACGCTTCCCGCAGGGGAGTCGTCAGTTTGCTCGAGCGCTTTGTTCCCGGACGCAACGGCCGCATCCGCGGTCGCCATGCTGAAAGGCGAGCCCGAACTCCCCGGAGCGACAGGAAGCGCCTCATGAATGATTGCCCCCCGGGTTCGATCCGGGCACGCGGGGCTGGCCAGCGTCCTGTCCGGCACCGAATTCGGCTGAAAAGGATCTGGACGCAAGCCAGTTTGACAGGGCGGCGGATCCGCAGGTCTTATTGCGAACTGGAGGATGCCGTCGACGACTGGCGTGCTTGCCGGGCAAGACTTGCCGAGGTTTACACCGAAAGGGCGGTTTTCAATCGAGAAGCGGGACTCGGCTTGCTCCGTATCTTCGGTTGCCGATGGATCGTTCTCGCCAGGCCTAATACTCGGTTTAGGTGGCGAGCCTGCATGCACCAGGGGCTTGCCGGATACACCGTTGGTATCGCTCTCATCGTTGTCGCGAGGTGATTGACGCACGCCACGGCCGTCCTCGAATCCTTCCGCCGGCTCACTGGCGGGGCTTTGAGGATGTGTTTCAACTAAGGTTGGTGTGGAGTTCCGACGGAGATCGTCGGCCATATCGTTGATTGAGGCTTCGCACGGCAAGGGCCCGGGCTGAACCTGAGCGGGAATCGGTATGGCGGCACTCTTTGAAGCTGGAGCTATCGTCTCGCTCGGTGAGCCAGGAGAATTCTCAGTCGGGAGATTTCCAGACCGTGGCTCGACTGCGGCAGAAAGTGCAGCCGTGGGTTCCAAAGCTTGAGCACGCGCCGGAGTGGTATCAGGTACAGATTGCGCGATGATTGTCGGGAACTCGTACTGAGCTTGTAGGGCCTGCGAGTCGTTTATACAGGGTGCTACCGCTGCTCGACCGTTTTGCTGTTCGCTCCCGGATTCCGGAGTTCCCGATGCATTCGTGGGTTCCGAAAGAGACGAATCTGGTTCCGATCGGTCGCCGCTCTGGGCTACCTGCATGTGTGATTCTGTGGCCGGCATGGAAACGAGGGGCAGCACGAAGCTAGTCAACCCCGAAATGACGCTCGAAGTTGGAATTACTGATTCTCGTTTCTGTGAGTCTGCCTTTAGTCCGGTCTTGATAAGTGGCTTCGCTGCAAAATCGGTGCTTCCCGAGGTTTGCGAGCACGAATTCGTATCGCATTCTGACGATGGTCCCGCTGCGCCGGATGCAACTGACAGATACGAGGCACAGAAGTCGAGAAAACGATTGTCAGTTCCCGTTGTGGCGGGAGTATAGGCGGAACTCAGGTCCGCGATGGACGAGACGCGCGGGTTTTCTATCGCTGACGTCATGGGAACGGCGCTGAGGCTCGCGGCAGACTTCTTGATGCACTTGAGACGCCAGTTCAGTTCAAAATCCCTTGAACAGGAAAATGGCTGTGAAATCAGGAAAACTCTTGGCGTGCCGATGTGAGATGAAGGGGCAGTAAAGAATCGGGATGGGCAACACTTGCCGGAGCTAGGCAGAGTTTAACTATGGCGTAGATAAGCGCGCCGCAAAAGAAACAGATCCTCGAATTGTCTTTGTTCGCGCCGCTGATGCTCGCACTCGTACGCTTTCGCCTCGCCTGCTTTCAGGTTTTCCAGAGTCTCGCGTTCGCGACGGCTTTCCAGAAATGCTTGTTGGTGCTGCTGTCGCAGATCTTCGAGACGTTCCAAATCACGATTGAGCCTGCGACGCTGTCCCTGAAGCGACGTCTCGTATTTCATCAAGAAGACTAGTTCGGCGGCTGTCGTCCCATGTTTCAGTTCATCGGACTGGCGGATGCGCAGTTCGGCAAACCGTTTCTCCAGATCTACGATGCGGAGCCGCAGGCTGCTGACTCGGTGGCTCACGGCACGGAGCCGTAACTCTTGCTGGTGTTCCTGGCTACGGCGATATTGCAGGACCGATTCGAGAGGAAAGCGAAACGCCATGATCCCCGTCAGATGGAGAGTCCAATCAACCTCGTGATGCTGTCGGCGAGAGAGCACGACTCGCCGGGTTTCTGCATGAGAAAACGATTCAAGGCCGGCATGATCGCGATGGCCTTATCCAGGGTTGCGTCGCTACCTTTTTGATACGCGCCGATCCGAATGAGGTCTTCCGACGCTTCATACGACGCGAGCAGGCGACGCAACTCGTGCGCTTTCTCCGAATGCTGTGGTGGACAGACGGCAGGCATCAGACGGCTAATGCTGTCGAGCACGCTGATCGGAGGGTAGTGGCTACGTACTGCAAGTTTCCGATCGAGCATAATGTGCCCATCGAGCAGCGCTCGGGCACCGTCAACCACAGGGTCCTGTTCATCGTCACCTTCCATCAAGACTGTGTAGAAGGCAGTAATACTTCCGGAGCGGTATCGTCCGGCGCGCTCAATCAAACGTGCCAGCATGGAAAAGCAGGAAGGCGTATAACCTTTGGCACTGGGAGGTTCCCCCGCGGCCAGGCCGATCTCGCGTTGCGCCATCGCGAGCCGCGTCAAAGAGTCCATGACGAGGAGTACGTGCTTGCCCTGCGCGCAGAAATATTCTGCGATGGCCGTTGACGCCAACGCAGCCCGGATGCGCAAAAGCGGAGACTGGTCCGATGTTGCTACAACCACAACGGACCTTCGCAAGCCTTCTTCTCCCAGTGAGTTCTCGAGAAATTCGCGAACTTCGCGGCCGCGCTCTCCTACCAAACCCAGAACTGTCAGATCCGCGCCAGTATTCCGCGCCATCATGCCAATCAGAGTGCTCTTGCCCACTCCGCTCCCGCCAAAAATACCGACCCGTTGTCCGCGTCCGCAAGTAAGAAAAGCATCTACCGCACGAATGCCGCAACCGATCGGCTCGCGGATCGGAACCCGCTCCAGGGGCAACGGAGCCCGTCGATCGAGTACCACTTTTTCGCGAGCAGGATAAGAGCCTTTCAGATCCAACACCTGACCTGTACCATCGATCACGCGTCCCAGCAGGGAATCGCTCACCCGGAGAGTCGGCCGCTCGCCCCAGGTTTCCACCACATCCCCGCGCCGAATACCAAGGGGCACATCCAGGGGCATGCATAAAATCGTGGAACCACGAAACCCGATGATTTCTCCTGAAAGCGCACGGCCGCGTGCATCGCGGATTTCGCAGATTTCACCCACCGCGGAGAACGGGCCTTCCGACTCAACCAGAGATCCAATGACCTGAGTGACACGCCCCTTCCATCGTACGGCCGCGAGTTGATCGAGCCGGGAGAGATACGGCGCGAGGGAAGCCGTCACCGAGATTCTCCGGGACGGGACGCAAGAAGGTCCATCAAACCTTGCTCTATCTCCTTCAGCTGCGGTTCGAGGCCCAAGGTGGTCGTGCCCATGGAGGTTTCCAGGAGACACTCGTTCAAAGGCTGGGAGGAGTCTTCCACGATTTCGGGAACGTTCGCAGGATCGACATGGCTTGCCAGATACTTTCGCCACTCCTCAACATTTCGTGGATGCAAGCGCAAAAGCACGCGCGTGGCGTCGTTGATCTGATCGAGTTCCACACGAACGATTGCTGCCAGAACCATGGGATCGATCTGAGATTCGCGGTGCAGAATCTTGCGGGCTATCCCGAGTGCCAGTTGCAACACTTGCAGCTCGACTTTTTCGAAGTAAAGTACACGATCGCGTGAGAACTGATCGAGCGCGGCGGCCAAGCTTGCACGCTCCTTGGACAAGCGCTCCTCGAAAGTCTTCTGCGCCTCAGCCAAAGCTTCTCGGCGGGCTTGAGCACGTCCTTCTTCCTCCATTGCGGCCGAGCTCTCATAGCCAGAGCCATTCACCTCCGGCGCCACGCCTCGCATTGCAGGACCAGGCGAAGCTCCAGAACCAATGCATTCATAGGGAAAGGCCTTGAGTTCATTCAAGACGTCTGGACCTGCGGGCATTCCGGACAGAGTGGGTGCTGGTCTAGCTGACGTACTCATCATCTCCCTCTGGCGATAGGGTGATCTTCCCCTCCGCCTCCAGCTTGCGGGCGGCCGCGACCGCATCCAGTTGCGCTTTGTGAATATCGCGCGACTTCACGGGACCGAGCACGTCCATGTCTTCCTTCAACATCTCCACGGCGCGGGAAGACATCGACTTGAAGACATAATTCTTCAGTTCTTCACTGGCGCCCCGCAGAGCGGTGGCAAGCGTCTTCTTCTCGATTTGGCCCAGCAATTCACGAATCCCCGCTTCCGGCACGCTCAAGAGGTCCTCGAAGGTGAACATCAAATTGCGTATGGACAGGGCAAGTTTGGGGTCGTCTTTCTCGATGCTTTCCAGGATCGTCTTGGCGGTATTCATCTCCAGCCGGTTCATCAGATCGGCTACCCCACGCAACCCGGCGTAGGCCCGGCGGCTCTGTTCCCCCAGAGCCTCGAGCCGTTTATGCAGCACGAGCGAGACGCGCTGCGCCATCTCCGGCGAGAATTGCCGTAGTTGCGCCAGTCGTTTGATCACTTCCGAACGAAGTTCCTCCGGTAACCGCATCAGCAGGGACGAAGCCTGCTTTGCTTCCAGGTGAGCCAGGATCAGGGCGATCGTCTGTGGATGTTCCGCCTCCACGAACTTTGCCAACTGTTGCGGGTCGGCTTTGCGTAATGAGTCGAGTTGTGCGGCGTTCATTTCCTGGGTGAGAGATACCTGGCGCAGCAATTCTTGCGCACCCTCCTCTCCGAATGCCTTGACCAATAGTTTGTTGGCAAACTCTTTTCCGCCTTGCGCCAGGTAGTCGCCGGCCATGACCAGCCGTTCAAACTCCTCAAGAACAGCGAGCGCCACACTTCCCTCCACGCGCGGCAACGCGGCGATCTCGCGAGTGATCCGCTCCACTTCGCCGGCCGGCAAGTGGCGGTAAATCTGGCTGGCCGCATCCTCGCCCAGCATGACCAGCAGAATGGCCGCCTTTCGTGGACCGGCGTTTGCGACAGCGGAGGGTGTCACCTTAGCGCCCTTCTTCCTGCACCCAACCCTGTACCAGCCGGCTGGCTGCTTCCGGTTCGGCTTTTACCTTCTCGGTGAGCAGACGTTTGAGCTGGCTCGTGCGGTTTTCTCCAGATGCAACCTGCTGTTGGGTGCCCGCAATGGGACTACCCTCGACGGCTTGCGCGGGCAATCCTCGAATGCGCCCCGGCAATTCCCGGAATGCGGTTAGCGCCTGGTTCTTGACCGGCCGAAGTACGAGCCAATAAAGCACGAAAAAAAGGAGGGCGAGCGCGATGTAGCGCAACAGCCAGGACCAGGGCTCAATCACATGGCGCACCCGTTCTGTCCGATTTGGAGCTGAAATTTCCTCCCCGGGCGACTGCTGAAAGGAGATGTTTTCTACAGCAAGCGTGTCTCCTCGTTGCTGGTCGACTCCGATCGCGGCACGGGCCAGATCTTCGATCTGTTTCATCTCCTCGCTGGTGCGCTTGCGGTGCGTTCTCTTGCGCTTGTCCGCTTCCTGGGACACCTCGACGGCGTCATCCACCAGCACCGCGGCCGCGATGCGGCGTACCCGTCCCGCTGGTTCGATCGTGTGGTGCAGCGATTTGCTGACCGCGTAGGTGGTGGCGTCGGAACGCGAGTTCGATTGTTCTCCCGCGGTGCTGACCGGCGGTGGTGTCGTGGAAGGCACATTCGAAGCAGTTCCGGGTACCCCCCCGGGTGAACTGCCCGTAGCATTCTCCTCTGAGTGTTCCTGGGTGAGCGCAGCGGCGCCCTTCGGGTCGTAGGTTTCTTGCGTATCTTCGCTTGTGCCTAATTCGAACTCCACATGCACGCTTGCCCGCACGTGATCGGTTCCCACGACAGGTTCCAGGGTATGCACCAGCGTTTTTGAGAGTTCCTCATCCAATGCGTATGAGTGGCCGTTTCCACCGGCATGGCTGTGGAGCAGAGGCGTGTTGCTGTCGGCGTCCACAACGGTGACGTTCTCCGGGCGCAAGTGGTCCACTGCGCTGGCGACCAGTTGGGGGATCGCCTGTTGGGCCTCATCCGACAAGCGCCCGGCCCGAGTCTTCAGGATGACGGCGGCCTTAGCTTCCCGTTGTTCCTCGGTGAACAGTGACTCGTGAGCCATCACCAGATGAACGCGAACTGCTTCTACTTCGTTCAGCGTAGCCAAAGTCCGTTCCAGCTCTCCCTCGAGCGCTCGCTGGTAGTTCACTTTTTCAGTGAAGTCAGAACCCGCCCAGTTCGGACTGTCAAACAGCTCAAACCCCATGCGGGCGCTGTGCGGAAGCCCTCCGGCTGCGGTCTCCAGCCGGCTTGCGTCCAGTTTGTCGTCCGGAACGAGCAGACTGCTTCCATCCGGCGAAATCTGATGCGGGATACTTTTCGCCGAAAGGCGAGCAGCCATGGTCTGCGCCTCTTCCGGGCGCAGCCCGGAATACAGGGTCACGTACTTCGGCTGGCCAAGTAAAGTTACAAAGAGCCACAGCACGGCGCCGACCAGAATGGCGCCGCCGGCGAGCAGAATGCGTTGATTAAGGCTGAGGCCGCGAAAGAACTGTCCCAGGCGAGTGAGGAATTCGTTTCCCGGAATTGGCGTTTCAGCCATGATAGCTCAGAGCGGTTCCGGGATCAGAACTGCATCCGGGAGATCTCCTGGTATGCGGATACAATCTTGTTGCGCACCTGCATCATCAACTGAAAGCTCAGATCTGCTTTTTCGACGGCGATCAGCGCGCTGTGTACGTCGCCTCCGTCGCCTTGCAAAACGCCAGCCACTTTGTCTTCGGCCTGGATGGCGCCGTGCAGAACCTCGCGAAATCCGGGATCAGAAGCCCTCTGCGGCGCCAGCGAACCATTCCCTGTTTCTGCCGGGAGAATACGCAACGAGGAGATCGAATTCATAAGAGCCTTCCAGGTCCGCGCCTCAACTCAAAATCTGAAACGATTGCTGGAGCATATTCTTCGCTGTCTGCACCGCGGCAGCGTTCAGCTGATACGCTCGCGCCGCACTTAACAAGTCCGTCATCTCGAGGACGGGGTTCACATTTGGGTAGGTAACGTATCCCCCACTGTCTGCGTCCGGGTTCCCCGGATCGTAGCGGCGTGGTAAAGGAGAGGCATCGGGAACAACGCCATCGACACGAATGCCTTGCTCAACGGGTCGATGAAGGTCGGCCAGAAGAAGAGGAAACCGGGGTAAAGCGCGCCCCCGGAATACCACAAGTTGCCGCCGGTAGGGCCCCCCCGCCGACGTGCGCGTCGTTTCGGCATTCGCCATGTTGGCCGAAACTACCTCAGCTCGCCAGCGCTCCGCGCCCATCGCCGAACCGCTGACTTCAAGCATGCCAAATAGGTTCATGAGGTCGATCCTCCAGAGTTGATGGCCAGTGAAACGAGGTGAAACTGGTCTTTCAGAAGCTGCACTCCGAGATTGAACTTCACTTGCGTTTCGGCGAGCAGCAGGCTTTCGCGCTCAACACTCACGTTATTGCCATCGGGACGTTCCATGAGACCGCGCACGGGACGCGCCACCGGAGCGAAGTCTGTTAAGCTGAACGCACCTGCTGCCCCGGATTCCGCGATGTGCGCGCGGCGTAACTCGGAACGGAAGTCCAGGTCGCGAGCGCGATAGCGCGGCGTATCGATGTTGGCGAGGTTCGTTGCCACCAGCTTGTACCGGGCTATGTTCACGTCCAGGTAATGGCTCAAGGCTTCCGTCAGGACGGTTTCGATCATGTTTCGACCCCCAAATCTCTCCTCATGCGCCAGGAACATGCTGACTCAAGCTGGGTAAACCATAACTGCGGACCTTGTTTCGCACAGTGCGCAGGCTGACTCCGAGAAGCTCGGCAGCCCGAGACCGGTTTCCCCCCGTGGCTTCCAGGGTGATCTCGAACAACCTGCGCTCCATCTCGCCCAGAGACACCCCGGCGCGCAAGCGGGAGATATCACTGCTGGCCGTGTCGAAGCATGGGTTCGATTCGCAGTTCTCGAATGCGTCCGGCCCGATTTCCCCTGTTGTGGTCAAGGCAGTGGCCCGGTGTATCGTATTGGCCAATTCCCGTACATTGCCCGGCCACGGATGCGCCTCCAGGCGCTCTAAAAAGCCAGGGCTCATGGAAGCAACTCTTCCGGCCGGAGTGTAGAGACGCAAGAAATGTTCGGCGAGTGGCCGGATGTCGCGGACGCGCTCGCGTAAAGGCGGAAGCGTAAGCGGAATGACGTTGAGCCGGTAGTAAAGATCGGGCCGAAACTTCTCTTCCCGCACCATTTGCGCCAGGCGCCGGTTTGTCGTGGCGATGACGCGCAGGTTCACCCGAACACTGCGAGTCTCGCCTAGGCGGTCGAACTCGCGTTCCTGCAGCGCGCGCAGCAATTTAGGCTGGAGAGAGAGCGGTATCTCGCCAACCTCATCCAGCAACAGCGTCCCCCCGTCCGCCGCCTCGAATTTTCCGGGTTTTAGATTCGTAGCTCCCGTGAACGCCCCCTTGGCGTGGCCAAACAGTTCACTCTCCAGCAAAGTCTCAGGAAAAGCAGCGCAGTTTACGGCGATAAAGGCACGATCGCGACGGCTGCTGAGACGATGAATCAGGCGGGCGACGAGTTCCTTACCGGTACCGCTTTCCGCCTCGATGAGGACATCGGCATCACTCGCAGCAGCCTGCCGGGCGCGTTCGATAGCCCGTAGCCAGGCCGGCGCCGTTCCCAACAATGCCTTCGCTGGCTCGATTTCGAGTTCCTTCCGGGATCGGGCCTGCGCCTGAATGCGCTCCGCAGCCTGCTCGAGCTGTTCGAAGCAAACGGGTTTAATCAGATAGTCACATGCGCCGTCTTTCATGGCCGCGACTGCCTGCGGTACGCTCGCGAATGCGGTTAAAAGAATGACAGCCGTGTGGGGTGCATCTGACCGGATGCTGCGCAGTACGGTGAATCCGTCGTCCCCTGGCATGCGGATATCGGTAATCACCAGTGGAGGTTTTGTCCGGCGGAATCGGGCAATACCTTCGTTGGCCAGAGCCGCAGTCTCCACGTGCCACCCGCGCCGGGAGAAACGGGCCTCCAGCGCGGCACGCATCCCTGGATCATCATCGATGATCAGGACTCGTTTCATAAGCGGCCTCCGCTCCCGGTTGCTGGGGCTGCTGGAACAGACAGCGTGAAGGCCGCGCCACCGCCAGGGCGGTTTTCGGCTTCGATGTGCCCGCCGAACTCTTCGATGATTCTCCGACATACGGCCAGCCCAAGTCCCGGGCTGCTGGCCCGTGTGCTGAACCCTGGCTCAAAAATTTTGGGCAGATTTTGCGGACAGATTCCGGGGCCCGTGTCGCACACCTCGATCACCGCGCCTCGATCCGCACGATCAAAACGCCCCGCGAGGCGAATCCAGCCTCCAGCGGGCGTTGCCTGTATCGAGTTCAGTACAAGGTTGAGTATTACCTGCTCAAATCGATGTCGGTCGGCCCGCATGCTCACTCCGGAGAGCGAATGATCCACCGTGAAGAGGACGTCCGCCTGTGTCGCCAAAGGACCAAGGAACAATCGTGCCCAATCGAGCAGCGTACCTACATCGAGCGGAACGCATTCTGGACCCGGCAGTTCGTGAAACTGCAGAACATTGTTGACAGTCGCACCCAGCGTCCGCAGACCGGCTTGCATGTGTTCGACCCACTGTTTCCGTTCCGGATCAAGTCCCGAATCTGCCAGCAGACCGGCGAAAAGCTCCAGGCTACCCAATGGATTACGAATCTCATGCGCCAGTACGGACGATATCTCCGCCAGAGCCTGTTCGCGTCGCAGCTTTTGCTGTACCTGTTCCAATTGTTTCCGCTGGCTCACATCCTGCAGAATGAAAACCGATGCGCCCTCTTGGTCTTCTGCAATCGGAGCGTGTCTCGCTGTGAGCCATCGGTTCGACCCGGCTTCACCGGCCAACTCAATCTCGGCTTCCGTGCCCGAATCTCTCGCACACCTCAGCCATCCGGTCACTTCTCCGGGGAGCGCGTCAATCCCAGCCCCCGACCCCTGCATGCCTTCGATCGGAATGCCCAGTAAGCGAGCTGCTTCAGGATTGGCCTTAGCCAACTTTCCATCGCGCGACAGCACCATCAGACCGCAGGGTAGGGCCTGGAGAATGCGATCGAGATGCAGACGTATGCGTCGGTTCTCCTCCAGGCTGCTGGCTAGACCAGAATTGCTTTTTTCCAGTTCGACGCGCAGCCATCCAACCTCCAAACGAAGATTTCCGTAGGCTTGTTCGAGTGAAGCCGCCGCGCCTGAGAATGTGCGAAATGCACGCAGCAGAGAGTGCTCATCTTCCCCGCTATCGTTAGCGATATCGGCCTTCGAAATCTCAGAGGAGCATCTCAAGGACGCCGCCCCGAGGTCTCCATCTGCGCTGACTGAGATAGGCAAAGTCGTCATCGTCGCAGGCAAGATTTGCACGGGCCATGCCACTTCCAATGCCGGCTGGCTAAGATTCTCTAAGGATTGCATGGCACCTCCGCCCAAGCGGATTCCGGAAAATACAGGTGCTTCCGTTCAATGGTCGGCCCCGAGTCCGCCAGGATGGATGCCCGCTCAATTACGTGCTGTAGCTCTCGCACATTTCCGTTCCATGAATGGTTCTCAAGCGCCTGAATCGCTGCGGAGCTGAAGGCGGGAACTCCAGTCTGCATAGCGGCAGACATGCACGCCAGAAAGTGTTCGGCCAGAGGAACAATGTCAGCTCGCCGCCGCGCGAGCGGCGGCAAGGTGACCGGGAACGTCGAGAGGCGGTAAAAGAGATCTTGTCGAAACTGTCCCCGGAGAGTCCGTGCTGCGAGATCCGCATTGCTGGCGGCAACAATGCGAACGTCTACCCGCGTTGTTTCGCATGTACCCAGACGCTGCACTTCTTTCAACTCCAGGAAGCGCAGCAGCTTGGCTTGCATGCCCAAAGGTAATTCGCTGACTTCATCCAGAAACAGCGTTCCACCGTTTGCAGCAGCAACCCGGCCGACTTGCGATTGGACGGCGCCTGTGAAGGCGCCGCGGGCATAGCCGAACAACTCCGATTCAAGCAAGGTCTCTGGAATGGCGGCGCAATTGACGACTACGAAGGGTTTACCCGCGCGCTGGCTCAAGGCATGGATCGCCCGCGCCACAAGTTCTTTGCCCGTGCCTGTCGGACCCGCGATCAGCACCGTGGTGGTGCGCGGAGCTACCAGCCGGACCATTCGATACACCGTTTGCATGGCCTCACTCGAGCCGATCATTCCGGGAAGAGGTACAACTGTCTCCGGTTCGCCTTCCGGCGCGGATGTCGATTGCTTTCCATCTTCCTGTGGGTCGTGTGAACTTCCGATGCTTTCGTTCTCCGGGTCCAGGAGAATGACTTCGACATTGGGGAAACGATGGTGACTGATGGCGATCACTTCCTCCGGATCCAAATCCGGCAGGCGCCGGTCGAGGAAGA
>Ga0335071_10003299_pt1 | contig 17075 bp, 15 predicted proteins | sample Lox_Sample_15_FD_206724 | JGI IMG/M metagenome (GOLD analysis project Ga0335071, IMG submission 206724) | Soil microbial communities from Loxahatchee National Wildlife Refuge, Florida, United States - Lox_Sample_1.5 | ecosystem: Environmental > Terrestrial > Soil > Wetlands | place: USA... | reverse complement strand
TGAGGCTGGCATTGTTTCAAAGTCCTTTCAGGTTAGGTCGTTGACGTCCGGCAGGCGTTCCGGCCGATCTGTCCGCGTGTTCGCGATGCCGGCGCGTCAGCCGCGTGCATTATCGGGCATAAGCAGGTCGATAAGTCCGGCGCGGGTCCGTCGCCATGACCCGCGAACGCTCCGGCACCCACTGGGTGGCGGTCCATCCGATCGCTAAAAAGAGCATTACCGTGTTGGGAATCGAAGTCAGAACTCCGATTCCGATCCAGGACGTTGCCAGCCAAACCACGGCCAGGCACCAGGCCATCTTTCTCGTGTTGGCCCAGGGGTGAAGTCCAAACGCAGATCGAACGCGGCTTAACAGCCACGCCACAAAGCCTAGCCAGATCAGCAGCCCGACGATGCCCTGTTCTGCTAAGATCCGCGCGTATTCGTTCTCCATGCCGATGGGGTTTCGAACTTCTCCTTGGAGAAAGTAAGGCATGCTCGTCCCTCCGCCGCCCAGACCGTTGCCCATCGGGTACTCAAACAGAATCTCGAAGAAACCCCGGTTGACGCTGCCCGCGATGCGGTCTTGCACGTAGTCGGTGTTCTTCAGACTCGTAAAGCGCTGCAGCCGGGTATTGGACATCGTAACGAACCCGATCACGACCAGGAGCGACACGAAAGCAACGCGCGCGCCGGTCTTCATCTTGACCGAGAACATCGTCACCAGGATCATCACGGAGCCGAAAACAAAGTCCTGGCGGGCAGCCGACATCAGGATCCCGAGCATCGCCGCCACCGTTCCTGCCAATGCCAAAACACGCACCTTGCGCGACTGCGCAGTGGTCCACAAGCCGATGAGAAAAGGCATCGACGCAACCATGCTCCCGCCGTAGGAGTGGGCGTTCGCGAAAATGGCGGGAATGCGGAAAAATCCCCCGGCGACATCCCCGCTGATGTAGATGATCGTGGTTACCGGGCTCATCGGGTAGAATCTTGGCACACCCAGGAAGTACTCGGCCCCGCCAAATCCAAGCGCTAAGAGATTGAGGATCGCCAGGCCACAGGCAATCGTATGTAGGTCCTTGGTGCGCAGTCGTGCGCCCAGCAACGCCACCGGAATGAAGAAGATATTGCCGCGCAAGCCGACCAGAGAAACCAGCAGCGGCTGAAACGGCATCAAGACCAGTAAGCACGGCCAGATCATCATGGCCGCCAGCCACGCTCGCAGCGTTGCCAACCGTTTCGCTTCCGCCGGATCAGACGAGGTCCACTTTTGCGAGAGATACAATCCGAGCATTCCAGCGTCAAAGATGAAATGGGAGTAGACCGTCAACAGGTTGGCGCGAAGGATGCCGTAGAAGTAGCCAACCGCGATGAGAGCAATCAAACCTGCTCCCAGCGATCGTCGGCCGGCCCAAAAGGTGACCACCAAAGCGAGCACGCACAGCAGCGCTGCAATCACGCGTTATGGCTCCTTTGGCCGATCATAAGAACGTTTTCCGACAAGGCGCGGGGGAACCACCGTGACGCCGTTCGCGGATAATGCATCGAAGAAAGCGGAATCCGGCCCTTCAGGCTGTATTCAATGCCGACATTCTCTAATCCGCATTCACCGGCGATGCGCCGCAGATCGACTTCCAGCAGCGCCGTCAGGTGCGTGGGATAGTGGACGTCCTGGAACGCTTGGAAGCGCTGCTTGAAGAGCAGCGTCACCATGCTAAGTACGCTCAACTGATTGGGTGTGGTGACAATCACCCATCCGCCGGGCTTTACTAGACGAACCAGGTCCCGCACGAATTGCCGTGGATTCTCCAGGTGCTCGATCACTTCCACGGCGGCTACGACGTCGGCGCTGTGTTCCGCCAGCGGGATGCCTCCGCTTTCCAGGTCGAATTGACGAAATTCCGCTTCCTCCGGAAACGCCGCGTAGCGGACGACATCCACACCGACATAGCTTTCAAAGCGCGCCGCGGCGTAATGATAAAGGTCGCCGGCCCCGCAACCCACGTCCACCAGCCTGCCGCCGGTAATCTGGCGCCTGTCCAAAGCGCGGCAGAACATCTCCAGAATCACGTCGTCACTGATTCCGCGGCTTTGACGGGCGCGAGTCTCTGCGCTGGCAGCTGTCATCACAAGTTAGCCCGTTTCGCGGCTGACTGCTGGATCAACTCTGCAAGCTTGCCGAGCTGTGCCGCTGGATCGCACAAACGGCGCGCGCGGGCGGGACCAGCCTCACCCAGACGCGCCCGCAGGTCCGCCGATCCGATCAACCGTTCCAACAAATTTGCCAGATCCCCGGCATTGTCGGGCTCCGCCAGAAGCCCGCAAGACTCGTCCACGATCTCCAATGCTCCCCCCATTGCCGTTGTCACCACCGGCAGGCCGGCCCACAACGCCTCTACAAACACCATGCCGAACGGCTCGGGCCCCTGGTTGGGTTGGCAGAAGATGTCTGCGGCTGCCAGCAACCGCGGCACATCGGAGCGCTGCCCGAGAAACCGGACTTTGTCCTTCAATCCCAAGCGCTCTGCGCTCCGCCGGATCTCGCGATCCTGCTCCTGCTCGGCTGCATTCTGAGGCCCGCCTACCATCCAGCACGTCCAATTACCGTCCTTGAGCTTTGCTAGAGCCTCCAGATGGAGCAAATGGCCCTTCCATGCCTCGGGCCGGCTCACCTGGATGATCACCGCCGTGTCGTCGGCGGCCGCTTGTTCCCGGCGCGCTTCAGACCGCCAGCGCATCGCTTCCGGACCCTCGGCTAGCGCGACGGGGTTGTACAGAACCTCAGTCTCCACGCCCGGATAGAGATTCCCGATCGTGGCCCCGACAAACTGGCTGTTGCAAACGGCCACATCCGGGCGCACCCGCTGTGCCATGCGTTCCAGCCAGTTGTTGCCGTAATGCCAGCCGTGCGCCCAAAACACCAGCAAAGCGGGCCGCACCCGGGAACCGAATACGGCCATGGTCCAGGGCATATGGCAGACGATAGCGTCGTAATGTTCACGCTCAATCAGTTCCGCCAATTGCCGGCGCGCACGCCATACTGTCCAAGGCCGCCCTAACTGCACATCGCCAAATAAGTGCACCGGGACGCCCACCTCCGCCAATTCACGGCTGAGCCGGCCGGAGTAGCACAGGCCAAAATGCGGATCCATTGCAGGGCACAAACGCCGGAAGCGGGCCAACGTGATGAGCACCGTCTCCACACCGCCATAAAGCTTGCCCGGGCTCAGGTGCAGGACCCGCACCGGCTTGGCGCCACCGTCCTTGGTGTCTCCAACGACCGCTTGGCTCGACAACAGACTCATGAATCGAAAGCCGCCTCAGTCGCCGACGGCGGGAAGCGAAGGCGCCAGCCGCGTGCCCTTCTCCGGCCGGGCGACGCACTGTTGATACACGTCAAGCAGCTCGGCCGCGAGCCGTTGGTTGTGAAACCGGCTCTCGGCGGTAGCCCGCCCCGCCGCGCCGACCGCCAGCCGCAGAGACTTGTCTCTCATCAGCTTCTCGATTTGTTCCGCCAGGCCGGCGGCGTCGCCGGGCTGATGCGCCAACGCGTCGACTCCGTCCGTAAAAAGCTCCGCTGCTCCTCCAGCCTGGCTGGCAATCACCGGCCTCCCGCACGCCATCCCTTCGATAATCACCATCCCGAACGGTTCCGGCTCGGTGCTGGCGTGCACCAGGATGTCGAGCGAACGTATCGCGGCCGCATTGTCTTCGAGAAATCCGGTAAATCCCACGCGGCCGGTTAAATTCACCCGCGCCGCTTCTCCCTGAAGTTGCTCCAGCGAATATTGGCTTCCATCTGTCTGATAGATGGGTCCCCCGATGATGTATCCGCGAAACGGCAGGTCGGAGGGTAGCTTGGCCAAGGCTGCCAGAAAGATCTTGTGTCCCTTCCAGTGCGCGAACGTAGCCACCAAGCCGATCCGCATCATGCCAGACTCGGCCGCGGGCATTCCCGCAGCACGATCCAGGTCCACTTTCGCTCCCGCCTGCGAAAACCGGCTTGTGTCGACGGCGTTATAGATCCGAACTGCCCTCACACCCGCGAGCGTACGCTCCACGTCCCGGGCCACGCTGTCCGAGTTGGCGATCACAGCACTGCAAGCTTTGCGGAACGGCCACAGCAGGCGGCTCATGCGCCGCCGCGAACTGACGTAGTCGTGGATGTGCCACAGCAACGGCGTGCCCTTCGGCCGGGTCCAGGCGCCCAGCAGATGCATCTTGAACCCGTTGGTATGGATGACGTCCGGCTGAATTTCCTTGAGCAGCCGCGCCAGCGCGCGCGCATACCGGACGGTCGAGCCCGCGATCTTGACCAAACCGGGCAGCGCCGCACGGTTTCCTCCATCTCCCAGGCGAGCCAGTTCCGCCGGAAAAGGCTTCAATACCACGTGCACTCCCAGCCCGCGCGCAATATCCGCCAACGGGCCATCCTCGCCCAGCACGAGCCACAGATCGCTGGAAGGCTGGGCGGCCCGCACACTGGCCAGCATTTCCCGGAGACTGGTCTCCGCGCCGCCCAAACGGCCACAAGGATTGAGATAAACGATCCGCACGGCGTCGGTCTAATCTGTCGTCGCAAATCGTTCGACGAGTTTCGGAAACAGCTGCCGCGTGAATTCCAGGGAAGCGGCTACATCGCCTGGCGCTGCCTCGCCGCGGGTGGGCATCACCACGCGAACCAGGCTTACATCGGCCCGCCGGTACCGGATCAAATCGGGAAGCAGCCTCAGCTTGGCTTGGAACTCCTCGGCCCAGATGTTGCGGTCATTCTGATACCAATACAGCACCAGGATGTGATCGCCGGACTTGTCCATGACGTACTCATTCACCGGAATCGGCTCCGCCCGTTCCGGCACCTGGATGGAGTCGATTTTGGAGCTCCTCACCAGCCAGCCGTTGCCCGGCAGGCAGATTCGCGGCGAATGCGGGCCGTAGCTGTTCTGCAGCGATTTGAAATAGGCCACGAATAGATTGATGGCAGGCCCTCCGGTGGCGTCCACGTAGTCCCGGAGAATATAGTCGTCCGGCTTCAAGTAAGCAGTGACGTCTTGCTCCAACGAATTCTCGCCCGTGGCTTGCCACCTGCCCAATTCAAGCGGTAGCTGGTGCAGACCCGGAATAGGGATGTTGCGCTCGTCGATGCCGACCATATGGGACGCAGCCGCCTGCAGGACCAGAACCAGACACACCACCCCGAACAGAACGTTGCCGGTGGATCGTAGAAGTTTAGACATGATGAACCCGCCACACCTTCTGAATGCGCAGTGTGCCCAGATGCAGAGCCACGCACCCGATTCCCGCTACCACTACGCTGACGTATCCGAAAGCTTCGTGTACGGTTCCCTGCACCAGTTGCGGGTTATACTGCCCGGCGATTCCGGACGCGATGATGCGGAGCGCATTTCCGAGGATCGCGACTGGCACCGACATCAACAGCAGGAAGGTCCGCATTCGATTCCCCTGTACGAAGAAGTAGTTGTACATCACGCACAGGAACAGAATCGCCAGCAGCGAGCGAATCCCGCTGCATGCCTCTTCCACCGACAAACTGATTCCCGGTAGCTGCAACACGTTGCCTTCGCGCAGCACCGAGTAGCCGAGCGCATCCAGGCAAAACTCGCCCAGGCGGCTGGCCAGCAACTGCAAGTTCAAGGTCAGACGCTCGAACACAAACGTCGGCGGAGCGATCATCAGGATCAACGTGGCCAGTGGATAGATCAACTGCCGGACCATCTTCCAGCCGTACACGGCCGCGATCGCACCCACCAGCGAGATCAGGAACGCCGTCCGGCTCACCCAAACCCACTGGGCGGCTGTTCCCAGAATCGCTTGCGCCGCGCCCTCAAATAGAATCACGACTCCCCATCCGGACGGCTGCAGAGGAATTTGACGGAGCCGGTCGCGCTGTACCCAAACCATATACAAGGCTGCTGGAAACACTAGAATGCCGTGCTCCATATACGAGCCCTCGTCAAACCAGCTTCCGTACATGCTGGCCAGAATGCGCCAGAATGCAACGACCATCAGGCAGGCGATCACGCCAAACCGGATGTTGCTCGCCGCCAGGTCCGCCGCCGGCACAGCCGCCGCGACGCCGGATTCAAGACCCTTAGGGTCGACTCGGCTCGCCATAATCGTAGTAATACCGCCGCGCGGCATCCCCGCTCAGATCGTAATCCGTCAGTACCGTTCCGAGCAGAGCGAGGCCGTCTTCCTGGATCTTCTGGTACGCCTCCATTGCGCTCTCCCGGTCGGTAACCCCGCAGCGCAGCACTAGAATCAACGCGTCGGTCAGAGGTGCCACGATACGTGCGTCGGCCACGCTCAGGATCGGCGGAGCATCCACCAGCACCATGTCGTAGCGCTTCACCAGAGTTTCCAGGATCGTCCGCAGCCGCGGCGAATACAGCGCTTTGGAGACGTTCTGCGAAGTGACGCGATTGGGCAACACCGAAAGACCCGGCAGACCCGTGAAGACTCCCAGCTCCTCGGGCGAATACTCGCTCAGCGGACGGTCTTCGTTCAACAGGTCGATGAAACCCCACTCGTTGGGAAGGTTGAATTTCCGGTGCAGGTGCGGGCGCCGGAAATCGGCGTCCACCAGTAGCACCCTTCGGCCGGTTTCGGCCAGCGCGATCCCCAGGTTCTGCACCACCGTCGTCTTGCCTTCCGCGGGGCCCGGACTGGTGATGAGGATCATCTTCTGCATGCGTCCGGAGGCCTGGTTCCGCAGGATCGACGCCAGGGTCCCCCGGAACGATTCGGCGATGAAGGCCGGACCGTTCTGCCACGACAGGAGCGCCGTGGCCGGGTCGGCAGTGGCGCCGTTGAGTCGCGGCGCCCGGGCGAGACTCCAACCGTTCCTCTCCGCTCGATGCCCGTTCACGGCCAGATTGGGAATGACCCCCAGCTCCGGCGCGTTGAACAACCGGCGCGAGATTCCAGGTTGCTTGATGCTGCGGTCCATCCGCTCCCGGAGAAAAGCGAATCCGGCGGCGATAGCCACACCCAGAATCGTGCCCAGAGAGATGTTCAGCACCGGGACCGGCTTGTAAGGAGTAGCCGGCGTCGGAGCGCTCTCGACGATGCGGATCGGATTCACCGGCACCGAACTCGTTAAGCTGACTTCGTTCTGCTGGGTCAGCAGCGTCTGGTACATTTGGCGCTGCAAATCCACTTCGCGCTTCAGCGCATTAAGTTGTGCCAGTTTTCCCGCCTCCGCTCCCACCGCGTGCGATTGACCGGCATAGGCCGCGTTCAGCAGCTTCTCCTGGCGCAGCGACGCCTCGTAGTCGTTCTTGATGCGCTGCACGATATTCTTGCTCTCGGCATCATAGGACTTTTGCAGCTGCGCGAGTTGCGCGTCCACCTTCCGCACTTTCTCGTGCTTGGAAGTGTAGACCGTTTCCAGAGCGGCCTTGTCGCGCTTTAAAGAGTCGATTTGCTGCTGATAGCCGGTGAGCGTGGGATCCGCCAGAACCTCCCCCAGCGACTCCGGCGGAGACTTTTGCGTCAGCTCATAGCGGGTCTGGCGCGCAATGCGCTCGTTTTGAATCCTCGCCAGTTCGCCCTTCAATTGAGCCAGCTTCGTATCGTCCAGGGGCGCGTCCTGGCCGACGAACGTATTCCCGGACGCCTTTACAAAATCGCCCAGCTTCTGCTCGGCATCCTGTACCCGGCCCCTGGCTTCCTCAATCTGAGCCGCCAGCCATTCCCCGGTCTTTTGAGCGGTCTCCATGCGCGACCGCGAACTGTCTTCGACGAATTCAGCCGCCATGGAGTTCAGGAACTGTGCGGCGATATCGGGGCTGGTGGAGTCGCAGCTCAGTTCGATCAGCCGCGTGCCGGTGACCGGCCGCGCGTCGAAAGTAACCATCGCCACGTCGGTCGCCGTCTTGGCAACCTCCAACGGATCCTGCGCCGCTGGGTGTAGGCGCTGCCGCAATTGCGCGAAGAGTCCGCGCCCGGTCGGAGTCAGCGGCACCGACTCGGCCTGCATTCGCTGAACGCCCCGGCTCAGAAAACTCCCGCCACGCAGGATATTGACCTGAGTCTGAATATCCCGCTCGCTCGTCCCGTTCTCAGCCTCGTTGTTGTTCTTCTGCAGATTGCCCATCGAGGGCTGAACTTCCAACAACATCCGTGTCTTGTACCATGGCGTGCTCAGCACTACGGATGTAAATCCCCCCGCGGCGCCCAGAACCATCAATGCCAGCAGCAGCAACCAATAGGTCCTGAGCAAGTGGCCGACCTTGACGGAGGCCGCCCCGAAATCCTCCGGCGCCGGGCTCGCCGAACCGTAGACTGGACGACCGCCTTCCGCCAAAAGCGACGGATCGGAATAAGTCAGGCTCTGTTCGATCTCGCCGTTCGATCCCCGGTTGCCCGGACCGCTAGGTAGAAGTGGCGTCATTGTCCTAGTTCGTCTTTCCGGCCGTTGTGTCCGGCCGCCGCGGCTCCGTTGCCGGTATCCAGCGGGGGGGCGACGTCGTTGGCGGGTTGGCTATTGGCCAACACCCGCAGTTGTTCGGTGACTGCAGCAATCAAACGCTCCAGCGCGCGGAGTCTCTCATCCAGCTCCTGATCTTCGCGCTGACGCCGACCCTCGGCAATTAGCCTTTGCACCGCATTGCGCGCCAAGTCGGAGACACTTCGCGCCCCGGCCTGCTCACAAACACTCACAAACTGACGGAACTCGTCCTCCGAGATCCGGAAGTATACGAGGCGTTCTCTCGGTCTTAATACAGCCACAGTATCTCTCCTAAGTGCGTCGGTCGCAACGTGTTCCTGTGGTCTCGGAACATGCTACCGCCATTTCAGTCCCATCTTCTGGTTCTGATCCAAAAAGCGACAGTTGTTATCCTGAAGCATGCCAGGTGCTTCCGTGGATTTTTACACTTGTCAGATCGCTTTTTCAGTGTCGCGGATTGCTATGACAAGTGTCAATGAACTGCACGGACTACCGGGTTCTCCTCGGGTACCAGTACTAGCGGACTCCCGATAAATAGGTGAAACTGAATGTGGATGCAGCTTTCAACCCGTTTGGGAGTGGCTTCGCTCGCGGTGTGTTCCGGTCTCCTGCTAGGCCAGCAAAAAGCCCATAAAAACCATGCCAATGTTCCGGATCAATCCAACACTCTGATTTGTGTGAAAGGACTGCCGGGTTGCGATATTTCCTCCCTCACACCTGACCAGATCAAACAAGTCGGCCAAGCCTCCAAGCAGCGTAATTTAGATTACTGCATGAACGGATCGACTTTATGCGACCCCACTCGCCTGTCCTCCACGGAATCCAAGGCGGTAGACGCGTCCCGCTACCGGCGGAACCTGGAAAAGTGCCTGCAGGGCTCGCCCACTTGCAACCAGCTCCTCCTCACTGCCAAAGACACCGCCTCCGTCCGGACGTCCGCAGCCGAACGGAACTTCGACAAATGCATGGAGGGTTCAGCGACCTGCGACCCCCTGCGTTTGACGCCGGAGCAAAGTAAAGGTGTCCAGGCCACACAGATGCGCCGCAATCTGGACCACTGCATGGGCGGTTCGCCGTCCTGCGACCCCCTACGCCTAAGCAGCACGGAACTCGTCCAGGTCCATGCCGCCGCGCTCCGGCGCAATCTGGACCGCTGTATGGACGGCTCTTTCACGTGCGACCCGTTGGCTCTGGACGAGGCCCAGGCCAAAGCAGTTCGCTCAGCCCTGGATCGTAGAAACCTGAACAACTGCAGGGCAGGGCTCGCCAGTTGTCAGCCGCTCGAATTGCGCGACGCCGACCTGGCGGCAGCCCGGGAAGCTTTTCGCAGCCGGAACGTCGAAGCGTGTAAGCGCGGACTTCCCGCCTGCGATCCGTCCCTGTTGAATGGTCCCGAGATGGCGGCGGTCACAGAGGCCTATCAGCAACGCCGCGGCCGGACGCGGAATCAGCCGGATTCAAAGCAGTAAGGCGCTTAACGGTTCGCTTTGCCCGATGCTTCGGTGAACCTGCCGCGGCCCGCCGGCAGCACGCGGAACGAACTTTTCAAACTGCACAGCAGGTTGAACTTCAGGATGTACCACAGCGCGGCCACGCCATCGCTGAAGCCGATCTTCTTGCCTTCTTCATAAGTACGGCCGTGGTAGGAGATCGGCACTTCGTACATCGCGCAGCGCAGCTTGGCCACCTTGGCCGTCACTTCGATTTCGAAGCCGAAGCCGGAGCTCGTAATGGTCATGTTGCGAATGATGTCGCCGCGAAAAGCCTTGTAACCGGTCTCCACATCCGTAAGGTTGATATTCGTAAACAGGTTGGAAATGAAAGTGAGGCCCTTATTAGCAAGGTAATGGTAAAAGTACAAAACTCGCGCGGCCTTGCGAACCAGGAACCGGGAGCCGTAGACAACGTCCGCCCTGCCTTCCAGAATGGGACCAATGACGTCGCCGATTTCGGCGGGATCGTATTCCAGATCGGCGTCTTGAACGATCACGATGTCGCCCGTGGTAAGCGCAAAACCGGTTTTAAGCGCTTCGGTCTTGCCGCCGTTGGCAGGGCGGTGGACGGCACGGACCTTGGGATAGAGCCGCGCGAGTTCGTCGGCCATCGCGGCGGTCTTATCGGTAGAACAATCGTTGACAATCACGACTTCCAGCAGGTGATCGATGCTGAGGACGCGATGCACGACGCCCGCCAGCGTGGCCTCCTCGTTGTAGGCCGGAATCACTACGGAAAGGCATTCGGCGGTCATCATGGCAAGTCTACGGCTCAGGCGGAGCCTGAGCAATTACCACCAGTACTACCACGCTGGCTAAAGGTAACGGGCTATCGCCTGACTCTTCGGATATGGTACCGCAGGCAGGGGATGGAATCCCGCCGGGGGCACGTCACCAGCCACCGCAGCATGTCGCCGGGGTGAGAGTCTTTCTATTCTTTGTGGGCCTTGTGCTGAACGTCCGTGGCTCAGCGCTACACCTTCACGTCCTTTATTGACAAAACGTTAATCTCGGCCGGGGCAACACCTTGATGCCCAAACCCAACCTTAGTCCAACCATATGGCATCTCATAAACGGCCTCATCCATTGACTTGCGTGTCTCAATCTGCCCCTCGATCGTCACTAAAACCTTGTCTTTGTGGAGGTCCCCATGCAAATGCTTGAGAGTTTCGAACATACCGCGCCACGAGCGCACAACGGCCTCGTCTGAAGAGTCGACATACACCCAAAGAATATTTCCCCAGCTAAGCCCCTTCGTCACCAAATGAGTTTTGCATTCGCCGTTCAGCCATGTCCCTTCTTCGGTGGCGATGAGTATTCCTCTAACCGATATCACCTTCCCGTTCAGTTCGGCAGGGTCCCCAGCCAGGACATCACACACCGTTAGAGTACGAGCGGGTAACGAGCCGGCACCTGCGACTGCCTGCAAGAGAAAAGCGACAGCTGCGAGCATAGGCTATTTCCCGGGGAAGCAATCGTCTTTCACAAGCTTATCGTTGAACGCGCTCTTTTTTGGGTCAGGCTGGTTGCTCGTATTGTTGTTGTTGGCGTCGGTCGTGCCGGCTCAACCGGTACATCGCGTCGTAAGAATAATTGTAGCTCGCACCGGTGTTGTTGTGGCCGCAGTTGGGCGCGCTCGGCGGCGGACAGACCGTGCTCGGGTAGGTCGTGGCCGTTTGCTTGCCTTCATTGTTGTAGGAGAAGGTGGATTCCAAATTGACGGGGAGAGTTTGGTAGTAGTTTTGGGGGTTAAGTCACTGCGAGGGATTACGTCCAGTCTGTCACCGATTTTAACCGAGTTTACCGATTGTTCACCGCTTTTTCACCGTCACTTTGTCACCGATTTTGACTTAATCCCGCAGGGTTCTGGCCCTTTCTTTCATCCCGGATTCCCAGTGTAGGATGGGGGCATGCGATGCTCGACTGTTCTGTTCCTTTCCGTAGCCCTTGCCGGCGCGCTCAGCGCACAAAACGTCACCGTCCAGGTAGGTGGCAAAACCGTCGGCACGCGCGGAGCCATCAACTTTCAGCCGGGTAACGGAAGCATTCAGAATTGCATGGACGAACCGACGGCGAATCGCGTCACCTGCACGTCCACGGCGGACTCCGCGTATTTCGTCACGCGGGAAAGCTGGCATGAGAACCAGAATTATTGCTTGTCCACGAGCAAAAGCCCCAATTACGCCTGCGAACTCCCGCGCGGCGCGCTGTCGTACTACCCGACGGGAATGGTTCTGCTGCTTGTCCCGGACGTGACTTGCATGCAGGTTTGCTCTCTGGATATCCACGGGCTTGGGCCGAAATTCATCAAGCGCGCCGATGGAACCGCGGATGCCGGCGGCGCGCTGATGGCCGGCCGTCCCTACTGGCTGTTCTTCGACGGTAATGTGTTCCGGTTGATGACCGGCACGGAGGGTGGCGGCGCGGCGCCGGCCGCCGAAAGCACGCGGGAACGTGATTCTATCGCTCGCCGCTTCATCAGCTCGATGGAGACGATGAACTATGCTCCGTCCATTTCGCTGGAAGTCACGGCCGGCGACATCCACAAGACCGTGACATCCAATGCCGTCGGCAACGCCACGATCAACGCCGCTACCGGTGGCCTGGCAGGCCAGCACATGTGGATTATCGTGGTGAACGATCAGATCAGCGCGAAAACGATCACGTTCGGCGCCAATCTGAGAAGCGCTGGACCGCTGGTCGGCGCCGCCGGCAAAGCTGCGACTCTGCAGTTCGTCTCCGACGGGACCACCTGGTATGAAGTCGCCCGGACCGCGAATCTCTAAGCGCCGGGGCGTTGCTTGACGCCCACCGCAATCAGCGACACGGGGCTCCAGGGCAGTAGCGCGTCCACACGGCGCCACAGCCACACCGTGTGGTCAAAGATCCAGAGCTGCAAACGACCGAATCCGCGCTTCCGGAGTATTTTTCCGTAGAGGAACCAAACCGGCCGCGTGACGCGGTTGAAGCGAATCATCCGTTCCACGACGAGACCCGCCTGCTCCATCTTCTGTTTCAATTCGCCTTCGGAATAACGCCGGCGATGGCCCAGCACTTCATCCAGCGTGCCGTAGAGCGATGGTCCCTGGGGCACCAGCACGATGGCGCGGCCTCCCGGCTTCAGCGCCGACGCGATATTCATCAGCGCCTGCTGTTCCTGATCGATGTGCTCCACCACGTTGAGGCAAATCACGGTGTCCATCTCCTGCGCAAAAGGAGCGAAGCTTTCCGGATCGGCCAGATCGCACTCCCGCACTTCGAGGTTAGGCCGGTTTTGAAGGCGGTTTCGCAGACGGGCCAGGTGCAGGGGATCGATGTCGGTGGCGACGTAGCGGCGGCGGTGCGGCGATAGCTGGCGCGTCAGATTGCCGATGCCCGCGCCCAGTTCCAGCACGTCGGACCCGGCCAAAGGGCGGATCGTATCCGCCATCCAGCGGTTGAAGCGCGGGGTCTCGGCCAGCGTATCGAGGATTCGGGCGCCGGGATCCAGGTAAACGTCCCGCCTGATCCAATAGCGCAGGATGATCAGCAGCGCCTGCACGGCATCCTTGAAAGCGATCTTCTTGCCTTCCTCGTAGGTCCGGCCGTAATAGGCGATGGGCACTTCGTAGATGCGCGCTTGGCGCTGCGCCAGCTTGATGGTGATCTCCGGCTCGATGCCGAAACGGTTGCTGCGCAGGGGAATAGTCTTCACCAGATCGGTCCGGAAAGCCTTGTAACAGGTTTCCATGTCCGTCAAATTAAGGTCTGCGGCTATGTTCGAGAGTGTGGTCAGGAACTTGTTTGCGAAGGCGTGCCAGAAATAGAGGACGCGGCGCTCTCCCGCGCTTTGAAACCGAGATCCGAAGACTGCATCCGCTTTCCCTTCGAGCAGCGGCTGCAGCAGTTTCGGGAACTCGCGCGGGTCATACTCCAGGTCCGCGTCATGGACCACCGCGAACTCGCCTTGCGCGGCTTGGATGGCCGTCCGGATCGCGGCGCCTTTCCCTCGATTCGCCGGATGGCGGAGCCAACGGATTTTGCCGGGATAATGCGCGGCAAGTTCCTCGACAATTTCCGCGGAGCCATCCGTGGATCCGTCGTCCACGACAACCAGTTCCAGGGTCATGCCCTCGGGCAAGGGGGCTTCCAAGACGCGCCGGATCGAGGCGGCGACGAACTCCTCCTCGTTGAACAGGGGCATCAGGACGGAAAGCAAACCCGCCCTTCCCCGGAAAGACGGTCCTGGGCTGCTCCCGATGCCGGCCATCACTGGGAGCGGTGCGAGACTGCCAGGAGCGGTGCGCAAAAGGAGGGTCGATCCAAACGGCGGACAGTGTGGGCAGTACCGCCCACGGAAAATCGTTGCACAATTACCGAACTGTCGCGATAGCAATCCAAAGCGGAATAGGGAACCTTCATGATATGTCCCAGGAACGCGTCCCACCTGGCCCGGTCGTAGTCCAACACGGTGACGAAATAGATAGCCCCGTGTTCAGCCGTCTCCTTCGTCTCAGCCAGAGCGAGCCATTCCGCTGTCTCCTGGCGTGTGGACGACGGCAGGTTCAGGATGTTGACGCCGTCGCCCCAAATCGCCGCCCACAATTCGGAAACCCCGTCGAAATCGCGGATTACAGCGTCCCGGCGATTCACCACGGATGCTAATCGACGGGCTTCCGCCAACTGGGGCATGACTTGTAGGTGATCTTGCACTGCCCGTGGCACGTTGCGGGCGACTTCCGCGATCAGCAGCACGGCGAAGCCGGCGAAGAGCAGCCGCCTGGCCCCGGAACTGGAGAACCGAAAGGCAACCGTCGCGGCGATTGTCAGTGCAGCCAAAGGCAGAAGCCACATTTTGTCATACATCGGATCCCGGTATACAAGCGGGAAGCAGACCGCGAGAAGAGAGGCACCGGCGACCAACCCAACCATCCGCCGAGGAAGCGCCGACCGTCGCGCCGCCGCAGCCACACCCAGCATAATTTGCCAACCCAGAACCGTCAGCATCGTCAGGCAGACCAGTTCCAGCCCCAGCCACGCGGCCGCGTGTGGCGCTCCCCGCAACCACCGGACTCCTTGATAACCGCGAGGCACCGCCTGAAAGAGGTTTTCCAGCAGGCCGAACGGGAAATTGACGAACTTGGCAGCGCGAAGCCCTCCGTAATACTGGTCATCTGCGACCACGAACAACTGCGCGAGCATTTTTGCCGGGCGAATCCCTAAGCTCGCATAGGCTCGTCCGTAGACCACTACCAGCGAAACAAGTCCTGACACACCGACGATCAAGATGCGCTTCAGGGCGGTTGCGATCCGGGTCCCGGGCCAGCAAAAGCACCCGCAAACCACGACGACAACCGTCAACGCCATGGTCTCATAAGACGCGGTGGCCAAAACGAGCAGAAACCCGACCGGAACCAGCAGGGCGTGGCGTTCCGTACCTAAGGCGGCGGCCAAGATACGCAGCGCCGCCATACTGAACATCAGGCCTGTAACCGGCTCTGCCGAGTTCGTCGCATGCAGCACCAGGGCTTCGGCGAAACCGAATTGAAAGGCGCCGAGCAGAGCGAAGCGCGTTCCGGCGATCTTCTGCAGGATCGAGAACAACAAGCCGATGGCGGCCGCCGCGCAAAAGGCGTTCATCGCCTGGCAAAGGCGAATGAATTCATCCCAGTCCTGGGCGCCCATTCCCACCAGGCCGGCTGCCCCGGTCCAGACTCGAATCCAGAAGGGATAGAGCATGTGACTATTCCCATGTAGCGGCGTGGACGGATTGTGAAAGACGGCCAGACAGCGCAGGGCGCCGTCAACAGCAGTGTACTGCTGCGAACGCAGGAGAACGAAGAAAATAGCGAAACCGATTGTTAGCAGTGTCGCTATCCAATGCGGGCGCAATTGGATAGCTTGAACCGGCCTCGCTTTGCAGGGTTGCAAAACGAGAGCCCGCTCCGGGAAACGGCCACGCCGGCCCTGCAAACGCTAGTGCGCCAGTCCAGGTTTACTTGTGCTGCGTTTCCCAGTCGTATTGAATCTGCGGATCGTTGTACGGAATCCGGCCTTCGTCCTGCGGATCGTAGAAGCGATCCGTCAGATAAACCAGCAGGGCCGAATCCTTGCCGATCACTTTGTACCCATGGGCGACGCCGGGAGGAATCAAAAGCTGCCAGCGCCGCAGCGAACCAAGATAGATTGTGTTCCTAGCTCCAAAAGTCTGGGAGCTTGTGCGCAAGTCGACGAGCGCGACCTGCAACATGCCTTCCACCGGCACCCAAATGTCGGTCTGCCGCCGGTGAAAGTGAAACGCCTTAATCGTTCCAGGATAACTTAGTGCGGCGGAGACCTGGGTTGTCTCTTTCGGAAAGGCCTCCGAGAGGTCCTGTCCCATCCGCATGACTTCCAGAAAATAACCGCGATCGTCCGGCCAAACCGGGTAAGGATAGGCACGCACGCCGGCGATCAAGTCCTTGGAATCGTGCGCGACAATTACTTTGCCGACGCCCTTTTCACAGGCCGGTGTTTGCAAGTCCAAAACAGGCTCCCGTGCCGGTGAACTCATCTTTTCCTGCTTCCTGCGACCAGAGTGCCGGCCCGCAGCAGCGACTCGAACGTCCCCGCGTCGGTCCACCAGCCTTCCAGGTGCGCATAAGTCATCGTACCCTCGTGAATGTAGGAGTTGTTGACGTCCGTGATCTCCAGTTCGCCGCGCCGGGACGGAACCAGCGTGCGGACCTTGTCGAAAACGGTTTCATCATACATATAAATGCCGGTTACCGCGTAATGCGACTTGGGGTGCGCGGGCTTTTCTTCAATTCCCACGATACGCCCGTCCTGTATCTCGGCGACGCCGAAACGCTCGGCGTCGGGAACCTCTTTCAGCAGGATTTTGGCCCCGCATCTCTGCGTCCGGAAATCCTCAACAGCGCACCGGATGCTCCCTTCGATGATGTTGTCGCCTAACACCACGCAGATGGACTTCCCGTCAGCGAAGTGCTCGGCCAGAGCCAGAGCGTCGGCGATTCCGCCCTCTCCTTCCTGATATGTATAGTCCAGGTGCTTCAAACCAAACTCTTTTCCGTTCGCCAGCAGACGCAGGAAATCTCCCGAATTGCGCCCTCCGGTGACGATCAGAATCTCCCGGATACCCGCATCCA
>Ga0335071_10003297_pt1 | contig 17091 bp, 13 predicted proteins | sample Lox_Sample_15_FD_206724 | JGI IMG/M metagenome (GOLD analysis project Ga0335071, IMG submission 206724) | Soil microbial communities from Loxahatchee National Wildlife Refuge, Florida, United States - Lox_Sample_1.5 | ecosystem: Environmental > Terrestrial > Soil > Wetlands | place: USA... | reverse complement strand
TGGATGAAAACGATTGGGATGGCTGGAAACTGCTCACGGAAAAACTTGGCTCCAGAATTCAAATCGTGGGTGATGATATATTCGTGACGAACTTGGAATTGCTGAAAAAGGGTATTGACTTGTCAGTGGCCAATTCTATTCTGATCAAGCTCAATCAGATCGGGACACTCACCGAGACCATGGAGGCCGTGCAGCTTGCAGCAGGAGCGGGTTACAGCGTGGTGGTTTCTCACAGGAGCGGCGAGACCGAGGACACGACGATTGCCGATCTTGCTGTGGCTCTGGGTACCGGCCAGATCAAGACAGGCTCCGCGTCACGTACAGACCGTGTGGCCAAGTACAATCAACTGCTCCGCATAGAGGAAGAACTCGGCGAGACAGCTATTTATGGGGCTTCCGAACTGCTGAAGTAGCAAGGAGGAGGAAAAAGCGAGCAAAGAGTTCGCGGGGATGCCTGCTGCGACCGGGTCGGCTCGAAGTTGCCCTCTTTCCCAGGCTGGAGCCTGGGAAAGAGGAGAAAACATGCCATGCTGTAGCTTAGTCCTTGACGATTCTGAATCCGACGGTACGAAAATAACCTCGTGGGCTTGCTTTGTGTCGATTCCGTGTCCTGCAGGAGGATTCGGGTGAAGCCCAGGAACCTCCTCTGATCTCTTTTTCCTCTCCCAAAGCGGGACCGGTAGGATTGTTGGCTGGACTCTGCGCGTAATAGTCTCGGGAATACCAGTCAGCACACCATTCCCAGACATTTCCGAACATTCCGGTTATTCCCCGGGCGCCGACTGACGCCGCTGACACGGGAACAGGTCCTTCGAGCTGCTGGAAGACCAACCGGTCACCTGGTGGATTAGGTGTAGTATACAGAGCGGCTTTTTCGCGTTCCGCGGCAGTAGGGAGGCGACCACCTGCCCATTCCGCGTATTCCGCCGCCCCGTACCAGGACACGCACACCACCGGTTTATCCGCGGAACCATCCTTGGGTACGTATGAATTCCCGCTCTTCACGATGGGACAATCGGGAATGTCAAACCTTATTCTGAGCGATCCTTCCCTGGAATTCTCTCCCTCGGCCTTGAGAAATCGGCAGTAATCTTTGACTGTAACCTCGTACTTGGCGACGTAGAAGTCTTTGACGAAAACTTGGTGGCGAGGTCGCTCATCAGGTCTGCCCTCTCCTTCCGGGCTCCCCATTTCAAACATCCCTCCAGGAATTAGTACCATGCCGCTATATTTTCCCGTGCCTTGCATCAAGTTATCGCCGTTCACTACGGGTTCGGGACCTTTGACAGCAGGCTCCTGCGGCGCTGTAGGCGGCACCGGCATGGACGGTCCCCCTGGAACTCCGGGCAAAAAAGGGCCGCCGGAACTATTCGATGATGACTGTTCCGCGGCCTGGGCGAGCCGGCTTAACAACAGCAAACGCTGACGGGGGTCGGCCTTGGATCCGGCCGTCACATCCGAGGTAAGGACCAACAGTAAACACCAGCAGAGTACCGCACTAATTAACGGCACGGCCGGACACCTAAAAGAAACAATGAGTCTGCATAATTTCGGATTTGCCATTTCTGCTTGAGTAATTCTTACGACCAATTCCCGGAGGTGCGGGCGACTTGGCGTCTTTGCTGCAACCTGAGACGCCTTTATAACACAATATTGCAATTTATCCATAGATACCGGATTAATGGGGCAGCAACCGATTGCGTGAAAGAAGCCAACGGACCTTCGCCATGAATTCTCATGACAATACTGATCATCGACTCGGCCTCGCGAAACAGATCCTGCTTGACCTGATTCATGGGTTGCTGCGGGATGGGCACAGCGGAGTGTCGGCTCCTGAAAATCTTTACCAGTTTGCCTTGAGTTCTTTGATCATGGGGCTGCTTCAGCCTATTGATGGACCAAAACACCCGCTCAAAACGACCAAACGAAGTCTGGAGAATAATTTTCACTGCGACATCGCCCGAGAACTCCACCCACTGTCGCCCGAGGATGTGGGCCAAATTTACGAGTATTTGCGGGGTCTACGGCTTGAAATGATGCCTGGTGATCAACCGTCCCTGGTTCAGTGCGCGGGCGGAAAGCGGAATCAGGGGCTATTCTATACCCCAAAGCACATAATTGACGGGATTGTGGCCAGCACACTGGACGAACTCGAAATCTCCGAACCCGAGGAGTACCTGGACCTCAAGATTCTGGATCCCGCGGTTGGTACCGGGGTTTTCCTTTCTAGGGCCCTTGAAGAGATCGCTCAACGGGTCCTGTCTCGGTCAGATAACATAAATTCATGTAAAATTCAGAGCATATATTTCAAAATTAGAGATGCTCTCTCAAGTGACGGCCGAGAGACCAAACTTGAGTGGAAAGATGCTGTCAGAATGCACATTATGGCTACATGCCTGTACGGGGTGGACCTCGACCCGATTGCAGTGCGTATTGCTCGGGCAGTATTGATCAAAAGAGTGTTTAGTAAATTCACTCCTGTAGGCGGCATTGAACCAAACATTGTTGTGGGGAATTCGCTAATCGGCGCGCCGCGGTCAAATACGGACGCCTGCACAAAGACCGAAATGGACCTGCAGCACGCCCGGGCTTACTTTAAGAAACATGACCTGGATAGCGAAGCTCTCCGCCACTGGAGTGAGGAGAAGGGCGTTTTTCACTGGCCGCTGCAATTTCCGGAGGTGTTCTCCGTTGATCGAGGCGGTTTTGACGCTGTGATCGGCAATCCTCCGTATGAAATCATTTCGGTCAAAGAATCAGGAATGGGCGAGCGAAGCAAGGAGCAAGCCTATTTCCGACAAATGTATCGCACATGTCAGGGTAAAATAAACACTTACCGCTTGATGATGGAGAGGGGCCTCAATTTGCTGCGCGAATCGGCTGCCCTGGGTTTCATCGTTCCCGCTACCCTGCTCGCGGACTCCACAGCGGAAAAGCTCCGACGAATGATACTGGACGAATTCAGAGTTTCCCGAGCAATCATCATACCCGAAAAGGCGCAAGCGTTCGAAGGCGTTACACAAGCCTTTCTCATTCTAATTATTCGCAAAGCAGGTGGAACGAGCCGCCTAGGGACGGTAATGTGGGATGGCAAAGGGCTGATGCCGCATTCGCATGGGATAGAGATAAGCCGGAGCATTATCGAAGGCGCCGGTTTTAGAGTCCCTCTGATTCGATCCGTCAACGAAAGAAATTTGCTGGAAGCACTGATGCGTATTCCTCCTCTGAGAGGCGACAAAAACTGGCCTGCAATAGGGCGTGTTCATCAAGGTGAAATCAATCTCACGGTGCATCGCGAGTTCATAACAACTCGTCCTAGCGGCCGGCCATTGATTCGAGGTGAGCACGTAGTGCCTTTGCGAGTGATTCATCCGTCTCCCAGTGGACAAAGATTAGACTGGATGCTCCCTGCGTTTCTTGAGCGATACAATCAGCGCTACAGTTTGCCGGAAAGGCACGGAAAGGAATCGATCGATCGCAGACAAGTGAAGTCAAGAGGCAGACCATGGGAAAAAGAGCGAATCGTTATCGGCCGTGTGGTGAATATGGATACCCACCGGAGGCTTAAGGCCGCGTCAGTGGCGTCGGGCGCGTTTCTGGGTGACATGACGAATTTCATCGCGGAAACCAACGCGCCTACTGATTATTTGTTGGGTTTGCTCAATTCCAGGCTTTTGAACTGGCGCCTCAGGATCACCAGCACAAACAACTATCTATCGGCCGCTGAGATCGAGGCCCTGCCCATCCCCAGGATCTCGATGAACGCCGCAACTGAAGATGTGGTACGTCGCGTTCATAGGGAGTTCGAGAAACTGTTGTCCCAAATGGATCTTCCCATACTCAAGTGCGTGGACACAGTGAAACGATTGTTGGAATCCGCTGGAAAATATGAGGCTCAGACCTTGCTGGCCATGATGATTCAATGGACCGTGCAGGCGATCAGAGACAGACTGGGACCGGGCCGCCCGCAGGAAACCCTGAATGCAGGTGCGTGGAATCTCTTGGATGCGACCGTTTTGTTGCTGTACGGAGTCGATTCATTCTCCAGCGTCTTCGACGAGCATGTCATAGGCGGCCGATCATAAGCCGGACTACGACCAAAGCACAATAGAAGCTTGGTGAGAGAAATTTCACGAAGGATTTGGGATTTTTCGCTTGCATTCGGGGAGCATTCGTTTAAAAATATTAGGTTAACTCGCACATTCCCTCGAGTCGGGTCGTTCCGAGACGGAGCGCATCGCGTGGGAATGGAGGAAAAACCCGAAAAGGAGATAGATCATTGTCCGGTGTCACTATGAAACAATTGCTGGAGGCCGGCGTCCATTTTGGACATCAAACTCGGCGCTGGAACCCCAAAATGAAGCCCTACATTTTCGGGGCTCGAAACGGAATCTACATTATTGACCTTCAAAAGACTGTCCGGTTATTCAAGAAAGCGTATGCATTCATTCAAGAAACCGTCGGGGCCGGCGGCAGCGTGCTCTTCGTAGGAACAAAAAAGCAGGCCCAGGACGCGATCTACGAGGAGGCGGCTCGCTGCGGTCAATTCTATGTTAATCAACGCTGGCTTGGAGGAATGCTTACCAATTTCTCCACCATAAAGCAAAGCATCGACAGAATGAACCACATCAGCGCAATTCTGGAAAAACCCGAGGAAACCAATTATACGAAAAAAGAGCTTGGTAACCTGGCTCGGCAGTTCGAAAAACTGAACAAAGACCTCGCAGGTATTCGGGACATGCGCAAACTCCCGGCCGCTCTTTTCATAGTAGATCCCAAGAAGGAAGGCATTGCCGTCAAGGAGGCCAACAAACTCGGCATCCCCATTGCCGGCATAGTCGATACCAATTGTGACCCGGACGAGATCGATTACCTGATTCCGGGAAACGACGATGCAATCAGGGCGATTCGCCTCTTTGCCGCGCGGATAGCTGATGCCTGTATCGAAGGAAAAGCGATATATGAAGCATCCCTGAGGGAAGATGTCGGCGAAGCCGAGATGGCTGTAGAAACCAAACTGACGGAATCCGAGGAAGCGGAAGCAGAACCCGAACAGATCGCTTCCGCAGAGGAAGAGACACCGGAAGAAACGGAAGAGCCCGACGAAACCGCCGAGGAAAAAGGGTCTGAGACCGATGGGCCCGAACAACAATCGGTCAGGGCCTGAAGTTCGGCGTAAGGACAGTAGATTCCGGATAGAGCGGGACGCGCTTCACCGATAACACGACCCGCTTCATTTTTTGTATGTGACGTTTCACTCCAAGGATTTACAAACGGCTCGCCGGATCGAGCGCGGTTGCAGCCATAATCTTACGAAATAATTCGATGACAGGAGATATCCTATGGAAATATCGGCCAAACTGGTAAAAGATCTCCGTGAGAAAACCGGTCTTGGAATGATGGACTGCAAAAAGGCTTTGCAAGAAACCAAAGGAGACCTTGAGAAGGCAGTCGAGTACCTGCGCAAGAAGGGGACACTGAAAGCAGCCAAGCGAGAGGGGCGGGCCACCTCCGAGGGCAGAATCGCTTCCTACATCCACTCAAATGCTAAAATCGGCGTCCTGGTCGAACTCAAGTGCGAAAGCGATTTTGTGGCAAAAACCGATCAGTTCGCCACACTGGCCAAGGACCTCTGCATGCAAGTGGCAGCATCCGCGCCGCGCTGGGTTTCTCCGGAAGATGTCCCCATCGAGGTGATCGCCAAGGAAAAAGAGATATTTATGAGTCAGGCGAAAGACGCGGGCAAGCCCGAAAAGATTCTCGAAAAGATTGCCGAGGGAAAACTGAAGAAGTTTTATTCAGAAGAGTGCCTTTTGGAACAGAACTTTGTGAAGGATCCCGACAAGACCGTAGGTAATCTGATCAAGGAATACATCGCTCAATTGGGTGAAAACATAACCGTAGGCCGGTTCGTTCGTTTCCAACTGGGTGAGCTTCAGTAGAATCATGGCCGCTTCTGGTGGATATCGCCGCGCTCTGTTGAAGATATCCGGCGAAGCGCTCGCCGGCGACCGCGGTTATGGTTGGGACACCGCCAAGACCGCAAGGATTGCCGGGCAGATTGCACAGGCGCATCGAGAGGGACATGAACTAGGGATCGTGGTGGGTGGCGGAAACATTTTGCGAGGCTCGGATGCCGCTTCACTTGGGGTCCCGCTTCTTGTTGGCGATCAGATGGGGATGATCGCGACGGTCCTCAACGCTTTGGCTCTGCGCTCCGCCCTCGAGACATCAGGCGTTTCCGCGTGCGTCATGAGCGCGTTTCCCGTAGGAGGCTTTGTACAGGCTTTTGATATGGAAAAAGCCCTGAATTATCTCCAAAACGGCATGGCGGTGGTTTTTTCCGGCGGGACCGGCAATCCGTGTTTCACCACAGACTCTGCGGCTGCTCTGAGGGCGGTTGAGGTAAACGCGGATGTGATGGTTAAGGCAACCCAGGTGCGGGGTGTGTTTGACAGAGATCCCAGAAAGTACCCTGATGCCGTCTTTTTTGAGAAGATTAGCCCGGCCGAAGTACTGGAAAGGAGGCTGGGAGTCATCGATGCAACTTGCATCGAGATCCTGGCCAGGAAGAAGATCCCGGTCGTGGTGCTTAACCTTCACGAGGACGGTAATATACTGAGAGCACTTTCAGGAGAAAAAGTCGGGACAATTGTCGGCTGATGGCGCTCGAAATATGCTCGCGGGGAATGGGACGAAGGATTGGCGTAAGCAGTTGTGATTACTTGAGAGGGACGCATGATCGACGATCTTCACAAAGAGACCAAAGCATCCATGGAACAATCCGCTGACGCCTTTCGAAGGGAACTCAAGCGAATCCGAACCGGAAGGGCGTCTCTGGCGCTGTTGGATGGAATCATGGTGCAGTATTACGGTACCCCTACCCCGATCAACCAACTGGCCACACTTTCCATACCGGAGCCCCGGCAGATAGTAATTCAGCCCTGGGACGCGGGCGCGCTGCAGGAAATAGAGAGGGCGATCTTGAAATCGGAATTGGGTTTGACCCCGACCAATGACGGCAAAGTGGTCCGAATCGTACTGCCTCCATTGACGGCAGATAGGCGGAAAGACTTGGTCAAACTGGTGCGGAAATTGGGGGAAGAATTCAAAGTCCAGGTGCGGAATCATAGACGCGAGGCCAATGAAACGCTTAAGGAAATGAAAAAGGAAAAAGAGATCTCCGAAGACGACATGCATAAGGCCCAGGAACTCGTCCAGAAAGCCACCGATCAATTCATAGCCAAGATGGACAGCATCATAGCCGAAAAAGAAACCGAGATTATGGAGATCTGACGGCTCCTGCCAGGAGTAATATAATCGTGAGCGGGCCGGTGAGATCTCCAGCCCCCTCAAATATCGGCAACCTATTCAGTTTACTTCATAATCCTTTGGGAGAACTCCTTGGTTTCATCTCAAGAGCAAACCTTGGATTGGCCTCGCCACGTGGCGATCATCATGGATGGTAACGGCCGGTGGGCTCGTCAACGCTTCTTGCCTCGGCTGGAAGGTCATCGACAAGGCGCCAAAGCAGTCAGAAGGGCCGTAGAGTTTTGTCGTCGAAATGGTATAGAATTTCTGACTCTTTACGCCTTCTCCACCGAAAACTGGCGGCGACCTCACGGGGAAGTGACCGGACTGATGAAATTACTTTCTCAGTTCATCGATTCGGAACTGGAGGAGCTTCATGCCAATGATATTCGGTTGAGGACTATCGGGGAGTTGGATCGCCTGCCTTCCGAGTTGGTCTCAAAGATACAAGCCGCCACCGAGAAAACCGCTGGAAACAAAAAGATGCTCCTAATCATTGCTCTGTCTTACGGCGGGCGTCAGGACATCATCTCCGCGGCGCTCAGAGCGGCGGCGGCCATCACGTCCGGCGCCCTCAAGAGGGAGGATCTCACCGAAGAGGCATTTGCAGGGCTTCTGAACACCCACGGACTGCCCGATCCGGACCTGCTCATTCGCACCGGCGGTGAACTGCGAATCAGCAATTTTCTGCTGTGGCAGTTGGCATATGCCGAACTATTTTTCACTCCCACCCTGTGGCCCGATTTTGACGAGAACACGTTCATGGCCGCTATAGAGGCCTATCGTTCTCGACAGCGCAGATTCGGCATGATCCCCGAACAGGTCGACGCGAATGAAGGGGCTTCCTGATGCTGCGCACTCGCATCCTTACCGCTGCGTTGGTCATTGTAATTCTTGTCCCCGTCCTCATTTTCGGCGGCCTGGAAGGCGTTGTGTTACTGGTTGTGGGTTGTTCAGCCTGTGCGGTCTCAGAGCTTTCCAGGCATCTGTCCGGTTTGAAAACGACTGCAAGCCGGGTATTGATGTTTCTCACCGGCTTCTCGATCTTGGTTGCATTCTATCTGTTGCCGCAAAAAGCATTCTTCGCAATAATAGTCTTGTTCCCGCTACTGATCCTGGTGATCCACCTTTTTCTCTACAATGTGATTGAGAACACCGTTGACTCAGTTGTTCAAATGACCTTCGTGACAGCCTATATCGTGGCACCTTTGGGTCATGCGATTTTGCTGGGCCGCTTGCAAATGGGCATTGTGTGGATCTTTTTTGTCCTGCTGGTGGTATCACTCGGTGATGCCGGGGCCTATTTTGCCGGGAAATATTTGGGCACGCACAGGTTCTCCAGGCATGTGAGCCCGGCGAAGACAATTGAAGGCCTTTTTGGGGGAGCGGCAGCGAACTTCCTGGGAATGTTCGCTATGAAGATGGTGGTGCCGGGGCTCCCATCATACGACCTGCTTATTATATTAACGCTACTGATTGCCCTGATCGCTCCAGTGGGGGACTTGTGCGCGTCGGCAATCAAGAGACGGCTGGGAATTAAAGATTTCGGCTCCCTGCTGCCCGGTCACGGGGGGATCATGGACCGCGCGGATAGCCTTATCTTCGCCTTTCCAGCCACTTATCATTTCCTGGTGCTTGCCGGCTCCGCGGTGATTTCATGAAGGTCATATCAATACTCGGGTCCACCGGTTCCATCGGTGTCCAGGCCCTTGAAATAGTGAGACTTCATCCGGACCTGTTCAAAGTTGCTTCACTTGCGGCCGGTTCCAATACCCGTCTCCTTGAACAGCAGATCAGGGAATTCAAGCCGACGCTGGTTTCGTGCGTCGACTCAAAAACCGCCGACGAATTGAAGCGGCGTTTGAGAGATTATTCACCGCCACTTCGTATTGAGCACTCCATCGAAGGAACGATTCGCGCCGCGACTATTCCGGATGCCCAACTGGTTGTCGCGGGACTCCCCGGCAGCACCGGCCTTATCCCCACATTTTCCGCGGTGGAGGCCGGCAAAGACGTAGCGCTGGCCACTAAAGAAGTCCTGGTGATGGCCGGCGGCCTCTTCATGGAGAGGGCAAGAAAGAAAGGCGTGCAACTGCTGCCTGTGGACTCCGAGCAATCCGCGATATTCCAGTGTTTGCAGGGCAGTGGTGAAGCCGAGATAAGACGCATCATTCTTACGGCATCCGGAGGGCCGTTTCTCGATCTACCGTCGGCCGCGCTTGCGGATGTGACCCGAGACCAGGCTCTCAACCATCCGCGTTGGAAAATGGGCCCCAAGGTAACAATCGATTCAGCTACACTCATGAACAAAGGATTTGAGGTAATCGAAGCAAGATGGCTGTTTGATGTGCCGGGAACAAAGATCGAGGTAGTAATCCACCCCCAGAGTATTGTGCATTCTATGGTGGAGTTTGCTGACGGTTCCATTTTGTCTCAGTTGGGACCGACGGATATGAGGCTGCCCATTAGTTATGCTCTGGCCTTTCCCCGAAGGATAGAGTCCGGTGCCGCGCCTGTCAGCTTTCCCAAAATCGGTTCCTTAACGTTCATGTCGCCGGATTACGACAGATTCCCTCTCTTGCAGGCTGCTTTCTCGGTGTTGGAGCAGGAGGGGACAGGGCCGGCTATAGTCCTCAACGCGGCCGACGAAGTCGCTGTTGAACTCTTCTTGCAAGGCAAAATACCCTTCAGCAAGATTGCTTGGATTGTGCAGGAATCTCTTCAGAGCATCCCATCAGCCTCGCCGGGCACGCTGGAAGAAATCATGAACTTCCATGAGGAGATAGTTGAACAGGTCCGAAGCCGTTGGGCAAGTTAATAAAAAACTTGATTTTTGATCGCCTTTCCAATTAAAAGCCCAGTGCGATTTCGACATCATGGTGGAGGATGCAGTCGGATGATTGGTAGGCAATCAGCAAGAGTTCTGGTTCTGATTCTAATAATTATCGCTGCCTTACCGGCCGCGTCCTCGGCTCAGGTTGATATTCTCGAGTTCTACTGCCCGTCATGCGGATACCGTCAGCGATTCTTCCAGGGTTCCGACCAATGGGAACAGCAAAGAAACGTTCAGCACATAATTGTTGTTTGTGAGAGATCGGGGGAAATTAGAAACATCAAAATTCCCCTTGATCCCCGATTACCTGTCCGCGGCGAGCCTCTTCTGGCCGGACAATTCGGGACCGGACGATCCGAACTGTTGGGGGAAAAGCTGCCTCGATTCCTCGTGCCCGGCAATACTTGCCCTTTATTTCCTGTTACTGCCTACCTTGAACGAAACATATGCCCCGTGGACGGCGGCAGCGGCATCCAGGTGGCTGTTGTGGGCCGACAATAAACCTTGTGCTAATTGCCAAAATGTTTGTCTGTTTAGGGGGATCGGATCTCGTCATTTCGGCGCAGGCCGGAATCCAGGAGCCATCCTGAGAGAAAGATGAGAATTTCTTATTAACCCGATGATACACTTTCTTTAGATTTCCGCCCAATTATAACTAAGGACGAGAAAGCGACAATCAACCTGATAACAGAGGGACACGTGATGTCTGCAAAGCAGGCTGGTATTCCTGGAGTCATGACGGGATTGCTGTCTATAGAGATCGTTCTTGTGCTGGCCGCCTCTGTGGACTTTGCCAATGGCGGCGACAAGAATCAGGAGTTGCTGCAAGCAGCCCGGAGGGGACAACTGGAAAAAGTCATCAGCCTTTTGACCAGCGGCGCTGACGTCAATGAAAAGGCCAGCAGTCAGGAAACAACGCGGCGCTCTATAGCACTCTTTTCAATTCGGCCAGCAAATGATGTGCTTCGTCTTTGGTAAGATAAGGGACCTTGATGGTACGTGCCCAAAAAAAGGACTTTCCTGTCACCTGAGAAACCTCACCAAATGGCATGTACTTGGTAATTTCCTGGCCACGATTGGGTACAGCCGTCAGGAACCGAACGTCTCGATATCTCTCACTCGGTCCATCGTCTTTTGCCTGGCCAAACAACACTTCAGCTGCTGCAACGATCCCCATCCCCTTGTGACAGAAGAAAACGATATCTTGTGGGCTTAAGTACTCAATAACATGCTTGACGTCACCGTATGCTGCCACCCGCGATTTCTCGACCATTTCCCAAATGGCGTCCTCGTCCCAGCTCCGGTTTGTATCGAACAATACGCCCTTCATTGCTGATGGGTTCTGATGCCGGTCGTACGGTAGAGCAAAGAATTCGAAGTAATATTCGCCGGATATCTGGTAAAGTCGATATGGCAGAAAATCTACTGAGAGCCCCTGCTTCTTCCAGTAATCGACAGCACTTACAAGAGCATCGTTGGAAGCATTACCAACTATCATAAAATGTTGTCGCTGGTTAAACTCGGAAGGCAGTAGCGCTCTTTCCAAATTGAAGGCTTCTTTATGTACCTCTGCCAAAGCAGCGGCCTTCATAGGCCGATAGGTCTTGTATTTCTCTTCTAACTTGTTGTACGTCCACTGTCCTGCATCCTGACCATAGCGTAAAGCCTGAAGCATAGCATCCGCACCCGCGAAGCCCCTTTTAAGCTCAAATATTATGAGGTCTCCTTCTCGATTGATAGCGTAAATGTCTGCTTCCGCTTGTAATGCCCTTTCCTGAAATATCGGCAATAAAGCCGCTCCTTCAAACAGAACTTCAAAAAGATGTTCAGCCATAATGACTTCCAGGTCTTTTTCAAGTTTACCAACTTCCGAAAAGTCCAAGAAAGGCAGCGGCTCCAAGTTAGAGAACACATTCTGTGCTGTAGTTAGTCTGTAAAGCATTTGTCCTCCGAAGTTGATACAAATGTCGGTAGGAACTCTCGAAACCGGCCCTCAGCACGAGTAGCGCAACCACCAAGGACGCCTCGAACAGTTCAGGATGTGGTGAGTGAAGCAAAACGCATCACTCGAGAAAAGACTGCAAACCCTGTGTTCCGCACGGCGCGGTCCCTCCGCATCCCGCCCCGCTGGGAGAATGAGAAGTGGTTTTCTGTAAATGGGTTGTGGTCCATTCTCCTTTCACAACCCCAGTGGTTGCTGCCATCTTTTCTTCAATTCCCAGATGTCCGCGGACACGACGAGATTGCCTTTCAAGCCAAGCACGTTGATTCGTGATTCTGAGACCACTTCGCCGACACGAGCCACCGGAAATCCTTTCATGGCCTGTTCAAATTTATCTTTATTGCCGGCATGCACGCTCACCAGAAATCTGGACGGCGTTTCCGAGAACAGCGCCACATCATCGCGGTCCACGCCTTCGAGCGGCAGATTCGCCAGAGAAACCTGGGCTCCCAGACCGCCGGAAAAGGCGCTTTCAGCAAGGGCCACACCAAGGCCACCGTCTGAGAGATCGTGACAGGACACGATCAGTCCGGCTTTGATGGCCTTGTGCAAGTCACGATACATCTGAATTGCCTTTTGCGGATCAACAACCTTCGGGACCTTGTTACCAACGCAGCCCTTTGATGCGAAATACTCCGAACCGCCGGTCTCGTCACGAGTGACACCCATGACAAATATCGAGTCGCCGGTTGTTTTGAAATCAGGAGTCACGCTCATTCGTACGTCCGGGACCGTTCCTATGGCTGAAAACAGCACTGTGGGCGGTATCGAGATCTTTGTCTCGCCGATGTGATAGTCGTTCTTCATGCTGTCCTTACCGGAAATGCAAGGGACGCGATACACGGTGGTAATGTCATAAAGCGCCTGATTCGCTCTGACCAGTTGCGCCAATTTGTATTCGCCGTCCGGCGCTTTCTCCGATTGGACCGGATCGCACCAGCAGAAGTTATCCAACCCGGCCATCCGGTCAGGGTCCGCACCCACCGCGACGATGTTGCGCACAGCCTCATCTATGCACGCGGCCATCATCCAGTACGTGTCGATGTCCGAATATCGGGGCAATATTCCACAGCCCACTGCAATGCCCTGGAATCGGTCCAGAAGCGGGCGAACTACCGCGGCGTCGCCCGGGCCGTCATTGTTAATGCCCACCAGAGGCTTGACCACTGCCCCGGCCTGCACCTCATGATCGTACTGCCGAATCAGGCGCTCCTTCGAGCATACGTTCCAACGACCCATCAGTTCCAACAGGTCCGACGTGAGGTCAGAAGCGGGTTCAAAGGACGGTTCCGCGTATACGGGCTGTTTCCAACGGGCCGTCAGTCGCATACGGGGCAGACCCTGGTGCAGAAAATCGAGAGGCAACAAGGCGACGACCTTGTCTTCCCACAAAACCGTGAAGAGCCCGTCATCGGTGAATTCACCCAGGTCGGTCGCCTCCACATCCAGAGTTGCAGCCAATGAGAGGAATTCCTGTATCTTGTCCGGCGGGACCGCCACAGTCATGCGCTCCTGCGCTTCGGACAGCAGTATTTCCCACGGCTGGAGACCGGGATACTTTAGCGGCGCACGGTCTAACGCCAACTTTGCCCCACCGGACTCACGCGCCATCTCGCCAACGGATGACGACAATCCTCCGGCTCCATTGTCCGTTATCGACGTATAAAGACCTCGGTCCCGGGCCATGAGCAAGAAATCGGTCATGCGTTTCTGCGTAATAGGGTCTCCGATTTGGACGGCGCTTACCGGCGAGCCTTCGTGCAGCTCCTCTGATGAAAAGGTGGCGCCGTGGATACCATCTTTGCCGATTCGGCCGCCGGTCATCACTATTCGGTCTCCGGGACGAGCCTGCTTGGTGTGGGACGGGCGGCCGTTTATCTGTGACGGCATGATTCCCCCAGTCCCGCAATAGACCAGAGGTTTGCCCAGATACCGCTCATCGAAAACTACGGCTCCGTTAACCGTAGGGATGCCGCTCTTGTTCCCGCCATGTTCAACTCCTTCTCTTACGCCTTCGAAAACACGGCGTGGATGCAGAAGTCTGGGAGGGATCTTGCCCTTGTAATCCGGTGGAGCGAAACAGAAGACGTCGGTATTGAATATCAGCCTCGACCCCAGGCCCGTGCCGAATGGATCACGATTCACCCCAACGATGCCGGTCAGAGCGCCGCCGTAAGGATCCAACGCGGAGGGGGAATTATGCGTCTCCACCTTGAAGACTATGTTCCAGTCCGGGTCAAAACTAATGACCCCTGCATTGTCCTTGAAGACCGAGAGGCAGTAGTCCTTTGTGCCCAATTCTGATCGTATCTTTTCTGTGGCGCCCTGAATGAATGTTCGAAACAGACTGTCTATCTTCTGCGTGCGACTGTCCTCATTGTAGTCTATCAACGCGTTAAAGATTTTGTGCTTACAGTGTTCCGACCATGTCTGGGCCAACACCTCCAGCTCACAGTCCGTGACCTCCGGCCCCAAGCCGGCTCGCTCACGTAATGCAATAAATTCCCGGTTTCCGTAATATGTTCGGATGGCCTGCATCTCTTCCAGGTTAAGGGCGAGGACCCCTTCCCTGCTTATCTTCATGAGACGCCCATCGTCCACGTTGAGATCAATGGAGCGAACCACTGCTTCTGATCGGGAAGTGACAAGCGGGACCGTGTCTTCGCGGCGTTCCTCTCCCGGTGAAAATACGCTCCAAGTCTGTATCAAGTCGTTCGCGAGGAGGTCCCGAGCTATGCGAGCGGCCTCCTCTGTTGAAACGTCGCCTGTTATGAAATATAGCTTGCGGGTGTAAATCCCCTCCCCGGGCTGAAAAGTGAGGCCCAGGGTTCTCTCCACTGCCTCTTTCGAGGTCCTGCCCACATTATCGGTCACGCCCGGCCGAAATCCCACCTCAATCAGCCTATCAAATGGAATATCCACCGGTCGATCCACAGCGGCGTCCTGTATTACAGGGTCCCTGAATACCTCATCAACCAGCAGTTCGAGCTGCTCGCTACTTAGGTCGCGGTCTATGATGTACGCGTCCGCGGTGCGGAGATCCACGACGCTGATGCCGAGATCCGATACAAGTCGTCTGCTGAGTCGTCGGCCTGCCGGATCGGGCAGTGACCTTTTCAAACACACTTCTATTCTGTGCGGCATGACGTGTTCCTCAAGTAAAGCCGAAAATCGGATAAATTTCGAACTGTCAGCTCAGTGGCCCGACTTGTCATTGCGAGGAGTGAATGGTGGGACAGGCGTCTCGCCTGTCTATTGGAAAATGACCGGCAAGATGCCGGTCCCACTGGGCAAACCCCCAAGCAGAGGGGATTACCTCGCTGCGCTCGCAATGACAATCTTTCGCCACCATTATAGCAATTGCCGAAAACAATGACCTTTTCGTGATCCGTCACCCCGGCGAAAGCCGGGGTCCAGAACGCTGAAAAAACTGGATTCCGGTCTACGCCGGAATGACGATGTAAGGCTACCTCGAATCGGACAATTTTTTTGGCAATCGCTAGACTGAACAATTACATAAATTCTTTTCGGTGACGATACCGCTAGGAAGATTTTTTTGCAAAAAAAGTTTTTCCCGGCACTTCCTCTCAGTCCTTGAGAAAAATTCTGGCGTCAAGGGCGCGAGCGCCGGAGGATGAGACCAGCAGAGGGTTGATATCGATGGATTCTATTTGAGGGAAGTTCACCATTAGGTGCGCCACTCTGGCTATGGCATCCTTAAGCGCTTCCTTGTCCACGGCCGGCAGGCCGCGAACACCGCTGAGAATTTCAGAACCGGGCAGTTCTTCGATCATTTCGTCTATTTCGGCCGGAGCCAGCGGCGCGGTCCTGAGAGACGTCCGAGCCAGCACCTCCACCAGTGTACCTCCATGCCCAAGAAGCACCACAGGTCCGAAATGAGGGTCCCTTTTCCCGCCGATGATCAGCTCAACGTCGCCTGGGACTCGGCCGACCATCTCTTGAACCATAAATCCCCGTAATTGTGCTCCGGATGAGGATTCGAGGCGCCGCGTCATTTCAACCGCGGATTTCTTGAGAGCATTCCAGTCCAAAACATCTAATACGACGCCGCCAACATCTGACTTGTGTGAGATCCCTTCCCCGATCACCTTCAGAGCATACGGTCCTGGGAAATCAGGAAACTTCGCTCCAAATTGTTCCGAATCATTTGCCACCGCAAAATTCGGCACATTCAGGCCGAGTGCGCGGACTATGTCCAGGGCCTCATTGAGTAACAAGTTACGCCGCTCTTGAACGGCTTTTCCGATCCGTTCCTCAATGTTCAAGGCATCCGGGAGGGGGTCCGGATGGACGATCAGATTGTTGGTAGCCAAGAACAGCTTCCGCTCGTGATACCGGATCGCCACGTCGAGCGCGGCCACCGCCCGCTCGGGACTTACAAAAATAGGATATTCCATCTCGCGATGCAGACGTGCAAGTTCGGATGGACTGGTATAGACGCATAGAGCGACGGGTTTTGAGTATTTTCTTGAAAGCTCCGCCAACGACAGTAACAGGCGTCTGGAAGGCTCACCCTCATACCCCGGGAAATACGTATGCACGAACAGGATCCCATCCATATTTGCCTGGGCGAGCATCGTCTCGATAATGCGTATGTAAAAATCAAAATCGAAAAGGTCTCCCAGATCCAACGGATTTCCTAGGCGGATGACGTCTGCCCTGACGCGCTTCCGAATTTCATCCAGAAACTCCTCTGAAAAAGGCGGAAGGTGAAAACCTTGGAGGTATGCCGCATCCGCAGCCATCACAGCGTGCCCACCGGAGCGTGAAACAATGCCGAGGTTTCTCCCTTCCATGCGAGGAATCTGCAACACTTTCACAAAATCCAGGTAGCTATTCATTTCTCTGAACCGCATCATGCCGGCCTGCGCCAATGCGGCGTCAACCACCTGATCGTCATTGGCCAGAGAATCGGTGTGAGATT